>JADMIO011251635.1_pt1 | contig 62677 bp, 55 predicted proteins | sample 8958161 | NCBI WGS metagenome assembly JADMIO01 (sample SAMN16585339, study PRJNA669376) | soil metagenome | isolation source: Crop rotation soil | place: USA: Cullars Rotation, Alabama | collected 2011 | reverse complement strand
GCCGCGACTTCAAGTCACGTGAATTCCAAGCTTCGGATCCCACTGTGCTGGAAAGCAAAACATTTACGTCGACGGCGGCGTGGTTCGCGCCTAGCGCAATTCAATAGCTTTCGGGCTTGTCCACGCCGCAGCGGAACGTGCGCGCTTTCTCGTCGGCGATCTTGCGCGCGGTGTCGTTGGCATCCGCTCGGCGGCCGTCGACATAACCGACGTGACACACGCCGCCCGGATTGAGCCGCGTGATCACCAGCATGCGCCCGCTCGCCTTGCGGTCGTCCGGCGATAGCATGTAGTTCCAGCGCAGGATGGTTGCGAACGGCCGGATCTTGCCGTCCTTGCCGCGCTCAAGCCGCCACTCGACGGTGCCCTTGTAGACATCGTTGAAACTCGGCAGCGTTTCGCCCGCAGCCACTTCGCGTGACGCACGCGAACCGAACGATACCTGCATGCGCTGATCGCCGGCGCTGAGCACCACCGGAATGCCCGCATAGCCCGCGCAGGTCCAGGTGCCGTAGTCCTCGACATCGCGGCCCTTGCGGTGCTTGCAGGTCTTGTCGGCGTCGAATGTCGTGTAGGCGTAGGTGACGCCATCACCCGCGAGGGTTTGCGCGAGGGCCGGTGAGATCGCAGACGCGACAACGACGAAAACGAGAGTCAGTAGCGCTTGTCGCATACACCCCTCTCCTTCTGTCATGCCCCGCGAAGGCAAGGCATCCAGTCACGTCATGATGCAAGAAGACTGGATCGCCCGCCTTCGCGGGCGACGACGGCGCGGGTTGTTAGACTCCCGGCGCGGGCAGCTTGTGCGCCACACATGCCGCACGCAGCGTGTTGACCAGCAGGCACGCGATCGTCATCGGCCCGACGCCGCCCGGAACTGGCGTGATCGCACCAGCACGCTCGGCACATTCCGCGTAGGCGACATCGCCGACGATCTTGGTCTTGCCCGGCGTTGCCGACGGCACGCGGTTGATGCCGACATCGATCACGGTTGCACCCGGACGCACCCAGTCGCCCTTGATCATTTCCGGCCGGCCGACGGCGGCGAACAGCACATCCGCGCGGCGGCATACCGACGGCAGATCGGCGGTCTTGGAATGCGCCACCGTCACCGTCGCGCTTTCCGCGATCAGCAGCGCCGCCAGCGGCTTGCCGACAATGTTGGAGCGGCCGACCACGACAGCATCCAGTCCTGCGAGCGTCGGCAGCACCGACTTCGCCAGAATGATGCAGCCGAGCGGCGTGCACGGCACCAGCGCGGGCAATCCGGTCGCCAGGCGTCCGGCATTGAGCGGATGGAAACCGTCGACGTCCTTGCCGGGGTCGATCGCATTGATGACCTTCTGCGCATCGATCTGCTGCGGCAGCGGCAACTGCACCAGAATGCCGTTGACCGCCGGATCCTTGTTGAGCTTGTCGATGAGTGCGAGCAGGTCCGCTTCGCTGGTCGTTTCCGGCAACGGATAGTCGAACGACTTCATGCCGGCTTCGACCGTCATCTTCTTCTTGCTGCCGACATAGACCTCGCTCGCGGGGTTGTTGCCGACCAGCACGACCGCAAGACCGGGCACTACGTTATGCGCCTTGGCAATCCGCGCGACTTCCGCCGCTACCTTCGCGCGGGTCTGCGCTGCGATTTCCTTGCCGTCGATTACCTTCGCCGTCATGCTTATGCTCCTGCCTTCAATCCGAAATTTTTCTCAAGGGTTGTCATCAGACTGGCGGGATCGCCAGCAATCTTCAGCCGCTTGATGCGCGCGGTGGCGCCCGCGGTCAACTCGATATTGCGCGCCGCGACATCGAGCGCGCGCGCGAGCAATTTCACCAAGGCTGCGTTGGCGTCGCCATCGGCCGGCGCCGCCCGCACCCGCGCCTTCAGCACCGCACGGCCGTCCGCCATTGTCTCCACGCCGTCGACTCCATCGGCGGCGCCCTTCGGCGTGAGGCGCACGGTCAGCACGACACCGCCGGGCACCACCGACCACGGCCGCATCGAGACCGCTCAGAATACGTTGGGATAGATGTAGTAACGGATGACATTCTGAATGAAGTAGATGATCAGAATGAGAATGACGGGCGAGATATCGAGGCCGCCGAGGTTCGGCATCATCCCGCGAATCGGCCGCAGCACCGGTTCGGTGATCCGGTACAGAAAATCCGCGATCATCCCGACGAACTGGTTGCGGACATTGACCACATTGAACGCGATCAGCCACGACAGCACCGCCGCCGCGATCAGCAGCCAGATATAGAGGTCGAGCACGATCATGATGACGTCGAGCAATGCGCGCATGGGCGATCCGCTGAAAATCGGGGCAGGAAACCGGCTAACCATGTAGCGGTTAGCTGAAATACGAACAAGGCAGAACCGGCAGGCGGCGGCTGCCCCCGGAGGTCATTCCAGGTGACCGGAGCCTGAACGCCGCCGTTTTCCTTGACAGAAACCGGCCAGCGCCCTAAATGGCCGCATTCGTTTTGCCCACCACTTGCGACATTTGTGGGCCACGGGGCCGTAGCTCAGTTGGGAGAGCGCCGCAATCGCACTGCGGAGGTCGTGAGTTCGAATCTCATCGGCTCCACCACCCTACGCGCTTTGCGCTTCGGGTGGCGCGCCACCCGAATAAAGCAAAGCGCGTAGGGTGCCTCCCGAAGCTCGAAGAGCGCAGGGAGGCCGTTACCTTGTGGTACGTCTACTTTCTTGAACTCAATAACGGCGACATTTATGTCGGGTCCACGTCGGACCTCAAACGTCGTTTTCGCATTCATCAGAACGGCGATGTCACATCCACCCGCAAGTACTGTCCTGTTAAATTGCGATCCTATATAGCGGTCGAGACGGAAACTAAAGCGCGGCAACTCGAAATCTATTTCAAGTCCGGCTCGGGAAAAGCCGTAGCATCCAAGCGGTTTCTCTAAGAATGACAGAGGTCGCGCGCACATAACAACGCCACCTGAAAACCAATTCCGCATCTCACCGCGTGCAAGATATTTCATCGTCGTCTCACAGCGCATCTTCGTTTCAATATGCCGCAGGCAAATCGCAGTCATCCGACTGTCATAGTGAAGAGACTCCGCAAGACACGCGGTGAATCACCTATGAATCGTCCACAAGCGCGTGGTTAAGCAGGTGTTCAAATCTCAGGAAGTGCCCATTTTTATTGGGTTTCCTGATGGTTGAAAAAGTCATTACAAATTTATTCTCATTTAGCACCAGCTTTACCATTCGCCGTGCGAGGGTTTTGAAGCCTCGCATTTGTTTAAAATTGTAACGTACCAATTCCCCGTATCAGACGGCGCAATAGCTGCCTGAATTTTGCGAGTTACAAAACGGGGAGTGTCATGAAGACAGGAACAATGCTCGGCGGACTTGCCGGGTTGACGTTGTTCGGAGGGGCTGCTCATGCCGCGACGACAACGTCAACCTTTGGCGTGCAGCTGACTGTGACGGCGCAGTGCGTCATCAACAGTACTGCTACGCTGAACTTCGGATCGAACGGCGTCATCAACTCCAATATCGATCAGACAGCGGATCTCAAAATCCAGTGCACCAACACCACGCCGTACAAGATCGGCCTGGATGCGGGCACCACGGTCGGCGGCGACACCACCACGCGCCTGATGACCGCAGGCGGCTCTGACACGGTTCAGTATCAGCTGTTTCAGAACCCGGGCCGGACCACCAACTGGGGCAATAACACCGCCTCGGACACCAAGAACGACAACGGCAGCGGCGCCGAACAGACCCACACGATCTATGGGCGCGTTCCGGTTCAGTCGACCGGCTCACCCGGTAACTATACCGACACCGTGACTGTCACGGTCACCTACTGATGCGAGGCGCGGCTGCTATGTCGATCAAAACGTTTGCTACCAGAATTGCCCTGACAGCGCTGTTTGTATCGCCGTGCGCGATGCCGCAAGCCGCATCCCTGCAAGTCGCACCGGTTTCCGTCGAAGTGGCGGCACCCGGTGCGGCTGCCACCGTGAACTTGCGAAACCAGGGCGACAAGCCGATGGAAGGGCAGGTTCGCGTGTTTCGCTGGACCCAGGTCAACGGCCAGGACAAGCTTGAGCCGACCGACGACGTGGTCGCAAGCCCGCCGATGGTGACGCTGCGTCCCAACACGAACTATGTCGTGCGCATTGTGCGCACGAAGAAAGCGCCGGTCGCGGTTGAAGAGACCTATCGCCTCCTCATCGATGAATTACCGAGCGCGGGAGGGGAACGGCGCAGCGCCGTCAACATCGTGCTGCGTTATTCGATCCCGGTGTTTTTCACGGCTCCAGGCGCCGCGCCGAGCAAACTCTCGTGGGGACTTGAACGCCGCAACAACAAGCAATTCCTGATCGCGAAGAACGACGGCGACCGCCGCGTGCGCTTGTCGAAGCTGGTTCTCACGGATGCCAAGGGTGCGAAAGCATCGTTCGGCGAGGGACTCGCCGGCTACGTTCTGGCGCGGTCCAGCGTTGCCCTGGAAATTCCCGCGAACGCCAAGGGTTTCGGTTCCGGTGGATTGGCCTCGATCTCCGCGCTGAGCGATGTCGGGCCGATCAACGCGAAGCCTTAAGAGCGGACAAGGCCTGGTGCTGGCACATCGTTTGAGTCCTTGTGATGTACCCGCACCAGCACGTTCGGCTCCTGATCGCAGCGGCGGCGTTTATCGTGGCGTTCGCGCAGACGCGCGCGACGTTCGCTGCGACTGCAGATAACGCCAAGCAACTTCAGCTGGAAGTCTCGATCAACGGCGAGAAGGCTGCACTGATCGGCACATTCCACCAGCAGCCGGACGGCCGGCTTACGGCGCGCCGCGCCGAGCTGGTCGAACTCGGCATCAAGCCGTCCGACTCCGGAAATCCGGAAGATGAGATCGTTCTTGAGAGCGTCGGCGGCAATTACCGCTATGATGAGACGACGCAATCCATCGCGTTCAACCTCAACAACGACCAGCGGGTCGCACGCGCGTTCAACGCGCTGGGTGCGTCGACGCCCGTGGTGCCGATAACATCCTCGTGGGGATCGGTGCTGAATTACACGCTGTTCGGTACGCAGACTTCGGGAACTGATCGGTGGCTGACATTCAACGGCGGCTCGGCGACCCTCGACGGCAGAATCTTCAGCCCCTACGGCACGCTGTCGCAGACCGGCATTCTTGGCACCACGACGACGCGCGATATGACCGCGCTGCGGCTCGACTCCACTTATACTTATTCCGATCCGGAATCGCTGATCACCTATCGTGCCGGCGACGCCATCTCGGGGGGCCTCAACTGGACGCGGCCGATTCGATTTGGCGGTGTTCAGATGCAGCGCAACTTTGGCCTGCGTTCCGACCTCGTCACCGCGCCGCTGCCGACATTCTCGGGAAGCGCCGCAGTGCCGTCGACGCTCGACGTCTACATGAACAACACCAAGACCTACAGCCAGGACGTTCCGCCGGGCCCGTTTCAGGTCAACAACCTTCCGCTGATTTCCGGCGGCGAAGCGCGGCTGGTGTTGCGCGACGCTTCGGGCCGCGAAATCGAAACCACCATGCCGTTCTACACCTCGCCGCGCATGCTGCGCGAAGGGCTGACTTACTTCTCGATGGAAGCCGGCGCGCCGCGAGTGAACTACGGCACCAATTCCGACTCCTATATCGACAAGGCGTTCGCATCGGCCAGTGTCCGGCACGGCCTGTCCGAGTGGCTGACGCTGGAAGGCCACGGCGAAGGCGGCGGCGGTCTCTACAACGGCGGCGTCGGCGCGCTGGTACGCGCCGGCAACTACGGCATCGTTTCGCTCGCTGCAAGCGGCAGCGCCTATTCGGGACAGGGCGGGTTTCAGGCCTACGCCGGTTTCGAAACGAAATTCTGGGGGCTGACCGTTAACGCGAGTTCGATGCGCACCTTCGGCGACTACAACGATCTGGCGTCCGTCACCGCGCCGGTGATGAGCACGCTCGCGCTGGTCAATTCATTCAGCACGTTGTCCGCCTTGCCTGCGCGCGCACTCGATCGAATATCAATCGGCACGCGCCTGCCGGACCGCTCAAGCCTCGGCTTGAGCTTTGTGCATATGGAAACCGCCGTAGGCGTCAAAACCAATCTCGCGAGCGTCGCGTGGTCGCGTCCGATTTTCGAGAACTCACAGATGTTCGTGACGGCGTTCGCCGACGTCACCGACAAGAAGAGCTATGGCATTTTCGCCGGCGTCTCGATCCCGCTCGGCGACAAGACGACGGTTTCGACCGGCGCGACATCGAGCGCGACCGGCACCAGCATCACCACCGACGCGAGCCGTCCGCTCGCGCAGGAGATCGGCAGCTACGGCTGGCGCCTCCGCGACAGCGAGGGCGCGTCGTCGTACCGCTCCGCTGCGGGATCGTATCGCGGCACGGCCGGCGCGGTGCAGGCCGGCGTCGAGCAATCGAACGGCAACATCCGCACCATGGGCCAGGCCGACGGCGCCATCGCTTTTCTTGGCAGCAATGTATTCTTCTCAAACCGCATCCACGATTCATTCGCGGTCGTCGATGCGGGCGCGCCGGGCGTGCCGGTGTATTACGAGAACCGGCCATACGGCCAGACTAACAGCAGCGGCCAGTTGCTCATTCCGAACCTGCGCGCCTACGGCAACAACAAGATCTCGATCGATCCGAAGAGCCTCCCGGTCAACGCCGAAATCGAGTCGACCGAAGATGTCGTCGCGCCGGCCGACCGCAGCGGCGTGGTGGTCCGCTTCAATACCAAGACCGACTCGCAATCGGCGGTCGTGATCTTCGCCGGCGCCAACGGCAAGCCGGTTCCACCGGGAACCAAAGGCCAGCTGGAAGGTGGCGATGGCGCTTTTATTGTGGGCTATGACGGAAGATCGTTCCTGAAGGATTTGAAACCATCCAACACGGTTGTATTGACGACCGAGGCTGGAGATTGCCGGGCTTCGTTTGCCTATGCGCCTGCCGGGAATACTCAGGTCGTGATCGGACCTGTCACCTGCCAGTAAGGACGGGATGAGGGTTTTCTGCCTCGTTGCAATCGCCGCGATCGGTACGCTGGCCGCGCTGCCGGCGTGGGCGCAGAGTTGCAATTTCAACATTTCCGCGCTCGACTTCGGCAATATCAATCTCGCCGCGAACACCGCGTTCACGTCGACCGCGAATTTCTCCGTGAGCTGCACCGGCACCGCGAACAGCACGGTGCGCGTCTGCCCGAATATCGACGCCGGATCGGGCGGCACGACGAGCGGCGATCCGCGCATCCTGAGCGGCGCGCAACAGCTCAGCTTCAATCTGTTTCAGGACGGCGGCCACAGTTCGGTGTGGGGCTCTTACCTTTGGGGATTTTCCGGAACCTTCCCTGCCCCGACGATCGACGTTGCGCTCGACGGCAACGGCAGCGGCAGCGCCAACCGCACGATCTTCGGGCGGATTGGCGCGGGCCAGCGCACGCTGCCGGGCGGCGCCTATTCATCGTCGTTCGCCGGCGCCCAGACGACGATGGCCTACGATTACTCCACCGTCGGCACCTGCGCCGTGATCGGCAGCAGCCATGGCACGACCGCAGCCTTTTCCGTAGTTGCGAACAACATCACCACCTGCAGCGTCAGCGCGACGACCGTGAACTTCGGATCGACCGGCGTGCTGCAATCGGCGCTCGACGCCAGCGGCGTCATCAGCGTGACCTGCACCAGCGCAGCGCCCTACACTATCTCGCTCGATGGCGGCGTCGCAGCGGTCACCGATCCGACCCAGCGCAAGATGACCCGGGCCGGCGAAGAGATCGTCTACGGCCTCTATCAGAACAACGCGCGCACCCTGCCATGGGGCGACGTGATTAACACCAACACCGTATCCGGCACCGGAACCGGACTGGCGCAGGACTTCACGGTCCACGCCCGCGTCCCCGCCCAAGCGACGCCGTCGCCTGGCACATATAACGACACGGTCGTGGTGACGTTGAACTACTAGTGTGGCCGGCCGCCGGTACGGCGCACATGGCTGTCATCCGCCTTGTGTAGGGAAATCGGGCGAAAAGCTGATACAAGCATTCCCGGCTGCTTTTATGAATCAAATTGCCCCTCAATGAATTCCGACGAGACCTTTGACGAAAAATCCTTTTCGGTTTTTCGCCATCCGGCCGTGCTGTGTCTGTGGATGGCGCGCGTATCGACCGCCATCGCCTATCAGATGCAGGCGGTCGCGGTCGGCTGGCAGATCTACGAACTGACATCGAGCCCGCTGCACCTGGGCTATGTCGGTCTGGCGATGTTCATTCCGGGCGTGCTGCTGCTTCTGGTCGTCGGGCAGGTGGTCGATCGCTACAATCGCAAACGGATCATCCTTGCCGCGCAGTTGGTGATGGCATTCGCTGTGTGCCTGCTGTCGATCACCACGGCAAACAACACCGTCACCGTCACGCTCATTCTCACCGCTGTTTTCATCCTCGGCATTGGCCGCAGCTTTGAGGCGACGACGATCCAGACACTGCCGCCGATGATCGTACCGCCCGCCGCGCTGCCGCAGACCATCGCCGGATTGTCATCCGCCTACCAGGCCGCGACCATCGCCGGCCCGGCGCTGGGCGGCGTATTGCTGATCGCAGGCCCGGCGTTCGTCTACGCCACCTGTGCCATCCTGCTTGTCATCTCCAGCACCTTCATCTGGCTGATACGCATGCGTCACGTCGCCCTGGCGCGCGAGCCCGTGACGCTGACCGCGATTTTCGCCGGCGTGAACTTCGTGCGCAAAAATCCGATCGTGCTGGGCGCGATGTCGCTCGATCTTTTTGCCGTCGCGTTCGGCGGCGCGACGGCGCTGCTGCCGATTTTCGCGCGCGACATTTTCGATGTCGGCACATGGGGCCTCGGCCTGATGCGGGCCGCGCCCGCGCTCGGCGCAGTTTTGATTTCGATCGTGCTGATCCGCTGGCCGGTACGAAAAAATCTTGGGCACATCATGTATGCCTCGGTCGGTGTGTTCGGCATCGCGACCATCGTGTTCGCGCTATCGAATTCATTCGCGTTGTCGATTGCCGCGCTGATGGTAGTCGGCGGCTCGGACATGCTGAGTGTCGTCATCCGCCAGCCGCTGATACAGCTCGAGACGCCCGACGACATGCGCGGCCGCGTCAGCGCAGTTAATTCGCTGTTCATCGGCTCTTCAAATCAGATCGGCGAATTCAGGGCTGGTGTCACCGCAGCGTGGACAGGCACCGTTCCGGCGGTCGTGATCGGCGGCGTCGGTACGATTCTGGTCGTGCTCGCCTGGATCAAGCTATTCCCGTCAATGTACAACGTGCGCACTTTCGATCAGCGCTACCGCGCGCACTGAGACCGACGTCACACCCACCGATCCAGAAACGCGGATAGCCAAGCGCGCACCGCAGGGTCGTACACCGGCCGGTCGGTGAAATGATCCGGCCGTGCCCGCGCACCGGGCATTCCCAGACGAATGTGCCCCCTCGTGGTCCAGCGGCACATCATGTGATGAGTCACCTCCGGGTGAAACTGGATGCCGTAGGCCGCCGGGCCATAGCGAAACGCCTGCACCTCGAAGATGTCGCCCTCGGCCAGCAAGTCGGCACCGTGCGGCAGCGCGAAGCCTTCGCGGTGCCACTGATAGACATGGCTCGGCCATTGCGGCGTCACGGTGCGCGCAACTTCCGTGACGCGGATCGGGTAGTAGCCGATTTCGGCCTTGCCCTCGCGGTGAGTATCGACCTTGGCGCCGAGATGACGCGCCAGCATCTGCGCGCCGAGGCAAATGCCGAGGAACGGCTTGCGCTCGCGCAGCGGTACGCTCAGCCATTCGGTCTCGCGCTTGATATATTCCAGATCGTCGTTGGCGCTCATCGGGCCGCCGAACAGCGCGACCGCGGAATGATGTTCGAGCGTCTCCGGCAATGGGTCACCGAACGCCGGGCGGCGAATGTCGAGTGCGAGCCCGCGCGCCAGCAGATGCTGTCCGACGCGGCCGGCTGTCGAGTTTTCCTGATGCAGCACGATCAGCACCGGCGCAGTCATGGCCGGTACCGCGCGGCTGGCGCGCGAACGGGTGCTGGATTTGGGCGTACGGGTCAACACGTTCCGGATTCGTAACCGATCGAACTCGCTTTGCAATTGTCCATTACGCAGAACGAATATGCCAGTTTTGTGCCAAAATCCGATTAACTGGCCTTTCCGGCGCTTTCTGCGGCGCGGCGCTTGAGTTCGATGCGTTCCTGCGCCGACACGCCCAGAAGGTCGGCAATCCGCCACATCATGTTGTCTTCGAATTCACTGACCTTGTGATCGGCGTAGGTCATCTGCCACATCATTTCGACGATCCGCTGGCGTCCCGGCTCGTCGAGGACGCGCATCAGCGTGTGCGTGAAGTGGTAGAAATCGACCGCCTCGTGTTCCGCGGTCACCGCCGCGTCGATCAGTTCCGTGGTCAACTCGTCAGTCAACTCGAACCGGGACTTGAGCAGCGCATGCAGCGTGGCGCGGTTTTCGGCCGAAAGCTCATGGTCGAGCGTGGCGAGATGCACCATCAGCGCCGCTGCAGCCAGGCGATAGTCGCTTTCCTCGAAATGCGCGGTCTTTTCAGTGCCCGCCAGACCCGAGAAAAATTCCTTGATTTCGTTAAGCATAGTTGGACGCCATTTCCCGCTGAAGTCAGCGGATGGCCTTGCGCGCCGACCGGCTGTCCTCAAGCAATTCGAGGTTGGTCCTTGCAAACATATTATCGGGGTCCTTGGCAATCGCTTCGCGCAGCTTCTGGCTGGCGCGGGCATAGTCGCCGCGCAGCATGTAGGAATAGCCGATGTTGTTGAGGACTTCCGGCGTCGGACCGATCAGCCGCAGCACCTGGGCATAGGCGCGGTCGGCGAGATTGAAGCGCTTGAGACGGTCATACGAGGCCGCAAGCCCAAGCCAGGCCTCGGCGTCCCGGGGGGAGCTTTCCGCGGCACGGCGGAAATAGCGCTCCGCCAGCCCGTAGTTGCCCTCACGGAAGAATCTTTTCGCGTTGGCGAGTTCGTCATAGGGGTCGCCGCCGAGCAGCGTCTGGCCCGTGGCTTCGGTCGCGCCCATGGGGCTAACCTCGGCAATGGAGCCGGTGGTCTCGGGCGCCTTCGCGACAGGCGCCACTGCGACCGGCTCGCCGGTGACCGTATCCGTGGTAACTGAGGCCGTGGTGTCGGGCTTGAATATGTCGGTGAGCTTGGCCGATGTTGTTTCGCAAGCCGTCAGCCCGAAGAGGCAGGACGCCGCGGCGGCGGCGCGAAAAAAGCTAGCCTTCATCGGTACGCTCACAAAAAACCGACGCGCACGACGAACGCGTGCGCAGATAGCCAACCGGGCTCTCGAAACCTGTCGGTTCAACCTAGGCGTAGATCGTTAAGATTTGGTCGCTAGTCGGGAACCCGGCCGACAGTTGGGTCACGTTCAATACGCACCCATCTTCACGCGGACGATCACCGGGAGAAGAATGACGACGAAAAGCACCGGAAAGACGCACACCATCAGCGGAAGCGACAATTTGGCGGGCAGCGCGTAGGCCTTTTCTTCCGCCGCCGACAGGCGCTTGTGCCGCATGTCCTCGCTGTAGACCCGCAACGCCTCGGTGATGCTGGAGCCCAGTTCGTCCGACTGCTGGATCAGGGTCGCGAACGAGCGCACCTCGTCGAGCCCGAGCCGGTCGCCGAAATGCTCCAGCGCATCCGACAGCGGCCGTCCGGCGCGGATTTCGAGATTAGTCATGTGGATGTTGGCGGAGAGCGCCGGATAGGACTCCGCGAGTTCGCGGCCGACCCGCTCCAGTGCGCCTTCCATCGCCAGGCCTGCATCGGCGCAGACCACCAGCAAGTCCATGAAGTCCGGAAAGCCGGCGCGATATTCCTGCCGTTTGGCCTTGATGCGATGGTCGAGCAGGAAACTCGGTGCGAGATACCCGACCATGCCGCCCATACCAACGAACAGCCAGAAGAATTTTTCGAAGCTCGTCGACAGCATCGGCATAACGAGCGCGACGGCCGCGCCCAGCGCGACGGCGCCGACGGCGCGCAAGAGGAAGAACACGCCAACCGCACGCGGGTCGAAAATCGCGGCATTGACCAGGCGCTTGCGCAACAGCTTCATGTTATCGCTGTCGATCGACAGGTAATGTTTGGTCGTGGATTCGATCAACTTCTGGACCGCGGTAATACCGGACTGCGACGCCGACTGCATACCACCGGTATTGCCCGCACCTTCCAGCGCAATTCCCGCCGTGCGGCGCTTGAACGCGCCGCGGGTCTGCAGGAACGCCATGATGCCGAATGTCGCGAGGGTCACGGCCAGAAAAATCATGACAATGATCAGGAGCGAGGGATCGCTGTCGCCGCCTTCGAGGAAATCGAACAAGGCATCCATCGCCGTCAGATCCTGAAATTGACCATACGGTACATGATGAAATTGCCGAGCAGCATCCAGCAGCCGGCGGCGCCAAGCACATAATGCGTGACGTCGTAGTGCCACACGCTGCTGTAGAAATCCGGTGAGATGAAATTGACCACCGCAAACATCAGGATCGGCAGCGCCGACAGAATCATGGCGGAGGCGCGCGCTTCGGACGCCAGCGCGCGGACTTTCCGGCGCATCTTGAAACGCTGACGGATCACCGCGGAAAGATTTTCGAGAATTTCGCTGAGATTGCCGCCGGTCGATCCTTGAATCGCCACAGCCGTCACGAACAGCGGCAGGTCGTCCTGTCCGACGCGGAAATACAGGTTGCGCATCGCGGTTTCGAGATCGGCGCCATAGGTTATTTCGTCGGTGACAATGCCGAACTCGCTGCCGACGGGATCCGTGAACTCACGCCCGACCATCGATACGGCAATCGGCACCGGATGGCCGGCGCGCAAGCTGCGCACGATGATGTCGATAGCTTCCGGAAACTGCTCGCCGAACTTCTTGAGGCGGCGGCCGCGCTTGATGCGCAGCACGAGATACGGCAGCACAATGCCCGCGAACAGCGCAACAACGAGCGCCTCGATCATGCTGCCGCGCGTCAACACGAGCGCGCCATAGATGACGAGCATGCCAAGACCGCAAAACGCGATCAGCTTCGTGGTGCCGATGGAGAGACCGGACTGCATCACCAGCCGGTTCAGGGCTTCGATCGGCAGGTTGAATTCGCCATCGCTGTTCAGCCCGCGCTCCCGCCGTAGCTGGACCAGCACATCCTCGCGGCTGCCACCCTCATTGTCGTTCAGCAGCGCCAGCCGCCGGTTAATGCGGTTGCGGTAGGATGACGACGAATGAAACAGCAGGTAAAGCGCTTCCGCGGCCAGCGCGACGGCAATCGCGGCGAGGCCGACGAAAATATACTCCGAGTCGATATCGAACGGCATGATGAGATCTCGCCGTTATTCGAGCGGTTTGCTCGGATCGAAATAATGCGCCGGGATCTTGATGCCCTTCGCGGTCAGGTCGGCGAGAAAGCGCGGGCGCACGCCGGTCGCCGTGAAGTGGCCCTGCACGGTGCCATCGGCGGTCGTGCCGGTGCGCACGTATTTGAAGATTTCCTGCAGCTGAATAATGTCGCCTTCCATACCGGTAATCTCGGCAATGCTCATGACCTTGCGCTTGCCGTCGGAGAGGCGCGACAGCTGCACGATGACGCGGATGGCGGCGGCGATCTGGCCGCGGATCGAGGCGATCGTCATCGGCAAGCCGGCCATGCCGATCATCTGCTCCATGCGCGAAAGCGCCTCGCGCGGATTGTTAGCGTGAATCGTGGCCATCGAGCCTTCGTGGCCGGTGTTCATTGCCTGCAGCATGTCGAAGGCTTCCTCGCCACGGCACTCGCCGAGGATGATGCGTTCAGGCCGCATGCGCAGCGCGTTCTTGACGAGGTCGCGCTGGCGGATTTCGCCTTTGCCTTCGATGTTTGGGGGCCGCGTTTCCATGCGCGCCACGTGCGGCTGCTGAAGCTGGAGTTCCGCCGCGTCTTCGATGGTGATGAGGCGCTCCTTGTCGGAAATGAAGGCTGACAGCGCGTTCAGCATGGTGGTTTTGCCGGAGCCTGTGCCGCCGGAAATGATGGTGGTGACACGCGCCTTGACCATCGCGGACAGCAATTCCGCCATCGGCGGCTTGAGCGCGCCAATCTCGACCAGCTTGTCGAGACCGAACGGCCGCTTGGAGAATTTTCGGATCGAGACGAGCGCGCCATCAACCGCAACCGGCCGCACCGCGACGTTGACGCGCGAGCCGTCGAGCAGGCGCGCGTCGCAGAGCGGATGGGATTCGTCGACGCGCCGGCCGACCGCCGACACGATCTTGTTGATGATACGCAGCAGGTGCGCTTCGTCCTTGAAGCGGATCGGCAGCGGCTCGAGCAGGCCACGGCGTTCCACATAGACGCATTCGGGACCGTTGATCAGAATATCGTTGATCGACTCGTCCTTGAGTAGTGGTTCGATCGGCCCGAGGCCGACCATCTCGTCGAGAATTTCGTTGGTGAATTCCGCCAGTTCGCGCGCGTTCAGGGCCAGCCGCTCGGCGGTGATGTATTGCGCGACGAGCTGCTGGATGTACTTGCGCGCTTCGTCCTCCTCCAGCTTGTCGAGGGCAGCGAGGTTGACTTCCTCGATCAGCTTGCGGTGCAGCCGCACCTTGGCGTCGAGAAACTTGTCGGAGTGCAGCGGATTGGCGACGGGACGCGGCGCCGGTGTCGGCGGCACGATGCTCGGCGCGGCTTCCGGCGGCACGACCTCGACCTTTTCAGGCGCAGCGGCGGCGGGAGCGGCAGGCGCCGGAGCTTCCTCGACCGGCGCAGCAGCGCGCGGCTGAACGTCCAGCAGGGAATTCTTCAGCGCGCTGAATCTGCCGGCCATGCTGCTCTCACTTCGCCCACGACAGTTTCAGGCGCGACAGACCGAACTTGACCGACTTCGCCGCGGCAGTGTCGGCTTGTGGCGGCAGCACCAGCGGGCGCAGCGCCTGCGTGATCTTGTTCGTGGCTTTCACCTCGCTCAGCGGCACGCCGCGGTCGATGGCTTCACGCACCGTGCGGTAATCGTTCGGCACCACGCCGGCGAGCCCGCCGCCGAGCGCCTGATCAATATCGGATTTGCGCAGGCCCGAGCCGAACATGTGCTGCTCGAACCGGTTGACGATGACCTGCGGACCCGGCCCGTCACCCAGCCGCTCGCTGATCGCCGCCACGAGCTTGCGGGCATGCTTGACGGCCGGGACTGTCATTTCGCTGACGATGAACACGCGGTTTGAACCGAGCAGCACGTTGTCGGTCCACGAGAACCACGTGCGCGGCATGTCGATGATAACGTGATCGAAGTGCGACGACACCAGGTCCAGAAGATGCGTGACCATATCCGGGTCGAAGGTGCGCATTTCCGCGGGCCGGTTGGGCGCGGAGATCACCGCGAGACCCGACGAATGATATGCGGTCATCACCTCCAGCAACTGGCTGTCGAGGCGATCGGGGCGCGGCTCGATCTCTTTCAGATCGAGGCGCGGCTCGATGTCCAGATAGTCCGCGCAGGCGCCGTGCTGAAAATCGAGATCAACCAGGCAGGTCGACTTGGGACGCTTCGCGTTCTCCAGCAGTATCAGCGCGCTTTGAATGGCAAGTGTCGTGACGCCGGCGCCGCCGACAGCCGGCAGGAACGTTACGATGTTGGCTTCGTGATGCTCGCCGCCAGGCCCGGATTGCGCGCCGCGGGCGCACGCCCGCACCAGTTCGACCTGCGATACCGGGCGCACCAGAAAATCGGCGACGCGCATCTGCAGCAAGCGGCGGATGGCTTCCTGATTGAATTCGCGAAGAATGGCGATGACCGGAGGCTGCCGCCCCGGCCGCGCCAGCGCCTTTTGCAGCGTGTCGAGATCGTCGGCACTGCCGGCATCGAGGTCGACAATCGCGACCGTGGCCGCGCCATCGAGCGCCTCGGCTCCGGACGTGCCAACGGCACCGGCGACGGCAAGTTCGATCTTGCCGCCGCCGGCCTCGAAGGTAATGCGCGCCAGTTGCTCAAATTCGGCATCGCCGGTGAGCACCTGAACGCGCGTCCTGTTAGCTCCACTCTGCATTCATTGACGCCGTTTCTTGTCGTTGCGCCGCGGTTCTTGAGACCGCTGGCGCTATCTCACCTGCGACGTCGCCGCAGGAACCTGTGTGCCAGCCGGGTTCGCCGCAGACTGCTGTGTCGTCTGCTGGCTGTAGCCCGCCGAACTCGTGTTCGATCCGTTCGACCACAACACACGTCCGTTGCGGTAGCGCTGGATCGCGAGTTCGGCGCGTGCGCCGTCCATCGGGATATTCTGGTTCGCGACATTGCGCGGCCACGGATCGATCGTCTGCACCGCCATGTTGGATGCAACCGCGTCGCCCGCACCGGCCGCCACCGTTTCGCGGCGGTCGTAGTAGATGTCCGAGCACCCCGCGAGCGCGGCGCTCGCAGCAACGACGCCAAGCGTCGCGAGCCGCGCGAAAGTCGTCTTAACGCATCGAGACACGGGCGCCTCCCCTCGGCAGATCGAGCACGTGACCAATGAACGGACGCTCCGGCACGCCGGGCGGTACCCTGTTGCGCGCGACTTCGCCGCTGCCGTTGACGAACAAGTCGAAATCGTTCGGCGGCAGCGTGTTGTCGAGCGGCGTCTTCACCGGCTGGCCCGGCCGGATCGGCTGAACGATGCGCGGCGTGACGATGATGACGAGATCGGACTCGTTCTTCTGGAACGCCTTGCTCGAGAACAAGGCGCCCAGTACCGGAATGTCGCCGATCCACGGGAGCTGTTCCTGCGCCACCTGAGAGTCGTTCTGCAGCAGGCCGCCGAGCACGAAGCTCTGGCCATCGCGCAGTTCGATGGTGGATGAGGCGCGGCGCACGATCAGGGCCGGGACCGAGATGTTGGTGCCGACCGCGACGCTGCGGTTCGGATCGAGCTGGCTGACCTCCGGCTCGATCTTGAGATTGATCAGGCCGTCACTCAGCACCGTCGGCGTAAACGCGAGGCTGACGCCGTAGCGCTTGTATTCGACCGAGATCTGTCCAAGCGTGCCGGGGACGGGAATTGGATATTCGCCGCCCGCCAGGAAGTTGGCCGTATCGCCGGACAGCGCAACGAGATTCGGCTCTGCCAGACGGCGGCCGAGACCGCGCTCTTCCAGTGCGTTGACGATGACGTCGGCCTGCAGGCCCTTGTGAACAAGATTGCCGATCAGGAAGCCGAACGGCGGTGTCGCCGTCGCCAGCACGCCAGCAGCGGCAGCACCCGGATTGATCGAGAGCACGCCACCGCCCGAACCCGCGGTAATCGGAAGTTGGCTCGCGGGCTTGCGCGCGCCGCTGTTAGCGAGGAAGCGATCCTCATGGCCGGGCCGCGGCAGCACGTTCCACTGCACGCCGAGTTCACGTCCGGCACTGCGCGAGGCTTCGATGAAGCGCACCTCGAGCATCACCTGCTGGGGCGACGCGACTTGCACCGAGTTGATGACTTCCGGGCCGAACTGGCGCGCCAGCGCCAGTGCGCGGTCGAGGACCATGGCGTCAGGCGCTGCGCCCGACAGCATGATGCGGCCGTTGACCGATGAGACGCGCAGCCGCGCATTCGGGAAGCGGCGCTGAATCTCTTCGCCGAGCTTCGAGACGTCATAGGAAACCTCGACATCGAACAAGCCGATGAGCTTCTTGCCTTCGCCGTAGATCGACACCCGCGTGGTGCCGATCTTCTTGCCGAGGATCGACAGCGCCTTGTCTGTGAGCGGATTGACGTCGGCGATTTCCGGATCGCCGACCGCGATGTCCACGAATGGGCTATCCGTGCGGACGTCTTCCGACTTGCCGACCGGCACCGTAATGGCTGACGTGCGGCGCGCCGCGCCCAGCACGATCGTGCGCTGGGCCTGCGCCTCGGTCACGAACCCCGGCACCACCGGCGTCATGATCCCGACAGTCAACGTCGCGATCACCGACAGTAGTGTCGAGCGCCACAGAACAGTGCGCCGCGTGGCGGCTCCGTCCATGATCCATGCCGCGACACGCGCGGCATCATAGTGATTTTCCCCTGTCACCCTAACCTCCCCAAAGAAAGCAGTCCCCAAATTCCAAGTCATCTCGCTCACTGAACGTTTTGCCGATTGAACTCGGCAACAGCGCGCCCGGACCCCTCCTTGGGCACGCTGTAAACTTCCTTCGCCGAGGCACGCATGACCGTCACGGTTGTGTGCGTGCCGGGATCGGCGCCATTCGATTGTTTCGTGTTCTGAAGATCCGCGAGCGTGACAAGCCGCGTGCTCATCGGATCGTTCTCGCCGGCCTTGCGCAGCGCGAGCGATAGGCTGCCGACCTGGCTCGCAAGCGACAGCCGCTGCGCGCCAGTGATGTCGACTTCAACGGTCACCGCCTTGGCGATGGAAGGCTTGTCGGTGCGGTCGTCCGCGACCTGATCGACCGCAAGGACGCGGGCGCTCTGCAGCACCACGTCGGTCATCGCGGCAGTTTTCTCAAGCTGGCGCGTCAACAGGATGTCGACCCGGTCGCCCGGCAGGACAAATCCCGCAACCCCATCGACGTCGTTGACGCGGATGGTGACGGCTTTCATGTTCGGATTGATGACGGCCGAGAGCGTGGCGCGCTGGCCCGGCCCGGTAATCTTGCTCGCAACGATCGGCTCGTTCGGCTCGAATGAGCTCAGCACGACACGGCGGCCACCCGCGAGTGCTTCCTGAATTGTCTTGAAACCACCGGCGGGCATGATGCCTTCGGGCCAGGCCACTTCGCGCAACGCTGTCTGATCAAGCTGATTGCCGAACCGCAGCGGCTTCGCGGCGACGACGAGTGTCTGTGTCGACACCGGCTTCTGCTTCGACTGCGCTTCGAGACTTTTCATGCGCGCATCGGCTTGGCGATTAAGCCATGCCTGCGCGACAAAAACCGCCATCAGGCCGAAAACGGCGGCCACGGCGATCATGATGAAAGTGCTCTTGCGCACGGTCTGCCCTCGACGAATTTGTTTCGTCACGGCGACTATAGAAGCGCGGCGGGTATTCAATTAGTGAACTGCAGCGGGCTTCTGGCGCTATGCTGAAGTTTGGCTGAAGCAGTATTCTTTATGATCCGTAGCTCGGTTAACGAGGGTTTGCGGAAAGATTTATTGCGATTCACCATGTCGCACCCGAGCCCCGCGGATTTACACGGCGCGCTCGAAATGTGACTAATCGGACTTAAGGATATTCGCGCAAACCACTGTTTCGATGTGCCATAGTGGGATCACGCGGAGCCAAGGCTAATCATGTGTGAATCGAGGGGAAACGTAAATTCATGAGTCTGGCCGATCCCACCGCGAGCCAAGCAATAACGGCAACCTCAGTCGCGGACGCGCGCATCCAGATCCGCAATCTCGGCAAGACCTATGGTGCACTTGAAGTCTTCCGCAACGTCAATCTTGAAGTCGGGAAATCCGAGATCGTTGCCATCGTTGGCCCTTCGGGTTGCGGCAAGACCACGCTGCTGCGCTGCATCGACGGATTGATCGCGCCGTCGTCGGGAGAAATCACGGTCGAGGGCGAGCGCGTCGACGAGCCTCTCCCGGGCATCGCCATGGTGTTTCAGCATTTCGGCCTGTTTCCATGGAAGACCGTCTACGCCAACGTCGCCTACGGGCTGCGCCTCGCGGGCGCCAGCGCGTCGGTGATCGCCGAGCGGGTTCCCCATTTCATCAAGCTGGTCGGACTGGCGGGTTTCGAAAAAGCCTACCCCTATCAGTTGTCGGGCGGCATGCAGCAGCGCTGCGGACTGGCGCGTGCGCTCACCATCGAGCCGCGCGTCCTGCTGATGGACGAGCCATTCGCCGCGGTCGACGCACAGACCCGCGAGATCCTGCAGATGGAACTCCTGCGCATCTGGCAGATGCGGCCGACGACCATGGTTTTCGTCACGCACTCGATCGAGGAAGCCGTGCTGATGGGCGATCGCGTGGTCGTACTGAAAGGCCGTCCCGCCTCGGTTTTCGAAGTAGTCAAGGTCGATTTGCCGCATCCGCGTGGCCGGCACACCCTCGCCGACGCCCGTTTTGCTGCGCTAAGAGAGCATGTGTGGGCGACATTGATGGACGAGGCCAAGGCTGCGGAATTGCAATTGCAGCGCTAAGCGGCTTCAATCGCACAACGAAAAAATATCAGGAGGAAATAAATGAAGCTGTCATTCAAACTACTGCTCGCAGGCGCGCTGACGGCGCTGACATCGCTGCCGGCATCAGCGCAAACCAAGCCCGCGATCAGCATCGGTCTCCCCGGCATCCCACCGGTTTTCGTCGCGGTGCAATCCTATGTCGCGCTGCAGGAAAAGCTGTTCGACAAGTATGGCGTGACCGTCACGCTGCGGCCGTTCGATAGCGGCGCTGCCGCAGCCCGCGCACTCGCTTCGGGCGATGTCGATATGTCGCTGTCGCCGTCGCCGCTGATCGTCAACATGCTGTCGAACAATCCGAGCGTCGACATCGTGGCAGTCTACGGTCACGAGAAGCCCGACTGGCTGATCGGCTCGCTCGATCCGTCGAAGTCCAAGTGCGAGCAGATGAAGGGCCTGCCGGTCGGCGTCGACTCGCTCGGCGGCGCGCGTTCGATCGCGCTGACGCAGATGCTGCGGCAATGCAACCTGCGCGCCGAGGACATGCAGCAGGTTCCGCTCTCCACCAACGTTCATACCGCGATGATTTCCGGCCAGCTGCAGATCGGCGTGCTCCACATCGATGACGTGCCGATCATCGAGCGCGAAGCAAAGAAGAAGATCGTGACCGTCGTCGACATCAACGACGTGCAGAAGATCAACCACTACATGGCGCTTTCGACCACGCAGAAAAAGCTGGCGGCAAATCGCGACACCTATGTGCGCGTGCTGGCGGCACTGATTGAAGCCGAGCGCTTCATGCGCGACCCTAAGAACGCCGACAAGGTTGCGGAGGCCGCCGCTATCACCAGCCGCACCAAGGATGAGGCGCTGTGGGCGATCAAGGAATACGTCAAGATGGAGTTCTGGCCGAAGGACAGCAACGGCTTGGCCAAGGAAAACATCGAGTCGATCATCGCTGCGCAGAAGCGCGTCGGCGGCATCCGCCCGGACGCAACTCCTGTCGCGTATGACCGATTTGCCAACAACTCGGTCTATGCCGACGCCGTCAAGTTGGTGAAGTAGCCGCCGCACCGGATCACCGGATGAAGACAGGCAAGTTCGACTGGTCGCGTTGGGCGACAACTGCCGCGGCGCTGGTTTTCGGCGCCGCGGTTTGGCAACTTGCGTCGCTCTACACCAGTCCGGCGTTTCTGGCGTCCTTCACCGCGACGGTGGCGCGGGTGTGGGAATACACCCGCAACGGCATTCTGGTCGATGCACTGGCTTCGTCGTTGCTGCTTTTCGTAACGGGGTTCGGCTTCGCCATCGTGTTTGGCGTTCTCGCCGGCCTGCTGCTGGCGCGCGTCCGGCTGCTGCGGGTCGCGCTCGAAAGCTACATCATGGCGCTTTACGCCACGCCGATGGTGGCGCTGATCCCGTTCATCCTGTCGTTGATGGGTTTCGGCTTCACGCCGAAGGCGCTGGTAGTTTTTCTGTTTGCGTTCTTCCCGATCCTCTACAACACCGTCGAAGGCGCGCGCAGCCTGAAGCCTGAACTGATCGAGGTCGCGCAATCGTTCCGCTCAAGCGAATGGGCGATCTGGCGCGATCTGCTAATTCCTTACACGCTGCCCTATGCGCTCACTGGCATCCGTCAAGCCGTCGGCCGCGGCCTGGTCGGCATGGTTGCCGCTGAACTGTTCCTGTCGGCGAGCGGCATGGGCGCGCTGATCATGCGGTCGAGCCAGGACTTCGATACGCCCGGGCTCTACGCAGCCATTCTCGTCGTAACGGTCCTTGGCGTGGCGCTGATCTCGCTCGGTCGCGCATTGGAGAACCATTACTCAGTCTGGCGGGGGCTTGGCCGATGACTGTCGCAACCGTCAGCCCGCCACAGGCACGAAAGTTCTCTATCCGCTCGCTGACACAAAGCGACGCGATGCTGCGGATTCTTGCCGGCATCGCGATCCTGCTGGTCTGGGAAGTTGGAGTCCGGCTCGGCGCACCCGCGTTCGTGGCCCGGCCGAGCGGCATCATCGCGGTGTTGCCCAAGGTTCTTAGCAGTGCCGATTTCTGGGCGCAGGCGCGCGCCACATTGGGCGCGGTGTTTCAGGGTCTCGCCATCGCTTTCATTACCGGCACGATTGTCGGCGTTGCGATCGGCCGCATAAAGTTCGTCGACCGTTTCACGTCGATCTACATCAGCGGCCTGTTCGCCGTGCCGATGACCGCGATTCTGCCGCTGTTCTCGCTGTGGTTCGGCTTCACCTCCGACGCGCGGCTCGCGACCGTCGTGTTCGCATCGTTCTTTTCCATCGTGGTCAATGTCTCCGACGGCGCGCGCTCAGTGCCGCCGGAATACATCGAGGTCTCGAAATCGTTTCGCGGCAGCGCGTGGACGCGGCTGATCGACGTGATCCTGCCGTCGTCGACGCCATATCTCTTGGCCGGATTGCGGCTCGCCGCAGGCCGCGCACTGATCGGCGCCGTGGTCGCGGAGTTCTTCACCACGATCCCCGGCCTCGGCTTCTTCATTCTGTTCCAGGCTCGCACCTTCCATCACAACGAAGCATTCGTCGGCGTCCTCGTGCTGGCCGGCGCCGGCGTATTGTTTGAGACGTTGCTGCGAACCGCGACCACGCGCTTCATGCCGTGGTACCGGCGTGGCGAAGCCGGCGGCTAGACTCATTCGCGCAACGCGCCTTTCGCCTCTCAGCTAAAAACCCATCGGCTCCTGCGTCCTCTCCCTCCCCAGCCCTCCCCCGCAAGCGGGGGAGGGAGCACACCGTGCTTGTGGCTGACGCTCGCAGCTTAGACCTCGACAAAACCCCGCGGCATCGTGTGCATCCGCTCGACGCCGGTCGCCGTTATCATGACCATTTCACCCGTCTGCACCCCAGCACTCCCATCTCGTGTCGTCACGTTCGGCTGAACGACGACCGTCATTCCCGCCCGCAACGGCGTGTCGGGAATCTTTCCCGCCGGCCTGCTCGCAGAGCCGGCGATCGGCGGGAGATAGCCACCGCCGTAGCCGTGCATGAGATCGTCGATGGTGGTGAAGCCGGCCGCTTCGATGACGCCCGAAGCTGCGACGACTTCTTCCGGCATCGTCCCATCCTTGAGAATTGCGCAGATCGCATCGAACGCCGCATCAGCCGCCGCGTGAAGATCCCGATAAAGACTGGTTGGCTTTGAATTCACCGCGAAACTGCGCAGAACTTGTCCTGAATAATCCCAGAATGCGGCGCTGATTTCCGAACTCACGGCATCGCCCACTGCGATTTTTCGTGTCGACGGAAACTGCCGCGGCACGCCAACGGCCGGCGCAGCCATCGGCGTTGCGCCGATGAAGTGGATGACGTTAGTCCCGCCGAGGCCAACATAATTGCGCTCGATTGCATTACCAAGTTCGCGCTCGTTCACGCCCGGCTTGAGATTGTCGCGCAGCGCCATCATACCGAGATCACTCAGATGCGCGCCGATGTGCAGCCAGTCGAGTTCTTCTCCTGACTTGATCATGCGAAGCCGAATGTAGTCGCGAGTGAGCGCTGTCAGCTTGCCGAAGCGTGCTGAAAGCGCCGCATGCTGATCGACGGTGAGCGGGCCGATGACAGCGACACGATTTTCCTTCGCGCCGCGCTTTTCCAGTTCTTCGATCGCCGCTGCAATCGTGCTTTCACCGCCCCATGCGACATCTGCTTCGACAGCCAATATTTTCGCCTGCGGCACGTGATTGAAATACTGGATGAACAACGCATCGCGTTTGCTTGGCGACAGGATGCCGATGGCCTCGGTGGTAACGGGCCATTGAGTCAGCCATTGCACGCTGGAACCAAAGCGGTTCGCGCCGCAAAAGATCAGATGGTCAGCGCCGGCATTGTTCAGTAGTGCCTCGATCGCCCTGCGCCGCCGCGCCATTTCAGCCGCAGAAAACCTCGGATATTCTGCCTTCAAGATGTGTTGAAGACGATCTGGCAAAGCGGTCATGCTGCTGCTCGACAGTTGCATTACGGGCGGACACAATAGCAGCGACAGGATTTGGAGACATGTCATGACAGACACCATCGTCGTCATTGCCGCGGGTGAAATGGGCGCAGGTATCGGCAAGCGCCTCACCGAGCGCGGCGCACGCGTGCTGACCTCGCTGAAGGGCCGCGGCGGCGGCAGCGCCGCCCGCGCCAAGCAAGCTGGCATGATCGATGTGGACAATGACGATGCGCTCGTCGCTGAGGCGGATTTCGTTCTGTCGGTTGTGCCGCCGGGACAGGCGGTTGCACTCGCCGAGCGCTTGAAGCCGTCGCTCGCAAAGGCGGCGCGCAAGCCGATCTATGTCGATTGCAATGCCGTGGCGCCGAAGACGGCTGAGAACATCGCTGCGATCCTATCAGGCCTGCCGATCAAATTTGTCGACGGCGGAATCATCGGGGGCGTGCCGAACGGCCCGTACAGCCCCGCGCTTTACGTTTCCGGCGCTGCTGCAAACGACGCGGCGAAGCTGAATAACTACGGTCTTCGCACGCGCCCGCTCGACGGACCGATCGGCATGGCGTCGGCGCTGAAGATGTCTTACGGCGGCCTGACCAAAGGCTTCACCGCCATCGGCACCGCGATCATGCTCGGCGCGATGAAAGGCGGCTGCGCAGAGGCACTGGTGCAGGAGTTATCGGAGAGCCGGCCACAGGACCTGGCCTGGCTAAGCAAACAGGTACCGAGCATGTTCCCCAAGGCGTATCGCTGGGTCGCGGAAATGGAAGAGATTTCCGCGTTCCTCGGCGACGACAAGGCATCAAGCGACGTCTATCAGGGCATCGCACGGCTTTACGAACGGCTTGCGACGGGCCAGGACGGCAGTTCGCCGGCAGCGCAGCAAGAACTTGCGGCGCTTAGGGAATTTTGTTCGATGCCGGTTCCATCCAAGGCCAAGTCGGCATGACGGCTGTGGAAAACTCCAGCTAGCCACATCCGCGGCAGCGCAAAAACGTCAACCATTTCAGTAGTTTAGAATGAATAAAAAGTAGAATTGCTTTGCATCAAGCCGGTCGGCCCGCTATGTCGTATTCACGATTTTTTAAACCGGCCGGCCTGCAATGATTGTGTGTTCCTGCAACGTGATCTCCGACGCTGAAATCCGCTCAGCGGTGAAGACCAACGCGCCGCGCTCATGCGGCGAAGTTTATGGCTGTCTTGGCTGCAGCGCGCAGTGCGGACGGTGCGCGCGCACCATCAAGAAAATCATGAACGACGCACTTGGCCACACCTGTTCGGCCGACTGCGGTTGCAACGCCTGACAACCTGCCCGATGATCATTTCTTGAGTGCCTGCGGCCGATGCGGCCGCGGACAACGTTGATCATTGGAGGCCAAGTCTGTGAAGGGCAACACGAAGGTCGTCGAGTACCTCAATCGCGCACTGCGCCATGAGCTGACGGCAATCAATCAATACTGGCTGCATTATCGGCTGTTCGATCACTGGGGCTTCAAGAAGCTCGCCAACCAGTGGCGCAAGGAATCGATCGAGGAGATGCAGCACGCCGACAAGATCACGCAACGTATTCTGTTCCTCGACGGATTCCCGAACATGCAGGTGCTCGATCCGCTGCATATCGGCCAGAACGTGAAGGAAGTGCTCGACTGCGATCTCGCGGCGGAAATGTCGGCGCGCGCGCTTTACGAGGAAGCCGCCACGCATTGTCATTCGGTGAAGGACTACGTGACGCGCGATATGTTCGAAGCAATCATGAAGGACGAGGAAGATCACATCGATTTTCTGGAGACGCAAATCGATCTCGTTGCGAAAATCGGTATCGAGCTCTACTCCCAACACCACATCGGCGAACTGGACGAGAGCAAGTAAAAAGCCGAGTTCTTGTTGTGTCTGAAAGTTTTCCTGGATGCGGCGCGTGGTTTCCCTGTTCGCGAGAATTGCTGCTGCGCGCATGCGGCAGACGCTTGCTTTAGGCGCCGCGTCTCTCGTTCTTGCGGGCTGCATCACGGGCTATGAGAAACCCGATCTCCTGCTTGAGGTACCGGACAACTACCGCTACGCGTCACGGCGGCCGGATGCGGCGCTGCCGGCGCTCGACTGGTGGCGCGGCTTTCGCTCACGCGAACTCGTTTCGCTGATCGAAGCGGCGCAGACGGAAAACCTCGATATTGCTGCGGCCGCTGCGCGCGTCGTTCAGGCTGACGGGCAGGTCCGTGTCTCCGGCGCGCCGCTCCTGCCGAGCGTCGGCGCGGAAGCCAACGTGTCGCGCACACGTCCGTCGCAACGAACGTCGAGCACGACCGGCGTCAGCCGCGGCGCCAGCGAAACGACGCTCTACAACGCGAGCCTGAGCGCATCATACGAGATCGACTTCTGGGGCAAGAACCGCGCAGCGCTGCTGGCCAGTCAGCAGAATGCCGTCGCGAGCCGCTACGACCGCGAAGTCGTGACTTTGACGACAATCGCATCGGTCGCGAACACTTACTTCCAGGTTCTGGCGGCGCAAGACCGGTTGCGCATCGCGCGAGATAATCTCGCCGCCGCCAATCGCGTCCTCAGCCTGATCCGCCAGCGCTATCTCGCCGGCACTGCGTCGCAACTCGACATCGCCCAGCAGGAGAGTCTGGTCGCGGCGCAGAAGGCGGTGATCCCACTCCTTGAAATATCGCTGCGGCAGGGCATCGCCGCCCTCGCCGTCCTCATCGGACGGGCGCCGGCGAATGTGACCGTCCGTGGTGGCGGCATGAACTCGGTCCGCATCCCGGCCATCACACCTGGCCTTCCGTCCGATCTGCTCAATCAGCGACCGGACATCCGCCTAGCCGAGGCAGCGCTGGGGGCGGGCAACTACGACGTGGAGTCGGCCCGGGCCGCGTTCTTCCCGACCATTGCACTGACCGGCCAGACCGGCTTCCAAAGCCTTGCTCTGTCAGCACTTTTCGGCCCCGGCGGTTGGTATTACTCCGCCGCGGCGGCGCTGGCCCAGCCGATTTTTGACGGCTTCCTGCGACTTGGTCAGTTCGAGATTGCCAAGGGCCGCCAGCAGGAATTGGTGCAATTATACCGGCGATCCGTGCTTTTGGCCTTCAGCGACGTCGAACAGGCGTTGATCGCGGTCGAACAACAGTCCCAGCGGGAGAAACTGCAGACCGACGTCGTCCGCGCCTCCCGGCAGGCATTCGACCTGTCAGAGCAGCGCCTGCGGGAAGGGACTGTCGACCTCGTGACCGTTCTGACCACACAACAGACTTTGTTTCAGGCACAAGATACTCTCGCTCAGGTCAGATTCGCCCGGCTTCAAGCCGTGGTAGGTCTGTTCCAGGCGCTCGGCGGTGGGTGGCCACCGCTCGCGAGACATGTCCCGCCATCGCAGTGATGGCGGCCTGAAACGGTGCATGATGAGGTGGAGGAAATACCTGGTTTACGGGGTGATCGCAGTGGCCTTGGCCGCGGCGGTCTACAGTCTCGTCGCACCTCCTCAGCAGGAACAGCGCCGTGCCGGCGGGCCAGGCGGCCGTTTCCGCGGCGGCAATACCGATCTGCCGGTGCCGACACTCGCGACCGCGGCCCGCACGGCGAACATGCCGGTGTATCTCGATGGCGTCGGCACGGTGCGCGCGCTCAACACCGTCACCGTGAAGTCGCAAGTCGACGGCAAGCTGATGAAGCTGAATTTCCGCGAGGGCCAGGACGTCAAGGCCGGCGACGAACTCGCACTGATCGATCCCACGCTCTATCAGGCGCAATACGATCAGGCCGTCGCGAAGAAGCTGCAGGACGAAGCGTTGCTCGCAAATTCGCGGCGCGATCTTGAGCGATACGAGCGGCTCGCCGCCACCAATGCCGCGCCGCCGCAGCAGGCCGATACGCAACGCTCGCTGGTCGCGCAATTTGAAGCGCAAGTCAAAGCCGATCAGGCAGCGATCGACAATGCGAAGGGTGTGCTCGAGCGCACCCGGATCGCCGCGCCGATTTCCGGGCGCATTGGATTGCGTCTTGTCGACGTCGGCAACATCGTCAGCGCCGGCGACGCCAACGGTCTCCTCGTCATCACACAACTGCGGCCAATCTCGATCCTGTTCACGCTGCCGCAGCAGCAACTGCAGCAGGTCAACAAGGCATTCGCGGCGGGTCCCCTGACCGTTGAAGCTTTCGGTGCCGACAACAGGACGGTGATCGACCGCGGCACCCTCACGGTCGTCGACAACCAGATCGATCAGTCCACCGGCACGGTGCGGCTGAAAGCCGAATTCCCTAATCCGGAACTACAACTGTGGCCCGGTCAGTTCATCAATGTGCGCATGCTGGTCGACACGCTCAAAGACGTCGTCGTGATCCCAACCGTCGCCGTGCAGCGCGGCCCTAACGGCACGTTCGTTTATGCGGTGCGTGAGAACGACACCGTCGCGATGCGCCCGGTGACGGTGTCGCTGCAGACTGAAAACCTCACCGTGGTGCCGAGCGGCGTGCAGGCCGGCGACCGCGTCGTGACTACAAGCTTCAATCAACTTTCCGACGGCCGAAAGGTGACCATCGGCACCGGTGAGCCGGGCGCAGTTCCCCCGCCATCAAGTCCGCCCAGCGCCGAACGGCGCGGGCCGCGCAGCGGCGCGGCGGAAGCAGAACAGCCGCGGCGTGATGGCCAGCGCCGCAGCGAACGCACCGAAGGTACAACGCGCACGCCATGAGGTTTGCGTCATGAGTAACATGAGCGTATCGACGCCGTTCATTCGTCGGCCGATCGCGACGTCGCTCCTCGGTGTTGCAACCTTGCTCGGCGGCATCCTCGGATATTGGCTGCTGCCGGTTTCATCGCTGCCGCAAGTCGACTTTCCGACCATTCAGGTAACAAGCCAACTTCCCGGCGCCAGCCCCGATACGGTGGCGGCGCTGGTGACAGGACCGCTGGAACGGCAGTTCGGCCAGATCCCGTCGCTGCAATCAATGACGTCCGCGTCGTCATTCGGCATCAGCCAGATCACGCTGCTGTTCGATTTGAATCGCGACATCGACGGCGCTGCGCAGGACGTGCAGGCGGCAATCAACGCGGCGCGTTCGACGCTGCCGCAGAATCTGCCCTATCCGCCAACCTACTCGAAGATAAACCCGGCTGACGCGCCCATCATGACCTTGGCGCTGACGTCGAACGCAGTGTCGATCCGGCAGTTGAGCGACATCGCCGACACTTTGCTGGCGCAGCGCCTGAGCGAAATCAGCGGCGTCGGCCGCGTCAGTGTGCAGGGCGGCCTCAAGCCGGCGGTGCGCATTCAGGCCGACCTCGCACGGCTGGCAGCCTACGGCATTTCACTCGAGGACGTGCGCGCCGCCATTACCGGCGCCAACGTATCCGGCCCGAAAGGCCAGCTCGATGGCGCGACGCAAGCCTACATGATCGCCGCCAACGATCAGATCGCGGCCGCGGAAGCCTACAATCCGATCGTGATCGCCTATCGCAACGGCGCGCCGGTGCAGTTGCGCGATGTGGCAACCGTGATCGATGGCATGGAAAACACCCGTGTCGGCGGCTGGTACAACGGCATGCCCGCCGTCGTAATCGACATCCAGCGTCAGCCGAACGCAAACGTCATCGACACCGTCTCGCGCATCCGCAACGAACTGCCGCGCCTGCAGCGCGCGATCCCGGAAGCCGCGACGCTCTCGATCGTGAGCGACCGCACCGATTCCATCCGCGCTTCGGTGCGCGACGTGCAGTTCACGCTGGTGCTGGCCGCCGGGCTTGTGGTGGCGGTGGTATTGATTTTCCTGCGCACGCTTCGCGCCACCATTATTGCCGGCGTTGCACTGCCGCTGTCCCTGGTCGCCTCGTTCGGCGGCATGTGGCTGTTCGGGTTTTCGCTCAACAACCTTTCCCTGATGGCGCTGACCATAGGCACCGGCTTCGTGGTCGACGACGCGATCGTGATGATCGAAAACATCGTTCGTCACATCGAGGACGGCGAAGATCCCATGACCGCCGCACTGGATGGCGCGAAAGAGATCGGCTTCACGGTGATTTCGCTGACGGTGTCGCTGATCGCGGTGTTCATCCCGATGCTGTTCATGACCGGCTTGGTCGGGCGCATGTTCCGCGAGTTTGCGCTGACCCTGACTATCGCCGTTGTCGCATCGGCTGCGGTGTCGCTGACGCTGACGCCGATGATGTGCTCCCGGCTGTTGCGCGCATCGGAAACCCGGCGGCAGAAAAGGCTGGCACAGAAGCTCGAAAACATTGTCGATGGAATCGTCGAATCTTATCGCCGCAGCCTTGAGTGGGTGCTGGAACGTCAGCGCGCCACGTTGTGGCTGACGCTGGCGACCATCGCCGCAACGGTGGTGCTCTATATCGTCATCCCCAAGGGGTTCCTGCCGCAGCAGGACACGGGCATGATCCTCGCGATCACCGAAGCCGGGCCGGAAGTCTCGTTTGCCGAGATGACTCAGCTTCAGAACAAGGTCGTCGACACCGTGCGCGCCGACCCCGACGTCACCGGCGTGGTTTCGATTGCCGGGGTGACGACACTGAATGCAACGCCGAATGCCGGGCGGCTCACGATCACGCTCAAGCCGCGCAGCGAGCGGCGTGCGTTCGTGAGCGAGGTCGTCCAACGTCTCGAAGATAGAGTGGCCTCGCTGCCCGGCATGCGCGTCTATTTCCTTCCGGTGCAAGCTATCCAGATCAGTACGCGCGCCAGCCGCGCGCAATTCCAGTACACATTGACGGGCACCGACCCCAATGAAGTCGCAACCTGGGCCAACCGGCTTACCGACCGGCTGAAAAAGTCACGGATCCTGCGCGACGTCGCCAACGAAGCTCAGGAACAGGGTTTGCAGGCGATGATCAATGTCGACCGCGAAAAAGCGGGCAGGCTCGGCATCTCGATGCAGATCGTCAACGACACGCTGAACGACGCCTTCGGCCAGCGGCAGATTTCCACGATCTACGGCCAGGCCAACCAGTATCGCGTTATTCTCGAAGCCAAGCCGGAGTATCAGCGCGACATTTCCTCGTTGTCGAAAATCTATGTGCCGGCCTCGGCGGCAACCACGCCGTTGCCGATTTCCAGCACCCAGAACGCCACGCCAGCGCTGGCGTCGGCGACTCCGGCCGCGCAAGTTCCCCTCAGCGTCATTGCGTCGGTGGAGCGCGTCACCTCACCACTCGTCATTTTGCACGACGAACAGTTTCCGGCGGCGGTCATCAGCTTCAATCTCGCGCCCGAAGCCTCGCTGAGCGAGGCCGTCGCGGAATTGCGAAAGGCGGAAGCCGCTGTCGGCATGCCGGGATCGATCACCGGCAGTTACGCCGGCGACGCCGAGGAGTTTTCCCGATCGCTCGCAAGCCAGCCGTGGCTCGTTCTCGCGGCCGTCATCACAATCTACATCGTGCTTGGCGTGCTCTATGAAAGCTTCATCCATCCGATAACAATTCTGTCGACGCTGCCGTCGGCCGGCATCGGCGCATTGCTCGCCCTGATGATCTGCGGGCAGGATCTTTCCATCGTTGCGCTGATTGGCATCATCCTGCTGATGGGTATCGTCAAGAAGAATGCGATCATGATGATCGACTTCGCGCTCGATGCCGAACGCAGCGAACGCCTGTCGCCGCGTGACGCCATCGTGAAGGCGGCTCTGCTGCGGTTTCGTCCGATCATGATGACGACACTCGCGGCGTTGTTCGGCGCGCTGCCGCTGGCGCTTGAAAGCGGCACCGGCTCCGAGTTGCGGTTTCCACTCGGCATCACCATCATCGGCGGCCTGTTGCTGAGCCAGCTGCTGACGCTCTACACCACCCCGGTAATCTACCTGACGCTCGACCGTCTGAGTGTGCAGCGGCCGTGGCGCCGCCGCGTGTCTCAAGTTCCGGCGGAGTAGGCGGCATGAATATCTCGTCGCCCTTCATTCGCCGCCCGGTTGGAACGACACTCCTGTCGATCGGATTGTTCCTCGCCGGCGCGGTCGCCTACGACTTCCTGCCGGTCGCGAGCGTTCCGGCGGTGGACTTTCCGACCATTCGCGTGTCCGCGAGCCGGCCCGGCGCCGACCCCGAGACGATGGCTGCGACTATCGCGGCCCCGCTGGAGCGCCGCCTCGGCGCGATCTCGGGCGTCACGGAGATCACCTCGTCGAGTTCGCTCGGGCAGTCCAACATCACGATCCAGTTCGACCTCAACCGCAACATCGACAGCGCCGCCCGCGACGTGCAGGGCGCGCTGAACGCGGCGCTCAGCGACCTTCCACTCGACCTGCCGAACCTGCCGACATTCCGGAAGTTCAATCCGGCGCTGGCGCCGATCATGATCCTGGCGCTGACATCAAAGACGGTAGCGCCGAGCGCGATGTACGACGCCGCCGACACCGTCGTGGCCCAGCGCATCATGCAGGTGCCGGGTGTTGCGGACGTGTCGGTCAACGGCGCTGAGCAGCCGGCGATCCGGGTTCGCATCAATCCGGTGGCGCTCGCCAGCACCGGCGTTGCCTATGACGATGTGCGGCTCGCCATCTCGCGTGCCAATTCGCAAAGCCCGCTGGGGGTGTTCAGCGGCAGCGTTCAAGCGGAGACCATCGCCACGAACGGACAGTTGCGCGAGGTTCGGGACTACGAGTCGCTGGTGGTCAAGAGCGTCAACGGCAGTCCGATCCGGCTCGCGGAAGTCGCCACCGTTATTCAGGGCACGCGCAATACCAATTCCGCGGCCTGGTACAATTCCCAGCCGGCAGTGCTGCTGGTCGTAACGAAGCAGACCAACGCGAATGTGATCGATACCGTCGACCGCATCCGCGAGCTGGTGCCGGAGATCAAGCGCTGGATACCCGCAGATATCGACATAACCGTCGTGTCGGATCGCACCCAGACGATCCGCACGAGCGTCTATGACATGCAGCTGACGCTCGCGGCGACGGTCGTGCTCGTCATGCTGGTGGTGTTCCTGTTTCTGCGGCGGACGGCACCGACCATTGCTGCCGGCGTTACGGTTCCCCTGTCGCTCGCCGGAACATGCGCGGTGATGTGGGCGATCGGCTTCTCGATCAACAATCTCTCGCTAATGGCGCTCGCCATCGCCGTCGGCTTCGTGGTCGACGACGCCATCGTGATGATCGAGAACACATTCCGCGGGCTGGAAAAAGGGCACTCCCCACTGCGCGCCGCCGTCGAGGGCGCACGACAGATTGGGTTTACGGTGGTCGCGATCAGCATCTCGCTGATTGCCGCGTTCATTCCTCTGCTGTTCATGGGCGGCATTGTCGGGCGGCTCTTTCGCGAGTTCTCCGTCACGTTGGCGGTCGCAATCGCGGTATCGATGGTGGTGTCCCTCACGGTTACGCCGATGATCTGCGCGCATTTCATCAAGAAGGCACCCGACCTCAGCACCCGATTTGACCGCATCATCGAGGGTACATTGTCGTGGCTGCGGCGTGGCTATGACAGAACGCTTGCAGTCGCAATCCGGCATCAGACGGTGATGCTGATGGTATTCGTCGCGACGATCGCGGCAACCACCGTTCTCTACGTCAAGACGCCGAAGGGCTTCTTCCCGCAGGATGACACCGGCCTGCTCACCGGCGGCACCTGGTCGTCGAACGATGTGTCTTTCCGCACGATGGTCGAACTGCACCGGCAGGTGACGAAGATCATCCAGGAAGACCCCGCCGTGGCCGGCGTCGGCGCGTCGGTGGGCGGAAGCAACTATTCGGGCGCGGCCAACTTCGGCAACCTGTTCGTCAACCTGAAGCCGCTGAACGAACGCGGCGGCTTAAGCGCCAATCGTGTGATCGACCGCATCCGCAACAAGGTCGCGGCCTTGCCGGGCATCCAGATGTGGCTGGTGCCGGCGCAGGATCTGCGCGTCGGCGGGCGGCAGGGCCAGTCGCAATACCAGTTCACGCTGTGGAGCGCGGACCTCGAGGAACTCTACAAGTGGGCACCGGCGGTGCGCGAGCAGGTTCGCAAGATCGAGGGCGTCACGGACGTATCATCCGATCGCGATCGCGCCGGATTGCAGGTCGGCGTCAGCGTCGATCGCCCGCGCGCATCGAGCCTCGGCGTCAAGATGCAGGCCATCGACGCAGCGCTCGGCAATTCATTTGCGCAGCGGCAGATCTCGACGATCTACTCCGCGCGCAACCAGTACCGCGTCATTCTCGAGATCGACCCGCAATTCCAGCGCGATCCGAGCGATCTGTCGCGCATCTATGTGCAGGGCACCGGCGGCAGCGCCGTCCCGCTCGCGGGCGTAGCGAAGTTCACCCGCGGGCTCGCGCCATTGTCGGTCAACCACCAGGGCCAGTATCCGGCGGTAACGATCTCGTTCGCGCTGCGGCCCGACATGCCGATCGAGGCGGGCACGCAGGCGATCCGGCAAGCGGTCGCCGAGCTGCGCATGCCCGACTCGATCCGCGCCGATTTTGCCGGCGACGCGCGCGCCTTCACCGATAATTCCAGCGCCCAAACGGTGCTGATCGTGGCGGCGCTCCTCGCGGTCTATATCGTGCTGGGCGCGTTGTATGAGTCTCTAGCGCATCCGCTGACGATCATTTCCACGCTGCCGTCGGCCGGGCTCGGCGCGCTGCTCGCCTTGCAGATTTTTTCGGCCGAACTGTCGATCATCGCCTTCATCGGCATCATCCTGCTGATCGGCATCGTCAAGAAGAACGGCATCATGATGGTGGACTTCGCGCTCGAAGCCGAGCGCAGGCATGGCCTGTCTCCCATCGAAGCCATCCGCAGCGCGTGCCTTGAACGCTTCCGCCCGATCCTGATGACGACGCTCGCTGCAATGCTCGGCGCGCTGCCGCTGCTGGTCGCGGTCGGGCCGGGCTCCGAACTGCGCCGCCCGCTCGGCATGACCATCATCGGTGGGCTGATCGTGTCGCAGGTGCTGACGCTCTACACCACGCCGGTGATCTACCTGCTGCTCGATCGCCTGCATCGCCGACTCAGCGGCAGGCGCCGTCCCGGCAAGCCGGGGCCGGTCCGGCTGCAACCCGCCGAATAGTCGTCAAACTGTCACAGGAAATGCGGCGATATGCACGCCGCTGCGCGTGACAGTGCGTGTTCCCCGTGCGAGGAAGCAAGGCCACGGTTCGCGTCAGCCCATTTCACGGCGTCGCAATGAAGATTCTTGCACGGTCACCAGCGCGGACGGTCCTGCTTTGCACGATTGCATTGACGGGCAATGGCGTGTGCGCGTTAGCGGGCGATACCGGACGTTACAATTGGAGCGGCTTCTACGGCGGCGGCCATTTCGGCTACGGCGGGGGCGGGTACGGACCAAACACCAGCCCTGCCGCAAATGACGCCGCGATTTTTCCGGCAAGCGCGACCGGCTTCATCGGCGGCTTTCAGAGCGGTTACAGCTATCACGCGCCCAACAATATCGTGCTCGGCGCCGAAGCCGACATCACATTCATCAGCCCGCGCGACGAACGCAAGGCGGTGCTTCGCCCTTACGACACCACCGTGAATTTCCTCGGCACCGCCCTCGCGCGCCTCGGCTACGCCAGCGGCTACTGGCTCCCGTACATCACCGGCGGACTTGCATTCGGCAAGCCGCGAGTCAGCCAGTTCGACAGTGTCGGCGACGTCACCATCGGGACCAACGCCAATCATTGGGGCTGGACGGTCGGCGCCGGCCTTGAATTCGCACTGACCGGCGCCTGGACTGCCAAGCTCGAATACAACTACCTCAACCTTGGCGCCGAAACTTACTATCTGCAGACGCCCGCGCCGCAGGCGCTCGCCGTCGAGCCGCATTTCCATCTCGTCAAACTCGGATTGAACTATCGGTTCGGCGACATCGCGCGCGCAGCACCTGCAGCGACGCGCGTCCCGGAATCCGACGCATGGAGCATTCACGGGCAGACGACCTTCATCACGCAAGGCTACGGCCGCTTCCGCTCGCCGTATCAGGCCGCCAACAGTCTGCCCGGCAACAGCCAGGTGCGCGAGACATGGACCACCACCGCATTCGTCGGGCGCAAGCTGTGGGACGGCGGCGAAATCTACATCAACCCCGAGCTGGCACAGGGCTCAGGTCTTGCCGGCACGCTGGGTCTCGGCGGCTTTTCCAACGGCGAAGCCCAGAAGGCCGGCGGTGCTTATCCGCGCGTGCGTGCGCAACGCTACTTCTTTCGGCAGACATTTGGGTTCGGCGGCGAACAGGAAACTGTCGAGGACGGCCCCAACCAGATCGCCGGCAAGCGCGACGTCGATCGCGTCACACTGACAGTCGGCCGCTTTGCCATCGGCGATTTCTTTGACGGCAATTCTTACGCCCACGATCCGCGCGTCGATTTCATGAACTGGGCAATGTGGTCTGCCGCGGCCTACGACTTTCCCGCCGACCTGCCCGGCTACACGCGCGGGGCAGTCGCGGAATTAAATCGCAAAGATTGGGCAGTACGTGCAGGACTATTTCAGGTGCCGAACGGACCGAACAGCGATGTGCTGAAATTCAACACCGGCGGCGGCGCGATCGAATTCGAACGCCGCTATGAGGTGTTCGCGCAGCCGGGAAAATTCCGCGTCGGCGTATTTTCCACCCGCGGCAAGACTGCGAACTATCGAGAAACGATCACCGCAGCGGTAATCGATCCCACGCTCGACATCAACGATGCGGCGCTAGCCAATCGCGCCACGCGTCCGAAGAACGGTATTTATGCCAACGTCGAGCAGGCAGTCGCGAGCGACGTCGGCGTATTCGGCCGCGCCAGCTGGAACGATGGCCGCAATCAGATTCTGTCGTTCACCGACATCGATCGCAGCGTATCGGGCGGCGTATCTGTCAAAGGCGTCCGCTGGGGCCGTGCGACCGACACCTTCGGCTTCGGCGGCGCAGTCAACGGCCTGTCACGCGATCATCGCGATTTTCTCGCCGCGGGCGGGCTTGGACTTCTGATCGGCGACGGTGCGATCAACTATCGCACCGAGCGCATTCTCGAAACCTTCTATGCCGTCGCGTTGACGAAGGCCTCCACGCTGACCTTCGACTATCAGTTCGTCGCAAACCCGGCCTACAACGCGGACCGCGGTCCGGTGTCGATTTTCTCAACGCGATTTCACGCGGAGTTCTGACACGCTTGAGTTATTGCCCGCTCGGCGTGCGCAGCCCGCCCCAGGCATCGCGGACCTGATGATAGTGTGTCGCCGCATCGTAGTCCGGCGTGCGTAGCGAAAGCCGCTGGTGATCGAGCCGGCCGATCGCATTGAACAGCGTATACGACGCCACCACGCGATCGCGTTGCGCCACGATCAGCCGCGAGCGCGCATTGGTGAGATCTTGCTGCGCGTTCAGGACATCGAGCGTCGTGCGCTGTCCGGCCTGTGCTTCCTTCTGCACACCCGACAAAGCAAGCTCCGCCGCCTTGGCTTCCGAGGTCGCCGCGTTAAGCGCAACCTTCGAACCTTCATTGGCGACCCACGCCGCCACCACCGAGGTCTCGGTCTGGCCACGCACGCGGTCGAGCTGAATGCGGGTCTGCGCCTGCACTTCCTTGGCCTGACGCACTTGCGATGCGGCGAGACCGCCATCGGTGACGGGGACGTTGAGGTTCGCAATCACGGAAGCCTGATCGGTTCGGTTCGTGCCCAGCGTGGTATCGGTCTGTGAGTTGCGCGACACACTGCCCTGCACACCGAGTGTCGGATAGAGCGCGGCCTCCGCAATATTCACAGCGCGCTGCGCGGCATCAACATCTAGCGTCGCCGCGGTGATGGCAGGATGCTCGCGGCGGCTGATCGCAATCGCCTCGTCGCGCCCGCGCGGCAACAGGCGGTCGATCGGATCGGCCGGCGCCAGACGGCCCGGCTGAATGCCGATGACTTGGGCGAACGTTGCCTGACTGACCGCGTAGTTGACTTCGGCGTTGTTGAGATCGGCGATGCCGCGATTGAGCCGCGCTTCTGCCTGCGCGACGTCGGTCGGCGTCACGTCGCCTGCGGCGTAGCGCTTATGCGTGATCTGCAAAACTTCGCGCAGGAACTGGACGTTGGTCTTCTGCGCCTCGACCAATGCGAGATTGGCGATCACGCTCATATAGGCGGTTACCGCATCGAGCAGCACGCCTTGCTCGACGCCGCGTAGCTGTTCGCGGCCCGACTGCACCTGCGCTTCGGCCTGACGCACCTGGTTGGCGGTCTTCATGCCGTTGTAGATGGTCTGGTTGACGGTGAGCCCCGCCGACCACGGCCGCAGACCGGAGGTTATCGGATCGGGATTGCCGGGAAACAGATTGCGCACGCCCTGCAAACCGGCGCTGAGACCGAGCGAGATCTGCGGCCTGTAACCGGCCAGCGCCTGCGGAACATTTTCGTCCGTGCCGCGCTGCCGCGCGCGCTCGGCATTGAGCTGGGGATTGTTCTGATAGGTCCGGACCAGGGCATCGGGCAGCGTTTGCGCGCGGGCACCCGCCGCCGCGCAACACGCCGCCACAATCAACGCAATGGCCCCCAGACGCATCTAGACCGCACCTACCGACAATTCACATCCGCACGCGTCCGGACCTTATAGTGGCCGCCACGGAAATTGCTGCCGCTTTTTGGTCGCGCCCGCGGCGGAACTCTGGCCCTATTTTTTGGTCCGGGAAAGGGTGCGACAGCGGATTCGGCGACAATTCGCCCGTTTGTCCAACGCGATGATGACCGGAGCGTCCCGACGCACTATCATTGCTGGAAAAGTACCGAACAATGACAGACGGGGGGAAGCATGGGCAGGAACCGGGTTGGCCGTATCTTGGGAGCGGCGCTGATCGGCGCAACGTGTCTCGGAACCGGCGCGCATGCACAGTCCGATACCTATCCCAACAAAACCATCCGCGTGATCGTCGGCTTCGCCGCCGGCGGCGGCAATGACCTGATCGCGCGGATTGTGGCGCAGGAACTGCAGAATGCGCTCGGACAATCCGTCGTTGTAGAAAACCGGGTCGGTGCCGGTGGCCGGGTCGCGGCGGAACATGTCATGCGCGAGCCGCCGGACGGGCACACGTTGCTTGTCGGCGCATCCGGCGCCATGGCTCTTTCGCCGGCCGTGTACGAGAAATTTCCGTATGCGACGCTGCGCGACTTCGCGCCTGTGTCGATGATCGCCTCTTTTCCGCTGGTTATGGCGACGAGCATCGATAATCCAGCCAAGACCGCGAAAGAATACGTTGCTTGGGCGAAAGCAAATCCGGACAAGTCGAACTACGGAACATCCTCGCCCGCTTTCACGTTGGCCGTCGAATTGTTCAAGCTGCGCTCCGGTGCGCCGATTACGGCGATCCCGTACAAGAGCGGCAACGAAATGGTGATGAGTGTTATCGGCAACAACTCGTCCATGACGATCGTCGACCCGCCTCCAGCTGTGCCGCAAATCCAGGCCGGCAAGCTGCGCGGCCTTGCCGTCACGGCGACAACCCGTATGGAAGAGATTCCCGACGTTCCGACCGTAGCAGAGGCCGGTTATCCGGACGTCCTGGTCTCGCTGTGGAGCGGCCTATTCGCGCCAGCCGGTACGCCGAAGCACATCACGCAAAAGCTTGAAACGGAAATTCGCCGTATCATGCAGCTCGCTGACGTGAAGCAGAAGTTCAAGGCGATGGCGACCGGCACTGTCGGCAGTACGTCACAGGAGTTCGCCGCGACGATCGAGAAGGAAACCGCGATGTGGCGCGATGTCGCGAAAGCCGCAAATCTGAAATTCGAATAGGCAGGGAGAATTATTCATCATGTCGTATCGCCGTATCGTTGCGTTGTCCGTGCTTGGCGTATTGATCGCTCCACTGGCCGCGCAGGCGCAAACCAAGGTGAAGGTCGGCACCGTCCGCTCCACCGTCATCGGCGCTGCACTCACGGCCAAGGAGCGCGGTTATTTCAAGGAAGCCGGACTTGATGTCGACGTAGAAGTCATCGACGCCTCTGCCGGGTTCGTGCCGATGCTGGCCCAGAACCAGTTGCAGTTCGTCGAAGGCGCCATCACCGCGAACTTCTTCAATGGCGTGTTGCAGAACCTGCCGATCAAGATCGCCATCGACACGACATCGTCTCCGATCGGCCACAACCTGATGGTCCGCTACGATCTCAAGGATCAAATCAAGAAAGTGGCGGACCTGAAGGGCAAGGTCGTCGGCGTCAATGCGCCAAACTCCATTGCCGCCTATGAGATCACGAAGATATTGCAGTCCGAAGGTCTCGACTGGAAGGACATCGACGCCAAGGTGATCCCATTTCCGCAGATGGGTGTGGCCTTCACCACCAAGGCGATCGATGCCGGCTTGCTCATCACGCCTTATACCGCGCAGTTCCCGGAGCAGAAGATCGCCGAACGGTGGATAGACGTCGACGATGTGGCAAAGCCGCAGCCGCTCAGCATTTCGGTGTCGATGTTCAACACCGACTGGGCCAACAAGAACCCCGAAGCGGCGCAGAACTTTTACACCGCGCTGATCCGCGGCGTGCATGACTACTGCAACGCCTATCACGGCGGCTCGTGGCGGCCCAATCTCCTGAAATTGCTGGTCGCCAACGGCGTCGCCCCAAACGTCGAATTGCTTGACCGCATCCGCTGGCCGGCACGCAATCCCGACGGACGTATCGCTCCTGAATTTCTGAGCGATGTGCAACGCTTCTATGTCAAGACAGGTGTGGTGCGCTCCGAGGCTCCGATGGATGCCGTATTCGACACGCGATACGCTGCGGAAGCCAATCGCAAGGTTGGCGCATTCAAGCTGGAAAAGGCGGCGAGCGACAAGAAAGGCTGCGGAAAACAGTGACCGATCTTTTTGTGTTACGCGGGTGGCGAATTGGTTTTGCCATCTGCGTTTTCGTTGCAGCCGCCGTCCCCAGAGACGGCGCTGTCGCGCAAGGCATCCAGGGGCCGCCCGGCGAAAACAGCTACTGCGCCATCTATACGGCTGGGCAGGAGACGGAGTGCACCTACCCCGACCTTGCGTCGTGCCAGGCAGCGGTCAGCGGGCTCGGCGGATTCTGCCAGCCCAACACGCGATTGCCGGGACACTACCTGCCGCCGGGACCGCAGCTTTTTCCGACGGACCCGCTCGGACTTTACCGCGACCGCTCGAACGATCTGCCGCCGGTGCCACCGCCTCCGAACGAGTAGCTGTCTACTGCGCGGGGGAAGGTGGCGGCCGGTCGCGCCAGATGCGCACGATTCCGAAACGTTCCGGACTTAGCTTGTAGTGATTTGAAATCGCGAGCAGCGTGCGATAGCGCGTCTCGTGCTCCTCATGATCGACCCGTGGCATCGTAGTGGGAAGCGACAGCAGCATCGGCTCGTAGATCACCATGGCGCGCAGATGACGGGCGCGGCGGTTGTTGAGTTGCTCGTAGGTCAACGCAATGACGAAATTGAATTCGTCGACCGGACGGCCCACCGACAGATCGATGGCGTTGTCGCTTGAGACGCGTTCGCTGATGAGGCTGATGAGCGGCGCGTAGGTCGCGCGATAAATTTCCTGCGGTGTCAGGCGGACGCGGCGGGCTTTTCCGTTCTCGACTATCTCGGCGCTGGTGAAGCGACCTAGGATCACGCGGCCGATCTTGCGCTTGGTGCGGCCGAGTCGCGTCTTGGGCAGCGTCACGCGGTCCTGAAACATCAGGACCGGATTGTCATGGGTCGTTTGCTTGGCAGCATTGCGGATGAGCCGCAGGTGATAAAGGTTGGTCCACACCGACGTCACGAGGCGGTCGGCGACGATGGTGTCGAACTTGAGGTGGTTGTCGACCACCATGTTGAGCGTGACGTTGACGATCTCGTTGTCCTCGCCGCGCAGGTAAGCGACCCAACCGCGAAAATATTTGCCGACAAATGTCAGCCCGCCCGCCCCGGCCCCGCCGAGCGAACGGATCAGCGTGCCGGTAAAGATCGCGCCGAGGTAGACCGCGAGCACGCCGAGGCCGAACACCACGCCGTCCCAGACCTGCCCCAGACTCTCCCAGAAACCGCCCATTCCAAGCCCTGACCAGCCTCGCGTCACGTCCGCGGGCCACCCGCGTACTTCGCTAGCCGTGATCGCCTAGGAACGCCAGAGCAGCCGGCTGCGGCCGATACCGCGTCAAATCGCCCTCCAACCCGCAAGGAATACCGTTTCTAGTTGCTAATGCTTCGCATTTGTATATTTATTGCCACTAAGTCGCATTTGCATCAGGGGTGGACGGGTAGGGGGTACTGGGATGCGTCATTCAAAGGGTCATTTCGGTGGAAAACACGGCGGACAGCGCGACTTCGACATCGGCGACTTCCTCGCCGATTTTTTCTGGTCGCATCATCACCACCACCACCACCGCGATGATTGCGGGCCCTGGAAGCCGCCTGCGCCGGAAGGGAAGATCGCCTACCGCTCGGCGGACGGCTCGCAGAACAACAAGTTCGACACGACATTGAATGCCGCCGGCACCGAGTTCGGCCGCATCGGCGAGGCGCATTTCGCTGACGGCATTTCCGAGCCGCTCGGCGGCAACAACCCGCGCACCATCAGCAATCTGGTCGTCGGCGCGGGCGATGCGGACGTCGCAAATCCCGAGGGCGTCTCCGCCTTCATGTATTCGTGGGGTCAGTTCATCGATCACGACATGACATTGACGCGCTCGGACGGCGTTAATCACATCGACATCACCATTCCCGCGGGCGACCCGAATTTTCCAACCGGCACCATCATTTCGATGACGCGCGCCGTGGTCGATCCGACGACAGGCACCGGCACCTCCAATCCGGCACTTGCGGTCAACACCACCACCGCATGGCTCGACGGGTCGATGATCTACGGCTGGAACGCGACGATAACCGCGAGCCTGCGGCTGCCCGATGGTCACATGAAAACATCGGCGGGCGGCAATCTGCCGATCGTCAATGGCATGTTCGCGGCCGGCGATCCGCGCGCGGCGGAGAATTTCGCGCTGACGTCACTTCAGACCCTGTTCGTGCGGGAGCACAACTACCAGGTCGACAAGCTGCACAAGGAAAATCCGACCTGGAACGGCGATAAGCTGTTCGAGCACGCTCGCGCGATTGTTGGCGCGGAAATCGCCAACATTACCTACAGCGAGTTCCTGCCGAACCTCGTCGGCAAATACGCGATCTCGGACTATACCGGTTACAAGCCGTGGGTCGATCCGCACATCACGCTGGAGTTCGCCGGCGCGGCATTCCGCTTCGGCCATTCGATCGTGTCTAACGAGACGGAAAATCTAGCCGAGAACGGCGAGGTGATCGGCGGCGAACGCGCGCTGAAGGATGTGTTTTTCGCGCCGCCCGCGGCGTTTATCGAAAACGAAGGCGCTGATGGGCAATTGCGCCACCTCGCGGCGGACCCGTCACAGGCGCTCGACGCACGCATCGTCGATGACCTGCGCAACTTTCTCGTCGATCCGCCAGCAGCGATGGATCTTGCCGCGATCAACATCCAGCGCGCCCGCGATCTCGGCCTCGGCACACTGAACCAAACCCGCGAAGCGCTCGGCCTCGACCCGTATACAAAGTTCGAGCAGATCACTGACGACCCGGAAACGCTGGCCGGGCTGAAGGCCGCCTACGGCAATGTCGACAACGTCGGCCTGTGGACCGGCGGCCTGTCGGAAAAGCACGTCAAGGGCGCGCTTGTCGGGGAGACCTTTCAAACCATTCTCGTCATGCAGTTTGAAGCGCTGCGGGACGGCGACCGCTTCTGGTATCAGAACCAGGGCTTCGACAAGAAGACACTGGCAGAAATCGAAGCCACCACGCTCGCCGACATTATCCGCCGCAACACCAGCATCGAGCACATCCAGGACGACGTGTTCATCACCTATGTGCGCCACACCGGGCTGGCGGGCGGCGTCGAATCGGAAGATCCCGACGCGCGTCAGATCGTGATCGGCTCGGACGGCGTTGATACGCTGATCGGCGGACCGCAGGGCGACTACCTGTTCGCCGGCACCGGCAAGCAGACCATGACCGGCGGCGGCGGCGCCGACAGATTCGTGTTCGATCTGGGCAAGACGCAGGCGAAGATCACCGACTTCGACCCGCACGAGGACCTTCTTCTCTTCAAGAACGCCGGAAATCTCAGTTTCCACGACGCGAAGATTACCAAAGGTCAGAACAGCACCATCGTGCAGATCGCCGACGACAAGATCGAACTCATCGGCGTCAAGCCGCAGGAGCTCACGAAATACGACTTCCTTTTTGACGCTTAATCAGAACCAGAGGCATATCCATGACGTTCGTCAAAGCCATCGTTGCCATGACTGCCACAGCGGTTTTTTCTGCCGCCCTTGTGTTTCCTGCCAGCACACAGACTGCACCGCAGCGCAATCAGGATGACTGGTTACTCAACGCGCCCGACGACACGGCGCGTTTCCGGCTGTTACAGCAATATCTCCGCGGCTTCTCAATGCCGATGTGGGAAGTCGGCCAACGTTATCAGCGCGTCTATGACGCGCTCGGCGACAAGAACTACGATCTTGCCGCATACCATTGGACCAAGATCAAGGATGCGATTGTGCTTGGCTATACCAAGCGTCCCGGCCGGCGCGACAGTGCCGACAAGGAGTTCGTCAATACGGTTTATCAGCCGACGCTAGACGCCATCAAATCCGGCGATCAGTCCAAGGCGTGGAACGCCTTCGCGACGGCGCGCAAAGCCTGCATGTCCTGCCATGAAAAGGAGCGGGTAGCATTCATGAACAATCAGCCGATGTTCCGCATGACCGAATTTCCCCGGCAATAGACACGGGGTTCGACGGTCAATTCGCGATCACGATCCGCGTGTTCGCCGCGCCTTCGCGGCGGACCAGTGCAAACAATGTTGCGGCATTCGCCGGCGCAAGCCGCACGCAGCCGTGCGACGCCGGAGCGCCAAGCGCCCGAATCGCCGTGGTACCGTGGATCGCGTAGCCGCCGTGGAAGAAAATCGCGTAGGGCATCGGCGCGTTATCGTATTTGCGCGAGTACCACTGACGCTCCAGCCGCTGCGGGCGAAACGTTCCGTTTGGCGTCCCGTAGGGTCGGCGGCCGGTCGATACGGCGAAGACATGCTTCGTTGCGCCGTCGCGCTCCACCGTCATGCGCTGGGACGACTTGTCGATACTGATCACAAGATCGGCGCGCGCAGATTCCGTACCAGCAATCAAAATCGCCGACGCGAGCGCCGCCGAAGACAGTATGGTGAAGAGAGTCTTTCCTGTACGCCGCATGGGTTTTTCCCTGTTCGACGTACTATTGAACCACACGCCCGTTAATTTGGGGTGTGATGGAACGGACAAAGCGCGCGCAGTACGTTAAGCGGCGCGTATCTTTTCCGCCCCGAGCATCTTCAACACATCCATTTGCGAGCGCGCCTTGCTGAACAGATAGCCTTGGCCTTCGTGACAGCCTTCGGACCTGAGGCAGGCCAGCTCTGATTCAGTTTCAACGCCTTCCGCCGTGATTGTGATGCCGAGGCTGGTGCCGAGGCTGAGGATCGCCCGAACGATCGCCTGCGAATCCTTGTTGTCAGCGAGATCGTGCACGAATGAGCGATCGATCTTGATCTTGTCGAACGGAAACTTGCGCAGGTAGCTCAAGGACGAGTAGCCGGTGCCGAAGTCGTCCATCGATATGTGGACACCGAGCGCGCGCAACGCATGCAGCGTCGCCAGCACGTGATCGACCTTTTCCAGAAGCACGGTCTCGGTGATTTCAAGTTCGAGACGCTTTGGCGACAGACCGGTTGCTTCCAGTGTTTGTTTGACGGTCACGAACAGGCTGCCGGTGCGAAACTGCAGGGGCGACAGGTTGACCGCGAGTTTCACATGGCTGGGCCACGCGGCGGCATCGGCACACGCCTTCTTGAGCACATAGGCGCCGAGTTGCACGATCAAGCCAGTTTCTTCCGCGACCGGAATGAATTCACTGGGCGGAATGTGGCCTCGTTCGGGGTGCGGCCAGCGCACCAGCGCCTCGAAGCCGGACACCTCGCCGCTCGTGAGATTGACCAGCGGCTGGTAGTGAACTTCAAGAACGTTCGCCAGCATCGCCGTGCGTAGATCCATTTCAAGCCGCCGCCGGACCTGAGCGCGGGCATCCATCTCGGCTTCGAAGAAACGGTATGCGCCCTTGCCGTCGGCCTTGGCGCGGTAAAGTGCGAGGTCGGCATTCTTGAGAAGCGTGTCCGGCGTGTCGCCATCGCCCGGCGCAATCGCGACGCCGACACTGACGCCAACCAGCAATTGCTGGCCCATCACCTCGTACGGCTCGCTGATATCGGCGAGCAGCCGCCGCGCCAGTGCCGCGGCTTCCGCCGGCTCAGAAATGTCTGGCGCGATAATGGCGAACTCGTCGCCGCCGAGACGCGCCGCCGTATCGACCTCGCGCAACACCGCGCGGATGCGTTCGCCAACCCGCTGCAGGAGAATGTCACCGCAGGAGTGCCCGAGGGTGTCATTGACCGTCTTGAAGTTGTCGAGGTCGATGCACAGCGTCGCCATCGACTTTCCGGAGCGGTGCATCCGCTGGAAGCCTTCTTCCATGCGCTGGCGCAGCAATACGCGATTGGGCAGTCCCGTCAGGGCGTCATGATGCGCCATGTGCGCGACCCGCGCTTCGGCGCGCTTGCGTTCGGTAATGTCGATGACCGCGACCAGGGTTGCCGGGATTTTCTTGTGCGTGATTTCGCGCGCGTAAATCGCGACATCGATCAGCCCGCCGTCGGCCTTGAGATGTTTCCAGGTCCGCCCGGCATAGCTCTCGACCGACGAATCGATCTGCGTCAGTTCCGTATAGGTGTCGCAATCGTGGATGTGGCGCAGCGTCATCGACAGGAACTGCGGGCGTGTATAGCCGTAGTGGCTGATGGCGGCCTGGTTGACGTCGAGGATGGCGTGGCCGTCGCGCGCGAAAATGATCATCGGCGCAGGATTTTCATCGAACAGCAGCCGAAACGACGCCTCGCGCTGCTTCAGTTCGGTGATGTCGACGCGCAGTCCAATTACGCCGCCGTCGCTGGTACGGCGTTCGTCGATCAGGATGCAGCGGCCATCCGACAGGTTCTGCTCATGGCGTCCGCTCGGATTGAACAGCTTGGAAAGGCGCTCCGCGATCCATTCCTCTTCGTGGCCGGCCGCTTCCGGATAGTCACCGCGATTGACGCCCTCACGCAACGTATCTGCCAGCCGCGCGCCCGGCTTGAACAGATCGGCGCTGCGCTTGTAGATGTCCGCGTACTGCTGGTTCCAAAGTATGTAGCGGCCGTCTGCATCGAGAAAAACGAGCCCATGCGGAAGGATATCGATGGCGGCGCGCAAACGTGCGTGCGCCTGCCGCGCTTCCTCAATCGCCGCATCCGCTTCGGCCCGCACGCGTGCCAAAGCGTCGGCGATTGCCTCGTCGTTCCCGCTGCCGGAATTTTTTTGATTGGACGCCGTCGATGCGTCGACACGCATTGCATTCCCCTGAACTGCTTTCCTAGTGACAATTGCCTGATGCAACTAAATAAAATGTGTAACGCGCGCGCCGCCGCAAAAACGGACTCCACGTAGTTGCGTCACGTCACGCATGCGTTGCCTAATTAGGCAGCGCTGGATGGTTATCGGAAAATTACATTGCGGCATGTCGGCTTGGATTGTGAACGCTTCACAGGCAAGATCGGGATGGAACCAGGCAGCACATTTTCCACTCCTCGCCAAACCTGCAACGGACCGCCGCAAAGCGCGCCATCACTGCATCAAATTTCGACAATCAAATTGTTGGTTAAGCCCCGGTTCCCAAGTATCCGGACGATCGGCTATAAAATGTCCATGCAGCGATTCTCCGCTTCATTGCTGGCCTTGGCCCTTCTCGCCGGTTCCGCGCAAGCGCAGGACAAGGGTACGCTTGAGCCGAGGCAATTGCCGCCGCTGGCCAATCCTAACGATCCGAAGGTCGCCGCCAGGGACCTGTTCGGGCGGAAGTCGACACCGCTGCCGACCAAGCCGCGCGTGATCGGTTTCTATTCCAAAGGGTGCATCGAAGGGGCCAAGGCGCTCCCCATCAACGGCGAGACTTGGCAGGCGATGCGTCTGTCGCGCAACCGCAACTGGGGCCACCCGCAATTGATCTCACTCGTGCAGCGGCTGTCGACGAAAGCGGACAAGGTCGGATACGGGCCGGGGATTCTGGTCGGCGATATTTCGCAACCGCGCGGCGGACCGATGCTGACCGGCCATGCAAGTCATCAGGTCGGCCTCGACGCCGACATCTGGCTGACGCCGATGCCGAAGCGTGAACTCACCCGTCTGGAGCGCGAGGAAACCTCCGCGACCATGATGGTCGCCGCCAGCCGCACCGACATCGATCCTTCAGTTTGGACGCCCGGCCACGCCAACATCATTCGCGCCGCGGCGGAAGAGCCGAAGGTAGAGCGCATCTTCGTCAACGCTGCGATCAAGAAAGCGCTGTGCCGCGACACGAAAGGCTCGCGCGAGTGGCTGAGCAAGGTGCGGCCGATGTGGGGGCACGACTATCATTTCCACGTCCGCATCGCGTGTCCGGACGGCGAGGCGGACTGCAAGGGGCAAGAGCCGGTTGGAAGCACCGATGGATGCGGCTCCGAACTCGACTGGTGGTTTCGTGAATCGGTGTTGTTTCCGAAGCCGTCGCCAACTCCGTCGCCGCCGAGAAAGGCAATGACGCTCGCCGAGATGCCCGCCGCCTGCCGCAACGTCGCGCTGGCGCCATAGCCGGAAAACGCGGATTACAGGACGCCGGGCAGCGAAAAAATCTTCGCGCGGAGCAGACCGACCAGCAGCGCGAGGACGACCGCGCAGACCGTCGCGGTGCCGGCGAACATGAACGCCTTCTCGGCGGTCGCGCGCAGCAAGACCTGTATCCCCTTGAACAAGAGATACAGTCCGTAGAGCCCGAGCATGATCAGGAAATGCAAGCCGGGCACCAGCAGGAAAATTCCGGCAAGCCACATCGGCGTCAGCGAATAAGTCACCAGCTTGAACGCGGTCTGCATGTTGCGCGCGACGCCGAACGCAGGCGCCAACCGATACACGATGGCCGCCAGTATCGCCACGACAGCGAACGTCATCGCATAGCTGAACAGCGCGATCAGAAACGCCGACAGAAAATCGACGCGCGCGACCCGCCCGTTCGGCAAGGTAAATCCAATCAGCGTCATACCGAGGAGGTCCGCTATGGCGGGGATCGCCGCCAGCACGGCGACATAGGTCATCAGCAGTTCCTGCGGGGTAGTGTCTTCGCGCGCAATCCGCCGCCATTCGAGGTCCGGCGTCAGCAGAATCCCCTTTATGCGGCTGATCAGGTCCATCGCTCCTCAGCGGCTCTGTGCATCTTCGCGCACCATGGCCGCACCCTTCTCCGCAATCATGATTGTCGGTGAGTTGGTGTTGCCCGACGTGATGGTCGGCATCACCGATGCGTCGATTACGCGCAGCCCATCAAGCCCGATCACACGCAGCCGCTCATCGACCACCGCGAGCGGATCGCTCGCAAGGCCCATCTTGGCGGTGCCGACCGGGTGGAAAATCGTGGTGCCGATATCGCCGGCCGCTTTCGCAAGTTTCTCGTTGTCATTCTCCGGCGCGGCCGCGAGACCGGGCAGGTATTCCTGCGGATGATACGGCCGCAATGCCGGCTGCGTTGCGATGCGCCGCGCAACGTGAAGCGAGTCGGCAGCGACGCGGCGGTCCTCATCGGTCGAGAGATAGTTCGGCTTGATGACAGGCGCAGCCGTCGGATCGGACGAGCGCAGCCGCACGGTGCCGCGGCTGGTCGGCTGCAGATTACACACACTGGTCGTGAAGGCGGGAAACGTGTGCAGCGGATCGCCGAACTTGTCGAGCGACAGTGGCTGCACATGAAACTGGATGTTGGCGCGGTCGCGCGACGGATCGGAGCGGGTGAACAATCCGAGCTGCGACGGCGCCATTGTCAGCGGCCCGCGCCGCCGGAATGCGTAGTCGAGACCCATCAGCGCGCGGCCGATCAGCGAGTGGTAGGTTTCGTTCAGCGTCTTGACGCCGAAAATCTTGTAGATCATGCGCAGTTGCAGATGATCCTGCAGGTTTGCGCCGACGCCGGGCTTGTCGAGCGTCACCGGCAAACCGAATTCCTGCACATGCGCAGCCGGGCCGATTCCCGACAGCAGCATGATCTGCGTCGACCCAAGCGAACCCGCCGACAGGATCACTTCGCCGCGACAGCGCGCGCGCCGCTGCACACCGCCCTGCCGCCATTTCACGCCGACAGCGCGGCGGCCGTCGAACTCGACGCCTTCGACCAGACACCCGGTTTCCAACCGCAGGTTCTGCCGGTGCAAAACTGGTTTCAGAAATCCGCGCGCCGACGACCACCGGCGGCCGAGCTTCTGGTTGACGTGGAAATAGCACGAGCCTTCGTTGTCACCCGTATTGAAGTCCGGAATCTTCTTGATGCCCGCCTGCGCCGCCGCCTCGCGATAAGCGTCGAGCAGATCCCAGTTCAGGCGCGGTGCCTCGATCCGCCACTCACCGCCAATGCTGTGATGTTCGCTCGCGCCCATGAAATGGTTTTCGTGCTGCTTGAAATATTTCAGCACATCGCTCCAGCCCCACCCGGTGAGACCAAGCTGCCGCCAGTGATCGTAGTCCGCTGCCTGCCCGCGCATGTAGATCATGGCATTGATCGCGGAGGAGCCGCCGATCACCTTGCCGCGCGGATAGGCGAGACTGCGGCCGTTCAATCCCGGTTCGGGCTCGGTCTTGAACATCCAGTCCGAACGCGGATTGCCGATCGCGAACAGATAGCCGACCGGAATGTGAAACCAGATCCAGTTGTCCTTGCCGCCGGCTTCCAGCAGCAGCACGCGCTTTCCCGCATCGGCGGACAGGCGATTGGCCAGCACGCAGCCCGCGGAGCCCGCGCCCACGATAATATAGTCGTAGTCTCCGTCGATCGTGGTCGTGTCGGTCATATCTCAGCCAGCTTGGATCATTTCGCGGGCAGTTTGATGGCACGGGCGAGCGATAGCAACTAGCTCTGTTCCAACATTATTTGACGGTCGCCGGATGTGGTTCTAGGCTTTCTCGCGTGGCCCTGGCCATGCCGTAAGCATGACCACGGATGGCCGGAGCGATATCTCCGCCGCGCTGCTCCAAACATCACATCATTTGTTGGTGGCATTTGCTGCACATCATTTTCCGCGAGGACAGCCATGAAAATCAGCGCGCGTAACCAGATCAACGGCACCGTCACCGACGTCAAGCTAGGTGCAACCACCGCACACGTGCGGGTGGATATTGGCGGCGGCCAGATCATCACTGCGGCGATCACTAACGAGGCCGTTAACGATCTCGGGCTCAAGGCCGGCTCGAAGGCAACGGTCGTGGTCAAGGCATCCGACGTGATGATTGCAATCGACTAGGTACACCGGCGGGGCCAGGTAAGACGAATGGCCTGCTTTGCATTGCGCGGGCCTGTCTGGTAGGTTTTCCACATGACCCTGGACACGCCGTAAGCCTGTCCGGTTTCCGGAACGGCGCTTCCGGATCGGTCGATATCCTCACCACGCAAATCGTTTTGCGCGCGGCTTTGCCGTGACGCATCTATTTTCGGAGCGCCCCGATGAGCCATTTCTCTCGCCGTTTTGTTTTCGCCGCGGCGATCGCCTGCGTCGCCGGCTTTTCCGCACCTGCAATCGCGCAGGAAAAAACTCTTACCGTATTCGCCGCTGCGTCGATGAAGAACGCGCTCGACGACGTCAACGCGCTTTACACGCAGAAGACCGGCACGAAAGTCGTCGTGAGCTACGCGGCAAGCTCGGCGCTCGCCAAGCAGCTGGAGAGCGGCGCGCCGGCGGACATTTTCGTTTCCGCCGACACCGACTGGATGGATTATGGCGCTCAGAAGAAGACCATCAAGGATGGCACGCGCATCAATCTCCTCGGCAACAAGATCGTCCTGATTGCGCCGAAGGATTCGAAAATCGGCAACGTGACCATCGGCCAGGGCTTCGATCTGGCCGGACTGGCCGGTGATGGACGTATCGCAACCGGTGACGTGCAGGCGGTGCCGGTCGGCAAATATGCCAAGGCCGCGCTTGAGAAGCTGGGCTCATGGGACAAGGCTGCGTCAAGATTCGCGATGGCCGAAAGTGTGCGCGCGGCGCTCGCTTTGGTATCGCGCGGCGAAGCGGCGCTCGGAATCGTTTACGAGACCGACGCCAAGGTCGAACCGGGCGTCAAGATCGTCGGCGCGTTCCCGGCCGACTCTCATCCCGCGATCATCTATCCCGTCGCGGCCACAACAAACGCCAAGGCGGAAGCCGACGGCTATCTCGCTTTACTGCGCTCGAACGCCGCGAAGCTGGTGTTCGAAAAATACGGCTTCTCGTTCCTGATCCGTCCGGTGTCCTGACGTTGCATTTCACCTTTTGCCGTCATTTCGATTTGACCCGCCTCGGGTCACGGAATGACGGCAAGTTATCTGTATCGGCGTAATTCATGTTCGACCTTTCACCGGAGGAGTGGACCGCAGTCCGTCTCTCGATCCGCATTGCAATTGTCGCAACTGTTTGTGCGCTGCCGTTCGGCCTTGGCATTGGCTACGTCCTTGCCCGCAAGAATTTCTGGGGCAAATCGATCCTCGACAGCCTCGTATTTCTGCCGCTCGTGCTGCCGCCAGTGGTGACGGGCTATCTGTTGCTGCTGACATTCGGCCGTCGCGGCACGGTCGGCGCGTTTCTGGAACAATATTTCGGCATCGTGTTTTCATTCCGCTGGACCGGCGCGGCGCTCGCCTGCGGCGTGATGGGCTTCCCGCTGATGGTGCGCGCGATCCGGCTTTCCATCGAAGCCATCGATCGCCGGCTCGAAGGCGCGGCGGCGACGCTGGGCGCCAGTCCGCTGCGCGTCTTTGCGACAGTGACACTACCGCTGGCATTGCCCGGGATTGTCGCGGGAATGGTGCTGTGCTTCGCCAAGGCGCTCGGCGAATTCGGCGCTACCATTACGTTTGTCTCGAACATTCCCGGCGAAACTCAGACCATCTCGGCCCTGATCTACACGCTAACGCAGGTGCCGTCCGGCGATGCGGCCGCGCTGCGGCTTGTCGTTGTCGCCATCGTCTTGTCCGTCGCCGCTCTTATTGCTTCTGAGTGGCTGGCGCGGCTGGCCCGTGCGCGAATTCACGGAGAGTAGGATGCTCGTCGTCGACATCCAGAAGCGTCTCGGCGAGTTTTCGCTCGATGTGAAATTCGAGGCGAAGGATGGCGTGACCGCGCTGTTCGGTTCTTCTGGCGCCGGCAAGACCTCCTTGTCCAACATGATTGCCGGGCTTGTCACGCCCGATCGCGGCCGCATCGTGCTGGATGAGACGGTCCTGTTCGATGCTGCGCAGCGCATCGATATGCCGCCGCACCTCCGCCGCATCGGATACGTGTTTCAGGAGGGCCGCTTGTTTCCGCACCTGTCGGTCGAGACCAACCTCCACTACGGCCGGTACATGAACGGGATTGCACCGGACCCGGCGGAGACCCGGCGCATCGTCGAACTGCTCAACATCGGCCATCTGCTCAAGCGCCGGCCCGGCTCGCTTTCGGGCGGCGAACGTCAGCGCGTTGCGGTCGGCCGCGCCCTGCTCATGAAACCGCGACTGCTGGTGCTCGACGAACCGCTCGCGTCGCTCGACCGTACCCGGAAGCTCGAGATTCTGCCGTATCTCGTCCGCTTGCGCGACGAAGCGCACATACCGATGGTCTATGTCAGCCATCAGGCCGGCGAGATCGTACGCCTGGCGTCGCAGGTAGTGCGGATCGAGGACGGCCGGGTACTCGGCGTCGGCGGTATCGAGCTGCTCGATGTCAAAACCGAGGAGATGGTTTATTGAATAGCCGCCTTATGGCGCGCGCAGGCGTGGTATCACGCTGGATATGGTGCAATCGGGCGAAATGGACTATACCCCTGCTCTGGGCGCGGCAGCCTGCGCACTGCACTGAAAGCTTTTGCGATGAACACACCGGTCCCACGCACTTCCCACAATCTGCGCAGCGATATCCTGCTGATCGCCGCGCTGATCGCGCTCGACGTCGCGGCACGGCTGTTGCCGCACATGCCAAACGTGGCGCCGATTGCTGCCAGCGCGTTGTTCGCCGGCACCGTGCTGCATCATCGCGCGCTGGCGCCGCTGGTGCCGCTGATTGCACTGGCGATCAGCGATAGCGTGATTGGCTTCGACGGCTGGCGCATTACTGCTGTCACCTATGTCGCGTCGGTCATTCCTGCCCTGCTGCCGATGCTTTCGCAGAAGCTGCGCCTGCCGGGAATGTTCGCTCCCGTGATGGTGGCGTGCTCGCTGATTTTCTTCGCCGTGACCAATTTCGGTGTATGGGCCTTCAGCGGCATGTATCCGCTGACGGTCGACGGTCTCACCGCGTGCTACGTGGCTGCGCTGCCGTTCCTGCAGCACACTGTCGTGGGTGACCTGCTTTGGGCCGTCGCGCTGTTCGGCAGTGCGTGGCTGGTGCGGAAGATTTCCGCGCGCATGGCATCGCCCGCTTCCACGCATCAGCCATCGGGCCTGCGGCCCTCAGTCTGATCTGATTTAACCGGGATTTATTGCGGCGGCCTCTGCCGCCGCCGCATGTTGCGCGCGGGCCGCAGGATGCGGCGCCACACACGCTGGATCGGCGCCGGCCTTGTCAGAATGCGCGGCGTCTCCGGTTCGCTGAGACGAAGTCCCGCGGTGACAACGCGTCCGTCGGTGACCTGATTGGCGATCAGCGTGAGTGTGCCGAACGGCAAGATATCGCCCTTGCCGGCGTGATCGCCTATCCGGCGCGCGAAATAATCCGTCACCGTCAAAGCGGCATCCTCATTGACGACTGTCTGTTCGTAAACTTCCGCCAAGGCCGCAATCGAGGCATCGCCTGGCACCAGAAAGTCCACCAGTGCCGCAGGGTCGGGCGCTCCCGACGACTGGTGTTCGACGAAAAACCGGTCAAGCTCCGGGGCGCGTTCCGGCGGCGCGAGTAGGTAGACGTGATCGGCTTCGCGCAGAATGCCGGCTTCCTCGGCGGTAAACACCTGCTGTTTTCGCACCACCATCATCAGCTTCGCCCAGGATGGGATCAGGCGGTGACGCAGATAGGGGTTTTGCGCGCCCAGCGTATACCCGACGAGTTCTTGCGCGAGCTGTCCGGGCAGATCGAGTTCGACGCGATGCGGATCGAAATCGCCCTGCGGCAAGGCGACGTGCAGACGATGCGCCGCAAACGCGATGCTCCAGCCTTGCACCAGCAATGACACCAGCACCACCACGAAACCGATATCGAAATAGATCTGCGCATTCGGCAGCGACACCAGCAGCGGAATCGACGCGAGAAAAATTCCGACAGCGCCGCGCAGTCCGACCCACGAAATGAACAGCTTCTCGCGGAATGAAAACCGGAACGGCCACAGGCAGACCATCGTCGCCGCGGGCCGCGCGATCACCATCAGGACAAATGCGACGCCGAGCGCCGGCAAGACATTCGAGACGAGACGGTCGGGCCACACCAGCAGCCCGAGCAGCATGAACATGACGATCTGCGCAAGCCATGTCACCGCATCCAGAAACGAAATGATGGACGAATGCGCGCGCGTGGCCTGATTGCCGACCACAAGCCCGGCGATATAGACCGCAAGAAAGCCGGACGCGTGAAACGCTTCGCTCAGCCCGAATACGACGACCGCGGCCGTGGCAACGAAGATAGGGTGCAGGCCCTGCGCCAAACCCAGCCGGTTGGTCACAAACACGATGACGCGGCCACCCACCCAGCCGAACACTGTGCCGCCAATCGCTTTCATCGCGAGGCTGGATGAGATTTTTGAAAAAGATGCGTCGCCGGTCAGCAGGACCTCAACCAGCACGATTGTCAGAAAGATCGCGAACGGATCGTTGGTGCCGGATTCGACCTCCAGCGTCGCGGCGACGCGAGGGCGCAACCGCAGGCCCTGCGCATGCAGCAGGAAGAACACCGCCGCCGCGTCTGTCGACGCCACGACAGCGCCGACCAGCAGCGACTCGGTCCATCCGGTCCCCAGCAGGAGTTTCGCGAACGGCGCTGCGAACAATGCCGTCAGCACGACCCCGGCTGTCGCCAGTGTCATCGAGGGCGCGAGCACACTGCGGAACGTGCTGACGCGGGTGCGCAACCCGCCGTCGAACAGGATCAGCGCAAGCGCTATCGAACCGACCAGATAGGTGGTGCGCACGTCGTCGAACTTGATGCCGCCCGGGCCCGACTCGCCGGCCAGCATGCCGACCGCCAGAAACATCAGCAGCAAGGGCGCACCAAAGCGCAGCGCCACGAGGCTCGAGAGAATACCCGCGAGCATCAGCGTGGCGCCAAGCAGAATTGCCAGATTTACGGCGTCGAGTATCTGCACTGCGAGGGCGAATCCTTTGCCCTATAGGAAGGGTTCGCGGGCGCGGCGACAACAATTTTCATCGTGCGGGCGTGGTTTTCCGGAATGACCCCATCCCTAGAACCCGACCTTGTCTCCGCCCTTGAGCGCCAGCATTTGGCGAGCCTCGTCCGGCGAGGCGATCTCAAGGCCAAGCCCCTCGATGATCTTGCGCACGTTGGTCACCTGCGCTGCGTTCGACGTCGCCAGCTTGCCGGCGCCGAGCCACAGCGAGTCTTCCAGGCCCACGCGCACATTGCCGCCCATCGCCGCCGCCATGGCCGCAATCGGCATCTGGTTTCGGCCCGCTCCGAGCACGGACCACTGATAGTTGGAGCGCCCCAACAGCCGGTCGGCGGTCCGGCGCATATGCAAGACATCGTCGGGGTGGGTACCGATGCCGCCGAGGATGCCGAACACCGTCTGGACGAACAGCGGCGGCTTCACCAGGCCGCGATCAAGGAAATGCGCGAGGTTATAGAGGTGGCCGACGTCGTAGCACTCGAACTCGAAGCGCGTACCGCCGCCCGAGCAAGTATCCAGGATGAATTCGATATCCCTGAAGGTGTTGCGGAAGATCAGGTCCTTCGTCCCTTCGAGATAGGGCCGCTCCCAGTCGTGCTTGAATTCCTTGAACCGGTTGAGCATCGGAAACAGCCCGAAATTCATTGAGCCCATGTTGAGGCTGGCTACCTCGGGCTTGAGCGCGTGCGCCGGGCTGACGCGCTCCGCGACCACCATAGTGGGCGAGCCACCGCTGGTGAGATTGATCACCACATTTGAGCGCTGCTTGATGCGGGGCAGGAACTTCATGAACGCTTCGGGGGTCTGGTCCGGCCGCCCGGTCTCCGGGTTGCGCGCATGGAGATGAACGATGGCCGCGCCCGCCTCCGCCGCGCCAATGGCGGCTTCCGCGATCTGGTCAGGCGTGACCGGAAGATGCGGCGACATCGATGGCGTATGGATCGCACCGGTGATGGCGCAGGTGATGATGACCTTGTTCGTCGTGGCCATGATGTCCTCCCGGATTTTGTTCGTGACCCATTGTTGCAGGCCGACCCGGGATCACGCAATGTCCGGACCACTGTCATTCCGGTTACTGGCGGATGACAGGAAAAATGCGTGGGGTCGGAAATGGCGAAGAAGGGTCTGCGGGCGCGGCTGGCGCAATATGGCGACGAGGAATTCGCGCTGTTCCTGCGCCGCGGGTTTCTGAAAGGCGCGGGCTACACCGACGAGTCTCTCGACCTGCCCATCGTCGGCATTCTCTCGACCGCGTCCGACTTCAACCCGTGTCACGGCACCGCGGCGCGGCTCGCCGAGGCTGTTGCGCGCGGCGTGCGGATGGCCGGCGCTTTGCCGTTCATCTTTCCAACGATTTCGCTTCACGAAGCCTTCACCTATCCGACCTCGATGCTGCTGCGAAACCTGATGTCGATGGACGTCGAGGAAATGCTGAAAGCGCTGCCGCTCGATTCTGTCGTAATGATCGGCGGCTGCGACAAGACCATTCCCGCCGAACTGATGGGTGCGGTGTCGGCCGATGTCCCGTCCATCGTTCTCCCCGTCGGCTCGATGCTGGCAGGCCGCCACGAAGGCACGCGGCTCGGTGCCTGCACCGATTGCCGGCGACTATGGGCGCAACATCGCGCCGGCACGCTCGACGAAGTGAACCTCAACCGCGCGCACGATCAGCTGATGCCTACCTCCGGCACCTGCATGGTGATGGGCACGGCGGCGACGATGGCCTGCATCGCGGAGACGCTGGGCTTCACTCTGCCCGGCGCTGCGACGGCACCTGCGGTGTCATCCGACCGTATGCGCATCGCAGAAGCCAGCGGCAAGCGTGCCGCCGAGATGGCGGTATCGGGCGCACCAACGCCGCGCCAACTCCTCACCAACTCCGCGCTGCGCAACGCGGCAGTAATCCTGCAGACCACCAGCGGCTCCACCAACGCGCTTGTGCATCTTGCCGCCATCGCGGGCCGCGCCGGATTGCCGTTCGATCTCGGTGAGTTCGACACGGTCGGCCGCGACGTCCCGGTGTTGGTGAACCTGAAACCGGCCGGGCAATATTTCGTCGAGGATCTTCACGCCGGCGGAGGCATCCCGGCGCTGTGGCGGCGCTTGCGCGACAAGCTCGATCTCAGCGCGCCCACTGTCACGGGCGAAACGCTTGGCGAGATCGTCAATCGCTGGCCCGCCTACACCGACGACGAAGTGATCCGCCCGCTCGACAAACCGATCTATCCAAACGCCGCGATTGCGGTTTTGTCAGGTAATCTTGCGCCGCAAGGCGCTGCGATAAAGCTTGCATCGGCAACACCGAAACTTTTCAAGCACGAAGGCCCCGCCATCGTGTTCGATTCGCTCGGCGATCTCGAAGCGCGCATCGACGATCCAAATTTGCCGGTCACCGCAGACACCGTGCTGGTGCTGCGCAATGCCGGGCCGATCGGTGCGCCGGGCATGCCGGAAGCGGGTGCGCTGCCGATACCGAAGAAACTCAGCTCGAAAGGCGTCACCGACATGGTGCGCATTTCCGACGCGCGCATGAGTGGCACTGCCTATGGCACGGTGGTGCTGCATATCTCTCCCGAGGCTTCAGCCGGCGGACCACTCGCGCTGGTGCGCGATGGCGACATCATCAAACTCGATGCGAATGCACGGCGGATCGAACTGCTGGTCGCCGATGCGGAGCTTGCCCGGCGCAGGGAAGCATGGAAAGCGCCAGAAAAACCCAAGCGCGGCTATACGCGGCTCTATGTCGAACGCGTCACCCAAGCCGACAAAGGCTGCGACTTCGATTTTCTGGCGGGGGAATAGTTGGGTCGGCCACACTCCTACAATTAGGAATAATATCCAGGTCCCGCATGTGTGAAGTTCTTTTTGCAGCCTGCGTTTCGCGTCTTTTTATGCATGCAGGGCGCGTGACCGGCCGACACATGTGACCCGGTTCACAGAGCCCGCGCTACCCGTATGGTACGGTAGTAAAACATCTGCAGGGTCACGGGGGCTTGCATGAGAAGGCGAGCGTTCATGGGGTTGGCGGGTGCGGCCGCCGCTTGGCCGCTCGTGGCGCGCGCGCAGCCTCAACGCGTGCGCCGCCTCGGCATGCTGATGGCGATATCCGGGGACGATCCGGAAGCGCCCTCCCGCCTCACAACGATGCGGCAAAGGATGCAGCAGCTTGGCTGGATCGAAGGCACCAACTTCCAGATCGACGTACGTTGGACCTCGGGCGACGCAGATCGCATTCGCAAGGAAGCCGCGGACATGGTCGCGCGGGGCCCCGACGTCATGCTGGTCAACAATGCAACCATCGCTGCAGCTTTGCAGGCGACACGCACATTGCCGATCGTCTTTGTTTTCGTCACCGACCCGGTCGGAGCAGGTATCGTCGAAAGCCTGTCGCACCCCGGCGGCAATGCTACCGGCTTCATGCAGTTTGAATACAATTTAAGTGCAAAGTGGCTCGAACTGCTCAAGGAACTTTCACCGCGAGTCACACACGCTGCGGTCCTGCGGGATTCCGGCATTGCAGGCGGTATCGGCCAGTTCGCGGTGGTTCAATCGGTGGCGCCATCCGTTGGCATCGGTGTGACGCCGGTGAACGTTCGCAACGCCGGAGAGATCGAACGCGCGATCACGTCGTTTGCACGCAATCCGGATGGCGGCGTCATTGTAACGGCGAGCGCACGCGCGGTGGTCCATCGCGATCTCATTCTGAAGCTCGCGGCGCGGCACAAGTTGCCGGCGATCTATCATCGCCGCATCTACGTCGACGACGGCGGCCTTGTCTCATACGGACCGAACCTGCTGGATCAGTATTGGCAGGCAGCCGGCTATATCGACCGCATCTTCAAGGGCGAAAAGCCCGCAGACCTCCCGGTACAGTCACCGAACAAATACGAACTGGTGATCAACCTCAAGACCGCCAAGACGCTCGGCCTCGAAATTCCGCAGTCCGTTCTCGCGCGCGCAGACGCAGTGATCGAGTGAGACGGCGCGACGCAATCGCTCTTCTTGGCGGCGTTGCAATTTGGCCGATTGCAGCACGCGCGCAGCAGCGACAGGAAAAAATCAGACGCATCGGCGTCCTCATGAGCCTTGCCGAAAGCGACCCCGAAGGTCAGGCCCGCTACAAGGCCTTCGCCGAAGGATTGACCAAGCGCGGCTGGATCGACGGAAAGAATCTCCGCCTCGAGGTGCGCTGGACCGCCGGCAACGCGGAACGCATTCGGGCATCGGCAGCCGAACTTGCCGCAATTGCGCCTGACGTCATCCTCGCTTCCGGCGGCACCGTGATCGGGCCAATGATGCAGGCAACGCGCACGGTTCCGATTGTCTTCACGCAGGTATCCGATCCGGTCGATGCCGGCATCGTTCCGAACCTTGCGCATCCGGGCGGAAACGTGACCGGCTTCATGCAGTTCGAATACAGCCTGAGCGCAAAATGGCTTGAACTGCTGAGGGAGGTTGCGCCCAGGGTAAAACGCGTCGCGGTCATTCACGATCCGGAGATCCTGGCGGGCAAAGGCCTATACAACTTCATCCAGAGTGCGGCGCCGGCGCTCGGCATCGAGGTCGTTCCCGGAAATATTCGTGACATCGCAGAAATCGAGCGGGTTGTCGCAGCCGTCGCGCGCGAGCCGAACGCCGGAATGATCGTGACGGCGAGCGCGCTAGCCATCGTCCGTCGTGACCTCCTCGTTGCCGCCGCGGCACGCCACAAGATGCCCGCGGTTTATCCGCAGCGGTTTTTCATCGCCAGCGGCGGGCTCATTTCATATGGACCCGATCTCGTCGATCAGACCGCACAGGCTGCCGGCTACGTCGACCGCATCTTGAAGGGCGAAAAGCCGGGCGACCTGCCGGTGCAGGCGCCCGTCAAGTTCGACATGGCGATCAATCTGAAGACGGCGAAGGAACTGGGCATCGACGTCCCGCCAACCCTCGTCGCCCGTGCGGACGAAGTGGTCGAGTAGATTCGGCTGCGCCAAGAATAGCTGTCAACGCCTCGACCGATCTCGCCGCATCTCGTTGAGCTTGAAACCGAGCAGGACGAGAAGCATCGTCAAGCTGACCGCGTTGGCGATGATGATCACCCAGTCGCCTTGGGTGACGCCATAGACAACCCACAGCGCGATGCCGGTCGCAAGGATCGCCAGCATTTTCAACGAGAGGTCTTCCGCCGTGCCGGTGTCGAAGCACTTCTTGAGCTGCGGAAAATACGAGACGGTCGTGCAGCAGGCGGCAAGGAAGCCGATCATCGAGGGGACGGAGAACATCCACCATCAATGCGTCGGTGCTGCTCCAGTTCCACGGTCGAGGCACATTTCGAGGACGCGCGCGACATGCAGTGCATCGCGTCCGGCGCCATCGTGGATCTGATGGCGGCATGAAGTGCCGTCGGCGGCGACTATTGCTTCTACCGGCGCGTTGCGTACCGCTGGCAGCAGCGACAGCTCTCCCATCGCGAGGGAAACATCGATTGTGTCGGCGTTATAGCCGAACGCGCCAGCCATGCCGCAGCAACTCGACTCGATCGTCTCGACCGACAACTCCGGCACCAGTCTCAACGTTGATTCAACATCGCTCATCATCGCAAAGGATTTTTGATGGCAATGACCGTGCAACATCACCTTGCGCGGTGTCGATGCGAACGGGAGTTTTAGTCGCCCGGCCTTCGCTTCGCGTGCCAGAAACTCCTCGAACATGATCGAGTTTTCCGCGAGCCTTGTTGCCGTCTCGGATTTGATGACGGCCGGAATTTCATCGCGGAAACTCAGGATGCAACTGGGCTCAAGCCCGATCACCGCAATGCCGCGCGCGACGAACGGCGCAAGCGCGGCGAGCGTGCGCTCCGCCTCCTTTCGCGCTTCCTCCACCTTGCCGACGGAAAGAAATGTACGGCCGCAGCACAGCGGCCGGCCACCATCAGCGGGCGTCGCCAAATGCACGCGGTAGCCGCCGGCACGCAGAACGGCGAGCGCGGCATCGAGATTTTCGCGTTCGAAGTAACGATTGAAGGTGTCGGCGAAGAGAACGACTTCCTTCTCGTCGTTGGCCGCGCCCTCTCCTCCATCATGCCCGACAAGAGATTCTTGGAAAACATCTCCCCGCCACTTCGGCAAACTCCGTCGCGCAGAAAATCCCGCCACTGCCTCCGCCAACTTCGCCTTTCCAGCACATTGGGATCCTAAGCTTAGAATTCCACGTGGACAAGTTGTCGCG
>JADMIO012784794.1_pt1 | contig 62682 bp, 57 predicted proteins | sample 8958161 | NCBI WGS metagenome assembly JADMIO01 (sample SAMN16585339, study PRJNA669376) | soil metagenome | isolation source: Crop rotation soil | place: USA: Cullars Rotation, Alabama | collected 2011 | reverse complement strand
GCGGCGGACGACCGCGAGCGTCGCGCCCGCCGCCTCGCCGCGGCTCGCCGCGGGCGTCGTGCGCGGCGAGAAGAGGAAGCCTGCGCCGAACGCGCCGTCCGCGTCGAACGGCGAGTCGCCGTCGTCGTGCTGCAAGCGCCGTTGGAATTCGTGCCACGCGAGACAGAAGCGGAGCGCGTCCTCGTTCGGCGCGCGTTCCCACAGATCGTCCATCGCCTGGCAGGTCCAGTGCTCCTCCGCCCAGAAGTAGCGGCTGCCGAAGAAGCTCCACGCCTTCGTCGCGAGGTAGTCGAGCGCGCGCTTGCTCGCCTCGAGATCGCGCGGATCGTTCGTCACGCGGTGCGCGCGCGCGAGTGCGAGCGCCGCTTCGCCCGTGAAGTACATGAGCTGGATGTCCTTCGGTGCGCGCTTGCCTCGCAGGTAGACGTGCATGAATTCGCCGTCGGGTCGCTGCATGCTGCGGAGGAACGATGCGAGCCTCTCGATCGCGGGGCGGTACGAGCCGTCCGCGCCGGTGCGCACGAGCTCGACGAACGCCACGAGCGTGAGCGCCGAGGATCCGACGTCCGCTTCGTCCCAATCCGTGACGCATCGCTCCGCGCCGCAGTCGACCATCTTCTCGTCGCGGACGAGCGCGGCGGCACGGAGCGCGGCGAAGCGGATCTCGGGATCGTCGAAGAGCGCTGCGGCCTGCGCGAGGAAATACGTCGCGCCCGCATGGCGCGGCCAGCTGTAGCCCGAGATCGTCTTGTTCGTCGGCGCGTCGATGACGTAACGGAACTTGCCGCGATCGTCGACGGCGCGCGCGAGGTACTCGGCGCCTGCGCGCACCGAAGCAAGCACGCGCTCGCGCGAGACCTCGCTCGGAGGCCGAGGGCGCTCGAAGCGGACGCGCGAAAGTCGCGCGCGGCGCTCGACGTCTGCGGGCGACGCGCCGAGCTGCGCGGCGAGGAGGCTCGTGACGACCGCGCGGTGCGTGCCGATCCCGAGGCTCGCGTCGAGGAACGTGCCGCCGCGGTCGTAGGCCTCCGCGGAGAGGAGGTCGTCGACCGTCGCGTACGCGACGCGGCCGTCGAGCTCCGCCTTCACGCCGTCGCGTCCCGGGACGAGCGCGAGCGGCAGGAGCGCCGCGCCGCCGACGATCGGCGCTTCGCCTTCGATCCTCTCGACGACGATTCGCTCCTCGGGCGACGAGGTCCAGAGGAACATGTCGTTCGCGTACGGGATGTGACGCTGGAGGCGCACGCCCTTGCGCCAGATCGTGTCGATCGTCTCATCGTCAGAAGAACGTTGGATCGCGACGCGCGCGTCGATCGCGATGCACACGATCCCGAGAACGATCAGATACACCTGCAAGAGCCGCGCGAGCGCTCGCGGCGTCATGACTTCTTGGCGGGCCCGAGCCACACGAGCTCGGCGGCGGGGAGGACGACGAGGTACGGAAGCACGAGCGCCGCGACGAGCCCGAAGATCGCCGCGCCGCCCTTGCCGATCGGGCCGTACACGCCGTGGAGCCAGCTCGCGGTCATCGCGAGCGCCGCGAACACGGCGAGGCCGATCCCGAGCGTCACGATCGACGCGACGCGCGCGAGGAGCGCCGCGGACCTCCGATTCGCGAGGAGCGCGATCGCCGACGCGCCGAGCACCGCCGCGATCACGACGGAGCCCGCGTCGACGGGCCACCAGCGCGACGGGAGCCCGCGCCACACGCATTCGAGCACGAGCGCCGCGGTGAGCGCGTTCGCGACGCCGAAGAAGATCCGCTGGCCCCGCTTCTCCATCAGAACTGTCCGTAGATGAACGGCTCGGACTTCGCGCCCGCGGCGAAGTGGATCGCGTACGCGAAGGCCGCGAGCACGACGCCCTGGACCACCGCGGGGCTCGTGATGAACGCGTTCTTGATGCGCTCGTAGAGGTTCTTCGGGAAGAAGTGCGCGACGAAGCCGAGGACGAGCACCGCCATCACCCACGGCACGAGGTTCGGCGTCGTGTACCCGAGGTTTCGCCAGCGGAAGCGCGCGAGGAGCGCCATCGCGTGCGCGAACGACGGCGCCTTGAAGAAGACCCACGCGAGGCACACGAAGTGGAACGTCAGGATCACGGACCAGCGGTGCTTCATGCGACGCATCATCCCTTGGAGCGGCGTCTCCGTGCGCTCGGGCGTCGGGACCGGATCGCGGTAAGGCGCGCCGATCGCTTGCAGCGGCCGCTTCACGTGGTGCGCTCGCTGCCACGCGCGCGTGATCGCGAGGCCGCCGCCGTGGAGCGCGCCCCAGATGACGAAGTTCCACGACGCACCGTGCCACAGGCCGCCGAGCACCATCGTGAGCATCAAGTTCCGGTACGTGAGGAACGTGCTCCCCTTGCTGCCGCCGAGCGGGATGTAGAGATAGTCGCGGAGCCACGTCGAGAGCGAGATGTGCCAGCGGTGCCAGAACTCCTGCAGGTCGGCCGACTTGTACGGCGAGTCGAAGTTCTTCGGCAGCTCGTAGCCGAAGAGCTTCGCGCTGCCGATGGCGACGTCGGTGTATCCGGAGAAGTCCGCGTAGATCTTGATCGCGTACGCGTAGACGCCGACGAGCACCTCGACCGTCGAGTAGCGCTCCGGATTCTCGAAGACGCGGTTCACGAGGTTCTGGCTGAGGACGTCGCCGATCGCGATCTTCTTCACGAGGCCCGTGGCGATGAGGAAGAGGCCCTCGGCCTTCATGGCGTCGGTCGCGCTCGGCTCCTTCGCGAGCTGAGGGAGCATCGACTTGGGCCGCACGATCGGCCCGGCGACGAGATGCGGGAAGAAGCAGACGAACAGGAGGTAGTCGAGGTAGCGATCGCAGGGCGGGATCTCCTTGCGGTAGACGTCGATCGTGTAGCTCATCGTCTCGAACGTGAAGAACGAGATCCCGAACGGCAGCACGAGCCGGAGATGGACGGGCGAGACCTTCACGCCCGCCATCGCCATCACCTGCGCGAACGAGTCGACGGCGAAGTTGAAGTATTTGAAGATCGAGAGCGCGCCCAGGTAATAGAAGATCGAGACGAGCAGGAGCAGCTTCCGCTTCGTCGGGTTCTCGGTGCGCCCGAGGATCTTCCCGACCGAAAAATCGATCGAGCTGCCGACGAAGATGACGAGGACGCACAGAATCGTCCAGCTGATCGGCCCGAGCGGGACGTCCTGCTCCTTCGCCGCGTCGTACGTGCCGACGAAATAGAAGAGGTAGCTCGCGGCGACCAGGAACAGCGGCCGCACGAACGACTGCCGGCGCAGCCCCCAGAAGATCACGTACGTGACGACGAGGAAGACGCCGTAGAGGGGACTGTTGAACAGCACGAGCCCGTCGTTTATCGCGTGGATCCGCGAAAACGGGCAAGAGTCAGTGGCGGATACGGAGCGGCAGGGCGAACGACACGACGAGCGCGTAGACGGCGCTCGCGGCGAGGATCGCAGGCGCAAGCGCGACACCGAGCCCGCTTCCGTACGTGCGCGACGTCGCGAGGAGCAGGAGCGTCAGGCTCACGAAGAAGACGACCGACCAGATGAGGAGAGGGACCCACCGGCGGAGGTACTTCGTCACCGACGCGAACGCCGCGCCCGTGAACGCGCCGAAGGCGGCGGCCGTGGCGTAGGCGATCGCGAGGGCGATCATGGGCTCGACGCCGCGCGTCCGCGCGGCCTCCGTGACCGTGGCTGCCACCGCGATCGGCTCCATCAGGTGGACGACGCCGAATGCCGCCGCACCGGCCAAGAGCCCCATCGCGCCGCCCGCGGCGGAGGGTGACATCCGGTCCTCGGGGGCCTGTGAACCGCGGTCCGCGTCGAGATCGAAAGGTGGCGCAGAACGCGTCACCAAAGGAAAAGGGATTTCTTCGTCTTGGCGATAAGTGGTCATGACGCCCGACGGGGTAGCAGAATTCACGCCATGGGAAAGGTGCGGCGGAGTTGAACCTCGGCCCGGAGCGTTCTAAGTGTCGAATGTGAGCCATCCGCTCGGTGGAAAAACGACCGTCGCGATCGGGGTGATGCTTGCAGCCCTCGCCGTGCCGTACACGACGACACGGCTCGCGCGGCTCCGGGTCGTGAAGGCGCCGTGGGATCAGACCATCGCGGAAGCGACACCACAAATCGCCGTGCCGCCTCCCGTCGCGACACAGGGCGAGCTCGTCCTCAAGCCCGCGGTGAACGAAGCGACCGTGACGAACGCGCTGCCCGATCAAGCGCAGCCGCTCGACGCGAAGGCGCTCGCGAAGACCAAGGGCTCGATCGCGATCGAGGACGCGACGAACCACGCGATGGACAACTTCTACGCGCGGCTCGCGAAGACGAAGGCGAAGCAGGACAAGACGATCACGCGCATCCTCCACTACGGCGACAGCATGCTCGTCAGCGACATGGTCGCCGGCACGATGCGCCGGAAGATGCAGGCGGACTTCGGCGACTCCGGTCACGGCTTCATCCTCGTCGCGAACGCGTGGGACTGGTACTTCCACAACGACGTCGGTCACGGATCGGGAGAAGGCTGGCGCTCGAGCCGCGTCACCGGTCCGCTCACGCCGGACGGCAAGTACGGCCTCGGCGGCGTGTCGTTCATCGGCTCGCCCGGCGCGAGCGCGTGGTTCTCGACGACCGTCTCCGACAAGTCGACGTACGGGAAAAAAGTCTCGCGCTTCGACGTCTATTACCTCGAGACGCCGAACGGCGGCGACGTCGAGCTCAAAGCGGGCGACAAGACCGAGAAGCTCTCGACGAAGGGCGACTCGAAGAGCAGCAAGTCGTTCTCGCTCGCGGTCCCGGACGGCGAGAACAAGATGACGATGCGCGTGACCGCGGGCAATCCGCGGCTCTTCGGCGTGATCCTCGAGCGCGAGGGACCGGGCGTCGTCTACGACTCGCTCGGACAGAACGGCGGCCGCACCGAGCACTACGCCGCGGTCGACGCGGCGCACTGGAAAGAGCAGCTCGACCTCCGCGATCCTTCGCTCATCGTGCTGCAGTTCGGGACGAACGAGAGCGAGATCGGCATCGTGATGCCGACGTACGAGCCGACGCTCCGTAGCGTGATCGACAAGCTGAAGGCGGCGGCGCCGAAGTCGTCGATCCTCGTCGTCGCGCCGCTCGATCGCGCGGAGAAGATGGAGAACGGCGGCATGCGGACGCGCGGCGTGATCAAGAAGCTCGTCGAGGCCCAGAAGAAGGTCGCGAACGAAGCGGGCGTCGCGTTCTGGAACACGTACGAAGCGATGGGCGGCGAAGGCACGATGGCGACGTGGGTGAGGAAGGGCCTCGCGGGATCCGACCTCACCCATCCGTCGCACGAAGGCGCCTCGATCATCGGCAACCTCCTCTACTCCGCCGTCATCAGCGGCTACGAGGCGTGGGCCTCCGCGCAGCCGAATCGCTGATCGTCACTGGCACGCGGGCGAGCACATGCCGTTCGCTTCGCTGACGCAGATCGAGTCCCAAGAGTTGTTGCAGCAGTACGGATCCGCGCTGCACACGGTGTTTGCGCACGCGGAGCAGGTCTTCGCGAGCTTCGCGCCGGAGACGCACGACGTGTGGCCGCACGTGGACGGCGGAGGAGGCGGTGGCGGCGGCGGCGCGGATCCGCACGTCGTCCCGCAGTTGGCCTTCGCTTCGTTCACGCAGATGCCGTCCCACGCCACGTTGCAACAATAGGAATCCATCCCACATACCTTCGTCGCGCACGCGCTGCACGACGCGACGAGCTTCGCTCCGCTCGCGCATTCGCTGTGCGTGCATGAGGCTGGAGGAGGCGGGGGAGGAGCGTTCAGGCTCCAGAGCTCGCTATCGGTCCACTCCGTTGCGTTGTTGCCGATCCCGCCGACGACGAGCAGCTTGTCGCCGACGGGGGTGCTCGTGTGCCAATTGCGCGGCTTCGCGAGCGGCGCGACGGACGACCATGTTCCGGTCGACACGTCGTAGCGTTCGACGCTCGCGGTCACGAGGCCCGTGTCGCCGCCCACGGCGAAGACTCCGCTCGGAAGCACGTCGAGGGTCAGCTCCTTCCGCTTCGTCGCCAGCGATCCGGTTGGGCTCCAGGTTCCGGTCGCGGGATCGTAGATCTCCGCGGTCGCGAGATAATCGCTGTTGTCGTAGCCGCCCGCGACCAGCACGCGACCGTCGGGCAGCCGCACCGCACCGCCGTGCGTGCGCGGCGTCGATAGCGCGCCGGTCGACGTGAAGCTCCCGGTGCTCGGGTCGTAGATCTCCGCGCTCGCGAGCTGCGTCCCGATGCTCGATCCGCCCGCGACGAGGACGCGTCCGTCTTGGAGGACGATCGCCGTGGTGCTCCCGCGCACGGTGCTCATCGATCCGGTCGCGGTCCACGTCCCGAGCGCGGGATCGTAGATCTCGGCCGTCGCGAGCTGATTCGGATCCGCGCCGCCGAGCACGAGCACTTTCGACCCGACGAGCACGATCGCGTGGCCGTAGCGCGGCGCGAGCATCGGCGCGACGGCGGACCACGTGTTCGACGCCGGATCGTAGACCTCGGCGGACGCGAGCGCCTTGCCCATGCCCGGCGAGCTCGGTGACGTCTTGTCGTCGGCTCCGCCCGTGACGAGCACCTTGCCGTTCGGCAGGACGACAGCGCCGTGGAACACGCGCGGCGTCGACATCGCTGCGCGCGTCGTGAGCTTGCCCGTCGCCGGCTCGAACATCTCCGTCGTTGCGAGGGCCGGGACGCCCCAGCTCCATCCGCCGCTCACGAAGACTTGTCCCGACGCGAGCGAGACGGCGCTGTGGAGCTGTCTCTTTCCCGCCATCGCGATCGTGGTCGAGTAGGCCTCCTCCGCGATCGCGACGCGTTCTTCGCGCGCGACCTCCGACGACGAGCAAGCAAAGAGGAACGTACCGGCGAGAACGACGAGACGTGCGCGCATGGATACCTCCGGGACGGTGGAGCAGAGCAACGTCGGTACCAACGCCGATCCCCGGGAAATCGCGGCAACACGCGCGAGCAGTTGAGATCGATCCCGCACGACGATTGAGCAGATTCTTTCCAACCCAGGGCGGAGATCCCGGAAATACGGCCTCTTCACGCTTGGCCCGCTCGATGCACTTTCCGTCGGCCGGAGGGCCTGCATGCCGACGAACGCTGCGACGAAGATCGAGACCGAGACGGACCAGACGGCGATGGTGGCGGAGCTGGTCGAGCGGACGCTGTCCACGATCGGACACGGCCGCGCGATCATCGTGTCGCTCGACCACGCGCAACGCATCGTCGGCATCCACGAGATCGCGATGAACGTCTACGCGCGCATCGATCATGCGAAGTGGGAGCTCGGCGCGGCCGTTCCGAAGCGCGCGGCCTCCGTCGTCGTCGGCTACCCGAGCGGCGCGCCCGGCGAAGCGGAGCGCTTCGCGCGCACGATCGGATCGATGCTCCCCGCGCCGATCGTCGAGATCGTCGTCGCCTCGGTCACGGTACGCACGCCCCAAATGGGGGCGAGCGGATGGATCCGTCGTTCCACGGTACAGAGCGCGTGAGTATGATCGAACCGATGGCCTCTCGTTCCGCGAGCACGCGGAAGACCGACTATGTCATGGAGGGAGGCCCGCTCGGGCTCGTCGTGTGCGGCGTCGGCGGCGCTCCCTACGGGACGACGCTCGAAGAGGGAAAGCCGCTCGACATCGGACGCGACGCCGAGCTCGCGATCAATCACGACTCCGTGTCGCGTCGCCACGCGCGCATCGAATGGGACGGCGCGACCCCCGTCGTCCGCGATCTCGAGAGCACGAACGGGACGCGTGTCGACGGGAGGAAGCTCGCACCGGCGGAGCGCGTCGCGATCGGCGTCGGAACGAGCCTCCTCCTCGGCAGGGTCGCCGTGCTCGTGCAGCCCGTCGAAGCGATCCGCGCGCTCCTGATGGGCCGCGCGAGCGTCGCTCCGTCGGCTGCGCTGCCGAGCGACATCGTCGCGAACGATCCGAAGATGCGGCAGCTGTATGCGCTCGTGCAGGTCATCGCGCCGAGCGAGCTCCCGGTCCTCGTGCTCGGCGAGACGGGATCGGGCAAGGAAGTGCTCGCGTCGGCGCTCCATCGGCTCTCGACGCGCGCGGAGCACGCGTTCCTCGCGGTGAGCTGCGCGTCGTTTCCGGAGACGCTGCTCGAGAGCGAGCTCTTCGGCTTCGAGCGCGGCGCGTTCACGGGCGCGGCGCAGCCGAAGCCCGGCCTCTTCGAAGCCGCGAACGGCGGGACGCTCTTCCTCGACGAGATCGGCGAGACGACCCCCGCGACGCAAGCGAAGCTCCTTCGCGTGCTCGAGACGGGAGAGGTGATGCGGCTCGGCAGCGTCAAGCCCAAGGTCGTGAACGTCCGCATCGTCGCGGCGACGAACCGCGATCTCGAGACCGCGACGCAGGACGGATCGTTCCGCTCGGATCTCTACTACCGGCTCGCGGGCATGGTGCTGCACCTCCCGCCGCTCCGCGAGCGCCCGGACGACGTCGAAGCGCTCGCCGCGAGCTTCGTCGTGACGTTCGCCGCGAAGGCGAACAAGCCGCCGCCGAAGATCGCCGACAAGACGCTCGCTCTCCTCAAAGCGCACACGTGGCCGGGCAACGCGCGCGAGCTCCGCAACGTCATGCAGCGCGCGACGATCCTCGCCGGCGCCGCGCCGTCGATCGAGCCGGAGCATCTCGCGCTGACCGCCGCCAAGAGCACGATCCCGCCGCCGATGAAGAGCGATCTCAAAGGCGCGGTCGATCAGTTCGAGCGCGAACGCATCGTCGCGGCGCTCGCGCAAGCGGGCGGCAACCAGACGAAGGCGGCCGAGATCCTCGGCATCGCGCGTCGCACGCTCGTCGCGAAGCTCGAAGCGCACGGCATCGATCGCCCGCGCAAACGTTAGGCCAGGAGCGGCAACACGAGGAGCGCTGCGAGACGGCCGCCTTCGGCGAGCCGCGCCCAGCGTTTCCCTTCCATCAGCGCTGCGAGGCTCAGGAGCGAGGCCATGATCCAGAGCGTCACGCCGATCGAGAGGGCGCGCGGCCATGCAGCGAAGAACCAGAGGAGCGCGCTCGTCGTGGCGAGGACCACGGCGAAATGGACGAGCACCCACCGGCGCACGCCGGGCGAAGTCTTCACCGCATATTTCCTGTATGTCGCGTGATCCACGGGCGGCACGACCTGCACGCCGCCGAGATCCACCGGGAGCCACTCGGGCGGCGCGAAGAACGCCTTCAACTTGTCGCGCACGCGCGACGTGCGCCGCGCGATGCTCGCGATGCGCGCCCAACCTTCGAGGTTCGCCCAGAACGGATCGAAGCTCGCGAGCGGCTTCACGGTCCCGTAGGTCGGCTCGCGGATCTCGGGTTGGTACGTGCCGTAGAGACGATCGAAGAGCATCCAGACGCCCGCGTAGTTCTTGTCGATGTACTCGGGGTCGATCCCGTGGTGCACGCGATGGCTCGACGGCGTGTTGAAGACGCCCTCCATCGGTCCGAGCTTCCCGATCGTGCGCGTGTGGATCCAGAACTGGTAGAGCGAATGAAACGTGCCCGCGAGCGCGAACATCAGGGGCGGAAATCCGAGCAGTGCGATCGGCACGTAGAAGGGGAACGCGAGCGTCGCCTCGAGCCAGCTCTGACGAAGGGCCGTCGTCAGGTTGTACTCCTCGCTCTGGTGATGCACCGCGTGACCGGCCCAGAGGAAGTTCACGCGGTGGCTCGCGCGATGAAACCAGTAGTACGAATGATCGATGAGGACGAACAGCGCGATCCACGCCAGCGGCGATCCGATCGACGGATGGAAGATCGCCCAGTGCTCCTCGACGTACACGTACGCAGCGATCGAGAAGACCGTCGTGAAGAGGTAGATCACCTGCTGGCCCGTGCCGCACGACAGGCTCGCGATCGCGTCGTGGAAGCGCAGGAGCTTCCGCTTCTGGCGGCGAGCGACGAGCGCTTCGACGCCGATGAGCGCGAAGAAGAACGGAATCGCGAACGCGATCGCTTTGGCTTCCACCTTACTTCGCGAAACGTAGCTCGACGGTCTTCGTCTCGCCTTCTTTGACCTCGGCCTCGGCGGTCGCGGTGTGCCTCTCGGACGTCGCGGTGATCTTGTAGACCCCCGGATTCACGGGGCGCGCGATGCCCACGAGCTCGTTCGGATAGCGCGTGCCGTTCGACTGGATGGTGAGGCCCTTCAGCTGCGACGCCGGCGGCATCGTCTCGATCTTGAGCGCCGGGATGCGCGGCTTCAGCTTCGCGAGCTCGGCGCGCGCGCTCGCCTGCGCCTTCTTGAACGCATCGGGCGCGTCCGCAGGCAGCTTGAGGAGATCGAGCGTCGTGTACGTCTCGCGCGCTTCGACGAGCTTGCCGACGGTCGCCTGGCACTCCGCGATGTGGAGCAGATGCGTGGGCGCGTCGTAGAGGCGCTGCGCGGTCTCGAAGCGTTGTGTCGCGCCGACGCAGTCGCCCTTGTCCTGCAGGTCGACGCCTTCGATGAACGCCGCGCGCGCGGCGGCGCGGCGCTCCGAGTCGCTCATGTCGATCGGCGCGGCGGTGCCCGACCCTGCGCCGATCGGGATCCCGCCGCCCGAGAGCTGCGCTTGGATCTTCTTCTGCTCCGTCGCGCCGAGCTGGAACGTCTGCTCGAACGGCGCGAAGCCCGGCTTCGACACCTTGAGCGTGTGCTGCACGCCGGCGCTCATCTCGCGCGGGCCGTACATCGGCGAGCGTCCCGCGGGCCGTCCGTCGATCTCGACCTCCGCGTCGGCCTCGAGGACCTCGAGCGTGAGCGTGCCGGAGATGACCCCGAGATCCTTGATCGCGATGTTGGCCTTCTTCTTCTCGTCCTTCGAGAGCTGCGAGCCGTTCACGACGAGCGCGTGTTGGTACGCGTCGAACGCCGCCTGGTTCTTACGGAGCGCCTTCAAGCAGTCGGCGGCGCCGAGCAGCGCAGAGCCGCGCCGCCCGAGACGGTACGCCTCTTCGTAGAGGGGGAGCGCTTGGTCGTAGCTGCGGTCGCGGTAGAGACGCGCGGCGGCGTCTTGTTTCTGCCGCGCGTCTTCCGACTGCGCCGCGTTGATCGTCGGATCCGTCGGCGGACGCCTCCGGCACGACGCGAGAGAAAGAAGTACGAGCACGACCAGGAGGAAGAGGAGGCGACGCATGGCCGCCCACGGAAGTAGCACGACTCACGCGTCGAGGCGCAGCGAGAAGGGGAGGCCCGCGTTGCGTGCTCTCCCCTCGACGCGTGCGATCCGTTCCTTCGCCTCTTCGAGCGGCCACGTCCCGACGTATGCGATTCCGCAGTAATGCGTCTCGTACATCGCGTAGACCGCGTCCGCCGTGGGTAGCCCGAAGTCGTCGCGCAGGGCCGTCATGACGAAGTCCATGTTCGTCTTGTCGTCGTTGTTCGCGTAGACGTCGACGAGCGCGCCCGCGGACCGATACGGCGTCGGGGTCTCCGTGCCGGTCTTCTTCGGTCTCGGGTGGCGTCGCTCGATCGTCCCGAGCTCCGTCTTCGGGAGGACCTCCGCGAGCACACCGGGAACGCGCCGCAGCGCGTCGACGAGATCGCGCACCATCGTCTTCTCTCGACGGAGCTGCGCTTCGTGCCGCGCGCGCCAGTACATCTTCACGCACGCGTGGCTCAGCTTCGGTTGGCGCGTGTCGGTCTCGCGCTCTTCGCCGGACGCGATCGACGCGAGTAGCTTCGCGCGGACGTCTTCGACGCTGCTCGTGAGCAATTGCGCGACGCCGCGATGTGGAAGCGCCGCGAGGAGCACGTGCTCGGGGAGGATCACGGCATCGCCGGCGAGGTAACACGCCGTCGCCCAGATCGTGCGGACCTCGGGACCGTCGATCGCGAAAGGGTCTTGCTTACGCAGCGAGCGCCACGGCACGAAGATGTAGAGCGCCGCGCCGAGGAGCGCCAATCCGTAGAGGACGCCCATCGAGCCGTTCTACGCGACGGTGGGGGTGTCTCTTCCTCAGTCGGCCGTGGGCGGCGGCGCTGCCGCGATCGGCATGTCGAGCGACGCGGCGGTCGGCGGAAGGCCGGACTCGCGGCGCCACACCGCGTAGGCGCGCATGAGATCGGAGGCGAAGGAGCTGCCGAGCTGCTGGTAGCCCTCCTTCGTCATGTGCACGCGATCTTTCTGCGCGCGCGGCGGCTCTTCGGCGGCCCAGGTCGCCATCGATCCCTCGCCGCCCATCGCCGCGAGCTGATCGTAGAACGCGCACCCCGCGGCCTCGGCGACGCGCTTCTGCGACGCGACGATCTCGACGAGCTTCGGCGACGTGATCCACGCGTCCTTCGTCTCGACGGCGCGGTCGGGCGGACCGAGGAGGAGGCACGACGCGGACGGCACGGCGCGCGCGATGCGTCCGAGCACGTCGACGAGCCTTCGCTCGTAGAGGGCCTGCGGATAGTCCGGCTCGACGGACTCGTTCGTCCCGTACGCGAGCACGACGAGATGAGGAGCGCGGTGGCGGAGCTGCTCCGCCCAGTGCGGCTCGTTCCACGTGAGGGCGACGTGCACCTGCGCGCCTCCGATCCCGAGCGCGTCGTAGACCATCCCGTGCGACGAGCGATCGAGCGCAACGCCGAACACGCGCACGTCGCCGTCGCCGACGCTGCGGACCTCGAGCTGGTGCGCGCTCGACTCCTGCACGTCGAACGTGCGGTACGCGGACACGACGCGTTCGCCGCGCGTCGCGATGCGCACGACGCGCACGCCGTCGACGAGGACGTCGAACGCGCCGCCCGAGGGCTGCTCGAGGTACGCGATCTCCGCACGCGACGTCTTCGCGGTGACGTCGGTCCACGCGCGCGCCCCCGCGGTGTGCGTCGCGAGGCTGAAGCCCGCGAGGCCGTAGAGTCCGTCGCCGTGGCCCTTCGCTTTGGTGCGCTCTTGCGACCAGTCGGCCGCGGTCATCCCGACGCGCACTCCCTCTTGGAAGTAGTGCTTCCAAGGGCGTCCGATCGGCACGAAGCCTCGGCCGCCGTCGCCGAAGCGCGCCTGAAGGCTGCGGCGGATCTGCGCGGTCTCGACGTCCGCGGCCGTGTGCGAATCGCCGAACTGCACGATGCGCACGTCTTCCTGCGCGTGCCCCGATTCGAGACGCGCCATCGCCTCGAAGAAGCGGCGCAGCGCGGCGGGACGCTCGAAGGCGCCGACGGACGGCGCGTGCGTCATCGCGACGATCTCCGCGGGCGTCTCGGCGATCGCGTTTCGCGGCGCGGGCTTGGCGACGGGCGCGGTCGTGGGTCCGGGCTTCGCGACGGCCTCGCCGCAAGCGGTCGCGGCGACGAAAAGGGCGATCGGGACGAAGGGACGCACGACGACTGAATCCTGCCATGGCGTGCGGGATCCGAGAAGTTTGTATGATGTCGGGCCGTGCAGGGAGAGCCGCGTCCTCCGACCCCTTCGGTCCATCCGACCGAGCAGGCCCCGCTCGGCGGCGTCGGGCGGATCCTGTTTGCGATCGCGTGGATCGCCCTGCAAATCGCGCTGATTTCGACGGCGGGACGGCGGCACGACGGAGCCTTCGGCTTCCGCATGTTCTCCGAGTCGAGCTCGATCAAGGTCGTGCTCTATCGGGAGGTCCGCGGCGAGCGGATCCACGTCGACGACGGCGCGTGGTTCGCGCGCGACGCGGGCGGCACCGTGCGTCGTTTCGCGTGGGCCGACCGTGTGCGTCCCGAGCTCGGCGTGTTCGATCGCGAGATCAATGCATCGTACGGCGCACGAACGCAGCTCGTTCGGCTCCAGGGCGCGCTCGACGACGTCGCAGGACACATCGCGGACGACGCAGAGACCACCCGCCTCTTCCTCGACGTGACCATCAAACGCAACGGGCGCGAGGCCGAGACGTTCCATCTCGCGAGCCGCGAGCGGCATCCGCCCGGAGGAGGCTGACGTGCTCGCGACGCTCGAGCGCTTCCGCGACGAGATCGCCGACGGGTACGTGCTCGGCCCCATCCGCGCGATCGTGGGCGCGCTCTTGCTCTGGCACGCGCTCCTGTCCGCAGAGGATCTTGCGAACCTCGGATACTTCGGCGACGCGCACCACGCTCCGATGATCGCGGAGATCTTCGTCCCGTCGCATCGCGTGTACGCGCTCGTCCTCGCGCTTCGCGTGTGTCTCGCAGTCATGGTCACGATCGGCGTGCGGGCGCGCCCAGCCCTCGCTCTGAGCGCGCTCTTCGGCGTGTGGATCCTTCTCTGCGATCGGAACCAATTCCACCACAACCGTTATTCCCTCTATTGCTACGCGTTCCTCCTGGCGTTCACGCCGTGCGATCGATCGTGGCGCGCCGTCGAGTCCGCGGTCCCCGAGCCGCGTCGTGGTCCTTTCTGGGCGGTGCGCCTCGCCGCGCTCCAGGTGTCCCTCGTGTACCTCGCCTCCGGCGGATCGAAGCTCCTCGATCCCGATTGGCGCGACGGCCTCGTCGTCGCCGATCGCGTCGCGCGCCACGTGCAGGTGGCGGTCGCCGCGGGCGTCCCGCAGAAGGTCGTCGAGTGGTTCGCGCGCGCGGACGTCGCGAGCGCCGTCGCGAAGGCCGCGATCATGACGGAGCTCGTCGTGTGCGTTGCGCTATGGGTCCGTCCGCTCCGCGTCATCGCGATCTGGTGGGCCCTCTGGTTCCACGTCGTGATTCAGCTCACCGCGAAGGTGGAGACGTTCACGATCATGCAGCTCGCGGTGTTCGGTCTCTTCGTCACGCCCGATTTCCGGGCGCGGAAGCTTCGCTTCGATCCGACGCGTTTCTGGGGAAAGATCTGCGGCGCGTTCGTCCCCGCGCTCGACTGGTTCGCGCGCTTCGAGATCCAACCGTGGGAGCCCGACGATCAACCGGGGCACTCGGTCGTCGTCGCGCGTCGCGACGGCGGGCCTGTCACGGGCATCCGCGCGTTCGCCATGATCGCGCGCTGCATCCCGCTGCTCTTCCCGATCTGGGCGCCGGTCGCCCTCCTCGCGAGCTTCACGAAACAGGGCGACCTGACGTCGCGCGGATGACTCGCGCGGAATGAACGTTCATTCCGCTCGCATCGGGCGGCCCGTGATCCACGCAACCGCAAGAAACTCCTATTCTCTCGTCCTCCCCTCCAACCCCCCAGTCAAGCATCAGACTTGACCGTCAAGTCTGATGCTTGACCGTGGGGTCGCGAGAGGGCGCGGCCGGGGGGGTGGCCGCGGCCAGGGGGAAAGTGGCCCGGGCCAGGTAGGCCAGGTAGGCCGTTTCGCCGGGCTCAGTCCTCCATCAGCGCGTCTTCGCTCGAGGCGGTGGGCGGGCCGTCTTTTGCGGCGCCCGTCTCTTCGTTGTTGTCCGACGCGTCGGTCGCTTCGACCTGCGGGACGTCGATCGGGGCGGGGGATTTCTCGGATTCGCCGTCGTCGACGTAGTCGTAGGTCTTCGCGCCCACCGAGAAGTCCGGGTCGAAGATCTTCGAGTCGTAGCGCTTCGTCACGACCGCATCGTCGATCGCGATCGCGATCTCGCGCGAGCGGTGCATGCTCTGCTTGTCGAGGTTCGTCGAGCCGATGATCGCGAGCTGACCGTCGACCGAGTAGTACTTGATGTGACGGCCGATCTCCTTGCCCCAGCCGTGATGCGCGTTGCGGCCGTCGAGCGAGTGCCAGCGGTAGTCGAGCGCCTTCGTCGGTCCGAGGTTGCTCGGTCCTGCGAGCGTCTTCAGGAGGAGCATCATCGTGATGTTCTCGCCGCCGCCGAAGTAGGGCACGAGCTCGAGCTGCCAGTTGAAGTCGATCGGCTCGAGGACGCGCACCGTGCCGGCGCCGCGGTCCTTGAAGCGGCCGACGGCGGAGCGGAGGACGAGGAGCGACTTGTCGTTGATGTTCGGCGACGAGACGCGGAGCGTCGTCTCGGCGGAGTCGAACGCCGCGTAGATGCCCTTCGCGATCGGGTTGTTGCCGCCGATGTTGAAGAAGTTCTCCGTCGCCTTCTTCGCCATGAAGATCATCGGGACGCACGCGTCGGGCGCGACGCCGTAGGACTCGAGATCGGGATGGAGGACCGCGGCGTCGTGACCGCCGGGGACGTCGGAAGAGACCTTGTCCTCGACACCCTGGCACTTGTTGCCGCCGGACCAGAGCGCGCTGCAGTCGAACACACTCGTCGAGCCTTCGTTCCACAGTTGATCGAACTCGGCGAGCGCCGCTTGCCCGATCTGGCCCTTCACGATGTACGCGGAGTCGTGCTCGGGGCGCTTCAACGGGAGCTGCTTCACCGCGTCGAACGTCGTCGGCACGCCGGGCTTCAGGAGCTCCCTGGTCTGCTCGTGCAAGCGCTTGAACTGCTCGTCGCTCACCATCTGGCCGCTCGACCGGAGCCGCTTGAAGTTCTGCGCGTTCGAGAGATTGCCGCCGCCCGCGTGGACGAAGACGCCGTCGACGACGCCCATCTTCACGTGCATCGTCGCGAGGCCGAAGTACTTCTTCGCCGCGATGCGGATGCGGAGCTTGCTGCTCAGCTGCGGGACCTGCGCCTTGATCTTCTCGGCGAAACGCTCGGGGTTGCTGCTCTTGAAGATCCACGAGGGGCTGACGAGGCGGACCGTGACGGGCCCTTGCGTCTCGCCGCTCTCGAGCTTCGCGTTGAGCGCCGCGATGCCTTTGACGACCTCGTCGAAGCCGTCGGAGTCGGCATCGATGACGTGCCACTGCAGATCGACCTCGTGCCGCGCGCGCGAGATGAGCGTGCGCAGCGCGGGGAACATCTCGTTGCCGTCGATGAACGCGGGGCCCGCGACGTTGCGCGTCGTCACCCAGCGCCAGTCGTTCCTCTTCCCCGGCATGATGTCGAGGTTGTGGCCCGCGTCCTTGACGGCGCGCTCGACGTTCTTGCCGACGCGGCTGAGGCCGCAGCCCGCGTGGCCCGAGCTCCAGCGCCACGACGCGTAGTCGTACGGATCGATGCCCGTGTCCTCCGACGCGGCCGCCTCGGACTCGTCCGCATCGTCCGCGTCCTTGCTGCACCCGACGGCCGCTGCTGCCAGGACACCCAGCGCCAACCAAGCCCGAACACCCTTAAGAAGAGTCATCCCTTCGGACTATGCACACATTGGACCACATATGGCTACCGTGGTCTGTGCGTGAAAACAGGGGTGTTCCGCTGCCCCTGGTGGATCGGACCGGATCACTCGACGTACGTGACGTCCGGGCAGTTTCCTTCGATCCAGCTGCGGTCCGCGCTGCAGACGCGGCTCTCGGGCCGGAAGGGGGGCATGCAGTTGATGACGTGGGCCGTCGGGCAGAGCAGGAGGTCGTCGACGTCGATCGCGGAACGCGCGCCCGTCTCGACGCCCATGAGCGTCACGCGATGGCCTCGCACGCGCGCCTTCAGCCCCTCCGCGAACGCGCCGCGCTCGTTGTCGTCGAGGACGAGCTCCTCGAGCGCGCTGCTCGTCTGGAGGGCGAAGCCGGTGCTCTCGCCGCCGATGCCGACGACGCCCTTGAGCGTCCCTTCGACGGTCACTTCCTCGCCGGGGGGCGGAGCGTCGAGCGAGTAGCGCGTCCGTGGGAACGCGAGGCCCGGGTGCTCCTCGACCACGATCTTCGCGGGGACGACGTCACGGCACGTCCGCGCGCGGTGATCGGTCAGCCTGAGCGTGTGACGCTGGCCGTTGCGCCGGATGCTGCCCGTGTAGATCTTCGAGCCGCACGAGGTCTCCGCGAGTCGCAAGCGATACTCGCGCGGATTCGGCGCGACGAAGAGATCGCAGATGCCGTCGAGGCTCTCCACGAGCTTCGCGTGCGAGTCCGCCGTCAGCGTCAGGCTCGTGTAGACGTCGCAGCTCGGGCTCGGCGTCGCATGCGGAGCCGCATAGAGCTTGAACTCGCCGGGCGTGATGCGCGCGACGGTCGCTTCCTGCTCCGAGACGTCGTCGCCGTCGGCGACGTCTTCGCCCGCGGAGCTGCAGGCGGCGAGGGACAAAGCGAGCACACCGAGACCCAAGAAAGAGAAGCGCATGAGGATGCCTTTCGGAAAGGAAGAAGAAGAAGAATCAGTCGAGGTACGAGACGCCCGGGCACGTCGAGAGGAAGCTGCGGTCCGCGCCGCAGGCGGTGTCGCCCGGGGCGGTCGGCGGCATGCAGTTGAAGACCGCGCCCGACGCGGGGCACACGAGGAGCTTCGTCACGTCGATCGCCGGCCGATCGTGCGTCTCGACGCCCGAGAGCGTGATCCGCGTTCCCGTGACGCGCGCCTTGCGGCCATCGACGAAGTCGCCGCGCTCGCTCTCGTCGAGCACGAGCTCGAAGGAGCCCGCGCTCGAGAAGATCGCGCGGCCCGTGCTCTCGCCGCCGATGCCGACCACGCGCTTCAGGGTGCCGTCCACGGTGATGGTCTGCGCGGCCGGCGCCGCGTCGAGAGAGTAGAGCTTGCGGATGAGGGGGCCCGCGAAGCCGTTGCCTGTGAACTCCTCCACGATGATCTTCGCGGGGACGATGTCGCGGCAGGTCCGCGTGCGGTGGTCGGTGACCTTCAGCGTGTTGCGCTCGCCGTTCCGGCGGATGCTGCCGGTGTAGATCTTCGATCCGCAGGACGTCTCGTCGAGGCGCAGGCGGTACTCGCGCGCGTTCGGGAACACGGCGATCTCGCACGGGCCGCCGACCACCTCTTCGAGCTTCGCGCGCGACCCGCGGTCCGCGGTCAGCGAGAGCTTCGTGTGCACGTCGCACGACGGATCAGGCGTCGCGCGCGGCTGGTCGTACATCTTGAATTCGCCCGGCGTGATGCGCGCGACGTTGGCCTCCGCTTCGGAGACGTCGTCGCCGTCGGAAACGTCGTCGCCGGCGGCGCTGCACGCGACGGCGAGCGGGGCGAGCGAGAGAACGAGCAGACCTACGCGAAGAAAAGAGCCCATGGGAACGTCCTTCGAAGCCAAGGTAGGCCTACATGTGCCTACGTGTAGGTCAGGTGTGAAGGACGAGGGCCGGCGGGTCAAGGCGCGGCGCGTTTTTCAGGGTCGCGCTCGAAATTTTCCAGCGAGGGTCAACCCCACTCGGTCTTCTGGACGACCGGCAGCTGCAGGGCGCGTTCGCGATCGAGATCCAGATTGCCGACGTGGAGGCAGAGCGGTGTCTGCACCCATTTGTAGATCGACTGGGTGAAGAGCTTGGCGAAGCGCGACGCCCACGCGTCGAGGGTCTTCTTGTCGTGCTCGGGGAACATCGCGCCGAGCGCTTGTCGGACCTCCGCGGGCGCCATCTTCTCCCCCGCGTAGAGCGCGAAGCACGCGTCGAGGACCGGGAACGGCATGAGGTCCTTCTCGTCCTCTTGATCGTCGGCGAGCTCGGCGGAGGCGGGCTTCTTCAGCGTGAGCGTGATGCCCGGCATCTTCGTCTTCTCCTCCAAGTAGTCGAGGAGGTAGCTCACGACCGTCTTCGGGACGTTGGCGATCACGCTGAGCGCGCCTTCCATGTCGCCGCCGATCGTCGTGTAGCCGACGGCCTTCTCGCTCATGTTGCTGGTCTGGAGGAAGAGGCCCGCGGCGGAGTTCGTCCACGTCCACATGCGCTCCGCTCGGATGCGAGCCTGCACGTTCTGCCGCGCCATCGCGCCGATCTTCTCGCCCGGCTGGAGCATCTTCTCGACCTCCGCGAGCTCCTTCTCGAACGCGTCGTCGATCGGGACGATCGCGAGCGGCGCGTCGAGATCTTTCGCCGCCTGCTCCGCGGCCGCGCGCGTCTCCTCGGACGAGTAGCGCGACGGCATGAAGAACGCGCGCAGGATCTCACGCGCCTTGGCCTTCTCCTTCTCGCTCCCGAGCAATCCATAGCGCCGCGCAACGAAGCGTCGCGCCACGATCAAGCAGAGGAGGCTGTCCCGCCCGCCGGAGAGCGCGACGCCGATCGTCTTGAACGCGCCGGTCTTCTCGAAGTAGTCGCCCACGCCGAGCGCGAGCGCGTCGAGCAGCTCCTCGCAGAACTCCTCGCGGGCGGAGCGTGGACGCGACGCCGCCGGGAGGAAGAAGCTCTTGTTCGCGGGCACCGGGTACGCGAGCTTCTCACGGCCCTTCGTCTTCACGTCCGAACGGACACGCTCGATCCGCGGTGAGGCGGCGGCAAACGCTTCTTGGTCCGCGCGCCACGTCGTGTTCTCGGTCCGCAGGCGTCGCGTGCGATCGAGATCGATCGTGGTCGTCGTGAAGCCTTCGGAGAAACGCGGCGCCTCGTGCACCATGCGTCCGTTCTGCGCGACGAACCCGCCGCCGTCGAAGACGAGGCCGTCGTTCGCGCCGACGAGGTTCGCGTACGCGACGACGCACTGGTTGTCGCCTGCGCGGGTCGCGATCATCTCGCGCCGCGTCGCCATGATGCCGAGTCGGAACGGCGAGGCCGAGAGGTTGAGCACGATCTCCGCGCCAGCGTAGGAGTGCCGCCGCATCGGGCCGTCCGGCGACCACAGGTCCTCGCAGACCTCGAGCGCCACGGTGCCGAAATCGAAATCGAAGACGAGGTCCCCGAAGGCGACCCCGTGCACGCGATCGACGAGGCCCGCGGCGCCTCGCGCGAAGACGCGCGCCTCGTAGAAGACGTTGTACGTCGGGAGCTTCTCCTTCGGCACGATGCCGAGGATCTTCCCGCCGTGCACCATCGCCGCCGCGTTGTAGACGTGCGATCCGCGCGCGACGGTGAGACCGATCGCGAGCGCGGCGGGGATGTCCTTCGTCTCGTGCGCGAAGCGTTCGAGCTCCGCCCACTGCGCGTCGACGAAGCTCCTCCACTGGACGAGGTCCTCCGGGGAGTACCCCGCGATCATCTGCTCCGGGAGAAGCACGATCGTCGCGTCGTCCGCCGCGGCCTCGCGCGCGACCGCGATCGCCCGGTCGACGTTCGAGCGCACGGCGCCCACCGTCGTGTTCACGTTCGCGATGGCGATGCGCGCGAGCCTCATTCCGACAAGACTTTAGGGCTGATTTTCGCAGCGCGGGTCGAAGATCGACACCGCGACGTTGTTGCCCTCGCCGTCCGCGACGAACAGGTAGCCGAACCCGGCCGACGAGGTCAGCGCGATCTTGTGGATCGCGAAATTCCCCTGCTCCGCCGGGACGGTCACGAACCGTTTCAAGGGCGGCGCGGCGAGCGGCTCGCGCCCGAGGACGCGCACCGCAGTCAGGGTGCGCTGGCCTTCGCTGCCGGGCGCCGCGGTCAGCATCGTCTTGGCGTCGATCCACGCCGCGAGGGAAGGGAGCGGGAACGGCGCGCACGCGCGCGGGCACGCCGAGGGGTTCGTGTAGCTCTCGTAGCCGATGGCGAGCCCCGTCTCGAACGCGGTCGCGGCCGCGTTCGGCAGCGTCCAGACCAGGCGCTGCTGAGACACACAGTTGCAGTCTGCAGGGTTCACGTCGACGGGGATGGTGTGCGCCAGGACGCCGTCCGGCCCGCTCGCAAAGCGCGCGGCGGCGAGCGCCGCGGGACCCGGCGAGATGACCGCGTCGGGGCCGAGCGTCACGGTGGGCTGCGCCGCGTTGGTCACGAGATTGAACGTCGCGGCGAACCGGAACGCGACGAGGCGGCCCGCGCTCGATGCGACGAGGGCGCTTCCGAGCGGCGCGTTGCTCACGCGATGCATCACGTGCGTCGGGTTCGGGAGCGACGCCGGCGACGTCCCTCCGTCCGGGACGTTGCCCGAGAGGCCGAGCACGCCCTCCGGCGGGAGAGGCGGCGCGAGCAGCGCGGCAGGCAGCCCTTGGCTCGCGTCGTTGTGCGCGACGAACAGCGCGCCGTCGGGCGCGGCGAACGCGGTGATCGAGGGGTACGACGACGCGAACGTGGAGAGCTTCGCTTCGAGCAGCGGGAGCATCGGATTCGACGGGACGTCGAGCCAGGCGATCGGCACGCGGTACGGAGCGGCGGTCCCCTGCACGGCGCCGAGGAACCACACACGTCGCCCGCTCGCGACGATGCGGACGGCCGGCAGATCGAAGCCGCGCACGGGAACGACACGCGACGAGGTCGAGAGAAGATCGTCGACGAGGATCGCGGACGCGCCGCTCCGCGTCCCGACGAAGAGGAACGGATGGACCGCCACGACGCACGCGCCGGGATCGAGGACGCATCCGAGCGTCACGTCCGGGACGGAGAACCCCGTGGTCTTGAAGCCGTAGTCGCGCTCCGCGTTCGGATCGCAGGTGCTCGATGCTTCGAGGCATCGGCTCGCACGACATGCGCGCTGCTTCGACTCGCAGATCGTGTACACGCACGCCCCGAGCACCGTGTCGCACCGCGCCGAGTAGCACCCGTTCGGCGGAACGCAGTTCGCGTCCGTCGTACAGCGATCGTTTCGCGGCGGCCCCGCCTCGCGCCCGGCGTCCTCTTCGACCGGCCGAGCGCCTTGCTCGTCGATGCCGAGGATCGCGTTGCAGCCCGCGGTCACCACGAGCGCGACCGCGAGCCTGCGCGCGATCAAAAGGTCCCTCCGATGCCGCGCGGTCCCACGAGGAAGCGCGCGCTCTTTCTCGGCGCGCTCTCGCCGCCGCCCGTGAACCAGAGGTACGCGCTCGCGCCGCCGAACATGAGGCCGAGCGCGAAGAGCGCCGTCGCGACGTTCCCCTGCGCGGCCGCGCCGCTCTGGATGGCGACGCCGGTCTCGTCGCAGCCGCTGTCGTCGCAGTGGCTCGCAGAGTCGCCGTGACGCGCCTTTGCGCCGAGCGCGAGCGCCGTTCCCGCGCCGAGCGATGCGAGCGCCGCGCCCGCGAGCCCGAGCGCCACGGCGCGCCGCGGCGAGAGGCCGCCCTCCCTCGGTGCCGGCGTCTCCTTGATCTCTTCGAGCTGCGGGACGATCACGGTGATCGACGCGGCTTCTCCTTTTCCCTGCACGACGCCGCGCCACGCGATGCGGCCGGGCGCGCTCGCGACGACCACGATGTCGTCGGGATCGACGGGGATCGGCTTTCCCCAATCCGTCTTCGGGACGACCGTGCCGTTGCGCGTGACGGAGAGGCCCGGGATCTGTTCGTCCGCGACGCGGAGGACGAGCTTCATCACCTTCGACTCGACGGCGACGAAGCGTTCGTGCGCGAACGTGGCGCGCTTGTCGTCCTTCGTCGCGCGCGCGAGCGTCTCGGCCTCCGCGTAGGACTCCATCGCGCTTCGCATGCGAATGAGCTGCTCCCAACAGAAGCCGAGGTTGATGAGCGTTCCCACCGCCGGCGACAGCTCTTCGCTGCGTTGGAGCTTCGCGCACGCTTCGGCGAAGCGTCCTTTTTCGAGCAGATCGCGTCCTTCGGAGAAGAGCGCATCCGCCTCGTTCCCCGCGGATGCGGTCTCGGCTCCGAGCACGATCGCGAAGGCGACGAGCCACGGCAGCAGGCGGCTCATGGGGAGGATCTTAGTCGTGGAGAGGACGATGGATCCACCCTTCGATCTTCGCGCGCGCGATCTTGGGATCGCCCCCCGTGCCCTCGAAGCCGACGAGATAGACGTGGCTGTCCCACCATCCGGTCACGAGCGCGCGCCTTCCGTCGGGGAAGAGCGTGAGCCCGCTTCCGTGATCCATTCCCGGCACGCGATAGACGCGCGCCGTCCAGTCGTCCGTGTCGATGACCGACACGCTGTTCGTCTCTTTGCCGTAGTCGGCGGACCAGACGAAGCGTCCGTCGCGCGAGACCTCGAGCGACTTCGGTGAGCTCCCGATCACGACCTCGTGCACGACCTTCTCGGTCGCCACGTCGAGCGCGTGGATCATCGAGTCGTGGAAGCAAGAGACGTAGAGCGTCTTCTCGTCCGGCGAGAGCGCGAGGTGCCGCGGAATGGGGCACGCCTTGATCCGGTGTTTGTCCGACAGGTCCGGGCCTTTGAAGATGTCGATCGACTCGCCGTTGAAGTTCGCGACGTAGAGGACGCCGCTCTTCGTCATGGCCATACCGCGCGGGTTCAGGCCCGCGGGGAGCGTGCGGACGACTTTGCCCGACGCGATGTCGATCTGCGTGACGGAGTTCCCGCTCCAGTTCGCCGCGAAGAGCGACTTGCCGTCCGGCGACTGGACCAGGATCTTGGGGTGCATCCCCGTGGGGATCTCTTTCACGACGCGGCGCTTCTCGAGATCCACGATCTGCACGCTGTTGCGCACGAAGTTCGAGGCGTAGATCGTCTTGCCGTCGTTGGAGAGCACGCTCTCGACCACGATTCCGGGCACGTCGATCGTCGCTTCGTACGACAGCGTCACGGCGTCGTAGATGTCGATGTTCTTCCCGTTCGCCTGCCCGAAGTTCGTGACGTACGCGCGCTTGCCGTCGGGCGAGAGGCTCACGCCTTTCGGCATCGAGCCGGTCTGTGCGACGGCCTGCACTTCGACGCGTGGCGGATGTGCGTCGACGGTACGCGCGAACAAGAGGACGGCGGCGGCGGCGAACAGGCGCTTCACGCGCCCATCCTAATCCGAGAGGCCCTCGGATCAGAAGATCACGGCGCGACGACGATAATCGGCGGGGGTTCCGCCGGGGCGAGGCTCGCGTCCACGACGTCGGGGATCGAGCGGTAGCGGCGGTAGAATTTCGTGACTTTCACGACGTAGTCGCGGGTCTGCTGGAAGGGGGGGATGCCCCCGTGGACCATGACCGCGTTCTCGCCCGCGTTGTACGCGGCGACCGTCAGCTCGAGATCGCCGTTGAACATGTTGGCGAGCACGCGGAGGAATCGGACCCCGCCGAAGATGTTCTCGCGCGGATCGTGGATGTCGCGGACGCCGAGCCGCTCCGCGGTCTCGGGCATGAGCTGCATGAGCCCGCGCGCGCCCGCGTAGCTCACGGCGCGCGGGTCGTAGTCGCTCTCCACCTTGATGACCGAGCGCACGAGCGCCTCCGGGATCTGGTAGAGCGCGGCGGCGCCGCGAATGTGCTCGTCGTAGCGCGTGAAGCGCGCGACGTCCTTGTCCTGCGGGGCCACCGGGACGACGCCCGGGCGCGGCGTGGGCCCTGCGGTCCTGTCTACGGTCTTCATGTAGAGCTTCGCTTGCGGCGCAGGCTTCGTGGTGAAGACGACGACGCCGTTCGCGTCGGTGTACGAATAGATGTCCGCTGCGGCCGTGAGCGGCAGCAAGGAGACCGCGACGGCGACGAGTGCGGTGCGGAGCATCAGGAGGATCGTGTCAAAACCGGCTCTTCGGCGCAACTAAGCGCCGGGGATGCGTATTCCGCGTTATAGATGGCGCCCGTGACGGGCTACGAGGTCCCCCTCCTCATCAGTGCGATCGCGTTCATGGCGTTCCTCGTCTTCAAGATGAGGCCGGCCATCGGCCCGCGCGGCCGCGAGCACGCCGCCGCCCTGAAGGAGGCGAAAGAGCGCATCGCGTCCGCGGCGGACGAGCCGACGCGAGCGAAGGCGCTCTGCGACGCGGCCGACGCGTGCGCGCGGCTCGGCCGTCTGAACGGCGCGGTCGGCTTCTACCTCCGCGCCCTGCGCGCCGACCCGACGTCGAAGGACATCGTCGAGCGCACGGCCGCAGGGCTCGCGAAGCGTCCTGGCCAGCTCGAGAACCTGATGTGGCGGCAGCTCGGTGCGGTCGACTGGAAGGACGCTGCGCGCGACGCGCAGCTCGCGGCCCTCCGTGCCCTCGCGGTCGTCTATGCGAAGCGCCCGCGCCATCACCACCGCGCGAAGGCCGTGGAGCATGCATTGGCTGCGCTCGGGGGCTGATCTCGCGGCGTGCGCGGCGCTCGTGGTCGCGTGCGCGCGTTCGTCTCCGCCGCCGCCCGAGGACGCGGGCGCGGATCCTTACGTCGCGTTTCGTGAGTCGGCGCGCGAGACGCTCGAAGCGAATTGTGCCGAGTGCCACACGAAAGGTCGCTCGACGGCGCTTCCTCGTGCGCTTCGCGTCTACGACCTCACGGAGACGGACTGGGCCGCGCGCATGAGCGAGGACCAGCTCCGCGAAGCGGCTCGCCGCTTGGATCAGCCGAACGCGCCGACGCGCGGCGAAGGCGATGCGCGCAAGATCGACGTGACGCCCGAAGCGAAGGCGCGGTTCGCGAAGTTCGTCGAGGCGGAGCTACGCCGGCGCCGCGACGGACTTCCGTAGCAGCGTCCGGAACACGAGGACGTGGAACATCAGCATCATCGGCACGCCGAAGCCGACGACGTAACCGATGACGCCCATCTGCGGCGCGACTTGCAGCCGGGCGGCGTTCACGCCGTTGTGGAGCAGATCGAGCGTGCCGAACACGTTGAACACCCACACGACCTTGGTCGCGTGACGGAAGCCGCGATGCAGCGCGAGCATCGAGACGATCGCGAGCGCCGCGGTGATCGCGTCGCCCACGGCGAGCGGGAGCGCCCACTCGATCGGCGTGTCGCCGATCCCCGGGAACATCGCCATCGCGCCCACGTGACGGAACATGTGCGGCGCGACGACCACGAGGAGCGCGTCGCGCTGCGCGCGGCGATCGAGCCAAGGCACGAGATGGACGCGCGCGATGATGGACCATGCGACGAGGCTCGTGGCCATGAAGGCCGCGAGGAGCTTCGCGGAAGGCGGCATGCGCCGAGGCTACTCGGAGCACGCGTGGCGCGCGATACCACGGGCGCGACGCGAGAAATCCGCCGCCGATCGCGATCTCCGCGGTTCTCCGCGTGGTACGCGCATTGCTCAGGGGGCGGTCATGCGAAAACTGATCGTCACGTTGGCCACCACGTTCGTTTCCCTCGTCCTCGGCGCGACCACGCAAGCGGGCGCCGACGAAGAATTCAACTGCCGCGCGTTCGACAACGACGGCTCGGTCATCAGCGAGACCAACGCGTCGAGCGCGATGGACTGCAGCCGCAGGATGATGGACGCCGTCAAAGCGGCCAAGTGTGATCAGAACAAGGGCAAGAGCTACCGCTACTCGATCCAGATCCCGAAGGCGGGTACACGCCGGACGCCGCAGAGCGTCTTCTGCGTCTCGAAGTGAATCAGAGGACCCGCGCGAGCCGCGCGCGGTGGCTGCGGACGACGAAGAGCACGAGCAGGACGAAGAGCGCGACGAAGATCGGAATCGCGATGCTCTCGATCCTGCTCGCGATCTGTTCGCGCAGCGCTTCTTGTGCCGTGAAGTCTTGAGGCGGGACGACGGTGCTCGGCGCCCAGAAGGTGATCGGCGTGGCGTGCCGATGACGGAGCGAGAGCCAGTCCATCAGGCCTGCCACCGTGATGTGGACGAGGAAGCCCTGGTAGATGCTCTTCGTCTTCATCGAGAGCGATCCGAGCGCGATGCCCGCGACGATCGCGCCGCACGCTTCCAGATACGGCTTGCCGTAATGGATCATGCAGTAGGGGACGGCCATCGCGAAGATCGCGCCCGAGCCGAAGCTCCTTCGCAGCGCGCCGAGCCAGAAGCCGCGGAAGAACATCTCGAGCGCGAAGAACTGGACGAAGTACATCGCCTCCCAGACGAGGAAGTCGAACCAGCTGCGCGACGCGGTCTTGTAGAACGGGTAGTACGCGCCGAAATCGGGGCTGCGCGAGACGAGCAGCATCGCGGGCACGACGACCATCAAGAAGATGACGTAGATCCACGCGTGATCGAAGAAGCCGCGCGTGCGTAGCCCCAGATCCAGCACGCGATCCTTCGGGAAGAAGAGCTTCCACAGCGCGAACGGGAGCACGTAGCCGAACACGCGCGTCCCGGCCCACCACGCGAATCCGTAGAGCTCGTCGAACTTCGCGAGGTGCATCCACCCGACCTTCGCGTCGAGGCGGGAGAGCTGCTGGTAGATCGCGCCGTCGAAGAACGTCCGTCCGCCGTAGTACTCCTGCAGCGTCAGGATGAGCGCGCACATGACGAGGCACACCACCGGGCGGCGATCCATCTCGCCCCGCGCGAGCATCTGCGCGCGCTCCCGCTGCGCGTCCTCGTCGAGCTCGCGCCACGTCCGACGGAAGAAGAGGAAGTAGACCGCCGGGACGAGGACGAGGAGCGACGGGATCGGAAGGAGCGGCTTCCACGTCTCGATGAACCCTTCGACGCCGCCGAGACTCTTCGGCGGGTTGTACGTGATCGGACGCAGCAGCGAGAGCCACACGGACGGCTATCGCCCCGCGATCTCCGCGCCGCGCGCGAGGCGCGCGAGCGACGCGTCGCGACCGAGCACCGCGAGCACTTGGTAGAGACCGGGGCTCGCGGTGCGACCCGTGAGCGCGACGCGCGCGGGCTGCGCGACGTCCTTGATCTGGAGGCCCGCCTCCGCGAGGTACGCGTTCGTCTTCGCTTCGAGCTCGGCCTCGGTCCACGCAGCCGACTTCGCGATCGCTTCGCGGAGCGCGGCGAGGCGCGGCGCGTTGTCCTTCGTGAGGAACTTCTGCGCGGCCTTCTCGTCCATCTGCGGCGGCTCGCGGAAGAAGAAGTCGAGCATGTCGGCCGCTTCCACGAACGTGCGCGCGCGTTCGCGGATCGTGGGGATCGCGGTCTTCACGCGGTCGAGAGGAGCCGAGACGCCGCGCTGCGCGAGGAACGGCATCACGCGCGTCGCGTAGTCCTCCGCGGCGACGAGGCGCTCGGACTTCAGGTGCTCGTGATCGATCGCGAGGAACTTCTTCTCGTCGAACTTTCCGTCGCCGCGTCCGCACGCCTCCCACGAGAAGGCCTGGACGAGCTCGTCCTTCGAGAACACTTCCTGATCGCCGTGCGACCAGCCGAAGCGCGCGAGGTAGTTCAAGACCGCGTTCGGCGCATAGCCTTTGTCGCGGTACTCCGTGACGCTCACCGCGCCGTGCCGCTTGCTGAGCTTCTCGCCGTTCGGCGCGAGCATCATCGGGAGATGCGCGAACTCCGGAGCCTTCGCGCCGAGCGCCTCGTAGATCAAGATCTGCGGCGGCGTGTTCACCATGTGATCACGGCCGCGCGCGACGAGCGTGACGCCCATCGTGACGTCGTCCACGACCGCGCCGAAGTTGTAGAGCGGCACGCCGTCCGAACGGAGGAGCACGAAGTCCTGGTTCTCGACGTTGGGCGTGACGACCTCGCCGAATACCTTGTCGACGTACGTCACCGCGCCGTCGCGCGGCGCCTTGAAGCGCACGACGAACGCCTTGTCGGGGCTGTCGGTGCGCTCGCGGCACGTGCCCGGGTACTTGAACTGGGCCTTCGGATCACGCTTCTTCAGCGCTTCGCGCTGCTCCGCGAGCTCCTCCTTCGTGCAGAAGCAGCGGAACGCGTTCTTCTGCGCGATGAGCTTGTCCGCGTGCTCACGATAGATCGCGAGCCGCTCCATCTGCGTGTAGGGGCCGTGCGCGCCGCCGACCTCGGGTCCTTCGTCCCAGTCGACGCCGAGCCACTTCAGCGAGTCGAGAATGATCTGGCGGCTCTCGTCCGTCGAGCGCTCGCGATCCGTGTCCTCGATGCGGAGAATGAACGCGCCGCCCGTCTTCCGCGCCCACAGCCAGTTGAAGAGCGCGGTGCGCACGCCGCCGATGTGCAAGTAGCCCGTGGGCGACGGGGCGAACCTGAGGCGGGGCTTCGAGGCCATGTGGGGCCGTCGAAATAGCAGTCTTTTCGGCCTAGCGGTACGGCGAACCGCCTTGGCTCGCGATGGTCAGCGCGAGCAGGTGCGCGAGCAGATCCATGCCCGCATGCGACGTCCGCATCGAGACGGAGAGGCTGCCGTCGTTGCTGCGCCGCTCCGCGACGCGCCGGCGCACGAGCCGATCGTCCATGACCGCGCCCGTCGCCTGCTCGTACACGCGCGACACGACGCGCTGGAAGTTGGTGAACGCGACGGGGCCGTGGTCGCCGAGGCCCGTGTACCGCGCGTGACGCTCGCGGAGGATCCACGGGCGGTCGCCGCTCCGCCGGAAGAAGTACGCGACGTGCTCGCGCTCCGCGAGCTTCGTGACGTTGCGCGGCAGACCGAACGCGCGCGTCGCGACGCTCGGGTCGATCGCGTGCTCGATCTGGTCCGTACTGTCGTGCACCGCGCGCAGGATCGCGAAGACGTCGCCGTAGCCGAGCAGCTCCCCCGTCTCCATCCGCGCGATGCCCTCGGGCTCGAACGCGAAGTGATCGAGCGGGACCATCTTCTGGCTCGGGACGAACAGCGCATCGTCGAACACGTGGGCGCCGTGACCTCGCGCACGCAGCGCCGCGACGAACGCGTCTGCGCGATCGCGCGTCGCGGACGTCTGCAGGACACACGGCGGCGGCGCGGCGAGCGCGAGGCGCGCTTCGTACGGCGTGATGCCGAGCGCCCCCGAGATCGCGTCCGCCTCCACGTGCGCGGGCCGCGTGAGATGCGAGACGAAGACGACGAACACTCCCTAGGTTTCTATCACCAGTGATTGCAGGTCCGCGACGCGAGCACGGGAGAGAGGAAGATGCTGCATCGCACACGCACACTCTTCAGCGTCCACTCGACGCTCGGTTTCGCGCGCTCGAACGTGTCCTTCGCGCCGCCCGCCTCGACGAGGAACAGGCGTCCCTGCGCGAGGTAGAGCGTGAGCCAATAGGTGTAGGGCTTGCCGTCCTCATCGTGGCCGAACTCGAGCCGCTTTCCCTTCGTTCCGTCCGCCGACTCGACGTCCGTCGTCGAGAGCAGCGCGTAGCCGCGGACGTCGCGGAGCTCGAGCAGCACGGACTGCGTCCAGAACGCGATGTCGCCGCGCTTCTCGTCTTCCACGACGCGCACGCCGACCACGACGCCTTCCGGCGTCGTCGAGCGGTACTCGTACGCCGCTTGGTTCTCGAGCTCGACGAATCCCGGCGCGGTCTTCACCTCGAATGGACGACCGCATCCCATCACCAGCAGCGCGCCCAGAAGGAGAAAGCGCTTCATGATCACTTGTCCTCGCTGAGCGTGAGGAGGTTGGGCAGCCCGAGCTGCGAGAGCCACGGGAAGGGGAGGCGGATCTTGCTCGCTTGCAGCGCGGAGCCGCGCGGCGCGAACGTCACCGTGATCGTCGAGTAGGCGACCTTGTCTTTCAGGAGCTTGATCTTCCCTTCGAGGAGCTCGAGCTCCTGCGTCACGCGATTCAGCTCCTTCTCGATCTCGAGCGCCTCCTTCACGTTCGCTCGTTCGAGCAGCGTCTGCAGGCGCGTCCGCATCGCGCGCGCGTTCCTGATCCGGATCTCGAGGTCGACGTACTCGTCGGTCACGTCCTGCGCTTGGATGTCCCGATGGATGACGTCGCCGACTTTGTCGACGGCGGCGATCGCCGGCTCGAAGCGCGCGCGCGGAACGCGGATCGTGATCGCGCGGTCGCCTTTCTGCGCGAGGAATCCGCCGTTGTCCTTCGCGATCTTCTCGACGGCGAGGATCCCCTGCTCGACTTGGTAGACGGCCATCGTGATGTTCGCCGTGTAGATGACGAGCGAGCGCTCGGCTTCGTGGACCTGCTCCGCCGGCGCCTTCGCGGTGTCCTTCCCGGCGTCCGGAGGCGGCCTGTCCGCCGGAGCCGGGCCCGGGTTCGCGGGCGCGCCGAGCATGGGCTTCGCGGGCGCCATCTCGGCTCGGCCGCCCTCGTCGAGCTTGTCGGCCATGTCGGGGATCCCGTCGGCGTCGCGGTCTTCCTCCGGCGCGTTCGCGACCTTCTTGCCGGCGACCTGGACGCCGCCGCTGCGGTGATAGGCCGGCGATTTCGCGGCCGGCGCGGCGCACCCCGCCAGCGGCAAGAGAAGGAGCAGGACCATGGCGGAGATGGCCTTCTTCATGGGACCTCCAAGACGAGACCAGACGAGAGTTGCCGCGCAAACGGCAGGCGCGTGGACGAACTTACACTGCCTTGCGGCAGCCGGGGTGCCGCGCTAGAAGCGCTCCCTTCCAACGCCGCGCGAGTCATCTCGCGCACCCTCAGGAGCACGGTCATGTCGCAGAAAACGCCGCTCGAGCTGGTCAAAGAATCGTTCGAGAACAAAGAGAAGCTGGTCGCCGCCGTCGAGAAGTTCACCAAGGACGAAGACCTCTGGGTGAACCGCAAGAACGAAGGCAAGGGCCTCGTCCACGTGTCGAACGCGAAGCTTCTTCGCCTCCACCGCACCTTCTCCGAGGTGAAGGAGAAGTTCGGGACGCGCGCGAAGCTCATCGACGCGATCCTCGAGGTCGAGAAGCGCGTGAAGGACGAGGGCTACAAGTCCCGTCTCACCGCGTTCCCGGTGCCGCGTCTCTGGGACATGTACAAGTCCGCCGCGCGACGCTCGGGCGTCGGCGCGCCGAAGGAGAAGCCGGCGAAGAAGCCGGCGGCCGCGAAGGTCCCAGCTTCGCCGTCGTCGACCAAGAAGGTCGCCGCAAAATCGCCAGCGAAAAAAGCAGCGGCACCGAAGAAGTCAGCCGCGAAGAAAAAGGCCTGAGCCGAGATCGCTTTTCACGATTTCGTCACACGCCTGTGATCTAAGCTCGCCCGAGAGATGGGCAAGAAGAAGAAGAAGCTCCACATCGAGATGGGCGACAGCGGCTATCCGCGCATGAGCGAGATGCTCTTGCCGAAGGCCATCTTCTTCACGAACGGCGTCGGAGTTCACAAGGATCGCTTGTCGTCGTTCGAGCTCGCGCTGCGCGACGCCGGCATCGAGAAAGCGAACCTCGTCACCGTCAGCTCGATCTTCCCGCCGCACTGCAAGGAGATCAGCCGCAAGCACGGCGAAAAGTTCATCATGCCGGGCCAGATCGTCCACTGCGTGATGGCGCGCCAGGACACGAACGAGCCGAACCGCCTCATCGCGGCGTCGATCGGCCTCGCGCGTCCGAGCGATCCGAAGCAGTACGGCTACCTCTCCGAGCACCACAGCTACGGCGAGACGGCGAAGAAGGCGGGCGAGTACGCGGAGGACCTCGCCGCCACGATGCTCGCGACCACGCTCGGCATCGACTTCGATGCCGAGAAGGATTGGAACGAGCGCGAGGAGGCCTTCAAGCTGAACAAGGACTTCCTCAAGACGCGCAACGTCGTCCAGAGCGCGGAGGGTCACCCCAAGGGGCAGTGGTCGACCGTCGTCGCGCTCGGCGTCTTCATCTTCTAGTCGGAAGGACAACGCATGCCCGAGATCACGCTGCGCCACGAGGTCGACTGCGACGAGGACACGTTCTGGAAGAAGATCGTCTTCGACGAGGGCTTCAACAAGAAGCTCTACGTCGACAACTTGAAGATCGGCTGGAAGCTCGAAGACCAGAAAGAGGACGACGCGAAGATCTCGCGCAAGGTCCACGTCGAGCCCGACACGTCGAATCTCCCCGGTCCGGTGAAGAAGGTGATCGGCGATCGCCTCGCCTACACGGAAGAGGGCAGCTGGGACCGAGCGTCGAAGCGTTACAAGTTCAAGGTCACGCCGAGCACCATGGCCGAGAAGACCAAGGTGAGCGGCGAGATGTGGTGCGAGAAGAAGGGCGACAAGAAGATCACCCGCGTGTGCCGCATCTCGGTCGAGGTGAAAATCTTCATGGTCGGCGGGATGGTCGAAGAGCGCATCCTGTCGGACCTCCGGACCTCCTACGACAAGGGCACCGACTTCACGAACAAGTACATCAAGGAAAACGGTCTCTAGCTCGACCTTGGGCCTCCGTTTACGCTTCTTTACGGCCCTGCGCGAATGCTCGCAGGCGGTCCCGACGTCATAGTGACCGGAGGTCAGCATGAAGAGTCTTCGAACCATTGCTTTCGCGGTCGCGCTCGGCGCGGGTGCACTTTCCCTCGGCGCGTGCAGCGGCACCGTGGAGCAACCGCCTCAGACCAGCGCGGCGGTCACGAAGGCGCCGATCGGGACGAGCACGCACGGCGTGGTGAAGATCGTCGGCGAGGCGCTCGGCGAAGTCCCGCTCCGCGCGGAGCAGCGCACGGAGCTCGAGAAGCTCGCGCAAGCGGCGGAGCAGCGTCACATGGCGACGGCGGAGGGCAGGAAGGATCTCGCCCTCGCGATCGCCGATCAGATCGAGAAGGGCACGATCGATCGCACGGCGCTCCAGCCGAAGATCGATCGCGTCGTGACGGACTTCGAGAAGCTCCGTCCGGAAGACAAGGCGGCGCTCGCACGCGTGCACGCGGTTCTCGACAAGGACCAGCGCAACGCGTTCGTCGACGCGCTCGAGAGCGGCTTCAAGGCGAAGCATCACGATCACAAAGCCGGCTTCGCGAAGATGAAGGCCCTCGCCGACGAGCTGAAGCTCACCGACGAGCAGAAGGCGAAGATCTTCGAGGTCATGAAGGAAGCGCGCAAGCAGCACGGCGAGATCCAGGGCGAGCAGCATTTCCGCGGCCCGCACGCGAAGGGCATGCAGCCGGGCAGGCACGCGCTCGAGAAGTTCCGCGAGGACCAGTTCGACGCCGACGCGCTGATGCCCGCGGCGACGCGCGAAAAGATCGCGGCCGGCGAGACGCACATCCTCGGCGCGGCAGAGAAGATCCTGCCGATCCTCACGCCCGAGCAGCGCAAGATCGCGGCGGACAAGATCCGCTCGATGGCCGCGGCAAGCGAATGGCGCGATCTCGGCGCGCTGATGCACTAAACACGCAAGCCTACGGCGCGCCGTGGTAACAACGGACCATGGCGCGCCGCCTCGGCGTGCTCCCCGCCGCGTGGGAGATCTGCAAGAAGGACGTCCGCATCGAGCGGCGCACCGGCGAGATCGTCTTCACGGCGGGCGTGTTCGCGATCATGGTCGGCTTCCTCGCGAGCATGGCCTTCCAGATCCGCGACCTGAAGGCCAACGCGAGCGTCGCGTCCGGCACGATCTGGATCACGACATTCTTCGCCGCGACGCTGTCGTTCGGACGCGTCTGGCAGCGCGAGCGCGACGAGTCCGCGCTGACCGGCCTGCTCGTCTCTCCGATCCCGCGCGCCTCCATCTTCCTCGGCAAGGCGCTCGCGACGTTCGGGATGATCGCGCTCGTCGAGATCCCGCTCGTCGCACTTTGCCTCTTCCTGTTCCAGATCGACGTCTCCGAAGCAGGGATCCTCGCCGGGATCCTCCTCCTCGGAACGCTCGGCCTCGCGCTGCTCGGGACGCTCTTCGGAGCGATGACGGTGCGCACGCGCGCGCGCGATCTCGTGCTGTCGATCGTCCTCTTCCCGCTGCTGTCGCCCGTGCTCGTGTGCGCGGTCGTCGCGACGCGCAAGGTCTTCGAGGCGCAGCCGTTCGACGACTACGCCGGCTTCGTCGGGCTCCTCGGCCTCTTCGATTTCGTCGCGCTCATGGGCGGCATCGGCCTCTTCGGCGCGCTCGTCGACGATTGATGGTACGACGACGCGCCGATGAGCCAGCCGAGCCCGCTCGCGTCTCCGATGCCCTGGGATCTCGTGTCCTCCGCGTACGCCGAAGATCTCCGCCCGCAGCTCGAGCCGTTCGCGAACGATGCGCTGCGGGAGACCGGCGTCGGGAAAGGGACGCGCGTCCTCGACGTCGGTGCGGGGCCGGGCACGCTCGCGTTCGCCGCGGCGAGACAGGGAGCGATCGTCACCGCGGTCGACTTCGCGCCTGCGATGGTCGACCTCCTGAAGGCAAGCGCGTCGCGCGAGGAGATCGCGGTCGACGCGCGCGTCGGAGATGCGACGGCGCTGCCGTTCGAAGATGGATCCTTCGACGCCGCGTTCGCGATGTTCGTCCTCATATTCCTCCCCGACCGCGCGAAGGGCTTTCGCGAGATGCATCGCGTGCTCCGCCCCGGCGGCCGCGCAGCCGTGACGTCGTGGGTGCCGTTGCGTCGCACGGATCCCATGTTCGGCGCGGTCTTCGCGGCGCTTCGCGAGCGCGTCCCGGGCCTTCCGCCCGACGACGGACGCGCGCCCCTCGGAACGACCGAAGAAGCGATCGCGGAGATGACGGCATGCGGCTTCGCCGACGTGCGCTCGAGAGAAGTCACGCACGAGATGCCCGCGGTCACGCCGAGCGAATTCTGGGATCTCTCGGTCCGGTCGAGCGCGCCGTTCGCGCTCATGAAGAAGAAGATGGGCGACGCGTGGAAAGGCGTCGACGCCGGGATCCGCGACGAGCTGCGCGCCGAGCTGGGCGACACATCCCGCCGCATCGCGATGACCGGGCTCCTCACGAGCGGCGCGCGTCCTACTTGATCGTCGGACGCGGCGCGGCGAGCGCGGAGCGGAAGAAGTCGACGTACTGTCTCCGCGCCTCCGCCGTGCCGAAGAACGTGCGGTGGTTCGTCGGTTGACCGTCGGCGCGGTCGAGCTGCAAGAGGCCGCGCACCGGCGCATCCGCAGCCGCCGCGAGCGGCGAGGGCGCGCGCGAGAGGCCCGGGACCGGCACGAGCGCCGGCTCGACCTGCACGAGCCCGAGCGCGCGCGCGAGCATCGACGAGGCGCTGTTCGGGATGATGCCGTCGTCGATCGCTTCCTGGAGGAGGATGTCGGTCCCGCGCCACCCGGGGACGCCGGGGAACGGGCGGCCTGCAACGAACGGCGCGTAGTTGACGGGATCGCCCGAGTCGATGATGCCCTGCGCGACCGCGATGAAGCGCGAGAGATCCGCGTCCGTCGCGCCTTCGGGCAGGATGCTGTTCACGAGCAGGCGCAGGGTCTGCGAGTCGCGCATGATCGTCCCGAGCGGCGCGCCGCCGACCGTGAGACATGCGGCGTGCGCTTCCGGGACGAACGCGAGCGCGGTCGATCCGACCACGGCTCCGAAGGAGACGCCGAGGTAGAAGACGCGCGAAGGATCGAGATCGGGAACACCGTCCGGCGCGCCCGCGGGAAGGAGGTCGAGCGCTCCGAGCCCGCTCACGAGACGGAAGAGGTGGAGCTGATCGCTCGCGAGCTGACGGAAGTTGTCGCGTGCGATGCCGACGTCGATCGACTTCGCGTCGAGATCGACGCCGATGAAGCCAAGCGTCGACGACACTTGATCGGTGCCGCCGGGCGGGAAAGGCGGATCGTGGCGCGAGCCGTGCTCCGGTGCGTCGATCGCGACGAGCGCGACGTCCAGGTCGGCGAGGTATTGCGCGGCCTCCGTGATCATGTCCTTGTCGCCGCCGAGCCCGTGACCGAACACGATGACGGGACGTGGACCGGATCGCGTCCGGTTCGTGAACGCGAGGAAATACTCGAGCTGCGCGGTTCCGCGCACGTCGAGCCCGTGCCATTTTCCGTCGGCCCCGCGTCGCTCCGGTGCGGGAAAGGTCCCCGCGAAGCGGACGATGCTGCCTTCCGTCTTCTCGACGGTCGGCGTGCTCGTCGTGGGCGGCGGCGATTCGCGCACGTCCTTCGCGATCGTCGCGAGCTCGTCGTGCACGCTTCCGGTCGTGAACATGGTCGCTGCGACGATGCGATCCACGCCGATGCCGGACGCACGCTCGACGACCGGCAGTGCGGCGCGCAGCGCGACGCCGTAGTCGCCTTCCGCGTCGCCCGCGACGAGCGCGCGCGTCGCGGCGGATGCGCCGACACCGGCGCCCGATTTGGTGCGCAGGCCGTCGCTCACGACGAGCACGTAGCGTGTCTTCGGCTCGAGCGGGACGGCCGGATCCACGAAGAGTGCGAAGTCGGGATCGACGGCGCGACCGTCGTCGTTCGAGCTCGTGGTGCGGACCACGACGGGCACCGCACGTCCCGCCGCGACGTCCACGAGCGCGAGCGAAGTGCCGGGAGCTGCGAAATCCGACGGCGCACGCGCGGAGAGATCCTCGAGCTCCTCGCTGAACTGGAAGAACGCCGCGCCGATGGTCGAGAAGCCGTCGCGTTGCTCGAGCTCGGGAAGCGTCGCGGCGTACGCGCGCACGAAGGGATTGGTCCGGCCTACCTCGCCGAGCGAGACGCGTCCGCCGCGCAGGAAGTGGTCCGACGGGAACGGCGCGAGCCGTGCAGGTCCGTCGTAGATCGCGATCGCGGTCGGCGTCTCCGCGCGCGCGGAGCACGCGATCGCCGCAACGAGGAACAACGCGAGCGGTCTCAACCCAGCACGCGCTCCGCGACGCGGGCCGCGTCTGACGCGATGGCCGCGGCGTCGAGCGCGAGGCCCGTCATCTCGCCCGTCGCGTAGACGCCGGGCGGCGTGTCCTTCACGACGTAGCCGCGCGCCTCGTGGAAGAGCGTCGCGCCGGCCTGCGCCGCGAGCTCGTACGAAGGAGAGCGCGGCGCGTCGATCAGGACCGCGTCGCACCTGATCTCGCGCTTGCCGACCGTGACGGCCTTCGCGCGGCTCCCGCCCTTCACCGCGCGCGGCTCGCCCTTCACGATCGTCACCTCGGCGTGCTCCGCGGCCGCGCGCGCGAACGACGCGCCGAAGGGACCGCCGCCTTCCGCGACGACGACGGCGATCTTCTTTCCGACGACCACGCCGCGGTCGAGGAGGAACCCGGCCGCCCGTGCGCTCATGACGCCCGGCGCCTCGTTGTTCTCGAACGCGAGGACACCGTCGTGCGCGCCGCATGCGAGGACGAGCGCGCGCGCCTCGACCACCTCCGCGCCCTCCGGACCGACGATCAGGAGGTCCGATCCGTACACGCCGCATGCGGACGTCGAGGTCCGCGCGCGGATCGCGCGGCGCTTCACGGCGTCCGTGAAGGCGCTCCACGTCGCCGCGAACGGCGCGCGCGCTTCACGGTCGAGCGCGAGCAGCGATCCACCCGTCGCGAGCTGGTCGTCGATCACCTCGACGTCGCGCCCCGCCTTCGCGAGGCGAGTCGCGACGCTCATCCCCGCCGCGCCGCTGCCGACGACGAGGACGTCCGCGCGCCTCCGCGCTGCGCGCCGGGTCGGGGCGTCCGCGCCGGGGAGCTTTCCGAGCCCGGCGACGCGCCTCGCGAACGCTTGCATCACGGTCTGGACGCCCGGGACGCCGGCGAAGATCTCGTGGTGGTTCAGACCCTCCGGGAAGAACCAGTCCGTCATGCGCAGGAGGTCCGCGTCGCGCGGGCCGAGGCGGTTCTGCGAGACGACGTGCATGCCCTCGCGCGCCGCCGTCATGCAGGTCATGACGTTCGGCACCTCGTCGACGCGTGCGAGGCAGCCGTCGCACGCGCCGCGAAGACACGACGGACCACGCGGCCGATGGAATTTCGGGCTGCGCGCGATTCCGAGCTCGCCCGCGGCGACGAAGGCGGCTGCGAGCGGCTCGCCGGCCTCCGCGACGATCGGCTGTCCGTCGAGGGTGATCGTGACGGGCTTCTCGGGAGAGCGGATCCGGCGTGACAAGGCGGCGCATCCTAACAGAGGCGGGCCTTTACTTTCGCTCATGGCCTCGGGAGACTTGCATCCGGATGCGTCTCGGTCTGCTCGGACCCTCGAACGGGGACGTCGGCGCGCTCGGCCGCGCGGCGGAGTTCCTCCTCAACGGCCCCCGCGTCCACCGCGCGATCTACCTCGGTACGGACGGCGCCCTCGATCGCGCCGTCGCGGCCTGGGCGCGCAAGCTCGTCGGCGACGATCCGAGCGACGAAGCGGCCTGGAAGCGTGCGGCGGAGATGGCGCTCGGCGGCACGCCCGAGCAGATCGACAAGTTCGTCCAAGGCGAGCGCGCGCGGCTGCGCCTGAAGAAGCTCGAGGCGCTCCCGGAGCACGTCGCGCGCACCGTGGAGATGCTCTCCGATCGCGTCGCGGTCCTCATCCACGACAAAGCGATGCTCGACGAGGAAGACATCCTCGCCGCGAACCTCCTCTTCTACGGCAAGGCCAGCGGCCCACTCGTGAAGAAGATCGGCGCACGCTGGTTCATCACGCCGGGCCCCATCGGATCCGTCGGTGGCGGCCTTGCCGTCGTCGACGACGATCGCGACCAGATCGTCCTCACGATCTACGACGGATCGGGGAAGCCGACGTTGAAGGAGACGCTTGCGACGGCTCGTGGCACGAAGATGAAGGTCCAGGGCGGTGACGGATGAAGCCGATCGTCTGCGTCTTCGGCGGAAGCTTCAATCCTCCGCACATCGCCCACGTGCTCGCGATCACCGTCGTTCTTTCGCGCTTCGACGTCGGGCGCATCCTCGTGGTTCCCACGTTCCAGCATCCGTTCGCGAAGTCGCTCGCGCCGTACGACGATCGCGTGCGCATGTGCGAGCTCGCGATGGGATGGCTGCCGCGCGTCGAGATCTCCCGCGTCGAGGAAGAGCTCGGCGGAGAAAGCCGCACGCTCCGCACGATCGAGCACCTCCGCGATCGGCATCCGGGCGAGCCGTTGCGCTTCCTCATGGGTGCCGATCTCCTCCTCGAATCCTCCAAGTGGTACGCGTGGGACAAGATCGCCGAGCTCGCGCCTCCGATCGTGCTCGGACGCGTCGGCGTGACGCACGCCGGCGCGCCGCCTCCCGTCTTGCCCGCGGTCTCCAGCACCGACGTGCGCAACGCGATCGCGGCGGAGCGTTGGGACGAGATCGAACCGCTCGTGCACAAAGACGTCCTCGCGTACGTTCGCGCGCGAGGTCTCTATCGCGCATGAAGGTATTCATACTCGGCGCCGGCAAAGTGGGCCGGGCGCTCACTGCCGCGTTGAAGAAAGCGGGAACGAAGGTCACGTTGCGTCCCGCGCGAAAGGGCGTGCCGACCACGCGCATCGACGCCGACGTCGTGATCCTCGCGCTCCGCGATCGTCAGCTCGGTCCCGTCGCGGCGGATCTCGCGGCGTCGGGCGTCGTCCCGCGGCGCGCGGTCGTCGTGCACAACGCCGGCGCGCTCCCCGCGGAGGCGCTTGAGGCTCTGCGCGGTGTGACCGCAGGCGTCGCGCAGATGCATCCGATGATCTCGTTCGCGTCGACGAAGGTGTTCCCGTCGCTCGAACGCGGTCACGTCCACGTGAAGGGAGACCGCGCGGCCGAGGCGCGCGCACGCTCGCTCGCGAAGAAGATGAAGATGACGCCGCGCACGTTCGCGAAGCTCGACACGGTCGCGTACCACGCGGCCGCGGGCCTCGTCGCGAACGGAGCCGCGGCGCTCGCCGCGATCGGCGCGGAGCTCCTCGGCGTCGCGGGCGTCCCGTCGAAGGACGCCCCGAAGATGCTCGGGCCGCTGCTCCGCAGCGTCGCGGAGAACGTCGAGGCGCTCGGCTTCCCCGACGCGCTCACGGGGCCCGTCCGGCGCGGCGATGCCGGAGCGATCGAAAAACAGATCGCCCTCCTCCGGACGAAGCTGCCCGCGGCGGTGCCGCTCTTCGTCAGCGCCGCGGAGGCGCAGCTGCCTCTCGCCCGCAGCCTCGGGGACGCTTCTCCACAGGGTTTCGACGACGTCGCGCGGATCCTGCGTCAGGAGAAGCACCGTTAGCGACGTGACAGAGGCCGGTGTGGGTGGATGAAAGCATCCATGATTTCGGTCCATTCCGAGGCGACATCCATGGATCAGCTCTTGCTTTGATGCTGTGCGTTGATCGCGAGTCCGCGAGCAACGGGTCCCGGACGGGGACACCGTCATTTTCCTGGTATCCTGAAGGATTCCGAGAGACGTGACGGAAACCCGCCTCGTCCTTGAACGGCGTCAATCTTCGAGTAGGGTTCGTCCGCTTGGCCTTCCCCGCAGCAGCCCCCATCGCCCTCGTTCCGGCCGTCCCCGGGCGCGCATTCGTCGACCTCGACGAGCGCATCGTCCGCGCGGAGCCGGGCGTGGTGATCGTGCGCGCAGCCGCGGACGTGCAGGCGCCGATCGTCGCGCACGCGGTGCGTCGTCTCCGCGCGAGCGGCCTCAACCCGGTGGACGCGGCGGTGCGTGCCGGCGCGCCGCTCTTCCGAGAGATCGCGACGCAGCTCGGGCTCGGCGCGATCCCGAGCGATCCGTCCCAGTGCGCGGACGCGATCACGCAGGCCGCGCTCGTGCGTCGCGCAGCGATCGTCGCGCCGCTCCCGAACGACGGGACGTGGGATCGCGCCGTCGCCTCCGAGCTCGCACGCTCGCCGCGCCTGCTCGTCGTGTTCGTCACGGCCGGCGAAGCTCCCGCGTCGTGGGACGCCGCGTCCTTCGAGGTCGCCGGAGAGCTCGGCGGATCCGACAAGCTGCGCTGGCTCTCCGCCGTCGCGGAAGAAGCGCACGCGGATCTCCCCGCGGGCGACCTCCGCTCGCTGGAGGCGTGGTGGAACCAAGCGCGTCGCGTCGTGGCAGAAGACGCGTGCTCGTTCGAGGGGCTCGGTCCTGCCGCGCGTGAAGTGCTCACGTGCCTTGCGCTCGCGGGGCGCTCGCTCCCGCTCGCATCGCTCGAGTCGATCTCGGTCGACGCGATCGCCGCGATCGACGAGCTCGCGCACGCCGGTTTCCTCGCGAGGAACGGCGCGCTCGTCACGCCCTCGGCCGGGCGCGATCTGCGTGTTCTCGAGCCGAGCGCGACGAACGCCGCGCGCATCCGCGCGGCGAAGATCCTCGGCGGCGATCCTGGAAGCTTCGATCCCGATCCTTGGGCGTACGCGCGCGCCGCGGAGCTCTTCGTCGGCGCGGGGGTCTACGAGGACGCAGACGTCGCGATCGCCAAAGCCGTACGCGGCTTGACGGACGCGCAGGCCGCGCACGAGATCGCGGCGCGTTGGTTCGCCGCCGTGACGCCGGTCACGGGCGACGGCGGCTTCATGCTCCGCGTCCGCGCCGCGCAGCGCGCGCTCACGATGGGTGAAGCGCAATCCGCGCAGCGCTGGTGCGAGAGCGCCGCGGCGCTCCGGCCGAACGAGCCCACGATTTCGCTTCTCATGGGCCGCGCGCTCATGCAGCTCGGCGATCTCGTCGCGGCGCGCGTTGCGCTCGGCAAGGCGGAGACGGCGGCGCAGGATCAAGAGGTCTCGGCGCGCGTCGCGTCCGAGCTCGCGGAGGTCAGCTACCTCGCCGGCGATCTCGCCCAAGCGGCCGCGCAGGCGTCGCGCGCGATCGATCTGTCGCGCACCTCGACCACGCGGCTCGCGGCGCGGAGCACCCTCGGCAAGATCGAGCTCTCGAAGGGACGCTGGGACGCGGCCGATGCGCACTTCGCCGACGACGCGATGACGGCGTCCGCGGCCAACGAAATCACGGCCGAGCTCCGCGCGCGTCTGAACCGCGGCATCGCCCTCATGTCGAAGGGACTCCTGGAAGAGGCGCGCAGCATCTTCGAGCGCGTCCTCGCGGACGGAACCGCGAGCGGCGAGGACCGCGCGTCCGCGTATGCGCTCTCGAACCTCGGTGTCGTCGCGTACCGCCAGCACGACTACGGCGGAGCGCTCTCGTGCTGGGAGCAGACCATCAAGTTCCCGCAGGCGCTGCGCGGCCGCATGGCGACGGCCCTCACGATCGCGAACCTCGCGGACCTCCGCCTCCGTCTCGGGCTCGTCGATCACGCCGACCACGCGATCGCCTTCGGCCGCAAGCTCGTCACGGGCAGCTCGTCGCCTGCGCGCAGCGCGCACTTCAAGATCGTCGCTGCGCAGATCGCGCTCGCGAAGAAGAACACCGAGCTCGCGCGCCGCGAGATCGACGCTGCGTTCGTCGACGCGCAGGCGTCCGGCGATCGTGAATACCTTGGGGTCACCTCGATTGTGGCCGCGCGCGTCGCGCTGGAAGACGGCGACGTCGTGCGCGCAGGCAGCGCGATCGAGCAGGCCGCCAACGTCGCGACGACGGCGCGCTCCAAGGCCGAGATCGCGATCCTCCGCGCGCTCTACCTCCGCGCGCAGGGACAGAACGCCCTGGACGTCGCGGCCGAGGCCCTGTCCGCGGCGCGCTCGGCGGGCGAAGAAGATCTCCTCGCCGAGGTTCATGCGCTCCTCGCGGTGCTCCACCGCGACGCAGGCGATCTGCAGGCGGCCCAGGCCCACTGCTGCCGCGCGATCGCCGTGCGGGATCAGGTCGCGAACGGCCTCCCGCCGGACATCCGCGCCGCGTTCCTCGCGAAGGGCGAGATCGTCACCCTCGCGCGTCTCCAGGCGTCGCTCGTGCACGACAGCGACCTCGAAGAGGAAGAGTCGCCGCGTACGCCGCGCAGCGTCGCACGCACGAGCGGTGCGGCCCGCGAGATGATCGGCGACGACCCGCAGATCAAGAGCCTCATGGTCGCGATCCGCAAGATCGCGCGTTCCAACAGCACGATCCTCGTCCGCGGCGAGAGCGGCACGGGCAAGGAGCTCGTCGCCGAAGCGCTGCATCGCGCGAGCGAGCGCGCGGCCGGGCCGCTCGTCAGCGTCAACTGCGCGGCGCTCGTGGAGACGTTGCTCCTCTCCGAGCTCTTCGGTCACGAGAAGGGCGCGTTCACGGGCGCAAGCGCGCGCCGCCGCGGCCGCTTCGAGATGGCCGAGGGCGGCACGCTCTTCCTCGACGAGATCGGCGACATCTCTCCGCGTACGCAAGTCGCGCTCCTCCGCGTCCTCCAGGAGAAGACGTTCGAGCGCGTCGGCGGAACCACGCCGATCCGCGCCAACGTGCGCGTCATCTGCGCGACGCACCGCGACCTCAAGGCGATGGTCGATCGCGGCGAGTTCCGCGAGGACCTCTACTACCGCCTCCGCGGCATCACGCTGGAAGTGCCCGCGCTCCGCGCGCGCCTCGGCGACCTGCCGAAGATCGCCGAGCACCTCCTCGGACGCGTCGCGGCGGAGCGCAACGAAGAGGCGAAGCAGCTCGGTCAAGACGCGATCGATCTCCTCTGCCGGCACAAGTGGCCGGGCAACATCCGCGAGCTCGAGAACGTTCTCCGCGCGGTGTCGTTGTTCGCGGACGGCGGTGTGATCAGCGCGACGGACCTCATCGAGAACGTCGACGAGATCCGCAGCATCGCCCAGTCCGGTCCGGCTTCGCAGCCGCCGATGTCGCTCCGCTCCGCGAGCCTTCTTCCGCCGCCGCCCGCGAGCATGAGCGTCCCCGGCGTCGGCGACGCCGACGCGGAGGACGAGGGCGAAGGTCACCTACCCGACGACGAAGCGAACGCCACCGCGGTCGCCTACGCCCAGGTGCGCCAGGGAGCGGTCTCGCTGTCCGACATGAAGCGACAGATCGAGCGCGACTGCATCGCGCGCGCTCTCGGCGAGACGAAGGGAAACATCACGCGGGCTGCCGCGCTGCTCGGAATGAAGCGGCCGCGTCTCTCGCAGCTCGTGAAACAGTACGGACTCCAGGGGTCTTCCTCGGAGGGGAGCCAATGAAACGCCTTCTCATCATCCTCGCCGCGCTCGCGCTCGGCGCCTGCACGTCGGAGGTCGTCGACGAGGAAGTGACCGGCAAAATCGGTCACGCCGACGGTACGCGCTACGTCGGCTACGACGATCTCGGCGGCGGCGACCCCGGCGCGCAGAAGATCATGCACATGGGCATCGGGGGCCCGAACATGAACCCCGCGTCGACGCGCCAGGGGCCGTTCCCCGATCCGTGGGAAGACCGCACTGGACCGTTCCCCGATCCCTGGACCGGCGACGAAGCAGCGCCCGCTCCGGGCGACAAGCCCTGATCGTCCTTGTGGGGAACCTTGCGGTTCCCCCTCATCGCGCTCCGCGCGATGAGCCTCCCCCTCCCTTTCTCCGCTCCCCAGCGTGATTCGCGGCTTCGCCGCGACGCGCGCTTCGCGCGCCAGACACGCTTAGTTCGAGTAGCGCGGTCTGCGGCGAGCGCAGCGAGCCGTTCGCGCCGAAGGCGCGAATCGCGCGGGAAGCCAGCGAGAAGGCGGGGGAGGCTCGGACGCGGAGCGTCCGAGGGGGGACGCAGTCCCCCACAAGACTGCTAGGGTTCTCCTCCCGTGGAGGACCTACGCGCACGAACGACGCTGTTCTGTGGCGTCATCGCGTTCGCCATCGCGCTGTCGATGCTCCTCCGCGGTCGCCGGAGCCAGCACTGGCTCTTCGCGGCCTTCGCGACGTGCGTCGCGTTCTGGTACGTGAGCCAATCGCTCGCGGGCCTCCTCGAGGATCCTTCGAAGAGCCGCTTCGAGCGCGCCACGGCGGTCCTCACGGTCCTCCTCCCGCAGTTCGCGGTGCATCTCTTCCACTCGATCACCCCTCTCGAGAGCGCGCGGAGCTCGCGTCTGCCCAGGGTCGCGGCGGCGCTCGGCGTCCCGATGCTCGCGGTCGCGCTCTCGCCGTATACGTCCGCGTCGAGGGTCGTGCGATCGCTCGTGCTGGGCGGCGTGTACCTCTACGTCTTCGGTCTCCTCGCGTTCGCGCTCATCTCCCTCTGGCGCCGGGGGGAGAAGAGCCCCTCGCGCGCCGTTCGGGATCGCATCCGCTTCCTCGGCGCGGTCGGTGCGCTCGCGATGACGTTCACGCTCGCGGACTTCGTCGCGTTCCTCGGCGTGGCGCTGCCCCCGATCGGCGCGGTGCTGGCGGTCGTCTTCTTGTTCGTCCTCGCGGAGTCGCTCGCGCGACCGCGCCTTGCGGACCTCTACGAGCTCTCGGGGCGGTTGCTCGTCGCGACCGCGCTCGCGTTCGCGCTCGCGGGGATCTTCTACGTGTTCATCACGTACATCGGCCGCTTCGGCGCGATGTATCTCAACGCCGTGCTCGCGGCGATCGTCTTCCTCGTCCTCTTCGAGCCGCTCGAGCACGAGGTCGAGACGCGCATCCATCGCTTCTTCTTCCGCGAGCGATACGACCTCGAGACGAGCGTCGTCGATCTGCGGCGACGCCTCGCGCACACGCTCGAGAACGAAGAGATGATCCAGGTCGTCATCGCGGGCCTCGAGAAGTCGCGCCGCGTCACGTCGTGCGCGATCTATCTCAAGGATCAGGACGACAACGGCTTCGACCTCGTCGGCTCCGCGGGCGCGCAGCCTCCGCCGCGCCTCGAGTCGCTCGCGATGCGACCGCTGCTCGAGCGTCTCTCGACGGCGGTGTCGCTGGAAGAGATCGAGCGCGAGGCGGAGGTCAACGAAGCACGCGAAGCGATGGCGCCCACCCTGACCGCGGCCGAGGCGCTCGGTCCGCTCAAGAGCTGCGTGCTCCTCGCCCTCCGCGGCGACTCGGAAGATCTCGTCGGCGTCATGTGCGTCGCGGACGAGCGCGTGCGCGACGCGTTCACGCCGGAGGAGATCGCGCTCCTCGAGACGGTCGCGGCGCAGATGGGCGTCGCGCTCGCGAACAGCCGCATCTACCAGCGGATGAAGGAGCGGGATCGCCTCGCCGCGCTCGGCTCGATGGCCGCGGGCCTCGCGCACGAAGTGAAGAATCCCCTCGGTGCGATCAAAGGCGCAGCGCAGCTCCTCGAGGAGCTCGCGCACGGCGCGAAGGAAGTCGATCCGAGCACGCGCGAGTTCCTCGGCATCATCCTGGAAGAGACGGATCGTCTGAACCGCGTCGTCGGAAGCTTCCTCGACTATGCGCGGCCGCACGCGGGCAATCCGATCCCGCTCGACATCAATGCTGCCGTGCGTCGGTCGGTGCAAATCCTCCAGAGCCATCCGATGGAAGGCGTCGAGCTCAAGCTCGATCTCGCGGAGAAGCTCCCGCGCGCGAGCATCGATCCGGAGAAGCTCCGTCAGGTGCTGATGAACCTCGTCCAGAACGCGATCCAGGCGATGAACGGACGCGGCCGCGTGACGATCGCGACCGCGCTGCGCAAAGCGCCGCGCCGCGAATGGGTGACGTCGCCACCCAGCGATCGCTCGGGGCCGCTCAAGCCCGACGATCAAGAGATCGTCGAGATCGCGGTCTCCGACACGGGCCCGGGAATCAGCCAGAAGGTCTTGAAGAACCTCTTCGTCCCGTTCTTCACGACGAAGGAGCAGGGCACGGGCCTCGGCCTCGCGATCAGCCAGAGCATCGTGCAGAACGCGGGCGGCAGTATCCACGTCTCGACGTCCGCGAGTCAGGGAACGAGGTTCACGATCACCCTGCCGGCGGCCGACGAGTCCCTCGCGACGCCGCTGCCGTCGTCGAGCATGGTCCCCGCGCCGCCGCGCCCGGGGTGAGATGGGGCTCGAATACCGCATCACGTTCGAGGTCGACCCGCGACAGCGGTTCGCGGTCGAACGCGCCGAAGTGTGGCCCGCCGCTCGCGATCGACTGCGGCGCATGCTGCTGGCGATGCCGGGCGTGGCACCACGAGCCGAGGCGCTCGAGCTGCGCGTCGAGGGGTGTCCGGCGGAAGGCATGCCGACCGCGGAGATCGTGCTCGGCGCCACCGACGTCTATGTCTGCGATTACGGCGGCGGTCCGGGCGTCGCGGAGCTCGTGGGCCGCGTCGTCCTCGAGATGGCCAACGCGGGCCTCGTGGTCCACGTCGCGACATTGGAATGAGAGCTCCTCGGACACGGATGGAAGAAAGCGGGCCTCATCGACCCGAACGCGATGCCCGGTCGACGGACTGGAATTCCGCGGACACGCTGCTAGTTCCAGGCGCATGCCTTCGGAGACCCGCGCGGTTCCCGTCCTGCCCGTGCGCAACGTGCGCGCGGCGCTCGAGCACTATCGCAAGCTCGGTTTCGCGGCGTCCGCGTACGGCGAGGCCGACGATCCGATCTACGGCTTCGTCGATCGCGACGGCATGGAGATCCATCTCTCTCGCTTCGCCGCGCACGATCCCAAGACGAGCCACGCTGCTTGTTATCTCTACGTCGACGACGCGAATGCGCTCTACGAAGAGTGGCGAGCCGCCCAGCCCGCGGGGCGCTTCACGGAACCGGGCGACACGCCGTACGGTCTCCGCGAGTTCACGCACGTCGATCCGGACGGGAATCTGCTTCGCGTCGGATCGGAGCTCACTTCGCGCAGCGCGTGACCTGGAACGATCCGTTCAGCGACCACGCCGTCTCGCCCGACTTCGACGCATGGGTGATCGTTCCTTCGACCCTTTCCGCGTTCACGGTCGTGAGAACGACCTTCGCGCCGGTCGAGAAAATCGATCTCTTGACGAACGTCAGGTGATTCTCGCTGACGATCTGTGCATTCTCGGCCCCGGCGTTGTCGTACGTTCCCGTCGCCGCGTTCGGCAGCGTGATGCGCGAATACATGCCCGCGCCGGCGCTCTTGTCCGCGCCCAGATACTCGCTGCAGTTGATCGGAGCCTCGCTCAGCTGCACGCGGAAGCCGTTCGCGTCCTCGTACGCGATTCCATAACCGGGCCGGAACGAGATCTCGCCCATCGTGCCGTTCACGTCGCCGCCCAGCATCGGCGTCCCCCCGTTGTCGCTGGAAGAGCACCCGGTCAGCGCCAGTACCAGGAACAGGGAAAGTACACGCATCGCGTCCTCCGTGCGTGGATGGTTCACACCGCGTGCCACCCCGGGCGAGCGCGGGATCGCGCGGTTAGCGCCGCAGTGTGAACGGCGGTTTCCGTGCGACGGATCGCGGGCGCCGTGTCCTCTCGGAGAGGAGGTCTTCCCGATGAAGAGGTCGTTGTTCGCGTTCGGCGTACTGTCGGTCGGTCTTGCTTCTGCGATGGCCGTGATCGCGTGCGGGAGCGACGGATACAACTCGATCGAGGAGGGAAGACGCGGCACCGCCGCCGCCGCGGCCTCCGCCGCGGGCGGGATCATCAACGGGCCGTTCGTCGGAACGGGCTGCTCGTGCAAAGGCCGCACGAAGGACAGCGGCTTTCCCTACCAGTGCGTGGAGCTCGCGATGCGGTACGTCGTCTCCAAGGGACACGCGCGGTGGTGGGGCGACGCGAAAGATCTCTTCGGCAACGCGCCACGCGACGCGACCGACATCTTCTGGAACAAAGCAGGCGCGCCGCTGCCGCTGCCCGGAGATCTGCTGGTATGGACGAGCACGCGCCGCGGGCACGTCGCGATCGTCACGGGGTACTCCACCGACACGGCGACGAGGAAGTCGTACGTCGACGTGATCGAGCAGAACATCCCCGGGACGGCCACGGGCGCGTCACGATCGTCGGCGGGCGCCTCGGGCTCCGCGCGGACGTCGGATCGCGCGTCGTTCCACAGACGCCGCCCGCCGGATGGATCCGCCTCCGGAAGGCCGACTAGCGTCGCGCCGCGGCGACGTCGGCGAGGCAATCGTCCGCGAACAGGACGACGTCGCTGCGCGTGACGTACTTCTGCGCGTAGTCGCGTGCGGCGTCCACGCCTTCCACGGTGTAGTACATGACGCAGCGTTCGTTCGAGCAGTGCGCGCCGTGCGGTGCGTCCTGATGGTCCGTCGTGGTCGGGATCCCGTTCGCGACGAGTCCGACGGCGTGCCCGAACTCGTGGACCAGCGTCGTCTGCTCGACGACGCGTGCGATGTCGGGGACGAGCGGCAGCGCGGAGCTCTCGATGGTGGGCTTGAACATCGCGATCACGCCCGTGCGGCCGAGCGACACGCCGAGCACCTCCTTCCGCGCAGCGCCGTTCTCCTCGTAGATGCCGTCGAGCCAGACGAAGTAGTACGCGATGATCTCGCCGCCGCTCTTCGTCTGCCGGTGCTTCTCGGCGATCGCGAGGATGCTCTCGGCGGAGAACTGCGTGCCCTTGACGTCGTCGAGGCGCTCCATGCCCGCGAGCGTCGTCGGCACCTCGATCGTCTTGCCGGTGCCTTCGAAGAGCTTCTCCGCGTTCGTGCGGAACAGGCGCCAGGTGTCGCCGAACGCGACGCTGGTCCCGGTGTAGGGCTCGGCTCCTCGCTGGTAGTCGATCTCGACGACGATCCGCTTCGCCTCGACGGCGGGCGCGAACGGATTCGACGGCGGCGGCCCCTCGATCGAATCCTTCGATCCCGAGCCGCACGCGATGACGAGCGCAAGGAGCGCCACGCGCTTCATGCGAGAAAGACTATCCGATCCGGGATAATCGGCTCAGTCGTTCTGCATCAGGCCTTTGATCTTGCCGCTCGGCAGGAGCTTGATGCCGCGCGACGCAGGGACCTTCGGGAGACCCGGCATCGTCATCATGTCGCCCGTGAGCGGCACCAGGAAGCCCGCGCCGGCGGAGAGTCGCACTTCGCGCACCGTGACGGTGAAGTCGCGCGGGCGGCCGTAGAGCGCCGGATCGTCCGTGAGCGAGAGCTGCGTCTTCGCCATGCAGATCGGCAGGTCCGCGTAGCCGAGCTCCTTGACGCGCGCGAGATTCTTCTCGGCGGCGCTCGTGAACACGACGTCCTTCGCGCCGTACACGACGCGCGCGATCTTCCGGATCTTCTCCTGCGGCGGATCGGACAGCTCGTAGACGTACTTCGGCTCCGGCGGCTTCGCATCCGTCGCGTCGACGACCTCGCACACCGTCTTCGCCAGCTCGATCGCGCCCTCGCCGCCTTTCGCGAATCCCTCGGAGCGCGCGAAACGGGCGCCGCGTTTCTGCGCGGCCTCCTCGACGATCGCGAGCTCCTCGGCGGAGTCGTTCGGGAACACGTTGATCGCGACGATCGGCGTGAGGCCGTATGCGTGCGCGGTCTCGAGATGTTTGTCGAGATGCTCGAGGCCGTTGCGCAAGCGAGCTGCGTCCGGCTCGCCGCACGTCTTCACCGGGGCGCCGCCGTGCATCTTCAGCGCGCGCAGGGTCGCGACGAGCACGATCGCGCGCGGCCAGATGTTCGCCATGCGGCACTTGATGTCGAGGAACTTCTCGCCGCCGAGATCGAACCCGAAGCCCGCCTCCGTGATCGCGTAGTCGCCGAGGCTCATCGCGAGGCGCGTCGCGAGGAGGCTGTTGCACCCGTGCGCGATGTTGCCGAAGGGGCCGCAATGAACGATCGCAGGTCCGCCTTCTTCCGTTTGGACGAGATTCGGCGAAAGGGCGTCGCGAAGGACGGCGGTCATCGCGCTCGCGGCGTGGAGATCGCCCGCGGTGACGGCCTTGCCGTCGTACGTCTGCCCGACGACGATGCGCGACAGGCGATGCTCGAGATCGGCATGGCTCGACGCGAGCGCCATGATCGCCATGATCTCGCTCGCGGCGGTGATGTCGAAGCGCTCCTCGCGCGGCGTTCCGTGCGCCTTGCCACCGAGGCCGACCATCGTCCGCCGGAGGAAGCGGTCGTTCATGTCGAGCGCGCGGCCCCATGTGACCTGGCGCGGATCGAGCTCGCCCTTGTCCGGGATTTGATCGCCGAAATAAATAGCGTTGTCGACGAGCGCCGAGAGCAAGTTGTGGGCGGTCGTGATCGCGTGGATGTCGCCCGTGAAGTGGAGATTGATGTCGTCGGCGGGGGTGAGCGAAGCCTTGCCGCCCCCGGTTCCGCCGCCCTTCACGCCGAACACGGGGCCGAGCGACGGCTCCCGGAGCGCGAGCACGGCGTTCTTTCCGATGCGGCGCATCCCCATCGCGAGCGCGATCGACGTCGTCGTCTTGCCCTCCCCTGCCGGGGTCGGGTTGATCGCCGTGACGAGGACGAGGCGGCCTTTCCCCCGTGGCGCACGGTCGAGCAGCGAGAGGTCGAGCTTCGCCTTGTCGCGGCCATAAGGCTCGTAGTCCTCGGGCACGAGGCCGAGCTCTTTCGCGACGTAATCGATGGGTCGGGGCGCAAACTGCGTCATGGCGGGCGGAGGAGACCGCTGCGAAACGACGCCGTCAAGCAGCCCGCGAAAGACCTGTCAGTAAGGCCTCCGGAGTCCGTCTACACGGAGGCCCGGGCCTTTCGCCCAAGCGAAACGGACGTTTGCGACTGCGACAACCTTCCCAAACCGCGACTTGACCACGTTTGGGTGGCCTCGATACTCTTCACTCACGGAAATTGTGCGAAACGACCCCAGAATTCGGGTCTTCGGCTTTGTACTGAACCGGCTCAGGTCGTTCCCCTGACGATGCAAGACCCCGCTCAGAAGGCATCCCCAGTGCCGTCGATGCGTCCCGCAGGCGGACGCTCGTTCGTGCTGCGCTTCATCAGCGGCAAGTACCAGGGCGGCGAGTTCCCGATCGTGAACGACAAGCCGATCATCGTCGGCCGCTCGAGCGATCTCGACATGGTCCTCGTCGAGGACATGGTGAGCCGCAAGCATGCGCGCATCACGATGCAGCAGGACCAGATCTGGATCGAAGATCTCGGCTCCACGAACGGCACGTTCGTCAACGGCGAGAAGATCAAGCGCGCGCGCCTCAAGGAAGGCGACCGCGTGCTCATCGGCACGAGCATCCTGAAAGTGATCGCGGGCGAGGGCAACTCGAGCACGAACAACGCGAAGCAGGATCTCGAGAACGTCGCCGCCGCGCGCCGCACGACGCAGGCGCGCACGATGAGCGGCAGCATCGAAGAGGTCCCGCTTCCGGACTTGCTGCAGCTCTTCGCGACCTCGAAGAAGAGCGGCGTGCTCGTCATTCGCACCGAGAGCGACGACGTCGGCAAGATCTACATGCGTAAGGGCATCATCTATTACGCGACGATCAACGACCTCGACGACGTTCCGCCGATGAAGAGCATCTTCCGCATGCTCACGTGGCAGAAGGGCCTCTTCGATCTCGACCCGCCGGACGAGCGCGAGTTCCCGCAGGAGCTCAATCTCTCCGTGCAGGAAGTCCTCATGGAGGGCCTCCGCCAGCTCGACGAGTTCAACGAGATCCGGAACGAGCTGCCCGACCTCAATACGCGGCTCCTGCTCTCGCAGCCCGTCATCCCGCCGCTCCGCGATCTCAAGCCGGACGAGCTCGACATCCTGCAGCTCGCGCACAACTACGGGCATCTCGAGACGGTGCTCAACAAGAGCCTCGCGACGGATCTCGACACGGTCCACATCATCTTGAAGCTCATCAAGGGCTCCTATCTCCGCCCCGAGTGACGCGCTTCGCCGCTGCCGTCTTCGATCTCAACGGGACGCTGATCGACGACATCGCGTTCCACTTCCGCGCGTGGCGTGCGCTCGGCGAGCGGCACGGGTTCGTGGTGGACGAGGCGCGCTTCCAGTCGTTCAACGGCATGCGCAACACGGAGATCTTCCGGCGGCTCGTCGGAGACGCCGCGGACACGGATGCGCTCGCGCGCGAAAAGGAAGAGACCTACCGCACGCTCTACCGCGCGCATCTCGCGCCCGTGCGCGGCGCGGAGGACGTGATGGCGCGCATGAAGGCGCGCGGGATGAAGCTCGCGCTCGCGAGCTCCGCGCCGCCCGAGAACAAGACCTTCGCCCTCGAAGGCCTCGGATGGACGGCGCGCTTCGACGCGATCGTCGCGTCCGAGGGCCTCCCGAGCAAGCCCGCGCCGGACATCTTCCTCGCCGCGGCCGCGAAGCTCGGCGTCGCACCGGATCGATGCATCGCGTTCGAAGACTCCGACAACGGTGTCCGCGCCGCCGCGGGCGCCGGCATGCTCACGGTCGGCATCACGACGAACGTGTCCGCGTCCGTCCTCGTCGCGGCAGGCGCGAAGTTCGTCGCGCCGGACTTCGCGTCGCTTCCGAGCGAGATCGACTATTGACCGACGACCCCCGGCCTCGCACCCGGGTTGCGGATGCGGAGGACGTGGTACGGCGCGCTTTTCGCGACGTGCTCCTTCGACGGGAGGATCTGGGGAAGATTGAGCTGCAGCGCGCTCGCGCTCACGTAGAGCGAGCCGTCCGCCGCCCACGCGAAGCCGTCCGGCCAACGGAGGCGCGGATCGCGGGCGACGACGTCGATGGAGCGATCCGGCGCGACGCGGACGATCTGCGAATGCTCCATGTCGGTCAGGTAGACGTTGCCTGCGGCGTCCGTGACCATGCCGTCGGTCATCGACGCGTCGACGAACTTCTCCACGGCGCGCGCGACGTCGGCCTTCGGCGCGGAGAAGTCGCGGAGGATCGCGGTCGGGACGCGAAACACCGTGCCGGAGTTGAGCGGCGCGTAGTAGAGCGTCTGCCCCGTCGCGTCGAGCGCGATGCCGTCGATGCCGCCGCCCGCGCAGAACACGCCGGACAAGCGCACGCGCTTGCCGTTGATCACGACGTCGTATTTGCCGCGCATCACGGACGCGTGCTTGTCGAGGACCCGGCGCACCCGCGTCGACGGCAGGTCGACGACGAGCAGCCCGGGACGATCGCCGACGTAGCTCGAGTCCGAGATGTAGAGCGTGTTTCCGTCCGGCGCGATCTGCACGTCGTTCAACATCGAGCCGATCGGCGCGGCGTCGAAGTCGAAGGTGATCTCGTGGACCTTCTTGCTCGTCGCGACGTCGAACGCGAAGAGCTTCGGCCGGTGGATGCCGTGCTGGCCGTGATCGAGCACCCAGAGGCGGCCGTGGCGATCCATGCGGATGCCGAGGACGGCGTGGAGATCGTCCTGGAACGCGGCGTTCGGGAAGGGGCGCGCTGCGCCGTTCACCATCACGCCGACCTTCACCGGGCCGTGGTTCGTGTCCGGGAAGAAGCTGACGAACATCCGTCCGTCGGCGGCCACCGCGACGTTGCCGGGCGGGTAGGGAAGGCTTGCCGCGATCTCGACGCCCGTGATCGGCTTCTCGCCGCGCGTGCGATCCGGCATCGGCGACGTGAACGGACGACAGAGCTTCAGCTCCTCGGACATCTCTTCGCTGCCGTCGTCCTCGGTCTGCTCCGCGGTGCACGCGGAGGCGCCGAGAGCGATTGCGCAAATCAGGGACAACGAGCGAAGCGTGGAAGCGGCCATGGGCGCCTTTTTCGCAGGCGGCGTGCCACGAAAAAGAAGCGTGATCTCGCGACGTGCTGTCGCCCAAGGACCCGCCTTGGACCACGATCCCCGCGATCGGGGTCGTTGACGATCGCGCGGCGCGGTCCTATCTCGCCGTCGAATGACCGCCGAGATCGCCGTCGGGGGCGCGTGGCTCGTGTTCGTCGCTTCGCACATCGGGTTGGCTCACGTGCGACGTCCGCTGATCGCGAAGATCGGAGAAGTACCGTTTCTCGTCGTCTACAGCGCTCTCGCGCAAGTGCTTTTCACGGTCCTCGTCGTGACGTACGCGACGCGCCGCTTCGAGGGGGCGCCGGGCCTCGCGCTCGGCGAAGTCGCGGTCGTACGATCGATCCTCGTGACGTGCATCGTCCTCGGCGTCGCGCTCATGACGGCCGCGTTCGCGCCGGCGCAGTACTTCCGATCTCCGCAGTCGCTGCTGCGGGCGAAGGCGCGCGAGGCGTACGGCCTCGAGCGCATCACTCGCCATCCGTTCTTCGCGGGGCTCGTCATCGCGTTCGGGGCGCACGCGCTTCTCGCGACGCGTCTCGCCGGTACGATCTTCTTCTCTGGGTTCGTCATCCTCGCGATCGGCGGCGCGATGCACCAGGGCCGAAAGCTCGTCGCGGAGAAGGGGCCCGACTACGCGCGCTTCCTGGAGACGACCTCCGCGGTCCCGTTCGCCGCGATCCTCCGCGGCAAGCAGCGCTTCGCGTGGCGTGAGATGCCGTGGCTCTTCGTCGCGCTCGGATGCGGTGCGGCGTGGCTGCTACGTCGGGTGCACGCCGATCTCTTCGCCGCGGACGGCGTGTGGCTCGCTGGCTTCATCGTCGTGGCGACGACGTTCTTCGTCGGCGAGGCGATCGTCCGCAGTCGGCGGCACGCGAGACGCGCGAAGACGTCGTAGACTCGTCGGTCATGGCGACGATCGTGCTCACGGGTGCATCGATGGGGATCGGCCGCGCGCTCGCGATCGAGTGGGCGAAGCGCAACGCGACGCTGGTTCTGTCCGCGCGCGGAAAAGACGCGCTCGCCGAGGTCGCACGCGAGGTCGAGTCGCTCGGTGGGCGCGCGATTCCCGTCGCGGGCGACGTGACGGACGAAGCGCACCGCGAGGAGCTCGTCGCGTGCGCGGTCGGCACGGGCTCCCTGGATGTCGTCGTCAACAACGCGGGCCGCGGCTTTCATGCGCCGTGCGCGAAGATCGACATCGCCGAGATGCGCGCTGTCTTCGAGCTCAACGTGTTTTCGCCGCTCCGCCTCGCGCAGATCGCGCTGCCTCACCTCGAGAAGTCGAAGGGCACGATCGTGATGATGTCGAGCATCGCGGGCCTCGTCGCGGCGCCGCGCTCCGGAGCGTACGCTGCGACCAAGTTCGCGCTCGAGGCGCTCTCGATGGCGATGCGCTCCGAGCTCGCCGCGACGGGCGTGCGCGTCGTGGTCATCCGCCCGGGCCCCGTCGACACGCCGTTCCGCGCGAACGCGACGCGTGCCGAGGGAACCGTCGGCTACGATGCGCCGGACCCGAAAGCCCAGAAGGCGGACGACGTCGCGCTCATGACGATCCGTGCCGTCGAGCGCGGTACGCCGGTCGTCGAGACGAGCGCGTACGTGCGGCTCGTGTCGGCGGTGACGCGCCTCGCGCCGCCCGCGCTGCGCCTCGGGCTGCGCCAGATGGCGTCGCGTCCGGAGAGCTGACCCCCCGTCCCCTGGCCCGGGCCACCCCGAAATCGGCCCAGGCCACCCCCCCACCGGATGCCTTCCCGGGGGAGTGTTCGTATCAGGACATAACGGTTTCGCCGAAACCGACATGTCCTCATACGAACGCTCTGCCGGAAGGGCTCGAAATCCCCGCGGAGTGGGGGCATCAGCCCTCGCGGAGACGCTTCTCGAGGGCCCACCAGAACACGACGGCGACCGCGAGGCTCACGAGCGACGTCGAGAGCGCGAGGCCCTCGAGCCCGATGAGCCGGAGGAGGATCACGTTGAAGACGGCGTTGCACGCGGCGTTCAAGATCCCCGTCGCGAGGAACAGCCTCGTGTTCTTCGCCGCGATGTGCGCGCGTGCGAGAACGAGGAGCGCGCCGAACGGCGCGAGCCCCACGAGGTGGTACGGGAAGATCGAGATCATCCGATCGACGCCCGCTTCGTCCATCTCGCCGTGCAGGAAGACGAGGCGCAGCAGCGGACGTCGCACGAGATAGAGGAGCACCGTTGCGGCGAGCAAGATCGCGAGCACCACGGAGAGCGTCTTCTTCATCGTCTTCCGCGCCGCAGCGATGTCGTTGGTCGCGAACTGATCCGACAGGTGCGAGAGGAGCACCGGGAGCAGCGTCGCTTGCAAGAGGGACGTCGGAACCGTCGCGACGTCGTTCGACAAGCCGAGCATCGTGCCCGCGCCCGCGATCCCCGAGAGGCCCGCCATCAGCTGATCGACGGGCTGGTTCACGCGCGTGATCGCGGCGCCGCCGAGATCCGAGGCGACGAGCTTCGTCACGGCGGCGAGGGCCGGTGGGCGCTCGAGTGTCAGCGCGATCTTCACCCCCGTGACGCGCAGCGCTGCGTATGCGAGAAGCGCGAGGTTCACGATCTCACCCGCGAGAAGCGCCGCCGGCACGAGCGCCACACCGAAGCGCGCGTGCCCCGCCGCGAGGATCCCGATCGCGGTCATCATTCCGAACGCGCTGGCCACGGGACTCGCGCGGAACACCTTGTGGCTCGCGAGCACCGTGCCGAAGAACGTGCTCGTCGAGAGCGCGACGAGATAGAGCGTGAACGGGAGCGTCATCGTCGCGGCCAGCGCGAAGTCGTCGTCCCCGTAGTGGATGCGGAACCACCCGAGCGCGCCGCCTGCGATCGCGATCGAGAGCGCGCCGCCCACGAGCCACGTGTGCGCGAGCACCGAGCCGAGGAGACGCGGGACGTCCGCCGGACGCGCGAGCCTCTCGTCCGCGAGCACCGGCACGAGCGCCGAGTCGCGGTGCACGGAGAAGACGAGCGAGCCCGCGAACGTGAACACGGCACGCGCGAGGAAGAAGATGTCCGTCGCGTGGCTCCGTCCGAACCAGAACGCGAGCAGGATCGGAAACGCGCCCTCTCCGACGCGAAAGACGATCTGCAGCGGCAGGACGGCGAGCGCCGTCCGCGCGATCGATCGCTGCGTCACTTCTTCTTCCAGAAGAGGAACGTGTGCGTCCTCTCGCGGAAGGGGACTTCCACCACGACACGCGCCTCGAACGAAGCGAACGGCGCAGGCTCGAAGAGCGCGGCGGAGGGCGTCTTCGACGGGTCCACGTGCGTCGGCTTCTCTTCGTTGACGCCGAGGACGAGCACGGCGCCGGAGCGCATCTTGAACGCGCACGCGGCGAGCGCGGCGTCGACCTTGGCCGCGTCGTTCAGCCCGTAGCCGATGACGCCGTTCATCACGACGGCGTCGAACGTGGTCCCGTCGAAATGACGGCCCACGTTCTCGACGACGTCCACGACGTGCTCCGCCGCCCCGAACTTCGCGAGCTCGGGGTTCGGCTCGATCGTCGCGAACGTCTTGCCCTCGAAGATCGCGGCGTAGCGGGCCGTGTACCACTGCACCCCGACGAACAGGACGCGCTCCGACGCCGCCGCGACCGCCGGCAGGATCTCGTTCTCGAGCAGCCTCCGGTCCGGCGGCGTGTACTTTCCCCGCTTCCACGCGAAGTGGAGGACTTCGGCGCGCGTCCAGCGGAGAAGGCCCATCGGCCTCTCTCGATACCATGAAACACGAACGCCCCGGCTCGAAGGAGCCGAGGCGTCCGAGAGTGCCTTCGAGATCTAGGGGATCAGTAGATGCCCTTGAGACCGTCGAAGCGCGTGTAGCCGAGGTAGTGGTCGAGCTCGTAGAGCCACTTCGGCATCGCCGTGTAGTTCTTCATCTGCGTGCATGCACGGCTGTTCGCGCACGACGGGACCGTGGTCGCGCCGTTCTTGTACTGCGCCTTGCCTGCCACGAGCGTGGGCTCGTAACCGACCGTGACGCCGTTGCGGATGATCGGGGTCGTCACGACACCGGCCTGGAGCAGCGAGTTCGCGTACTCGAGGACGCGGGCAGCGACGCCGCGCTCCACCGACTTCCCGAACAGCGTCTCCTTGCCGAACGACTTCGCGGCGTAGATGTGTCCGTCGGGGTCGTGGAACTCGACGCGGTTGTCGAAGCCGGGGTCACCCTCGAGCGAGACGTCATAGACGCGCATCGAGTCGAGCCACTCGGTCTTCTGGTTGTCCGGCAGGTAGATGAAGGAGAACAGCGCTGCGAACTTCTGCTGCTCCCACCCGATCTGCGGGTCGATGCTCGGACCGGCCGCCGGCGCGCCCGGCGGGATCGCCGAGGTGTCGAACGGATCGCGGCACGAGATCTTCTCGCCGGAGGGGAAGCAGGCCTGCATGCCCTGCTTCGGCCACCAGAGCGTACGGCCGAGGGTCACGTAGCCCTCGTCGTCGAGCGCCGGAGGCTGAACGCCGCCGCCGCCGCCCGTGCCCTTCACGAACACGCCCTTGATGACGTCGTCGCCGGTGAGGTTGTTGCCCAGCCAGCGGCGGTAGCCATCGGGGAAGATGTCCGCGAGGGACACCGCACGGAACCGCGGATCGACGAAGTCGTCACGGCTCGAGCTGATGAAGTTGTCCGCGGACTCCGAGAACAGGTACGCGGTGAACGCCTTCTCGTAGTACGAGCCGACGTTGAGCGTGTAGTCGCGGTCGTAGTCGCGGCCCTTGTTGTCGGCGAGCGCGTTCTCGATCGGACGTCCGCCGAGGGAGATCGTGCCGTAGCCGCCCGTGACGCCGTTCGCGACCTTCACGGACGCGCTCGGCGGGTTCACGAAGCCCGTGCCTTCCACGGAGCGGAGGACCGGGTCGCCGCTGTCACCGAGGGCCCCGTGGCCGCCCGGTTGTGCGCGCGCGAAGACGTGCGTGAAGTGGTCGAACCCGATCGAGCTCGCGACCGTGTTGTCCACCGCGTACGTCGTGAGGATGTCGCCCACGACCGCTTCGGGGTCGGTCCCGAGGCTGTTGTAGAGCGTGCTCGTGTCCTTCGCGAGGTTGACGAAAAGGCCGATGGCCTTCGCCGAGTCGCGCATCTTCTCGTGATAGCGCGTCAGGTTGCGCTGGAACGCAGACCAGATGCTGAAGTCACGGCGGCCGCGACGGTAGGAGTTGAAGATGTGGTTCATCTCCTGCTGCGCGATCCAGAAGTGCATCGTCTCGTAGAGGTCCGCACCGTTGTCGTGGCGGAACACCGTGACGTTGCCGAGGTCGGCCCACTCGTCCGAAGCGAAGCCGTGCGGAACGCGGACGCGGCCCGTCGGCGCCTTTTCATAGGCGTGGGTCTTGTCGTCCGTGCTCTGCATCGCGTCCCACTGGGCGTAGTCGACCGCGGGCTGCTTGCAGCGGATCCAGGTGCGACCGTCTTCCTTCGTGACGAGGTGACCGTCGACGACGGGGTTCCAGTTGCCGTCCTTGGTGTCGTTCCAGTTGCGCGGGCGGAACGCCGAGGGATCGGCGACCGTCTCGCAGCGCGTGATCAGACCGAAGCGGCTGTCGAGCTGCGAGTAGTGGATCGGCTGCGAGAAGCTGCCGTAGCGGAAGCCGAGCAGACCACCGAAGTTGTTCTGGTGATCGATCGCCGCGCGGCCGCCGGCCGAGGTGCGGGTGAAGTTGTTCACGCCGCGGTCGTCCGCGTCGTAGACCGTGACCGCGTCGCCGTAGAAGTGGCGGACCGCGGCGAAGTCGTAGACGCCGAGACCGAGGAGGTCCTGCGTCGGCTCACCTGCGTATTCCATCGTGGACGACTGCGACCACAGATGGATCATGTTCTTGGTCTCGTTGGCCGTGACCTGGTCTTGCCAACGCGGACCGACGCAGTTCGCGCCGCCCGGGTCGTTGCCGCCGGGGCACGCCGTCTTGACGTCCTTGCCGTTCGTGCGGAGCGCCCAGTACTGCGGGCGGAAGTTCCACGCGTCCGACGAGCTGACGAAGTTGTGGCGGAGGCCGAACGAGTGACCCATCTCGTGCGAGATGACGGCGTACTGCGCGCGACGACGGATCCAGTCCTTCATCGCGTCCGCACGCGTCTTCTGCGTGTCCGGGTCGTCGTTCTTGTTGAACGCACCGAACTTCTGCTGGAGGATGTCCGCCAGCGCGACGTAGCCGAGCGGCGCGGTCGCTTCGTAGTTCATGATGCACGCGCCGCGAGCGGCGAGCGCGTTCTCGAAGCGGGCTTCGAGGTTCTTGTGGAGCTCCGGGTTCAAGCCCTGGAGGACCGACGCGTACGCGTACTGGTCACCGAGGCCCCCGATCATCTGCGCCGCGTTCGCGCCGAGCGCCGCGCGTCCGAGCTGCTGCATCGCGGGCGAGCGGGTGAGCTCGGCCTCGATGGGCGTGCCGCGGAGGCTGTTGAAGCGCTGCTCGTAGAGCGGCGCCTTCGTCTGCGCAGCGTCCCAGGCCGACTTCATCTTCGCGACCTTCTCGAGCTGCTTCACGAGCGCAGTGCGGCCTTCCGCTTGCTTGCCCGTGATCTCGCCGCGAGCCGCCTTGGCGCGTGCGCCGCGGAGCTTGTCGACCGTCGTGCCCGCCGCACCGGCGAGGCGCTCGTCGATCTGGTCGTCCGTGAGGAGCGGCGTCAGGCCCATGCCGTTCGCGTTCTTCGCGGCCTCCACCCACTGGTGGATGTACTGGCCGTCGGTGACGTCGGACGTCTGGAGCTCGCCGCCGATGTAGCGCATCGTGTCGACGAGGGCGCGCGAGAACAGATCGTTCACGTGCGACCAGACGTTGATGCTCGCGGCGACGTGCTCGCCGGTGAGCGGATCGTTGCCGTCCGACATGATGCCCCACGGCGAGTTCGTCTGGGGCGTCGGGACGGTCGTGACGAGGTGGAAGCGGAGGTCGCCGAGGCGCGCGACGGTGCCCTTCTCACCGCAGATCTCCGGATCGAGCTGATCGACCGGGCTGTGGCAGAGGATGACCATCGGCTCCTGCTTCGCGATGGCGATGACTTCCGGCGCGTAGCCGCGCGCGTTGCCGATCTCCGCCGCGGTGCTGTCGCACGCGTGGATGTCGGTGACGCCGTTCTTGAACTGATCGCGGCGGCACGCGTTGACTTCCTTCACGAGGAACATCGCGTCTTCTTCGTCCGCGTAGTTGCCGCGGAGCGCGCCCGGATATTCCGCGCGGCAGTCCGGCGAAGTGCCGAAGCGCTGGCACTCGGCGTACTTCGCGACCTGGACCGCGACGCGCATCGCCGTGTCCCACTCTTCCGTCGCTTCGCGCGTCGCCTCGAAGTACTCGGGCGAGCTCTTGTCGGCGTAGTGCCACACGATGGGCTGCGCCTTGCGCTGCGTGAACGGGACTTTCCAGCACAGTGGGATCCGAAGCTTGGAATTCACGTGACTTGAAGTCGCGGC
>JADMIO011019998.1_pt1 | contig 62683 bp, 51 predicted proteins | sample 8958161 | NCBI WGS metagenome assembly JADMIO01 (sample SAMN16585339, study PRJNA669376) | soil metagenome | isolation source: Crop rotation soil | place: USA: Cullars Rotation, Alabama | collected 2011 | reverse complement strand
AGCGCCCGGAGGTGCGTTGCCGCCAATGTTGGTCGAATCGGGACGGAAGCCGCCGCCGCTGACCGGATACTTCGAGAGATCCTGTTCCCCTTCCACGCACGCGGTTTCGGTCTGCTCATATCCGGTGTGCCCGGCAAACAGGCCACCGGGACGTCCGCGCATTCCCGCAGGCGGAGCCGCAAGGAAGTTGCGCCTGAACGTATCGGTAACCGTCATCGGCCGGGTCAACGAAACGGGATCCGTCACTACGGCTTCATAGGCGATAGTGTTGGCGTCGCGGAACGTGAATTTTTCAGTCACGTGGATCTGGTCGCTGTGAATGGCGCCCGTCGCGTCCCACCAACCGGCCATCTGGTTCGTCGTATCCACCGTCAGGACGTCGCCTTCGAATTTTCCGATCGAGTCACCCTGGTACAACTTGATGTTCGCGGGAATGTGTTTTCGGCCGTCCAAATAGATGACGCGAACCGAACCAGCCGTGTCCCAGCTAAACGCGATTGCATTCTTGTCCTGCACCGCCTGGAACCCCATCTGGATGCCGAAATTTGTCGGCACTCCAGCGAGAAGGCAGTGGGCATAGGGTTCGTTGTAGAGGTGATTCTTGGCTTCGGTGTCGGACTTCGCCTGCCATTCGGCGTTGTAAGGGATCTTGCCATCGGCGGCGCCGGTGTCGGGATTCAGAATGCCGCCACGTCCGTTGTTGATGTTGGTCTTCGTCGCGGATGTCCAATATCCCGTAAAATCGGGCTTCCCATCCGGCCGCCGGCGCTGCAGCACCGCCACCGCCGCCTCTACCACCGCCTCCACCGCCTCTACCTCCACCACCTGGGGCCTGGCCGGCTGGCGCACCCTGACCCGCGGGAGCCTGTGCGACTAAGCTTTGGGCGAGCATCCCAGCCACGGCAACGGCCGACGCAAGGACTAGAGCTGAATACTTCGTCTTCATTTATGAAACTCCCTTCCGATGAGTGGCCCGGCGTAGTTGTCTTCTACAGTCAACAGGTTGGTCTTCCCTTCGAGCGACAGCTTTTCCTTAAATATCTGGCACTCGTACTCCATGATCCGAAAGTTGGGCTCTTTGTGCCGATAGAGCAGCACTTCCATCGTCCACGGGCGCGAGAAAACTTTGGGGTCTTCCAGCGTCGCGCGATAAACGATGTTGTCCGGACCGTTGAATGTCCAGCGTTCAACAACGTGCAACTGATCGCTGTGATAGTTTCCGGTGCTGTCAAGCCATGTCGGACGCGTCGGATCGTCGTTGATATTTCGGACGTCAACTACCAGAGTGTCCCCTTCCCATTTCGCACGTGAATCGCCGTTGTAGAAATCGATTCCGGGCAGGTGCGGACTGTCATTCATGTAGATGTCGCGACGATTGTGCACAAATTCGTACGTGACGGTCATCCACTTGGGCGTCTGCGTGATTTGGAACGGGTAGGGAATATACGTGATGCGCGGCACGCCGGGCTTCCAGCAATAAGCAACCGGATCCTTGGATCGATTCTTGAAGTTCTCCTGACGTTTCGCCATGGCACCCGGCAAATATGGGATCAGCCCATTAGGCGGATCCACAATCGCGCCTTGGCCGGCGCGAACCCCATACGACGCGGCATGGGGTTCGACATTGCCGTTGATCGAATTGTCGAGGACCTGCCAGATTCCGCTGAAATCCGGCTTACCATCCGAAGCTCGGGGAATCGCAGGACCTGCCGCGGCCTGGCCTCGACCTCCCTGGCCGCTCAACGTCAAAAGACTGAGCGAAAACACGGCGGCCACCCCGAGAGTTAACAAAGAGAGACGAGCAAACGAAGCTCTCATCAATAAACGCTCCTCTGGCAGATTGAATTGTTCAGGTTAAATCTTTCTAGTCTTCCGGCGGTGCGCCGCTCAACCCCAGAACCGTCTTTCCGTCTTCGCGGGTTACACCCATCGCGAAAACGTGATTGGATCCGTCACGGGCAGCCTGACCGGTCAGCGTGACCATTTCACCCTTCTTCACCATTTCTTCGACCATCGGCTTGGTCCAACCATTGCGGTAAAGCACGTTAACTGGAGGCGTTTCACCCTTCCACACGGTCTTGGTTCCGTCGGCATTCGTAACTTCGACGTGAATCCAGGAATGGGGGTTAACCCATTCAAAGTTCACCATCTTCCCCTTCAACGACAACCTTTTCGTCGAGTCATACTCTGACGAGAACGAATGATGCGCGAGCAACGGCATTGCGGCGAGCAATATCCCGAGGCCGGCCACCAAAAGACCTGACTTAGACTTCATCAGCTTTCCCTCCTGTATAGAACGAACCGGATGCGCACAGGCTATCACGAGCCCCATTAAACTCCAAGCGCTACAAATAGCACGGTTTACCTTGCACGCGACTAGTACGCGAAAGGCGCTCGAAAGATACAAAATGGCCCATCAGGCGGTCGGAATCTTTCGAATGACGCGGTTGATCCACATCAGGAATCCCGTAAGAAATAGCAGGGCTGGGATCAGGCCGAGGACCACCCAGGTCACCTTTACTTTTGTTCCGGCAAAGTTGCCGAAATGCCAGGCGTAGGCGCAGCGAAGAATCTTGTCGCCGACCCGGGTCTCAACTCGGGGAATGCGGCCGCAAATGCCGCGTTGCACTTGTGCGCGGCCGCCACCTCGCGGCTGCCGGGGACCGGCGCCGGCAGGCCGCGCGGCGGGTCTGGCGACCGGCTGTATCGGTTCGAAATAATTGACAGCCTCACGAAAGGGGTCCGGTATCGCGGCAAACACGCCGGTGGCTCCCCACATCAGCGTCAGTAGCAACGTCCAGAATCCAAGCGAGCTGTGCAGATCCCAGTTGATCCGCTTCCATCCCGACCTCAGTCGCACAATCAGACCGCGTTTCCACTTCTGAATTCCCTGCCACCAGACGACAAGCCCGCTCAACCCGAGGGCAGTCCAGAGCACTCCGCCGGCGGCGTTGATCTGGCGTCCTGTCTTGCCTCCGAAGAGATTAACGTGAAGATCCTCGAACCACGACATCCACCGGATCTGCCATGGAACCGCCGGACCGAGATCCGCGCCGGTGTAAGGATCGAACAGGCGGTTCTCCGCCCGGCTTCCCTTCTCCAGACGGAGTTCAACGGCGCGCTTTGGGTTGTCCTCATATTCGTAGACCTGAATCACTTCGTAGCCGGGCCAGGCCTTCGCGGCGGCCTTCCCGATCTGTTCCGAATTCAAACGCTCACCCACGCCTTTAACAATGATGATGGGTGAATTGTTCGCTTCGTAAACCTCGTTACGAAATACAACAACGCTGCCGCTGATACTGATGAGAAGCACGTAGAGGCCGGCGCCGATGCCCGTCCACAGATGGACCTGAAACAGTGCCTTGCGCAGCCAGGCGCGCTGCGGCTGCCGCCAAAACTGCTGGAAAGTTCCCATTCGCGGTGTATACCTTACTCCATGAAGAAACTTCTCGGTATTCACAGGCCAATCAGTCAGCACTGGGTGGGCGATGGCTTTCCGGTGCGGACCCTCTTTTCCTACAACAGCGTGCCGCAACCTGGCATCAGCCCGTTCCTGATGCTGGATTACGCTGGTCCTGCGGAGTTTCCGCCTTCGCCGCATCCGCGAGGCGTTGGCGAACATCCGCATCGGGGATTTGAAACCGTGACCATCATGTATTCCGGAGAGGTCGCGCACCGCGATTCCGGCGGAAACTCGGGAACCATCGGCCCCGGCGACGTTCAATGGATGACGGCCGCCTCCGGTGTCGTGCATGAAGAAATGCACAGTCAGGCGTTCTCACAACGCGGCGGCAAATTCGAAGCGGCGCAGTTGTGGGTGAATTTGCCGGCGCGCCTGAAAATGTCTTCTCCGCGTTATCAGGGCATATTGGATGTGGAAATACCGGTCGTCACACTTCCCGAAGATGCCGGCTCGGTCCGCGTTATTGCAGGAACTTTCGGCGACGCCCACGGCGCAGCCAAAACGTATACCCCGATCAATCTCTGGGACGTGTGTTTGAAGGCCGGACATACGCTTAAGCTCACGCTACCGGAAAACCACACCGCCGCGCTCTCTATCCTTCAGGGCAAGCTGAAACTCGACGGCGGAAAGACCGCGTCGGAAGCACAGCTTGCTGTCTTTGAACGCAGCGGCACGGACCTTCTGATCGAAGCCGAAACGGAAACCACGTTCCTGGTTTTGAGTGGAGAACCGATCGAAGAGCCGCTTGCGGGGTATGGTCCGTTCGTAATGAACACGCAGCAGGAAATCCATCAGGCGCTGTCGGACTATCAATCAGGGCGAATGGGGCACCTCGCGGGATAGCTGTCCCCTTCTTGAGGAGGGGTGGATGGCCGAAGGCCAGACGGGGTGGTCAGGAATGCTAAAACGCTTCGGTGTGCCTGACCACCCCGGCGCTTCGCGCCACCCCTCCTCAAGAGGAGGGGACGCCGGTCCTCGCCGTCAGCAACTCCGCCGCATAGCGGTAACCCGCATCGGCGGCTGCATCGATCGCCATCCAGTCGAACATCTCGATGTGCTCCACCGGTGGCTTAAGGTAAAAATCGACATGCTGCTTCATTGCGTCTGCGGAAATCACCGCATTCAGCATGACCGTCCGCATCACGATGCTGTTCACGTTCGAGAGGCTGCTCGCGCTATTTGGTTTTCCGGCTCGAACAACGCGCGGATTCGATTTGATATCCCGTTCGCCCGTCGCCGCGCGCAAATCTCGTCGCGGGCTGACATCCACCGCAATGACGCGCCCGCCGCAAATGGACTTCATCACATCAGCCGGAAGGTTGTTGATGAGAGCGCCATCGACAATCATGTCTCCGTTGTCGATCAATGGTGTATTCACAATCGGCAAAGCGCTGCTTGCCTCGACCGCATCGTGAAATCGTCCCGCCCTGTGAATCACGCTTTCACCGCGCGTTAGATTGCACGCGACAGAGAAAAAATTCCGCCATTGATCTTCGATGCGATTGTCGCCAAACAATTGCTCAAAGAGCTTCACGGCTCGATGCGAAGTATTCGCTGAAACAATGGGCATCGTGTAGTCGCCGTGCAGCGGATAGCTTTTGAACGCCTCGCGGGTCCTTTCGAGCATCTGCCCGGGATCCCAATCCATGGCGAACTGGGCAGCAATCATTGCTCCGATACTGGTGCCGCCGACAAAATCGATCGGGACATTAGCCTCCCGCAAAGCGTGTACGACACCGATATGCGCAAAACCGCGCGAGCCGCCACCTCCCAGCACCAAACCCGTCGCCCGGCCTGAAACGACTCGCGCCAGCCGCTCGAAGTCGTGTGACGAATAGAGCCAGACGTGAAATCGCTCCGTTGTTGGAATGTGCTCGATCCAGCGGTGAGTGCCCGATGCCGCGCGAGTCGTGCGGGTATGGACCAGAACAAGATCTTTTCTCGCCGCGGACCGATTCACGCCGTTTGCATCGAGCAATACCCCGACACTTTGGTCCGGCGCCGCATCACCAGGCACCGCAATCAGAATCCGATCCGAATGACGGATCACCTGCTGAGTCCAGTTCGACTGCGGTTTGCCCGCCTCGTAAACAACAAAACGGAATCCACGCTCCTGCTCAGCCAGCCAGTTCGTAAGACGAAGATCGTCTGCGCCCGCGCCAATTTGAGAATCGACAATTTCCGCGTTGAGATGCCTTGTCGAAGCCACCAAAGCCAAAGCCGCTACAAAGCGCTCGACAAAACTCGAGAGAGGAAAGTCCGGGTGGCCCGCCACAATTCCAATCGTGAGCGGCTTGTTGGTGCGCTCGCCGGGAAGGTTGACGCTGCGCAGGCGGCGGACGAGCAATCGCGCCATCTGCTTCACGATGTCCGGATGGCTCCGTTCGAGCCGCTCGAATCCCGCTCGAGTCAAGCGGACGAGTGTGCAGTGACGTACTGCGCGCACCGTGGCCGATCGCTTTTCGCCAGCGATGATCGCCATTTCGCCGACGGCTTCCCCTGGAGAAATTTCTCCGACCACGGACTCATCACCATTGCCCTGCCGGATAAAGGCTCGCAGGCGTCCGCTCACAAGGATGTAAAGGCAATCGCCGACGTCGCCCTCGCGTATCAGGACCTCGTCGGCCGAAAGACCCGTCCATTCCAGTTCTGCTTCAAGGTCCTCGAATGTGCTTTCGTCAAGATCGCGCAGCAGATCCGTCGAGGCAAGATACCGCCTCATTTCCAACGAATGATCGGATGAAATTCCCTGCACGAGGGCATGGTGGCATGGTGACGCGCGAGCGACTAAAGAAATGCGAAAGACCGGAAACGATCCGCTATTCGGAAAAAGATTTACATCCAGCGTGCTGGGTTTTACCACCGATGCGCGCGGTCAGGGCGAGAGGCCGCCCGCATAGCGCACAAAGTCCGGCGGCCCTGCGACTGCGTCGAATCTCCTCCTCCCACAGCTTTTCGAACTCCTCGCGCGCCTGCTGGCCCTTTTCGGCATCGGCCAGCCGCTCCTGTTCCGCGTACAGACGGTCTTCATCCTCGCGGTCCATCGTGCAGGCAGTCACTGCATCTCCTCGCTGTGGTGAAGAGGAAACGGAACGACGTTATTCAGGTCTGCTTCCGCCTCCGACCGGGCTTCCTCCAGGATCTCATGAGCCAATTCCGCATTGTGGTGGTTGACGATCAGTCGAACCTCGCCGGGAACACCCGGCAGCGGCGAACTCTCCCCCGAGACGTAAGCCTCGACGCCGTTGGCTTCGAGCAACTCTTTTACGGTCTCGGCTTCCACGATGTCTCTGGTAACGAACACAGTGGCTTCTTCCGCACTGTGCATCGCGTCCATCTCTTCCGGTGGAAGAGCAGCAACCAAAGGAACGTCGCAATCCGAACACCGCGCAAAACCTTCTCGGTACTCCGCGCTGCACTCCGGACAAAACATAAGGGTGCCTCTCGACAGATTGGATTAGAAGGAGATCATACAGTGATAAAGTACGACTCTATGGCAAAAATAATTGGCGCAGTTGCAAGTTCACACTCGCCCACAATCGGTTTCGCTTATGACACAAATAAGCAAAACGATCCGGTGTGGGCACCTATTTTTAAAGGTTATGAACCTGTTCAGCAGTGGATCGCGGAAAAAAAACCGGACGTCCTGTTTCTGATCTTCAACGACCACGTCACTTCGTTCTTTTTCGATCACTATTCTCAGTTCGCTCTCGGAGTCGGCGAAGAATACCGGACCGCCGATGAGGGCGGAGGCCCTCGAAAGCTGCCACCCATCAAGGGACATCCCAAGCTGGCTGCGCATATCGCTGCAGGATTTGTGGCCGATGAATTCGATCTGTCCTTCTTTCAGGACAAGGGACTCGATCACGGCTGCTTCTCGCCGCTTTCCATCCTGCTTCCACACGACGAAAAATCCTGGCCGACGAAAATGATCCCCCTGCAGATCGGGGTCTTGCAGACGCCGAGTCCTTCAGCAAAGCGCTGCTACAAGCTCGGACAATCGCTGCGTCGCGCCATTGAAAGCTATCCGGAAGATCTGAAAGTCGCCATCGTGGCAACCGGCGGTTTGTCACACCAGGTTCATGGAGAAGGATGCGGCTTCAACAACACCGAATGGGACATGAAGTTCCTGGATCTGCTCGTACAGGATCCGGAACAACTTACCAACATGACCATTGCCGAGTACGCCAAGCTCGGCGGTTGGGAAGGCGCCGAAGTCGTGATGTGGCTTATCATGCGCGGCGCGATGGCTCCGAAAATCAAGAAGCTTCACCAGTCCTACTATCTGCCTTCGATGACGGCACTCGCCACGGCGATCTACGAAGATGACGGCCCCGGAGAAACAATCGACCCGGTGAAGATGCGCGAGCGAATGAACCACCAACTCGCCGGTGCAGAAACAATGAAGGGCACCTACCCGTTCACGCTCGAGATGAGTGTCAAGGCGTATCGGCTGAACAAATTCCTGCATGACCTCGTCGAGCCCGCGCATCGTAAAAAGTTCCTCGAGGAGCCGGAGAAGGCATTCGAAGAAGCTCAGCTCACGGAACACGAACGCGATATGGTTCGGCGCCGCGCGTGGATCGAGATGATTCAATACGGCGTGATTTTCTTTCTTCTGGAGAAGCTCGGCGCCGTGATCGGAGTCTCAAACCCAAGCATCTATGCTTCGATGAAGGGTTTGTCCCTGGAAGACTTCCAGAAAACACGGAATGCGCAGATTCAGTATTCCGTCGCGGGTGATTCGAAGCAGATGGGCTTCGACAAGAAGTAGGAAAGCGGGGACTTTGTGATCGGTGATTTGTGATTTCTGATTTTTGATTTAAGTCACGAATCAGAAATCACAAATCACCAATCACAAAGTCTTTATTGTCTCTGTCCGCGCCCGCCAGCCGGAGGAGCAGCACCGCCCGCCGGAGCCGGAGCGCCGACTCGAGCGCAGTCCGCCGCGTTCCCCTGCGCTGCCACCGTGCCGTAATCCCAGTGCTCATCGGCCTTCCCGTCAACGAAGCGCCACATATCAAACCACGTTGTGGTGTAGGTCTTCCCGGGTGTGCGCGGGTCCGCGCATTCACGAACCACCGCAACGGTGACGTAATCCCCTTCCGCAACCACCGACGCGATCTTCGTAGCCCAGCTATTCTTATCCGGAATCGGCTTGGGGGCTCCACGGCCACCGAAGAAGGTCATGACCGTCTGCCGGCCATTGGCGCAGCAGGGATTGTGCTGAATGTATCTCTCGGTAAGCCACTTCGGCGCTTCGTCCCAATGGCCGGCTTCCAGAAGGTCGCGCATGATGTGCATGGCCGCCTGCTTGTTGGTGTGCAGCTTCGGATCCTTGCTGGTGAAGAGAGATTCCGGGTCGCTGGAACCGACAACCGGATCCTGTGCGGCAAGCAAGCCCGCTCCCATCGCCATGGCAGCCAGCCCGAGAACAATAAACGAGAGACGTTTCTTCATGGACGTTTGCTCCTCCAACGGAAAGTTCTATTTACAAACGAAACTTGCGGGATCTTCAGTATTCCCGCTTCCTTTATAGGTTGCAACCTTCGGATATTGGCACACAAGCCGCTTTCCAACCTGCATCCCATTTTTGTAGTGATCGAAGACTAACTCGTCAGGCGCCTTGCCTGTTTGCTTCCACTTCTCGACGGTCGCCAACGCGTCGTAATTGAAGTTCTCGACGCCTGTGGTCCCAACGCCGTGAGCCATGCCCGGGACCATGAAGAAGCGCATCGACTCCTCAACCGCCTTCGCTCCGACTTTGGCCACAACTTGCTTGTAATAGTTCACGGCAACTTTCGGCGGGACGCTCGCATCGTTCCATCCCCCGACAAGCAGCAGCTTTCCGCCACGAGCGAAATACTTCCGCAGGTCCGGATCGACCGCATTCACCGGCGCAACCTCCGGCCGCTCGGCCAGTGCGACATCGCTATCCCAATTGAGCATGCGAGTCTTGTAGTCCCAGTTCGGATCCTTGAAGACGTAATACTTGAAGAAATCCACAGGAATGCCGAGAGGCTGCGCGCCTCCGCCAAGTTGCGCCCATCCCAGTTCGCTACCGGGATAGAGAGGAGAGTAGATCTCCTCCTTTGTGCGCGGGTTCGTGGGGCCGGCATAAATCTTGCGCGCGGCCTCGACCTGCGGCGCCGTCAGGCACTTTCCGTCGTCGGCCGCCTTGCACTGGATAACGACGGGATCAAACTTGCACTTCTCGACGGCGCCAATAAGACCATCCTTTAATCCGTCCAGCGCATCGCAGGCGTTCAATGCCGCGTCGTGAATGGATGGGTATTTCGATTCCGGAATAAAGCTCGCTTCGTCCTTGTGCGTGGCGTACCACACCCACATCTGCCCGAACGTGTGGCGCGAAAGATAGGACGACATCCCGGTGATTGCGATCACGTCGTAGTCTTCCGGGTAACGTTGCGCGGAACTCAGCCCCGCGATCGTTCCCCCACCGCCTTCTGCCATCACGGAGTACTTCAGAGGTGTGTCGTAAAAGGCTTTGATAAGCGCTTTCGAGACGACCGTCATTTCATGAGCGGAGCGGTAGCCGAAGTCCTTGATCTGTTCCGGATGCGTCATCGCGTAGCTGGAATCGCCTTCGTGCCCGGTATTGTTACCGGCCGTCGCATAGCCGAGACGCAGGCCATTCGAAAGGGGGCCGGCACCGATGGCCGCGCCTCCACCAAGTCCGCCATTGCCCGTTCCGCGCAACTTTCCATTCCAGCTCGTGGCAACAGGCAGCCAGATTTCCATCTTGATGTTGGAATCGCTGGAAGGCTTCAAGGTCGCCTGCACGCGACAGAACGCAGGCAGGTCATTGAACTGTTGTCCGCGTGCACCTGCTGCCGCTGGCGCCGCCCCTGCTGCCGGAGCGGGAGGCGTGAACGCGCCAGCCGGAACGGACTGTGCCAGGGTGATCGTCGTGTTCGGAATCGAAACCTTCGCCAGATTCTCGCAGCTTGTTGCCGCGACAATAGGCGACGCATGAAAAAAACACACCGATACAAGCAGAGCCGCCGAGAATCTGACGACCTTGAAGGAATGAGACATGGTCACCCGCCTTTCCGAAAGTGCCCGTGAATCTACCGCAGCGACGCAGTCAACATCAAGGCTGGCTGGGTGTTTCCAAAGACTATCCGCTGGTCAGTTGACCGCCTCGCTTCTTTGGGACCAAGCTGAATTCCCGTAGCTGTGGGTACTGAGCGTAGTAGGGATAGTCGTATTGGAACGTGTCTTCCCACAAGATTTGCCGATCGTCGCATCTGCTGCGGGTATTGAAGCTCGGGATAGCTTGAAGCCTGGCATCCGTGGCATCGATGACACCAACATTGAACTTGTTGGGCTGAAACTCGGCGTAGATCAAGGTACGGCATTCCGCGCTGCCGGAATAAAAGACCGGGATGCTGCGCTCGCCGTTCGATATGGTAAACGCTTGTCCGGCTTTATTGTGGATGTGCCCTCCGAAGATCGCCACCACATCTTTGCCATTGATCGCGTTGTGAAACGACGGCGACATAGTCTCGATGTCATGAAACAACAAAACGCTGTGTTTGCCGGAGCTGTGAGCGGCGGCAAGATCGGCGCTGAGCCATGTCATCGACGAAGTTACCGAGAACGCGTTGGCGTCGAGCACCGGCGGCGTGCCCCCCGCCGGCAGTTCTACAGTGTAGCTGGGGCGATTATGCAACTGGACAAAGTGATAGTTCTCAACATCCCACGAGTAGGCCATGCTGCCGCTGCCTCCGGGCGGGAGACTCCGTGCGTCGCACGCAGTTCGGCTCGCGCCAGGACTCGTGATTGTGCCGGTTAGCCGGAAGCAGCTTGCCGGATGGGTCTGGAAATCATCGACCACGTACGGCCCCTGCGTTCCCACTCCGGTTTTAAAACTCATAAGGTTCACCTCAGTGCCTGCGCAAGGGGGAATGAGAATCGTACCCGTATTGCCGGCGCCAATCCCGGTGCGGTTGTAGGTAGTGAATGCGCCGTTGCAGAGGCGGGTCACCATCACCTCGGCGATATAGGCGCCATCGTTGTACGCGCTTACAAAATGCGGGGCATCGTGGTTTACGACACCCAGAGAGCCCATTCGGTCCGCCATCCAGGCGAGCGCCTGCTTGGCGCAGCGGTTGGCGTCCGTCGTCGTGACTCCACCGTGCGACGAGTAGCACGAGCCGCCATCGGCAACCGTGTTGTTCTCGTAATCGTGATTGCCGAGGCCGGGGTAGAGCGGGTAAGGCTGCAGAAGATAAAACGCCTGTACGGCCTCGATCTGGCCGGGATGCCAGTACTCCGTAAGGTCTCCATTGATGACGACCGCGGTAGGCTCGGGAAAGTCGCCGGTGAGAGGCGCCGGCCATTGCCCGATCTTCATGATTTTGGAGATGGCAAAGGCCATGTCCAGGTTGGTTTCCGTGGCTTTGGTGTCCGTGCAGGTGCTGGTGTTGCAACTGGGATCGTGGCCGCCTCGCCACCATGGATATTGCGAATCGGACATGAAGATCATTGAGAAGGAGCCCGTTGTGGCGACCGGTACGGCAGACGGCAAAACCAAGGGGGCGACGGCGAGAATCAGGAAACCAGACAGGGCTGCAAGTGTCAAAAACCTACGACGCATGCTTGAACTCCACTCCTATTACTTGGGGCTTCAGGCACGGGACTGCTCATTTTAGAAAGCTGCAGCGGCCGAGCCGAACCTCATGATAGCAGTACCTGTTCTCTGGTTCGTGAGTTGCGGCGGGTTCGTCGTCACACTGGTTTCTGAATTTGAGAAGTGGGCGAGGCAGGCCGCGCCAGAACCTTTGAAGAAGGATTGGCGCCACATGCAAGCGGTCTGCCGCGACGAGATGAGTTGCGTGTTGCATAGTTAGGTTTGGAACCGGCGTCGATTGAATTACAGGACTCACAGTCACCGCAAGAACGCCAATTGCGGGCTAATACTTGAACCGGTACGATGACTCGCCCTTACTGCTGAAATGACGCGTGTTCTCGCCGAGCCGGTAAAGCAGATGGGCCGCATCTGCCGGGTATTGGGTCCTGCCGTCGTAGGGATACTGCCCCATCGAGTGGAACGGCAAAGGCTCCACGGTGTCGGAGTGCGCGGAATAAAAGTCCATGTCTTTGGCGAATCCGTCGGCGTAGAAGAAGTAATCACGAGTCCAGCCTGACGGTGGAGCTTGGAGAGATGAGGGATCGAACTCCAGCGCGACGTCATCACCGGAGCCGAGGATGGCGAATCGATCGTCAGCTTGAGTCACCAACGGCAGCACATTCCCGGTTGCGGTGTAGTAGCCGGCTTGACGCCCGTAGGGGCCGGTGCGGCTGACGTCTTGATAAACAAAGGATGCGTCTCCGGGGACTGTGCCCTCAACGCGCCGCGGATACCCCCTGAAACTTAGCGAGGCATCAGCCAGGGGAACCTCATGGATTTGAACCGCTGTCGTCTGATCGCTGGTATCGACAAGAATCTGGTCCCAGTAGATTTTTAGATTCGTTCCAATGCGGACGCGGGTGGTCCCCGCCGGAAGACGTCCGGAAAGATCGGCAATCATCGTTCGCGCTAGACCGGCCGGAAAACCAATGTCGTCGCTCACTCGCTTCCATTGACCGTCGCGAGTCCGAGCTTCGAGGAACGGGGCCACAGCTTGAACGTTCGCTTGATAGGCCGCGAAGATGGACGTGACTGTGAAGTAATCCGTGAAGCCATGCATCAAGAGGCGAAGCGGCCGACTAGGATCGATATCCCCAAGGTCCATTTCCAGATAGTGCGTCTTCGCAAATCCTGCAAACGGCAACGATTCGAAACCCGCAACGTAGCGGCGATCGCGACTGAGGAGTTCCGGAAGAACACTACGGCCTCGATCGTCGGTTGCGGCGCGCGGGGGACGCGCGCCACGTGATGTGACAACCTTGAACTCCGGAAACGGCGGCTGACTTGCGAAGTATTCGTTTGGGTAAACATCAACGCCGGCAGGGTGGTCAATGGCAAGGAGACGCACGTGATCGAGGTACGTCGTTTCCTCCATGACCTCCGCAAAGTGAAAACTCAGCTTGCCGTTCTTCAGCATGGCGTGACTGCCATCAATCTTCAGATACTCCGTGGGATCGGGAAGATTGCGTTCACCGGGCCCGACCCATTCGCCGACAACGCCAGGACCAATTGCGTCGGCGATGAACTCGTAGCGCTCGCCGTTCCACACAAACAACATCGGACATGAACTGCCACGGCGATCGATTTCCTTAACCACATGCCGCCGTCCGGAGATGAGTTGAACTTCGTCCTGCGGAACCCCCATTGGCCAAAGCAGCCGAACGATGTCCGCTTCTTTCGCATCATCAATACCCGCGAGAATTTCCGGCGCGCTCTGTCCGAGATATCCCGACGAGGAAACCACTTCCCATTTTTGACGCAACGCTCCCGCATAGACTTCGACCTTGGTGCCGATAGCGCTGCGATTATCGTTGAGGCCCTGAAGCGCGAGGCGGAGCGCGCCGCGGCGATTTCCCCCGTCATTGCGAAGGAACACCGGCGGCCCGCCGTTTTGCGTGATCACAAGATCTGCGTCACCATCGCTGTCTGTATCGCCGACAACCAGAGCACGCGGGCGCACAAGACCAAGAGTCGCCAGCCCCGCTTCCTTGGTGACATCGACGATTCGTTCGCCGCCGAGATTGCGTAACAAGAGGACTTCGGTGTCGCCGACAGCGGCCAGATCGATCCACCCGTCGTTGTCCACATCGACAGCCGCGAGCCCCCACCCTCGATTCCACATCGGCGGCGGCACCGCGACCCGTTCAAAGCCCTGCCCAGACATGTTTTTCCAAACACTCAAGCCCGGTTGTCCCCAATGTGTGAAGGCAAGATCCATCCAGCCATCTTTGTTGAAATCGAAAGCAACGGCGCCCGCTGCGGGGGCCGGAAACGGCGACTTCCATTGCTCGTTCGGTCGGAAAGCTCCTTCACGAGCATTCATGAACACGGCAGCAGCGCGACGCCATCCGGTCAGAAGAAAATCGACAGCGCGGTCATTATTCAAATCGACAGCAAGCGCCGCGATCCCAGGCGTGTCCCCTGCCAGGCCCGATTCCTTCGTCCAATCGGTAAACGTCCCGTTTCCGTTGTTTCGCCACAGCAGATTTGTTCCGGTCGAATTGAAAGGAAAATTGAATTGCCCCGTCGCATCCACAGGAAAGTTCGAGAACCGCGACACGTAAAGATCGACATCGCCATCGTGATCGTAGTCCACGAATGTGACGCCGAGGGGAAGCCCGTCAACTCGAATACCGAGTGTTGCCGTCGCGTCGCGGAACGTACCGTCACCCTGATTTCGATAAACCAGGACACGATCCGTCAGTCCGACGACGACGTCGTCATGGCCGTCGTTATCGTAATCGCCCACGGTGCAGCCCAGGCTCTCGCCCACGACATTGAAGCCGGCACGTTCCGAGACGTCCACGAACGCTCGCCCCGTATTGCGGTAAAGGGACACCCCGCGAGAGGCTCCCGGCAGAAGCAGGTCGGCGCGTCCGTCCGCATCGAAGTCCAGGAAACAGGCTCCCGCGCCCAGCAGCGGAAGCACGCGGTCCGGCTGCGCTGCCTGGGAACGGGGTTCAAAACGAAGCCCAACCTGCGACGTGGCAACGGAGAAGCGAGCGCCAAATTGAGTTGGAGCCGGGTCTGTGCCCGCCACGGGTTCAGCCGTAGAGTACGGTCCCTGCTCGCCGTAGGTGAGGCTTATGGTCTTGCCAATCTTGGATTGCGTGAGTTGGTCGAACCGAGCGAGGTGTTGCCTGGCAGCTTCGTCGTTTCCCGAAAGCTGGTAGGCACGAGCCAGGCCGAATTCGGCGGAGAGGTGCACGGAATCCAGGGCGAGCGCTCGCTGGTAGGAAGCAACCGCCTGGTCAAACTGCATGGCCTGCGCGTGAAGCTGGCCCAGGAAATAGAACGTGTCGGCATCTCCGGGATCGGTTTTGGCAACCTGTTCGAAGGCGGCCACGGCGGATTCGATCTGCGAAAGATTGCGATAGAGAATCCCCAGGTTGTACCAGGCGCGGGCGTTGTTTGGTTGTTGTCGGGTTGCGTCAAGCAGCGCTTGCCGGGCCTCGTCGAAGCGCTGATTGTTGAGAAGCGCGATGCCTTCGTTCATTCGGGCCGTCAACAGAGAGGGATCGCGACGCAAGGCTTCGCGGAAGGACTCGAGAGCCTCGACGATGCGGCCCTGGTTCATGCGCGCGACGCCGAGGTTGTTGAGGCGGATAGCGGCGGCGTGGTTTGGAGAGGATTGCGAAGGCGCGGCGGCCGGTACGCGGCGCTGGCAGGAGACGAGGAGGAGGAAGCAGAGCAGCAGGAGAATAAGCGCGTCCCCTCCTCTTGAGGAGGGGTGGGCGAAGACCGCGGTGGTCACGCAAGTCGAAACTTGGTTCAGGCCCTGACCACCCCGTCTGGCCTTCGGCCAGCCACCCCTCCTCAAGAGGAGGGGACGACGCATTTTCGTCACTTTTCTTCCTGCACCGTTACAACCTGACCTGCGGGGACATTGCTCAGGCGGTCGATCTGCCCGCTCGGCCAGCGAACCTCGACGCTCTCCGCACGATCGCGCTTTCCCAGACCGAAAGTCAGAATCCGTTCGCTTTGCGAAAGGTAACTCGACCCGCTGCGCGCCATCTCGGATTGAGCCTCCCCGCCCGCGACGATCTTGACCACCGCGCCAAACCCATCCCGGTTTGACCGCGTGCCCACCAGACGAATCCGCAAGCTGCGATTCGTGCCGCTGTCGTTGCGCAGCAACACTGCCGGGCCACCATTGGTGGTCATCACGATATCGAGATCGCCATCGTTGTCGAAGTCTCCGTAGGCTGCGCCGCGCGCCACTCTCGGCCGGTTGAAGCCGCTACCGACGGCACGCGTGGTCTCCTGGAAATTTCCTTTGCCTGTATTGCGGAACAAATGCGCCGGCTGAGCATACTTGATGCGCGATTGAATCCGCTCGATATCCGCTTCGATGTGACCATTCGCCACGAGGATATCCAGCCAGCCGTCGAGATCGTAGTCGAAGAAGAAGCAGCCAAAGCCCAGTGTGAGAAGACTACTTCTCCCGATTTCCGACCTCGGCGCTTCGTCCACAAAGAGCCCATTACGTTCGTTGTGATACAGCGCAAGCATCTGGTTGGCGAAGTTTGTGATCATCACGCTCGGATAACCCGATCGGTCGTAGTCCGCTGCGGCAACCCCCATGCCGGCGCGCGCAACACCCTCTTCGCTGTAAGCGATCCCGGCGAGTGTTCCCTTCTCCGTAAAGGTCCCTTTGCCGCTGTTTACGTACAACCGATTCGGTTGCGTGTCGTTCGCAAGAAACAGATCGGGCCATGAATCCTGATTCGAATCAAGGACCGTGACACCAAGCCCTTTCGAAGTGTTATCGAACAGTCCGGCCTTCGCCGTCGCGTCTTCGAAAGTTCCTTTGCCCCGGTTGTGCCACAGTCGCGCCGACGCCCCCTTGTACGATTCCGGCGTGCAGTAGGATTTTCGGGTCCCATCCAGTGTGCAGAAGATATCGGTCTGCTGGGTCCATTGGACGTAGTTGGCGACTACCAAGTCCAGGAGCCCGTCTTTGTCATAGTCGAGCCACGCGGCGCTGGTACTGAATTCGTTCGGTCCGGAAAGACCAGCCTCTTTCGTCACATCGGTGAAGACACCGGCATTGTTGCGAAACAACAGGCTCTGCCCCAGCGCGGTGACGAACAGGTCGTCATCGCCGTCGTTGTCGAAATCGCCAACCGCCGATCCCATGCCATAGACTTCAACCGCAAGACCGGATGCTTTGGAGACATCGGTAAACGTTCCGTCTTTGTTGTTGCGGAATAGTTGGAGCGTTGCCGTCTGCCGGCGCTGTCCAGGCCAGTCCTTGCCATTCGTGAAGAAGAGGTCCTGCCAGCCATCACCGTTGTAATCGATGAACGACACGCCGGGGCCAAGCGTTTCAGGAAGGTATTTCTTGCCGGTTGCGCCGGAGTAGTGCGTGAACGTGAGTCCGGCCGCCTTTGTGACGTCCTGGAATTGGTTCGGTGGAGCAGCGCTCTGAGCCGTGAGCAGAACGGTCGTCGCCAGCAGGCAACCTAATTTGCCGATCATCGCTGCGCCCCCAGTGCCACCGAGACGTGTTCATGGATCGACTGACGTTCGTTGTTGTCCTCCGGGTGGGCTGCCCGGTAAGGCCCGGTAATCGCCTGCGCGGATTCGTCGGCTTTGAACCGCAGATAACGTTTCTGGTGCTCGAGGGCTTTGCTCTCCTGACCGAGACCGTTGTAGCAAAGCATCAAGTTGTAATGTGCCTGAACGTCCTCGGGATCGATGGCCAGCACCGCCTCGAATTCCTTCACTGCCTCCGCATACTTTTTTTGCAGGAACAAAACCCGCCCAGCTTCGTTGCGCACCACACGATCCTTCGGGTACTGCTTGATCACGGTTTGCAAATGCGAGAGGGCATCGTCATAAGAGCCCTCCGCCTTGAGCACGCGGCCATAGAAAAAGTGCGCCCGCGCGAGACTCGGTGAAAGCTTCAGGGCCCGATCCAGCGCCTGCCGCGCTCCGGCAAGGCTGCCTTCCTGTTGTCGAACGCGACCGATGTTCACCCAGCCATCGGGATTGTCAGGAGCGGCTTCGGTCACGGCAGTGAACGCCGCCTCGGCTCCCTTCAGGTCTCCCTGCAGGAACAGGCCGATTCCATAGTCGTTCCAGCGCTCCCAGTCCCCACTTTCCTGCTTCGTGAAACGCGATGTTGCTCGGGGCGCTTTAGGGTCCACGCGCAATGTAGCGGTGTTTTCAGCCAGGGTGACAATGGGAACATCCGGAATCGCCTTTACCTTCCCGGACACCTTCGAGGTATCCCCGGTGAAGACCCAGGACCCATCGTCATAGTTCTTTGTTGATGCCGGCGAACCTGGAGCGCGCTCGCCGGCAAACGCGAACTGCGTATTCCACCAGGCGAACTTGCGGTAGTGAAGCCGCGCCTTGAGGTTGATCTTGCCGCTGGCTTCCGGCGGAACCTTCAGGCGGTAATGCACGGTGTCGGCGGCACCCGGCGGGATCAAACGGACATAAACCAGGGAGCGCGTGGACCAGGCATTACGCTTGTTGATGGGGTTTCCATTCGCATCGATCTGAAGCGAGCGATAAAAATGCGCGCCCTTTTCGACTGGCCCTTTGCCATTGTCCGCAACGGTTCCGCTGGCGAAAATCACGCGGCCCTTGTCGTCGGTAGCCTCAAGCTCGAGCCAGACATCGAAAGCATCGACGGTGCCGCCTGGAAAGAAATGTCCGATCTTCTTGGTACGGACGACGACGTCAACCCGGTAGTCCTCGCCCGGACGAACCACGGCGTCGACACGATTGAGCGGTGCGGTCAGTGGAGCGAGTTCCGCACCTGAAGCCGCAGCGTTGACGTCTCCTTCCTCGCCAATGGCGAAGGTTGTGGCAATATCGGTCGTTTGAGCCACGGCATGGACTTCGGAAGCTTCTCGTGCAGGCGAAACGCCGAAGATATCCACGGTCAGGATGCCGTTCTGCAGAAACTTCGTCACGGCTTCGAGCTGTTTTGCATCCTGATTCGCAGTTGGAACAGCAGTATTCGCTCCCGGGAAACGGTGCGAATGCACCTTCCCATCGACATTGCCGAGATCCGTCGAATCGAGAAGCGGCATATGACAATCGACGCAGCGAGCGCTCTTGGGCGGGTAATAGAAGGAGCGGGCGCCCATGCCGGAGACACCGCTCGCCTGCCATGCGTCGTAATCGTTGAAGCCGCGCACCCATCGGTAACTGTTGACGTGCGTGTCCAAATGAACCTTGTGACAAGAAGAGCAGAAGTCCGCCGTCTGATTGCGGACGAACGGCTTCATGAATGTCCGCCGATGCGGCTCCGGATTCACGTGTACAAGGAAGTCATGGAGCGCCTTGACAACCTTGTTCTCGCTGGCCGCCAGTTCCGCCAGCGCCGGATATTCGACTTTGTAGTCGCCCTGCCCCATTGTGCTGTTCACGCTCGAGATGGAGTGACACATCACGCATCCGAGACCGGCGTGAGCTTCCGGCGTGTCGATGGACTGTTTGATCGGAGTATCGAACTTGCCGCTGAACAGCAATGCGGGGTCATGACAGCCGGCGCACCACTTCGACGGTTTCACGTCGATGGTGTCCTGCATGTATTCGATGCTCTTGCGATACCACTGATTGTTGAACGAAGAAAAGCGATGAGCCGAACTGCTCCACTGCTCGTAGATGTTGGGATGACAGCGCTTACACGACTCCGATTGCATGAAGAACTTCGAGGGGATCTTCCCGCCAAGACTTGTCTGTGCCGAGCTTGGAAAGAACTCTCCCTTCGTTCCATCGCCCTCATAGTCCTGGGACTCGGGCGGCATCGGCGGGTTATCGATTCGATGGCTGTTACGCCAGGCGTCCCGGACCGCATATGCCGAACCACCGAGCAATGCCATGCAAACAAGAAGGATGGCAAAGCGTGCCACAGTCCCGGGGCGCGCCAGAAATCCGCGGCGGCCAGCGTATTCCGTAAGGAGAAGAACGACCCCCAGGACGCATACGCCGATGTGCCCGTACAGAAGTGAAGAAAACGGCCGCGTGCCGCCGGTAAACGTCAGAACGATTCCCGACACCGCGCCAATTGCCGTCACGATCCAACCGAGCCGCGCCGACGGTGTTGTACTTCGGAGACGAATCAGAACCGGAATCAGGAACCCGGCGAGAAGAAAGCCCCCCGCGACATGAGCCAACACAAGTCCGAGATATGGAAGCGACGCCGAGGGGAATGCGTACAGGTAAGCCGCACTCAGGGTCAGCAAAGTCAGGAGGCATGCACGCGTTTTCATGACAGTGGGGGTTCCTTCCAGCCACCGGCACGTTCGATGCAGGCCGCGATCGCAAGAACCCGCTCCTCGTCCCACGGCCGCCCGACAATCTGCACACCGATGGGCAATCCCTCCGGCGAAGTCCCTACAGGCACAACCGCAGCGGGATTTCCGAGCAAGTTGAACACCTGCGAGTAGCTGAACGGATTCGGGTACTCGACGGTCTTGCCACCGATCACCCAGGAGCGTTCGCCATGCCGAAAAGCCGGGCCTGCGCTGACCGGGCATAAGAGGATCGGGCAGCGTTCCATTTGATCGAGAAACCTGGAGCGCACCACATCGCGGGCGAACAGCGTTTCAAGAAGCCGTTGCGCTGTCAGCGGCGAATCCTTGGCGGAAAGATCGAGAATTTCCCGAACGATGCCATACATGTCGGACTCCCGGTCTTTGTAGCTCTGCCGCAAGAGCATGGACACGCCGTCGATGAACAGGACATGCCACAGGCGGTGCGCTTCCTCCAGTCCATCGGGCCTGAAAGCCTCCACTTTGAAACCTTGCTCGACCAATGCCTGTGCCGCTCGTTGTACCGCAGTTCGCGTTTCCGCTGTTATGGGTGTGAGACCGTCGTCCTCGTAGTAACCGATGCACGTCTCGCGCAACGCCGTTGCATCGATCTTTCTCACCGGCACTGGGGCTGCATTGGGATCTCCGTTGTCGGGCCCGGCGATAACCTCGAACAAGAGCTGCAGATCCCGAACGGTTCGCGTCATCGGCCCCACAACGCCGAGGAGCGCAAACGGCCCGACAGAGCCGGGAAAATGTCCGGTGGCAGGAATACGTCCCGGGGTCGGTTTGAGCCCGCAGATGCCGGAGAAATGTGCCGGCACTCGGATCGATCCACCTCCATCGCTGCCGATACCTCCCGCGGAGCAACCTGCAGCAATAGCCGCCGCTTCGCCGCCGCTCGAACCTCCAGGCGTTCGCTCCAGGTCCCACGGGCTGTTCGTCGTTCCGTAGAGCGCACTGCGCGTCTCCCAAGCCATAAGGAATTCCGGCACCGTGGTATTTCCGAGAACAATGGCGCCGGCCGACTTTAATCTCGAAACGAGAACCGCGTCCGACCGCGCGACGTGCCCCTGACGCAGGCGTGTTCCGGCCTCGCACAGCAGCCCAGCGACGTCGATCGAGCTCTTGATCGTTACGGGAACCCCATGAAGCGGGCCTAGCGGCGCCTTTTTGGCCACTTCTCCGTCGGCTACTTTGGCTTGTCGGACGGCACCTTCTTCGTCGAGCGACACGAATGCGTTGAGCTTCGGGTTCAGTTGCTGAATGCGATCAAGGTGCGCTTTTACCAGCTCGACTGCGGAGAGCTGACCCTCGCGAATCCTCGACGCCATTTCCCATGCGGGAAAGCGGACCACTTCCTTCATGACTTTCGCGCGTAGTCTAGCCCAACTGTGGTGCGGAACGTCGATAATCGGAACAGATTACTTCGCCGGGCCGCTGATTCCTACCGGACGAGCAGGCTCAGCCGCGGAAACACAAACTGCCCCGCCGCGTCATCGATTACATTCACCTGGCAGGTGTAAAAACCCGACTTGAAATCTGCCAGCGGGATGTCCATCTCGACGGCGGCTGCCTTTCGATCGGGCGTGTTCAGTTGGTTCACCTCCACGATCGGAGTCTCAAAAACCTTCGAGTCTCCCTTGAAGAAGGTAGCGTTCGTGACGAGGTGCGCCGCCGTCTTGTTACTGGCCTCGGCATCATCGGGATGCTTCGGGTCGTAGACCTCGTAAAACAGGTACAGATGTTGATTCTTTGAAAACACATGCGTGACGTTGGGAATCAACTCGGTACCGTTTCGAGTTAGCGGGTTGTCCTTCTTGGCCTTGCCCGGCTGCTTTTGCGCCGAAACAACCACCGAACTGATCTTCACCGGGGCCTGCAGCAGGTTCGGGATGAAGATATCTGTTTCAAAGGAACCGATCTGACCGGTCTCGTTTTCGCGCACGATGAAGCGCAATTGATAGCGGCCGGGTGGCAGCAGGAAGCCCCCTTCGTACTGAACATTTTTGCGTTTGACGTCCTGGGACGAGCTCAGCGACAGCTTCACGGTGTCTTTGATCTGACCCAGGATCCGTGGTCCTTGTTCCGGCCCGCCGCCGCGGCCACCGCCGCCGCGAGGACCACCCCCACGACCGTCGAAACCCGGGCCGGACCCACGGCCGGGATCGACGACGGCACCAAGAATGTCGAGCGTCGCCTTGTCCTGATCGCTCTCATGAGCGAATGGAATGGCGCTGCCCGGCACCACGATCGATGCCGGGACGAAATATCGCGTGTCATCGAGCTTGAAGTATCCGGTTGAGAGGTAGACCGGTAGGTCCGTGCTTGGCAAATCTGCCGCGAGCTCATCCTGAAGCTGCTTGTCTCGGCTCTCCTTTGCGAGATGCTGGAAGTCCGTATCGGCGTTGTAGCCGCGCCGCGCGTCAACACGATAATCCTGCTTCTTCACGGTCACACGAATCTGGCGGAACTTTCCATCCTTAACCGTGTTCGTGCTGACATAACTCAGCACGTAGTACATCGCGGTATCTTCCTTGATCTTCGAAAATGCGGGACCAAAATCGTTCGTGTCCGTAAACGCCTTTCCGCCGGTGTCGGCAGCGAGCGTAACGAGTGTGTCCTGCGACGACCGCACCTGCTGAAACTGGCCCCGCACGCCGCTGCCGTTGAACAGGCCTTGACCGCGACGGCTCGCCTGCGACGCATTGCCGCCGGGCACCACGGCCTGAAGTCCGCGAACATCGATCGGATAGATCGCGGTGTTCGAACGAACCGCGGCGTTCACCGCGGCGCGAAGCGATGTCTGGTTGTCAATACCGCTGGTTCTCAATCCGCCGCTGAAGTAGACGACCGACTTCTTTTGGTCGATGCCCTGCAGCGTCTCAAACATCGTACGCAGCGCGTCGAGCTTACGATCGGTGTTGAAGGTATTGGTTTCGGTTTCGTCAGCCGTGAATGTCTGGTCGGTGCTGGCGTCGTCTGCGGCGGCCGCATCGTCGGCAACTGCGCCCTCCTCGAAGCCATTGGCGGCATCCGGATCGAGCGCGTGAATCGCCGCCATCAGGTCCTCTTTGTTGCTCGTGAAGTCCTGGTCCGTATTAAATCTAGTCGAAAGAGAAACCACAGAGACAAGGTCCTGAGGGCCCATTTGCGTGTTGACGTACTTTTCCGCCGAATCCACGCCGCGTTTGATTTCCTCGGGCTGCATCGACGTGAGGTCGAAAAACAACACCATCAGGCGACGATCGCGAAACATGTCCTTGCTGTATTCGGTCGGCGAGGGCTTCTCCGCCAGGGCTTTCACATCCGCCTGAATCTGGTCCGCTGTTGCACCATTGAGGTTGCCCAACAGATTCACGGCCTGCACATCGTTTCCACCGGTCACAACATCGGTATTCTCGATATCGACCGACAGAACCTTCTGGGTCTTGCCGTCTTCGGTAACCGTGAAGTCTTCCTGTTTCAGATCGCGAACGAAGTTGCCCTTGCTGTCGCGAACCTGAACGTTCACCAGAACGACCTCGGTGCTCGTCCTGATCGTGAAGGGCTGAGCATTCTGCGGCACCGGCGGGTTCTGCGCGGCATGCAGGACGAAGACTGCGGCCATAAAGACAGCCGCTCCAATTCCGATGAGTATTATTCGTTTCATTGCCGCTCCTCCTAGAACCGGTATCTCATGTTGATGGTCACGCGCCGCATCTGGCCTGCACTTGTGACCTGGCCGAACTGCGTCGAGTTCACGACCGTGTTAATGCCGGCATAGGTAACCATGTTCAGCACATTGTTTGCCTGAATACGGATGTCGAGAGTCTTGTTGTCCTTCATCCGGAAGCCTTTGTTCAGGGTTGCATCCAGCGACCGACTTCCCGGCCCCCAGATGATGTTTCGGCCGGCGCTGCCATACGCGCATCCAATCGGAGCCGAAAACGCATCCGTGTTGAACCAGCGGTTAACGGTTGGATCACTCACGGCCACGAATGAGCCGTCGTAGTTGGCGCGAACATTGCTGTTCGTTCCGCGTGCGATGTCACAAGTCGAACCGGTGACACGGGCCGTGTAGGGCACACCCGAACTGAGCCCGAACGTTCCGTTCAATTGCCAATCGCCGAACAACCGGCTGAGCAGATTGTCTTTGTTAAGAAGCGGCTTGTTCCTCCCGAACGGCAGTTCGTACAGGAAGTTCGTCGACAGGACGTTTGTACGATTCCCGCTCGAGGGCGCCCATTCGCCTCGAAGATTCAACGCGTCTTGTGCCACGTTGGTTGTGGTGGCGCCACTGAAGCTCGAAACGTCATCCAGCATTTTCGAAAAGGTGTAAGTGCCTCCCATCTGAATGCCGCGAGTGAGGCGGCGGTTCAATTGGATGGATAAACCGTTGTACGAGGAGGAACCGGCCGACGTATCCAGAATAAACGGCTGAACGCTGGCAATCCGCAAACCCGTCGCCGTACGATTGGGTGCCTGCGCAACATCGAGATGCGTTCCTTTCACGCCGACATAGCCCAGCGCCATCTGGATGTTGTGAGGCAGATTGCGCTGAAGGTCGACATTCCACTGCTGTGCGTACCCGATAGCGTAATTCGGATCGACGGCGAAGTTGTTTGTGACTGCCGCCGTTGAAGCCGGGAACCCATTCTGCAGCGTCAGAGGTGCCAACGGCGAAATCACACAGGTTGTTCCACCCAGGGAGATGCCGTACTGAACGCACTGGGTATCCGTAAACGCAAACGGAGGCTGCCGCACGAATTGATTCGCCATGCTCGTATACACACCGCCGTTGAAACTGATGCCGTAACCCGAACGGACTACGAATTTTCCACGCGCACTCCACGCCAATCCGACTCGCGGTGCAAAGTTGTTGCGATCGGCGCGCACAAGAGTGCGCGGAAGATCGCCGCTGAACGGGCTGTTGTCCCCTGGGAAAACCGGCACCACCTGCGAGAAGTCCGGCGCGACGTCCAGGTTCACCAGGTGATCGTGCGATTCGGTAACTGGTGACACGAACTCGTATCGCAAACCGGCGTTAAGTGTAAGATTCCCGCGAAACCGCCAGTCATCCTGGATGAACGCGTTGTACGCGTTGTAGTTGAACTTGTGGCCGTTCGCGCCGTACTGAATAGCCGTTTGCTGCGGCAGGCCAAGCAGGAAGTCGGCGAAATCGAAGCCGCTGCCAGGCACCCGCAATCCGTTCGCCAGTTGTTCCGTCGCCGCGCCGGTGAAGCTGAACGTGCCGCGAGGATTTCCCGTGGTGCTGTGAACATCATTGATGTTCTCCGAGAAGTCGGCGCCGAAGCGGATGCTGTGCCGGCGGTGATTCCACGTGAATTGATCCGACATACGGAGCTGATCGTTGTTCGTGTCCGCCGGCGTTCTATCGTTCAGCGAACTGAAGTTCGTGAAGGACAACGTCGGCAATCCCCAGTCCGCCGGGTCACGCGAGACGCCATTGATACCCAACAAGCCTGCCACGTTGGACTGATTGGCGAAAAAGTTTGTGCTGACGTTGTGGTTCATGTTGTAGCTGACCGACATCTGACTCTGGAGTCTGAAGATAGACCGCGAATACTGGACCTGAGTGTTCAGGCCGTGCCGGCTCGTGTCGCCGCCGATTGTCGGAAACGGATTGTTTGTTGTGCCACTGGAGCGCTGGTACTGAACCTGAACGCTCAGCGTTCCGCCGCCCCGGCCTCCGCCACCGCGGCCGCCTGCTCCGCGGCCGCCTCCTCCACCGCCTGCGGCACCGCGCTGCCCGCGTTGTCCTCGCTGTGGCTGAGGACGCGGGAACGTATGCTGCAGGCGGAAGTTGATGCTGTCGCTATCGCTGCTATTTGTAGCCACGTAGTGAAAGTTGCGGGAGTCGCCGGGTAGGTTTGGCTCAGGAATGTACTTCAACAGTCCAAGCGCGATGGGGTCCATACGGCTTCCGGGAATCGTATTGTTTGCGAATGCCAGACCCGTCAATGGATCGTAAAGCTGAACGGGCGCGGTCCCCGAGCCAACGCGTGCCAGCGCCGCGGAAAAGTCGCCGTTGCGCTCCGCAAGTGTCGGAACCGTTGAGTAGGCATCGAAGGGCGACGTGTTCTTCGTGCCGGTAAAGCTGAGGTTAAAGTTGTTGTTCTGCGAACTTAGCAGCCCAGGCAGCTTGAATGGGCCACCCAGCGTCACGCCAAAGTTGTTTTGCATGTAGCTTGGCTTGTCCACCGAGTTGCCGCGAATCGAGTAAGGCGCTGCATTCAGGACCGAATCGTTGAGCGTATACGTGACGTTGACGGTAATCGGATTTGCATTGCGGCCGCGTTGACCGCCCAAGGCAAAACCTCCGCCGTTGCCGCCGCGCCCTCCGCGTCCGCCCCCACCGCCACGCCCGCCTCCTCCACCACCACCGGCGCCACCAAATGCCTGCGCGAAGCCACCGCGCGCATTCTGCCCGCCCTGCCCGCCGGGCCCACCACGGCCGCCACGGCCGCCTTGGTCCCCGGTGTTGCCCGCCGAGGGCGCGCCGAAGGCACCGCTTTGATTCTGTTCACCGAACGCGCCCGGGATGTCTCCGAGGCTCAGGTTCCGTGCGTCGAACGCGCCGCCGAATGTAGGCGTTGCCACGCTGCCGGTTTGAACTACCGATTCCGTAGCCGCATCTGCGGTCATTCCGGGCAGCAGCGCCAGGTTCGCGTTTGCCTGAAGTTCGGTGAAGGCATTGTCGTCGGCCTGGCTCGTTTCCGATTGAGCGACACCGCGATTGCCGGGGGCCGGCGAGTTTCGCGCTGCGGCTGCGCGTTGCGACTGCGACAACAACAAGAGCTCGAAGTCCTTCTGAAGCGGCTTCGAGGCATCTGTGATTTCGACGTCGCCGGCACCGTTGGTAAAAAGGGTCATATCGACCGCAACGTGGTATTTCCCCGCTGCCGGAACTTTCAAAACATATTGCCCGTTAACTTCGGTGATCACCGAAACGGGGTTGCCGCCCTTCTCGTCAACCGCTGTAACGATTGCTCCAGGAAGGGGCACTTGTTTGGATCTGACAATTCCCTGAATCGTCGGGCCACCGCCCGACAGTGTTTGAGCAACGGCCGTGAGGGTCATAACAATGAGGCCGCTTAAGAACAGGAATCCATTGGTTCGAATCGAAGGTTTACTCAAAGAACACCTCCAAACTCATATAAAGAAACTATTAAGGCCGATTTAAGCCTCTACAACTGCGGATACGCTTGCTCCGTTGGGTGCCTTGTTAAAAGTTGTTAACCGCAGTTATGAGCGAAGGGGAATCATGGGGTCGTGGTGCTCGTGATTGAAGAGGTGGGGGGTGACTCGGAGCAGCGAACGCAGGCCGGGCACGGGATCTGCGGACAGTGGTCAGACTTGAATCAGGCCACCGTCCGCAGTTGCCGGTTCAGGCAGATCGGGCGTATTGATTGAACCATTCGATGGTTCTCGCCCATGCCTGAGGCGCAGTCACCTTGTTGTAGCGTTCCGGCGTCGCATCATTGAAGAAGCCATGGACGGAGTTCGGCCAGATGTGCCCTTCGTTGGGTATGTTGTTTTTCTTCAATTCTGCTTCGTATGCCGGCCACGCATTGACCAGGCCTGTGTCGAGCGCACCATGATTAACCAGTATTGCTCCTTTGATCTTCGCGACGTCGGCTGTCGGAGGAGCAGCACCGTAGAATGGCGCGGCAGCGGCCAGGTCCGCGCCAAGCAGGACGGCCAGGGTGTTGGCCGCTCCGCCTCCGAAGCAGAAGCCGGTCGCGCATACCTTGCCGTTGGACATAGGGTGTGCCTTCAACCACTGCGCGCTGGCAACGAAGTCCTGAGTGAGCTTCGGCTTGTCGACCATGTTGAAGAGCTGTCCGCTTTTATAGTCATCACCCGTGTAACCGCCTACGGTTGTCAGCGCGTCCGGCGCAAAAGCCATGAAGTTTTCCAGGGCAAATCGTCTTGCAACGTCCTCGGTATGCGGATTGAGTCCGCGGTTTTCGTGGATCACTATCACTGTCGGAAGCTTCGTGGCTGTTGCCGCGCGCGTATCCTGGCTGAACGGCCTGACAAAATAACCGCGAATGCGACCGTTGCCGTTGGGAGACTGAATCGTTTCGTAGGAGGCTTTGATCCGTTCATCGTCTTTGCGGACCTGCTGGCCGAGCACGTAGTTCGGCATCAGTCTTTCGACAATCGCTGCCGCGGTCAGCCCGACGGTGGCGAAGCGCGATACCTTTTCGAAAAAATCACGCCGCGTGATTTCCCCGTGAATGTACTTTGAATACAGCTCTACCGCTTCCGGTGGAAGCTTGCTTTTCTGCTTTTCCATTGTTCTGCTCCCCTCGTGTCAATTCTTCTTGTCTGTGGCAGGTTTGGGCGGCGGCTCTGGCCGCGCATAGATGTCCACGACTTTCGGTCGTGGGCCTTCAGTCGAAAGGCCTGCCGCGCGCATCAGCCTGGTCACAGCATCGATCGTCGGCACGTCGGGACGCGGGAGACGACCGGCATAGCCCTCGGCGAGGAACAGCGGTGTGCGGCCGAATTTATCGGGTTTGCTCCAGATTTTCGGATCTGCACCACGCTTGGCCAGCAACTCGACGACACGCGGATAGATGTTGTAGGCAGCTCCGTGCATCGTCGTATCACCTTCGTTGTTCACTCCATTGATGTCGGCGCCGAGGTCGAGCAACATGTTCACAGCGTCCAGGGCTTCGCTTTCCTCGCCTGCCTCTTCCAACGGCTCGGTGGTGCCGAGACCGGCTGCAGCCATCAGCGGCGTGGTGTTGTTGAAGTTCGGCATCAGTGGATCCGCACCCAATTGCACTAGCAGGCGCATCAATGGAACGTCCGAGCGATCGGCAGCGAACAAAAACGGCGTTGCCCCGTCAGACTCGATTCTCGAGGAGGTATTCGGCTGTTTCGGCGCGCCTTTGGGCAGGCGAAAATTGACGTTCGCGCCTCGCTTCACGATTTCCCGCACGAAGTCGAGACTGGTGAGACGGCCGGCGCCGGTCGCCGGCGCGGGATCGCTGTTGTCGCTCGAATCGGGTTTTCGTACCCATGCCAGCGTATGGAGTGCGGTGAATCCCGATCGGACATCGTTCGGATCGGCGCCCGCGTCGACCAGCGCAATCGCAAGTTCGAAATGGCCGTTCTGCACGGCAAGCATGAATGGACTCGTGCCCCGGTCGACCGGCCCTCGCGCATTTTCGCGCGCCATCAGCGCATTCACATCGACACCAGCAGCAAGAAACACGCGGGCTGTCTCGAGGCGTCCTTCACGCACGGCAAGGGTGAACGCCGTAAGGCCGGAATCGAGGGCTGCCTTGATGTCGGCTCCAGCATCCAGCAATGCGCGGACGACGGCGGTGTTCCCCTCGGCCGCTGCCCACATCAATGCGGTCTGGCGGTGCCGCTCGCGTGCATCATGCCTGGCGTCGTGCGCGAGCAACGCCTTCACCGCTTCGGCATTTCCGGACCGCGCAGCCAACATGAGGACGGTTTCGCCGCCACTCAGCTTGGCGTTCGCGTCGGCTCCAGCGTCCAACAACAGCTTCACAATTGCAGCATTACCGTTCGTGCATGCCGATGCCAGCGGGGGCACGCCATAGCGGTTCACGGCATTAACATTCGCCTTCGCTTTCACCAGCAGCGCCGCAGTTTCCGCATCATCGTTATACGCGGCCCAGTGCAGCGCCGTGGTCCCGTCAATCTGAGCGGCATTGACATCGACGTTCGTTTGCAACAGCGCGCGGACGCCAGCCTGATCGCGTCGCTCCGCGGCGTCGGCGAGTGAGGCACGTTGTGCCGCATTCGCGGGCACGGTAACCGCCAGTGCGAGAAGCGTGAGAGCACTTATCTTTTGCCAGTTCATGCCGGGTCTCCTATAGCTCGAACAGGTCTTCGATTTTTCCGCTGCTGTCCACGAACGAATCCAGATGCACGCCGACGCGGTCGAGGAGCGTGAGATGAACGTTGGCGAGCGGTGTTCCCTTCTCGTACCGGATATGCCGGCCGCCCTTCAAGCCGGTGCCGGCACCGCCTGCCACCAGGATCGGGAGGTTGTCGTGATCGTGAAGGCTCGAATTACCCATGCCGCTACCGTACATGTAGACCGAATGATCAAGAAGCGAGCCATCACCATCAGGAGTGGCCTTCATTCTCTGGAGGAAGTCCGAGAATAGCGAAACATGAAACGCGTTGATCTTCGCCATCTTGGCCAGCTTTTCCGGATCGCCTCCGTGGTGGCTGATGGGATGGTGCGGGTCCGGGACCCCGATCTCCGGATACGTACGATTGTTCTGCTCGCGCGTGAGCTGAAATGAGACGACGCGCGTGATATCGGCCTGAAATGCCAGAATCTGCAGATCGAACAGGAGCTTGGCATGGTCGGCGAACTCCGCCGGCACACCTACCGGACGTTCGACATCGCGCAGCTTGGGATCCGTTGCCGCCGTCTCGGCACGCTGGATCTCGCGCTCGACATCACGAATACTATCGAGATAGTGATCCACGCGCACGCGATCGGGCACGCCGACACGCTGCTTCAGCTTTGCAATGTCCACACTGAACGAATCCAGCAGGCTTCCCCGATTCTGCAATCCCGCGCGGCGCGCGGCAGCATTCCCGCCCTCGCCGAAGAGGCGCTCGAAGACCACCCGCGGATGTGCTTCCGCCGGGAGCGGAGTCGTCGGCGACGACCATGACAGGCAATTCTGATAGACACAGGCGTACCCATTGTTGCAAACGCCGGCCAGCGGGTTCAGATCCATCGCGAGCTGCAGCGAAGCGAGTTGCGTATCGCGGCCGATCTCCCTGGCTGCGATCTGGTCGGCCGTGATGCCCGAAAAATAATCCGAGCTGTCGGTGTGCCTGGCGAAGGCCGCGCTCAAAAACGCGGAGTTGGAGGTGTCGTGAGTCCCCGGATAAGCATTCTGCAGCCGGGTATTGGTGATCACCGTCACATGATCTTTAACCGGGTCGAGCGATGCGAGGATCGGCGTGAGCTCGCGGAGTTCTCCCTGGCCGGACGGAGTCCATCGCGCCTGATCGCACCCCATCGGAATGAACACGTATCCAAGCCGCGGCACCGGCTTTGCGGCCGTCCTGGCCAATGCGGTGGCAGCGGGAATCATGCCATCCAATAGAGGGAGAGCCAGAGTTGCGCCGGCCCCTTTCAGGAACGTCCGTCTGTGAAGGGCCTTCTTCGCGATGAACATCACCGTGTCTCCTTATTTAGTGCTCCGCATTTGAAACGGCACACTCTTCACGATTCCGAGAATAAGCGATGAGAACCGGTATCCGTCTTTCTCGGCGTCTCGAACAATCTTTCGAACGGCGGGCGCGTCGTAGTACTCCACGCCACGTCCGAGCGCGAACGTCAGAAGCTGCTCCGTCAGGGTGCCCGCAAACAGTTCGGGCCGGCTCAATAGCGCATCTTCAAGTCCGCCGATGCCTTTGAACTCGCCGACGCCGGGCAAAGCTGCCGACGGATCGACGGGTTGCCCGTCTGCGTCCGCCTCTCGCCACTGTCCCACTGCATTGAAATTCTCCAGCGCGAAACCCACCGGGTCAATCGTTCGGTGGCAGCTTGCGCAGGCGGGGTTGGCGCGATGCGCAGCCATTCGCTCGCGCATGGGAAGATTGGTTGCCACGACGCTTTCATCGAGCGCGGGCACGTTTGCAGGCGGAGGAGGCGGCGGCGCGCCGAAAACATTCTTCAGCACGAAAACGCCGCGAAGTACCGGCGATGTTCGCGTCGCATACGACGTGACCGACAGCACGCTGCCCTGCCGCAGCAAACCGCCACGATGACTTTCAGGCGCCAGCGTGACGCGGCGGAATCGGCTTCCGTAAACGTTGGAAATTCCGTAGTGCTTCGCCAGTCGTTCGTTGAGGAACGTGTAGTCCGTCCGGATCAAATTCAGAATGCTGCGATCCTCGCGCAACACGCTGTCGAAGAACATCTCGGTCTCCTGCCGGAAGGCCTGCCGCAGGTTGTCGTCAAAGTCGCGAAACAGAGCATTGTTCGGACTGACGGCTTCGACATTGCGCAGCCGCAGCCACTGGCCCGCGAAATTCGTCGCCAGGTTGAACGAGCGCCGGTCGGCCAGCATCCTCCGTGCCTGTTTCTCGAGCTCGCCGGGCTGGCTCAGCTTGCCGCGAATGGCGACGTCGAGCAGTTCATCGTCCGGGACGCTGCTCCACAGGAAAAACGACAGCCGCGATGCCATTTCAAGATCGCTAATCCGGTAAACACCGTTCGCCGTTCTCTTCAGGTCTTTGGGGTCGCTTTCCACACGGAACAGAAAATCCGGGTTGATGAGCACGGCGCTCACTGCCGTTTCGATACCCGCGTCGAAATCACCGCCGGCGCGCCCTTCGTGATAGAAAGCCATCGGCTCATCAACTTCAGATTTGGTGACCGGCCGCCGATAGGCGCGACGAACCAGCGTCGAGAGAATTTCTCGCGCACACTTTTCTTCCTGTTCTTTGTCTTGTCCGGCAGGTCGGCAGGTAAACAAACGCCGGCGGCTCGGCGTGTCCTCCGCGCCCTTTGCGCCATAAGGTCCGGTTATCGAAAACTGACTGATGGCGGGCACCGTCCGCGGATGCCGCCTTTCGTTGAAGCGAGATTGCGTGGGCTGCCTGGGGGTTTCGATCAGGGACGATCCTTGCTTGACGAATGTGACGGCCAGGTTGTGTGGACCTGCGTGAACCGGGATACGCAGTTTCAGGTTCTTGTCGAGCGTTGTGTCTTCATCGGGTGTCGCCGGCCTCTTGATAGTGAAGGTGCCGACCTGCTCCCGATCGAGCAGCACCAGCAGCTCGTGCGGACGCGCCTCACGCAATCCGCCGACGCTTCCCGCCAGATCACGCATCAGCCAGATCTGGATGTCGTACTCGCCCTCCTGTGGAAATGTATACGATACCGACGTGCCGCCGCGGGTACCGATCGGCAGCCCGGGCATTTGTTCTTCCTGCGAGAGATCAGCAGGCAGGCGAATGATGTCGTTCTGTAAAGAGGGCTGCGATCTGCCGACCGCGAGGCTACTGATTCTCTGCGCGGCAGAGAGGTACCGACCCAGAAGCGTCGGCGACAAATCGCCAACAATGACATTGTCGTAGCCATGTCCGCTCTCATCGGCCGGAAGAAGCGAAGCGGCATCGACGTCCAGTGCGAGCAGGTCTCTGATCGCGTTCTGATATTCGGTTCGATTCAGGCGGCGCAGCGTTTCCGTGCGACCCGGATTCGGTTTCCCGACCGATGAGGCGTCAAGTGATGTCTCCAACCAAGTTGCCAGGGCGAGCCGGTCAGCTTTAGGGGGCTGTGCCACGTTCGGAGGCGGCATAACGCCGGTGCGCAGCTTGCGCACCACCTTCTCCCATACCTCGGATTGCGTATCCGGCTTGGACACATCGAGCCGCTCCAGGCTCAGGCCGCCGGTTTTCAGCCGATCGTTATGGCACGTCCCGCAATACTGATCCAGAAATTGGCGCTGGCTCGAAATAGCCGTGGAGCGTCCGGCAGACGCCGCTTCACCTTGCGGTGCAGCGGTTTGTGCCTGAACAGAAAGCAAAGCCGTCGCGAAAAGTGCAGCTAGTCGAGTTAAGGTCATTGGCCCTTATTTCGTAGCGTTTTGCGCGAAGTCTACCATAAAGAGCTCCGATCGCTCGAAACTACCGTCTCCTACCTTGCGAATCGCGGAACGCTTAACTATGCCCGAGCGTCGATGGCAGGAATTCCGTACCCCAGCACCTTTTCATCCGCTGTTAGCAGGCGCAGTCCGTCGTGTCTTGCTTGAATGATCAGGAGCCGATCGAAAGGATCATTGTGAAGGCGCTCGAGAGTTTCGACCGCTGCGGCATGTTCGGCGCTGACGGAAAGAGATTCGACATTGTCTGCAGCAAGTCGCCGCGTCACGTACGCGGCAACTGCTTCTGGAATCGGCAACTTTCCTAATCCACGCTTGATCGCCATTTCCCAGATGCTTGCTGCGGATAGAAAGACCTCATTGCGCGGATCAGCAATCTGTCTTAGCACGGCTGGGGACAACCGTTCCGGTTCTGTATTCCACCAAAGCCAAACCTGCGTATCGAGCAGCAGTCTCATGATTCAAAGTCAGCGACGATTTCTCCGGGCAATGATGCATCGAAGTCGTCAGGCACCTTGTAGAGTCCTCGATCACGGCCAGGCACCCTTTTTTGAGGTGGCTTCCGAGCTGCAACCAGACGCGCTACAGGGGTGCCATCACGGGCAATGATTATTTCTTCCCCGGCCTCAACCTTGGCGATTAGCTTCGAGAATTGTGTCTTTGCCTCATGGATATTCACAGTCGGCATAGCGATAGACTAACATCCGGACTAACCACCTGCAAGTGCCGACGATTTGCTCCACAGCCCTTGGCTAGTTGGCTGCCTGGCACTTCCGGCAAACGCCGTAGATTTGCAGCTTGTGATCCAGCACCTTGAAGCCGAGTTGTTCCGACGCCGCGTCCTGGACGGATTCAATCTCGGCGTTGAGAAACTCGATCGACGTGCCGCATTCCATGCAAATCATGTGGTCGTGGTGTTCGTGATTGAAGAGGTGTTCGTAGCGGGTGATACCGTCGGCCAGGTCGATTTCGCGCGCCAGCCGGCACTCGGCAAGCAACTTCATCGTGCGATAAACCGTGGTGTAACCCACTCTAGGGTCCACTGCACGAACGCTTCGGTAAATGTCCTCGACGCTGCGATGGCCTTCGTCATTCAGAAATGTTTCAAGGATGAGTTCGCGGTGGGGAGTGACTTTGAGCTTGTTCTCGCGCAGGTAGTCGGTGAGGACCTGCATTTCCGGCTTCAGCAGCTTCATGGCCCAGGCTGACCAGCAGGAAGAAGCTTCACGACGTCGTTATAGAGCACGAAAACCATGACGGTAAGGAGGAATACAAAGCTGACCTGAATGACGCGCTCCTTGAAAGCAAGGCTCAGGTCATGTCCCATGAAGCCTTCCACGATCAGCAGCAGCATGACGCCACCGTCGAGGATGGGAATGGGCAACAGATTCATCAAACCGAGATTGAGGCTGATCATCGACATGAGCATCAGCAAGGGACCGAAACCGGCATCGTAGAACTGACTCGTCGCGCGCATGATGCCGATAGGGCCGTCCACAGACTTCATCGAAGTCTCGCGCTTTACAAGCTTGCCGAGCACCTGGAAGATGAGCGTGCCATATTCGATGTTCTTGTCGATGGCTCGGCTGAACGCGCCGGAGAAGTTTTCCTTCACCATGATCGTCGGTATCACGAAGCCGATCCCTATCAGGCGCCGTCCATCCTGCAGGTTGGGCGTCACGGTAACTTCCCTTGTTTCACCAGCACGGACGATCGTAATAGGAAACGTTTTTTCTGTCAGGCTTTGGATAATTTCCGAAACCGTGTGTCCCGAAGTCTTAAGATCAGTGCCATTCACGGCAGTGATTTCATCACCGGCCTTCAATCCAGAAGCCTCCGCTGGGGATTTCGACTGAACTGTGGAGATGACATTTGTGACCCGAACCTTAGGCTGGATGCCGGCGAATCCGACTTCCTCCCTTCCCTGTTTGATCGGGGTCATCGAGGTTGAGACGGTCTGGCCGTTACGGTTAACGACCACCGAAATTGTTTGCGCGGCATTTGTCACGATGCGCGCTTCGACTTCTTCCCAGTTCGGGTGTTCCTTGCCGGCAATCGAAAGAATTCGATCGCCGGACTGCAGCCCAGCCGCTTCTGCGGGAGATCCCATTGCGACACCACCGATAACGGCATCGCCTTCGGAGAATTCGGGTACTTCGGTCCCATACATGAAAAGACCGGTCAACAGGCCGACCGCCAGAATGACGTTCATTGCCGGGCCCGCAGACGCCACGAGAAAGCGCTGCCATTTGGGCTTCGACAGGAATTCGTGCGGAGCGCCGGTCACGGTATCCCCGACGGTTTCCCCCGCCATCTTGACGTATCCGCCGAGGGGAAACGCGCTGATGCGGTAGTCGGTATCCCCGTAGCGATAGCCGATCAGCCGCGGGCCAAACCCGACGGAAAACGTTTCGACCTTTATTTTGAAAAACTTAGCGACGAGAAAATGACCAGCTTCGTGAATGACGATGATGGCGCCAAGGACAATCAGGGCTATCCCGACATCCTTGATGAAATCGATCATGAATTTAGTTTAGCATGCCCCACCCGCTCTGAGGCGAATTGCCTGGCCCACCCATCGGCCGCCATCACGTTTTCGTAGGTAATGGGAGCGCTGCTCGTGTGGGCATCCAGGGCGGCCTCGATCGTGCGCGGAATGTCCACAAAGCGGATCTGCCCATCCAGGAAGGCCTGCACCGCAATTTCGTCGGCGGCATTCAACACCGCTGGAGCCGTTCCGCCGGTCTTTATGGCCCGATAGGCCAGACCTACACACGGGAACTTTTCCATATCCGGCGCCATGAACTCGAGACGGGAGGCAGCAGTCCAATCGAGCGCAGAGACACAGGACTCAAAACGATCCGGCCACGTCAGAGCGTATTGAATCGGCTGGCGCATGTCGGTGGTCCCGAGCTGAGCGATCACAGACCCGTCAGTGAACTCCACCATCGAATGGACGATCGACTGTGGGTGCACCATGATGTCCACGCGGTCCTCCGGGACACCAAACAACCAGCGCGCTTCGATCACTTCGAGGCCCTTGTTCATCATCGTGGCGGAATCTATGGTGATGCGCTTGCCCATCCGCCACGTCGGATGATTGAGCGCATCTTCGATCGTCACGTGCTCCATTTGCGCAGCGGGCGTGTTCCGGAACGGCCCGCCAGAGGCCGTCAGGATGAGGCGCTTTACTTCATGGCGCTGGCCCGAACGCAGGCATTGATCAATCGCGCTGTGTTCGCTGTCGATGGGGATAATGCTTGCCCCGGTACGCGCCGCGGTTGTGCTCAGGAGTTCGCCGGCCAGTACCATCGATTCCTTATTGGCCAGAGCCACGGTCTTCCCCGCCTGGACCGCGGTCCAGGTCGGCAACAGCCCGGCGGCACCAACCGCACCGGAGACGACAATGTCCACTTCCGTGGCCGAAGAGATGGCGCGCAGGCCGTCTGCGCCGACCAATATCTCCGGCGTTCGGATTCCGCGCTCCCGGCAGCAACGATTGAAATCGTCGAGTTTGCTCTTGTCCGTCAGCGTCACCACTCGCGGCTGGAATGCCTGCACCTGATCCGCGAGTCGATCCACCGCGCTGTGCGCCGCGAGGGCAAAGACGCCAAAGCGCCCGGCCAGGTGCTGCACGACCTTTAAGGTGTTTTGGCCGATCGATCCCGTAGAGCCAATGATCGTTAACTGTTTCATCACCGAAAGAACCAGTAATACACGGGCGCCGCAAAAAGCAAACTATCGAGCCTGTCGAGCATGCCTCCGTGACCTGGCAGAAGTGAAGAGGAATCCTTGACGCCGGCGCTTCGCTTGAGCGCCGATTCTGCCAGGTCTCCAAGCTGGCCGGCGCAAGCGGCAGCAAGCGAAGCAACCAGCAGAAGACCGGACGACCGATCCAATAGCCAGGCTCCCAGCACGACTCCGGCAATCATGCTGCCCAGTAGTCCCGCGAAGGCACCTTCGACGGTCTTTTTTGGACTGATGGTCTTGGCAAGGAGGTGGCGTCCCATCAGCCTCCCGCCGTAGAACGCTGCCGAATCACCAATCCAGACAACACCAAGCAGGACGATCACCGTGTGACGGCTCATCACGAGAACAAAGCCCAGAAGAAAGCACGTATAGATAACCCCAAGGATCGACAGCGCCGCCCTGGGCAACGCGTCCTCGATCGACACGCTGAAGGTGGTGACTCCGGCAGTGATCAGCATCGCTGCTGTTACAGCACCCAGCACCCATAACGGCGTGATCGCAAACGATGCGGTAACTGCGGCCCCCAGGAGAAGAACCCATCTGCCGGGCCTCGTTCCGAGTCGGGCTTCGCCAAGAACCAGCAGTTCTTCAAAACATGCCGCGCCGGCGACGGCGAGAACAAGAGCGAAAAGCCAATCCGGTGAATAGAGGATCAGGAGAAGAGTGGCAGGGACACCGACAAGAGCCGTTAGGAGTCGCTTCATTCCTTCGCAGCGGAAAGGATCGGTGCTTCGACAAGTCCGCCGTATCGGCGTTCGCGCTTCTGAAAGGAAATGATGGCTTCGTAAAGATCCTTCTTGCTGAAGTCCGGCCAGAGAGTATCCGTCACGTACATTTCCGCATAGGCGATCTGCCACAACAGGAAATTGCTCACTCTCAATTCGCCGCTCGTCCGAATCAGAAGATCGGGGTCCGGGAGTCCGCCGGTGTAAAGATGGCGGCTGATATCCGCTTCAGTCACAGGCCCCTGCTTTTGCGCAATCAGGCTGTTCACTGCATCCACGATTTCGGCGCGGCCGCCGTAATTCAGCGCGACCAGGAAAATCATCCCGGTATTGCTCTGTGTCCGTTGAATTCCCTTTTCGATTTCGTTGCGTACCGAAGCATCGAGGCCTTCGATCCGTCCGATCACGCGAAAGCGGATGTTGTTGCGATGGATATTCTCGATTTCCCGATTCAGGTATTCCTTGAGGAGGGCCATCAATGTGCGCACTTCCGTCGCTGGTCTTTTCCAGTTCTCGACGGAAAATGCATACAAGGTCAAAACGGAAATGCCGAGCTCGGCAGAACCTTCGACAACTTCTCGGACGGCATTTATGCCGGAACGATGTCCGGCAACTCGCGGCAAGCCTCTCTTTCTCGCCCAGCGCCCATTCCCGTCCATGATGACAGCAATGTGGTTGGGAAGTGCCGAGCGCTTGATCTGTTCCAGTAGATAACTTGCGGTCCCTGGCATCCCGGCGATCTTACCACGCAAACGATTCGCGCAATCGATCTAAATTTGCAATACAAAGTTCTTTTAGTACTCCACTTGCAGCAGGTGAAGACCGCCGGGAGGGACACACGGGCCGGCAATGCGCCGGTCGCGCGCAGCGAGGATCCGCGGGATATCTTCGGGCTTAAGCTTTCCGGTTCCGACGTACAGCAACGTCCCCACAATGGTCCTCACCATGTATTGCAGAAAGCCGCTGCCGCGGATTTTGAAGGACCACTCTTCGGCATTGCGCTCCCATTCCGTCTCGAAAATAGTTCTCACACGATCCTCCACTTCCGCGGAGGCCGCAGAAAACGAAGTGAAGTCGTGAGTACCGACGAAGCAACGGCTGGCCTCGTCAACCGCGGCTTCATCCATGGCATACGGAAAGCGATAGACATATCTGCAGTGAAACGGACTGACAACATAGTTGCGCCAGACGTGGTACTGGTAAGTCTTCGACTTCGCCGAGTGCCTGGAATGAAACTCCGGCGCTACCTCCTCGACCTGCCAGACTCGAATCTGCGCCGGGAGCAGGGCGTTGGCTCCCCGTTGCACTGCGTCGGTGTCCATGGCACGGATCGTTTCCACGTTTGCGACCTGACCATGCGCGTGCACGCCGGCATCGGTGCGTCCCGAACCCGTGACTTTGACTTCATGATTGAAAAGTTTCTGGAGAGCCTCCTGCAGCGTTCCCTGCACGGTTGGGAGATCCGGCTGGATCTGCCATCCGTGAAAATCCGTGCCGTCGTAGGCGAGCGTCAGCTTGAGGTTGCGCATCGGTTTCGGTTATAGCATACCGGTGGGCAACGCGGTTTCCATCACTGGCGCCATCATCACCCACAACGAAGAGAGTCACATCGCCGAAGCCATCTCCAGTTTGTCTTGCTGCGATGAAGTCCTGGTTGTGGATTCGGGAAGCACGGATCGGACCCGCGAGATCGCGGAACGGTGCGGCGCGCGCGTCCTCACGCGCTCATGGGACGGATACTCCCGCCAGAAGAATTTCGCGGCTGAGCAAGCCCGTCACGACTGGATCCTGAGTCTCGATGCCGATGAACGCCTCAGCGCCGAGCTCGCCAGCGAAATCGCCCAATGGAAGCGCGCGGCTGCTGGAGGCGGTGGAGACGCTGGAGGATCCATGCCGCGTCGCGCGTTCTATCTGGGCGCCTGGATCGGTCATTCCGGCTGGTACCCGGATCGGAAGCTTCGGCTTTACGATCGGCGAGTCGGCTGCTGGCGTGGAGACTTTGTTCACGAGAGGCTGGAGGTCAAGGGACCCATCGTTGCATTTGCCGGCGACCTTTTGCACTTCCCTTACCGGAATTGGCAAGACCATCTCGAGCGAATCGATCGTTACACAAGACTTGCGGCGGATGCGGCTCGAGAAAACGGGAAACGCGGCAATGTCCTTCGGCTGCTGCTGGCACCGCCGCTGACCTTTATTAGAGCGTTCGTCTTCCGAGCCGGTTTCCTCGATGGTTGGCGCGGCGCACTGATCGCTGCTGCGGGGGCACGCTATGTTTTCCAAAGGGAGTTACGTATACTGCGCTAACAATGGGACTGCCGGGACTGCTCTTCAGTGTCTTGATCGGCCTCGCCATAGGAAGTTTCCTCAACGTTTGTATTTCCCGGATGCCACACGATGAGTCGGTCGTCCATCCGCGCTCGCGTTGTCCGCAATGCAAGAAGCCGATCGCCGGCTATGACAATGTTCCGGTGCTCAGCTACCTCCTGCTCGGCGGGCGATGCCGCAACTGTAAAAAGAAGATCTCCGCCCGCTATCCCCTGACCGAGGCGCTGACCGGTGTGATCAGCGTGCTCATCTATCTCAAATACGATCTGGGGCTCGAATTCGCGGTCTACCTGGCATTCGCCGCCGCGTTGATCGTTCTGGCCTTCATTGACGCGGATCACAGGATCCTTCCCGATCCCATCACCCTTAACGGCCTCTGGATCGGCCTTTTGCTGAGCCTGGTGATCTTCATCCCCGCTCCGCTCGTGGCGCGGGCGCTCCAGTGGTCCGGGTATTCCTTTCCGAGCGATCGAGTGGTTTCTTTCGCTGCCAGCGTTGTCGGTGCGCTCGTCGGGGGCGGAATCCTGTGGGTGGTCGGCGAGGCGTACTTTCGCGTTCGTGGCGTCGAAGGGATGGGGTTTGGAGACGTGAAGATGATGGCGATGGTAGGAGCGTTTCTCGGGACTCCGCGCACCGTCTTCACGATCATGGCCGGCTCTCTTCTGGGGTCCGTCATTGGAATCGTTTTGATGCGATTCGGAGGAAAGGACAAAGAATACGAGCTGCCCTTCGGCACGTTCCTCAGTTTTGGCGCGATCGTAGCTTTGCTATACGGGGACACCCTCATCGACCTGTACAAGAAGACGATGTTTCCTTCATGACATGCGCAGCTGCGCATAAGCGGAGCGAATGTGAGCCCGATAGGGCGAAACAATCAAGCAATGCAAGCCCGGTAGGGCGCAGCCAGTAAGAAAATGAACGAGCACATCACGAACAAGATGCCCAGCGGTTTGATAACCGTGAATCGCGAAGGAAGAATCCTCTCTCACAACCCGGCAAGCGACCGCATCTTTGAAGGCAGGCTCAACAGAAACGCGATGTTTCGAGACATGGTGCGAGAGTCTGACGCGCTGCAGGCGCTCATCGATCGATGCATTAGCGACGCAGAAGTCTTCACTCGCATGGAATTCAACGCTCCGACCTCCGACGGCGACAAGCGTATTGGAATCAACCTTTCTCCGATCATGGATGCGGAAGGAGAAATCGAGGGTGCGATCTGCCTGTTATCGGATCTCACGGACCTGGTAGAGCTTCAGAATCGAATGAAGCTGAAGGAGAATTTCGCAGCGCTGGGAGAAATGTCCGCGGGAATCGCTCACGAGTTCAAGAACTCGCTCGCCACCATCATGGGCTATGCCCAGATGTCCGCCACCGAAGCCGACCCTCAGACCTTGCGGGGCTATGCCCGGGAAATCCAGAAGGAGTCCAATTCCCTGGCTGCCGTCGTGACGGACTTCCTGACGTTTGCCCGGCCGGTAAGCACCTCCGTCCAGGATCTGGACCAGATCGATCTCGTGGAGCTGCTCGACAGTGTCATCGCCGACGTCCAAAGTCATCGGGTCGGGAGTTACGAAGTGTCTTTCAAGGCAACGACGTCCGCGGTGGTGCCTTGCGATGCCACATTGATGCGCCAGGCTTTCCTCAACCTCTTGATCAATGCCATAGAAGCCATGGGCGAGAAAGGCAAGCTGACCGTCCAGATCGATCGCGTCAAAGAGCGCGGCGTGGACCACGTGCGAATCATCGTCGAAGATACCGGCCCCGGTATTCCGGCCGCGCAAATAGCGAAAATATTTGTCCCCTTTTTCACGACAAAATCCAACGGCACCGGTCTGGGTTTGCCGTTAGTACAGAAAGCGGTGGTCGCCCATAACGGCCGTATCGAGGTTCAGAATGTTGAACTTCACGGCGCCCGCTTCATCATCACACTGCCTCTCAGCGAGCAACGGCGAACTTAGGTCTTACAGTTGCAGTGCCCGGGCGGGAGCGATTATGGCGAACCGCCGGGGATTCACCCTCATTGAAACACTGATCACGACACTGGTCCTGGTTACCGGGCTTGCGGCAGTCGCCGGACTGTTCTCGTATGGCGCGCAGGCGAATTCTGAGAATAGACAGCGAACCGCAGCGACAGCACTTCTGTACAGCAAGATGGAGGAACTCCGAAATGCGCGCACCCTGGTGCATGGACAGTACGCGGAATACTTGTCCATCCAATCGGATGGCAAAGTCGTTGTCAGTTCCAACATCAGCGGCCCATATATGCGTGTCTCGACTATCGAGGCAGGCACGCCACAACGGGTCACGGTGCTTGTCTACGCCCGGCAATCGAGCCGAGGCAATTCTTACAGAGAACTGGCGCGAGCAACAATTCTGGTAGGGAGAGGCTTTTGACCCCACGATCGCCCATCGATCGCGCGGCCGGATTCTCCCTCATCGAACTACTCGTCGCAACGGCGATAACTGTCGGTGTGGGTTCGATCGTCTTCCAACTCTTCCACCAGAACGAACGCGTCTTTCGCGATGAAGCCGTTCGCATCGAAATGCAACAAACAGCCCGCATGGTGCTTTCCCAGATCGGCGATGACATTCGCATCGCCGGCCAGAGCGTGCCTCCCGCATTGAGTGACGTCGTCCTCCCGGGGTCTACTGGGCATCGTCTCAATCTGCGGGCAGGAATCAGCACGACAGAGTCGATCGTCACAACGCCACTTCCCATCACGGTCGTCTCAGGGACATCCGTCACACTGAAAGTTGAAAACACGAGCGGCTTTTCCACCGGCAGGCAAATCTTTGTCTGGAATGACGCCGGGTGGATTCGAGCCAGTGTCGACTCGGTCTCAGGTTCAGCCAAAACAATCCGCATGACTCCCTCCACTGGCAGCGCGTCTTCCATGAGATTCGATTCACCGCTGATTATCGGCCTGGACGAGGCGATTGCTGTTTACCTCGATCCAGCGACCAACACGGTGCGCCGCACCACCTCGTCCAACACGACAAACGCCACGAGCCCTGGGTGGGCCCCATCGAATGAGCTCGCGACTAACGTCATTGGTCTGGATTTCCTGTACTTCGACAACGCCGGACGCCCGCTAATCCCCGATACGCCACAAAACCAGGCGAATGTCGCAGCGATAGAAGCCCGCGTAAGGGTTCGCCCTGCGGCTCTGCTTGCCGGCAACTCCCAGCCCGTTTACACCCTGTCGTTGACCGCACACCCGCGCAATCTGCGATACAGATAATCTGTGTTGGCCTCTGCTATTATTTCGCGCGTGCGAATACTTCTCGTTGAAGACAAGGACAGCCTTCGTCAAATGCTTGCCACGGCGATTCGCAAGGCAGGCTATACCGTTGACGAAGCCGCCGATGGACCGATCGCTGCGGAAAAAATCCGCAAGCAGCCCTACCATCTGGTGATCACCGACCTGCGCCTGCCCACTCTTTCGGGCCTGGAAATTCTGCGAACACAGAAGGACATCGACCCCACGATACCGGTGCTGCTCATGACGGCTTACGGAACTATCGAAGAAGCGGTGGAGGCGATGAAGCAGGGCGCATTCGATTTTCTTCCGAAGCCGGTAGACATGTCGCACCTCTTTCTCCTGATCGATCGTGCTCTCGAACAACGACGTCTTCTGGTTGAGAACATCCTTCTCAAGGAAGAATTCCAACGGAATTACGGCATTCCCAAAATCATTGGAGACAGTTCTGCGATACAAGCTGTAAGCCGCGAGATCCAACGCGTCGCGCCAACCGACGCGACGGTTCTGCTCACAGGCGAAAGCGGCACCGGCAAGGAAGTGTTCTCGCGAGCCATTCACCAGCTCAGCCCACGCCGCGACAAACCTTTCGTGGCGGTGAATTGCGCGGCCATCCCGCACACGCTCATCGAGAACGAGCTATTTGGACACGAGAAAGGCTCCTATACCGGCGCCGTGTCGCGAAAGATTGGGAAGTTCGAGTTGGCGGATCAGGGAACGCTCATGCTGGACGAAATCGGAGAGTTGCATGTCTCCGTCCAGGCAAAAGTCCTTCGCGTGATCGAAGAACAGGCTTTCGAACGCATTGGCGGTCTGGAAACCATCCGCATCAACACGCGGGTCATCGCCGCCACCAATCGAGACCTGCACGATCTCGTTGAAAAGCGCGAGTTCCGCGAGGATCTCTTCTTCCGCCTGTCGGTCTTCCCTATTCACATACCACCGCTGCGCGACAGGATGTCCGACGTGCACCTGCTCGCGCAATTCTTCGTAGACAAGTTCTCACGCGAGCTCCATCGCCACGGCCTCACGCTGAACGCTGAAGCCACGGAAGCCCTGTCGAATTATTCCTGGCCCGGGAACGTCAGGGAACTGCAGAACACGATCGAACGGGCAGTCATTCTTTCCGAGGGCAATCAGATCAGGCGAGGTGACTTGAACTTCGCTTTCCAGCAGCGCAAGGAATCCGACGACAGCCTCGCCCATATTCTCGATCTCTCAGGTTCCCTGGCGGAGGTCTCGAGCCGCGCAAGCAAGCTTGCCGAAAAATCGAAGATCAAGCAGTCGCTCGAACTTGCCAGATGGAACAAGTCGCAGGCGGCCGAAATCCTGCAGGTTTCCTACAAAACACTCCTGAACAAGGTGAAGGAGTACGGTCTGGAGTAGGGCATGAAAAAGCGCGCTCCCAGGAACGAGGATTCGAGTCCACACATGGCGAACAGCCCGCCGGCAAAAAAGCCGACTGCGAGCGCTCAGCTTCCAATCGAAGATCGACGGCCCCAGGCGCTGGCGCAGCGCAAGCTGCAGGCGATGATGGACAGTACGACGCGGGCAAGGCAGTTTAGCCCTGTGCAGAAGAAGGCCAACAAGGTAGTGCAAGCGACAGATTCGGGTGCCGAAGGCTCGCAGCTTGGCTCCGTGGGAGGAGTAGTACAACTTGTCAACGATAAAGGCGTCAGGGTTCAAACAGACTCGGAAATGGATGCAGTCAAGGATCAGGCAAGCCTGATCCTCAATCTGATGCAGAAAAAGGTGTCGAACTGGAAACCTAAATTGGCAAAGGAAGGCAAAGCTAAAGGACAGCAAAAGGCGAAGGAGCAACTGAGTGGCAAAAAAGGGGAATCTACCGGATGGAAGGTCGTAAAAGAGATCTGGGACCACTTGGAAGACGACGAGAAAGTAACCATCTGTACAGAGATAGTGACGCAAGGTGCAAAAGGAATTGGCACCGCCATCCGTGCATGGGCCGAAAGTGAATCAAGCGAAGAGCCCAAAAACTCCTCGTCCAAGACGGAACGCAAGCACAAGAAAAGAGATAGTCAGGACGGTAGCAGCATGCTAAGCGACATGCTGGGTGCGGCAGGTGAATTAACCCTTGGTGATCTGGAAACAATGTATCACTTCATGAAGGAGTACAGGGGCATCAAGAAGGAGGTTGCAAGCTTGAAGTCCGAGTTCATCCAAAAAATTGGGGAAATCGGGGAGGGCCTTGGAGAATTTGCGGGTTCAATACTCGACGATAGCGGATTTAAAAGCCTGATCGCTGAATTCCAGGGAGTATACACAGCCCTTGAAACCGCATACCGAGATCTCAGCAAGAGGATTGAAGAGAATGCCGACAAGGACCGGTACTCCGAGGAGTTCAAGGCCCTGGATGAAATCTTCGTACAGCGGCGAGGAATTGGGCTCGCAATGCTTGCCGGCGGAGTAATACCTCCTGACCGCCAGGCTGCATTTCCCGAACTGTGCAGAACAAATATTGTTGCTATCAAAGAGGCAGCCCGCGACAAGAGCGCTCGCGAAATACTATCGGGCGGCGCCAAAAAAGCGAAGGAGGCGGTGCTCAGTCTTGGTTCAAAACCAGACCCCGAGACTGCGATGGATGACGCGGCGACGACACTTCAACGCGTGTTATGGGAGCCATCGTGGAGCAAGGTCACGCGATTCGGGTCGGCTCCGGATGGGATCGTTGCCTTGCGAAAAATGGTCAAGGTGAAAGGCGCTGGGGCGTATTTGCTGGAGGCGCAGCAACAAAACTTCGGATCACATTTATTCCGAAATGACATCACTAAAGCATTCTATAAAACCATTAAGGATCTGGACCTGACGGACCCCGGGAGCTTGAAGGATGGGACCCTGGCGTTCCAGGCGACTGAATCTCAATTGCAGAAGAAGAAATAGGAGCCAACGCCTGAGCTTTCGTGACGAGCGTTACTTCAATCCCCAGTGAATCGCTGCGATTCCACCGGAGAGATTGCGGTAGCCGACATTTCTGAAGCCTACCCGCGCCATCAAAGCAGCCAGGTCCCGCTGCGCGGGAAAGCGGCTGACTGAATCCGGCAGGTATTGATAGGCGGATCCCTGCCCGGAAATCCAGGCGCCGATCCTCGGCAGAATGCGATGGAAATAGAACTGAAACAACTGCCGCATCACCGGAATCACGGGTCTTGAAAACTCCAGCACAACAAGAACGCCACCAGGCGTGAGGACGCGCAGCATCTCGGCCAATCCCCTTTTAGGGTCTTCAAGATTTCTCAACCCGAAAGCCACCGTAACCGCAGTGAAGGAAGCATCGACAAACGGGACCGCCATCGAATCCGCCTCGACCGTGCGAATCGGCAACGTCTGGGTTTTCTGAACCGATCGCACCAGCATCGGATGGCAGAAATCCGATGCAACAACCGGTACGTGGAGCCGCTGATGCAACTCAATTGCGAGATCTCCCGTTCCACTGCAGAGGTCGAGGCAAACACCGGGATTGCCCGGCGACAAATGCTCCGCCACTTTTTGGGCCGCCAGCCTGCGCCACCGGCGATCGATGGAAACCGACAGGAAGTGGTTTAGAAAATCGTAACGGTGGGCGATCTCCCCGAACATTTGCCGCACGATCCGGCCATCGGGGCCATGAAACTCAGCGTCGGGTCTTGCTTTCATCGATCATTGCCTTGACGGTTTCGCGAACCAGCTCAAGCGGGACGTCGCGGGTGATCTCAACTCGGCCGATATCCCGCGGAAGAATAAAGTGCACTGCCCCATCACGAACCTTCTTGTCGTGCTGCAACGCCTCAATAACGGGTTTGACCTTGATCGCTCTCAGGGAAGGCAGCTTTCCAATGGACTCGACAACGGATTCCGCACGTTTCGCGGTATCGCTTTCAATCCGGCCAAGCGACGCGCTGATTCGCAGAGCCGCAATCATGCCGTAGCCGACAGCTTCTCCATGCTTCAAACCCCGAAACTGAGCGGCCGTTTCGAGCCCGTGCCCCACGGTGTGACCGAGATTCAAGACCCGCCTCAAGTCGCCTTCTTTCTCGTCGCGAGAAACGATGTCGCCTTTGATCGCCGCGCAGCGCGCGACCAGAAATTCAACACTCTCCGGGTCTCGCTTCAGAATGCGCCCGATTTGCGACTCAAACGTGTCGAAGAGCTCGCGGTCGCAAATGAGACCGTACTTTAGAGCTTCGTAAAGCCCGCTGGAATACTCGCGCGCCGGAAGGGTTCGGAACGTTGCCGTATCTGAAATCACCAGGCTCGGCTGATGAAAAGTTCCGACCAGATTTTTCAAGACACGAAAATTAACTCCGGTCTTGCCTCCAATACTCGAGTCCACCTGTGCAAGCAGCGTGGTGGGCACCTGGACCACCGCAATGCCCCTCATGTAAATCGACGCCGCGAACCCCGTGACATCGCCGACCACGCCGCCACCCAGTGCGATCAGTGTGGATTGCCGGGTCATATGGAGTTCGGATATGCGATTGAGGATGCGCGTAACGGTGGAAAGGGTTTTTGCACGCTCTCCTTCGGGTATCAGAAGGACGGGAAAACGCTTTCCCAGAGACTTGCCCACCGCCTTGAAGATTCGCGGTTGCGAGACCAGCAGAAACGGGCCGGAAAGGCCGGCCCGTTCGAGGTGTTCATCGATGTTGGGAATCAGGTCGCTGCCGACAACAACCGAATAAGTTGTATGCGGCAGCCTGACCGCGATTGTTTGCAGCGCCGATCTCCTAGCGCTGAACGCTCTGGCGCTGGACCTTCTGCTGAACCTTTTTTGCGTCAGGCATCAGCTCAAGGGCCTTCATCAACTGCACATCGCCTTCATCGAGAACCTTCTGCGCTTCAGCGTTGCCGAGGCGCTTGTAGAAGATTTCGTGACGGATGCGCATCTTCAGGAAGTCCTTGTTGTCGGCAACATCCTTGTCGGTGAAAGGAATCTCGCGCTTCGAGAGGTGTTTCTTGAAGTCGTTGAGCATGGCGTCAGAAACCTGGAACGACGCATCGATCGACGGGTTCTTTTCGAAAAACTCCAGGGCGTAGGAGAAGAACACGTAATTCTCCAGCATGGCGATCTGGAAATCGTTGGGCTTCGGCCGCTCGACGATAACGTCCGGCGTAATGCCGCCGCCGCCGTAAACGACCCGTCCGTTGTCGGAGTACTTCACTTCCTTCTTCTTGTCGTTGTTCGGATTGTCGCGGTGATTGTAGTAATCAAACTGCGAAATCTGGGAGTAATCACGCTGAATCAGGCGCCCGCTCGGCGTGTACCACTTCTGAGTGGTCAGCAGGAGACCGGCTTCATCACCGACGTTGTTCCGGAGCGTATAGACCGACTGGACGAGTCCCTTACCAAAAGTCGTCTCACCTACGATCAGCCCGCGATCGTGATCCTGAATAGCGCCAGACACGATCTCCGATGCGCTTGCGCTTCCCTGATCCACCAGGACCACCAGGGGATAGGACGGGTCTGTGTTGCGGGTACGCGCTGGATATTCCTGCACCGAGCCATTGGTACGGCCACCGGTTTTGAGGATGACCTGATCTTTCATCAGGAAGGTCTCACCGACCTTGATCGCTTCCTGTAGCAAGCCACCGGGATTCCCCCGCAGGTCGAGCACCAGGCCTTCGAGTGTGCGCGGATCCATCTTCTTCAGCGCGCCTTCCAGTTCTTTGCCTGTCGTCTCGGCGAAGCTGTCGATCTTGATGTACCCGATCTTCGGCCGGATCATGTAGGAGTAGTTGATGGTGTACTTGGTCAGCCGCTGTCGAACGATGTCCAGCTCGAAGGGCTTATCCTGTCCGGGTCTGGAGATCGTGACGTGAACCTTGGTTCCCGGGTCCCCGCGCAGCTTGGCAACCACCTGATCCACGGCGAGGCCCGCTGTGGGCTCGTTATTGACATGGGTGATCATGTCGCCGACGTGGAGCCCGGCCTTTTCGGCCGGTGACCCTTCGAAGGGCTGCGACACGATTGTCACCTTGCCGAACATCGACTGCACCTGAATGCCGAGGCCGGCATACGAACCGGTCTGGTCCTCGCGCAGCGATTTGAAATTCTTGGGATCCAGGAATTTGGAGTGCGGATCCAGCGTGCGAAGCATCCCATCGATTGCGCCATAAACGGCGCGTTCCGAATTAATGGGGGTCGCGTAGTTGTCCTCCACGAGGACGAGCATGTTGTTGAAAAGTCGGAGCGCGTCAGCTTCGGCCTCGCCCTTGGCCGCCGGCGGTGCCTCGCCGGCAAGGATAACGCCAAGTAACGCCGGGAGCAGGAAAACCAGCCCCAGAAAAAGGGAAACCCGCAAACGCGTATGTTTCATCTACTTCTCCTCATTCCGAACAATCCACAGGCATTATAGCAGGCTAGTGTTATCATGAAGACCTCCTTTTGGAGGATTTATATGGGGCCTTTTGGATTTCAAGAAGTCATCTTTATTTTTATTGCCGCCCTGATCATCTTCGGACCCAAAAAACTCCCTGAAATTGGTAAGACTATCGGAAAAGGGATGCGTGAGTTCAAAAAAGCTACCGATGATTTGAAGTCGAATTGGGAAGACCACATCCGCGATTCCGAATCTCCGGTTCACGACATCAAGCAGACCATGAACGAAGTCAAATCCGATCTGGAAGCGTCTACGAGAGAGATCACCGCGGACATGCAAGCCGACGTCGATGCGATCAAGACAGAAGTGGAAGCCGCTACGAGCCTGGAAGAAAAGCCACCCGTGACCACACCGCAGGAAGAGACCAACCCCGATGCCCGCACCCACTGATCACGACGAAGAAGTAGACGAACAGGAAGAGCTATCCGGCTCAATGTCGTTCTTCGATCACCTCGAAGAACTTCGCCGCCGCATCCTGCATAGCCTGATCGCTGTTGGTGTCGCCTTTGCTCTCTGTTACTACTTCATCGACCCGATCTACAACGTGTTCTACCGGCTTATCTCCGAGTCGGGCGCAGTGTTGAACGCTACAGGGCTTACGTCCTCGTTCATGATCCTGCTGAAGATGTCGTTTCTGGCGTCGTTGTTCCTGGCAGCTCCCTTTATCTTTGCCCAGGTGTGGCTTTTCATCTCTCCTGGTCTTTATAAGAAGGAGAGACGCCATGCTCTCCCCTTTGTCATTTTTGCCACGACCCTGTTCATATCGGGAGCGCTATTCGGTTATTTCATCGCGCTACCTGCCGGCATGCAGTTCCTCATTCAGCTCTCGAAAGAACACAAGATGCAGGTCTTGCTGAACGTAGAGGAAGCGTTCGACTTTGTGTTCTATATGGAGTTGGGTCTTGGAATTGTTTTTGAAATCCCGGCGCTCATTTTCCTGCTGAGCCGCCTGGGGTTGGTGACTGGGCCGTTTCTGCTAAGAAACATCAAGTACGCGATCCTCATCTGCTTCGTGATAGCTGCGGTGATCACGCCCACAGGCGATGTCGTCAATATGATGATTATCGGAGTCCCGATGATTGCGCTCTACGCGCTGGGAATCGTGATCGCATACGCCTTCGGCAAGAAGCGTAAAGAAGACTAGGCTCAAACCTGCGATCGCTCCGTTACTGGCTGGCGCGGCGGTCGATTTCGTTCAAGCTCAAATAAACCGCGTCTCCGACGATCTTCAAGCTCTGGCCGCTGGTCTTGTCCAGCGTATCGCCGGCCTGATGCCAGTAGCTGTGGCCGGGGCCATAGTCGAAATCGATAAGGTCAACTACAGGAATCCCGGCATTCTTGAACGGAATGTGATCATCGGCGATGGCCCGATCGTTGGTCGGGAATTCGCGCGTATAACCGAGCGATCGCGCGGTATTCCAGATCGTGGTCGTCAGCCACTCGGTGGACTGCGACTCTTTTTCGATGTTCAGGTTCTTGTCTCCAATCATATCGACAAGAATAAGCGCCTTGAGCTGACGCAGAGTGCCGGCCTTAAGCCTGCGATCGACATCATGTTTGCTGCCATAGACGCTGTCGTCGTCCGTCCACTCCACTACCGCTTCTTCCCCGTCGAAGAACACGAACTCCAGCGTGTTCTGTAAGCGCAGATCCTTTGTTGCTCTCGCCATTTCGAGAACCCATGCCGCGCTGGAGCCGCCGTCATTGGCGCCAACAAAAGTCATCTTGTCGAAAATCTTGGTGTCGTAGTGGCCGACAAGGGCAATCGTACCCGGGCGGGTCCCCGGCCGACTGGCGCGGATATTCGTCATTTTCTTGCGACCGCGGGGCGTGACAGCCTCGAACTCATCGAGTTCCGCCTTCAGTCCAGCCTTCTGAAGCTCGGCGACGATGTATGCGCGAGTTTTCGCCAACGCTTCGCTGCCGGCTGGACGTGGTCCGAAGTCAACCATCGCCTTCAAATCAGCGAAGGCGCGATCGGCGTTGAACGGAGACGTGCGGACCTGAGGCGCAGCCGTCGGCGCCGAAGCGGGAGCCTGTCCCCTGCCGGCCTGCATTCCATAAGCCAACGCCGCCGCCAGAATGCCGCTGCCGAGCAGCAACCACCACGCATTTCTACCCGACTTCTGTTTTGCCATAGGAGTTTGAAGTGGACGGTAAGGGGTTCGAACCCTCGGCCTCGGCGTTGCGAACGCCGCGCTCTCCCAGCTGAGCTAACCGCCCGATACGAACGATGATTAAAACATTCCCCATGCTACTCTTGCAACGGAATGATGGAACACGCCTGAAGACCTGGGAGAAACCTACCGAAATTCTATGGAAATGCTGAAACAGTTGCTCGACGTGGTTCTACATCTGCGCGAACACATGGGCGAGTTGATTTCCCAATATGGCTCACAGATCTACGCAATTTTCTTTGTGATCATATTTGCCGAAACAGGGCTGGTTCTGACGCCATTTCTTCCCGGTGACTCCCTGCTCTTCACTGCCGGGGCATTCGCAGCACTCGGACAACTGAGTATCTGGAAGATGTTTGCGATTCTGTCCGTGGCCGCTGTCCTCGGCGACACGGTGAACTACTGGATTGGTCACTACCTTGGCCCGAAGGTCTTCAAGTGGGAAAAGTCGAGGTTTTTCAATCCGCAGCACCTCAAACGCACCCATACCTTTTACGAAAAATACGGCGCGAAAACGATCATTCTCGCGCGCTTCGTGCCGATCGTCAGAACCTTTGCGCCCTTTGTCGCCGGAATCGGCGCCATGACTTACGGCAAATTCTTTCTTTATAACGTTCTAGGGGGACTTGCCTGGGTTGCCATCTGCCTTTCCGCCGGTTATTTGTTTGGAAATATTCCATGGGTCGCCCGCCATTTCGAAATCGTCGTCATCGGAATCATCTTCGTTTCTCTGCTTCCACTCCTTTATGAATTGTGGAAAGGCAGATCCGCGGACGAAAAGTAGGACTTTTCAGAGGATGGATGTCATCGTGCTACCCTGATTTATAGAAGTAAATTGGGGTGGTGCAACATGATGAAAGTATTTCTCTCATCCCTCCTGTGTCTCCTCCTCGCCGGCGCAGCTCTCGGACAGGACGTGCCTCCCGTCGCAACACTCAATGTTGATGTAGCTCTCGTCGAACTGCATGTCACCGTCGCGGATCGCCTCGGGCATCCCATTGGGGGGCTCACACAGCGGGACTTCAAAGTCACCGAAAACGATGTGGAGCAAGCTATTGCGGTGTTTAAACATGAAGATATCCCCGTCAGTCTCGGCCTGATCGTGGACAACAGCCGGAGTATCGAACCGCGCAAGACACGGCTCGATGCTGCTGCACTATCCTTCGTCCAGAAGAGCAATCCGGACGATGAGGTCTTCATCGTTCATTTCGACTTTGACGCGCGCCTCTCGCAGGACTTCACCGCAGATCACGGAAAGCTCGAGCAGACACTGGCGGCTGCCAAACCTTACGGCCAAACCGCACTCTACGATTCCCTGCTGCTGGCCCTCGACAACATGCAAAAGGCACAAAACCCCAAAAAGGCTCTGCTCCTGATCACGGATGGTATCGACAACGTTTCAAAGAGCACGCTGGAGCAGGTACTGGATCGATTGAAGCGCGAGAAAGTGCTCGTCTATGTTGTCGGATTGCTGAGCCAATCCGGTGGCGTCGCGAGCGAAGACTCTCTCATTCAAATCGGTGAAGCCAGTGGGGGCCGCGCTTACTTCCCGCAGACTCCCGAGGAAGCCCGCAGAATGATGGAAATCATCGCCAACGACCTGCGGGAGCAATATACGGTTGCCTACCGCCCAACCAACGCGATGCGCGACGGCAGTTGGCGCTCAGTTCGAGTGGAAATTACACCGCCCAAGGGCTTTCCCAAGGATCTAACCGCGAACTATCGGCATGGGTACTTCGCCCCGGAAAGCCGAAACGCGAGCCGATAACCGTAGTGGGCAGCGACGTATTCGAGCGCGTGTCCCCTCCTCGGCGAGTATATAATTACCCTCGCAGAGGAGGGGACACGCGCTCGAGATACCCGCTCACGGTTTGAAGAAGTCATCCCTGACCGCCACGTTGTATCGGACCGAAGTGAACTGCGTTTCTTCGATCTTGAAGCCATCGATATATCTTTCAATCCGAAACGGCGTAGTGACGCCCTGAACGACGCGAAAATCCGAAAAGACGTACGATTCTTTCACCCCGCCAGTAACGAATTCGATGGCTGTCACCCGCGAGGTCGCATCGTCAATAAAGTACTGCGTCGAGCGGGATTCAGACTGGACTTCCACGACGTGAGCGTTGCTCTTCGTACCGGCGTCTCGCACCGTCGCCTGCTTGCCGAATAGATTTCCGACGGCGCGAACCGTTTCGCTCTCAATGTAGCTGCTGGCCAGCCCGCCCGGTGCCAGGGCGATCACGCCGTTAAACGACTCCCACGTGGAGACTCCGTCTGTCCCCTGGTGCAATTCCCCGCCGCCGTCCTTCAGGATCCGCTGAACACGCGAGTCGTCCTTCCGGGTAACGGCGACGTCGATCGTGACCTTCGCGCCGCTGCCCGCGACAAAGTTAAGCTTGCCCTCAGAGACCGAATCTCGCACCGAACTTAGTGCCGTGCGCCCACCGTGAGCAATGGCGGCCCGTTCAATGACTTCCGTGGTCTTCTCTTTCCTCACAGGTCCTGCGGAATGCAAGGGAAAGGCCGTCCCGCTGTGTTGAAAACAAAGGTCTTGCTGGTAACGACGACAAAATGTCGCGGATTTGCCGGACGACTATTCCGACTTTTTCGCGACTTCTCAAGTCGAATGGCTAATGTCCCGCTGGGGCGTGGCCGATGTGCCCCCCGTGGAGCAAAGAGATAAGACGGATCCGGCCGTGGAACAGACCCGCTGGTTGATCCAGCGCTTGCTCAATCTTCTTTCCGGCATGGCCGCAGCCGGCAGCAGTGACAAGGCGTCTGAATTCAGGAAAGATATTGCGACCTTCACAAAAGCAATCGTCGATCCCCTTCCCGGAGAATCCGTCGATGCGGCCTCGCGCAAGTGCATAGCGCGCTGTCAGGATTTCTTCCAGAAAGCGGACTCTTATCGCGTCAACCACGAGGGTGCCTACACCGAAATCATCGACGTCCTGCGCGACGCGGTGCGGGCGCTGGCAAGCGAAGTCTCGCTCGACGGCATCGTCACCACATCCGCAGCACGCTTCAAGGAGATGGTCGAAACCCAGGACCTCTCCAAACTGAAGACGCAGATGGTTGAAGAAATCGCGAAGCTGGAACAAGCCGTCCAGGAGAATCGGATCCGCCGCGAACAAACCATCTCCCAGCTCACAGAACGAACGCGATCCCTGGAGCAACGACTGACACGCACACGCGAACGGCTGAGCCTGACGCTTGCTGAAAGCTCCCTCGATCCCCTGACGCGTGTCGCCAACCGGCGATATTTCGATCTGCAACTTGCGTCGTGGATGGAACCCCAGGCGAGAGAGCACCCCTTCGTGCTGGCGATGTTTGATATCGATGACTTCAAGAAAATCAACGATGCCCACGGTCATCAAGTCGGCGACAGGGTCTTGAGAGGCATCGCGCGAACTCTTCGAACGGTTACTCGCGAGGAGGACGTCCTGGCTCGTTACGGCGGCGAGGAGTTCGTTCTTCTGTTACGCAACCTGACCGCCGATGCGGCGCTGCAGCGTTGCAACGAGATTCTGACATCGGTCGGAGCGCAGGTGTTCGACTGGGAAGATCCGCGGCGAAACCTCCGCCTGCGCACAACCCTCAGTTGCGGAATGACCGAGTTCACTCCCGGAGATTCCGTGTACGACCTGCTGAGGCGTGCCGACCTGGCACTTTATCAGGCCAAGAAGCTGGGAAAGAACCGCATCGAAATTCAACGCCATCTGGCAACAGCCGACGTATGACACAGAACGAGGACATTTCGACGTTTGACCCGTTTGAAACTGCCGTCGTCGCGCGTCAACCGATCTGCGACCGCGCCCACAACACCTTTGCCTACGAGCTCCTCTACCGGAGCCCCGGAGAAAACTCGGCCATCATCGACGACCAGGAACGGACAACAGCCGAAGTCATCGTCAATTCCTTCATGGAAATCGGCCTGGAACGAATCGCCGGAGACGCCACCGCCTTCATCAATGTGACAAGGGACTTTATCCTGGGAAATCATTGCCGGGCTTTGCCGGCGGGCCGCGTCGTTTTCGAGATTCTCGAGAACACTGAAATCGACCTGGCACTGGTAAACGCCGTCAACGCGCTCGCCCGCGACGGATACGCTTTCGCATTGGATGACTACGCGTTTGAAGAACGGGTCAATCCGCTGCTTCCCTATTGTCGTTATGTCAAAGTAGACGCGCGCCAGGTGCCACCGGAAATGGTGAGCCAGCGCATCGGGGAACTGCGCAAGTTTCCGGTTCGACTTGTTGCTGAAAAAGTGGAGACGCCGGAGGAGTTTTCGTTCTACAACAACCTGGGCTTCGAGTACTTCCAGGGATACTTCTACTGCAAGCCCAAACTGTTTTCGACGGCGAGAATGCCGAGAAATCGAGTCGCGATAAGCCAGCTCCTCACGAAACTGCACAAGCCCGATATTCGCTCGCGCGACATCGAAAGAATCGTCTGCGAAGACCTTACGCTAAGCTACCAGTTGCTGCGCTATATCAACTCAGCAGCCTTCTCGCTTCCGCGACAGATCGAATCCATCGCGCACGCGGTGCGGATGGTAGGAACGGACCATATCCGTCGCATCGCCAGCCTGATGATGCTCGCCGGCATGGACGACAAGCCACGCGAGCTCCTGACGACAAGCCTGGTGCGCGCGAAGATGTGTGAGTTGCTCGCCCACAGGCTGAGCTACGCCAACTCTGAAGCGCACTTCATGGTCGGCATGTTTTCCACCCTCGATGCCTTTCTCGATTGCTCGCTGCGGGAAGCACTGACCGAACTGCCGCTGTCGAATGAAGTCCGCGATGCACTGCTTCACCACGACGGGGAGTTGGGCATGGTTTTGGAGCGGGTGCTCACTTATGAAACCGGAGACTGGGCAGCCCTCGACGCACTGCGAGTGGATACCGCCCCGCTGGCGCAAGCCTACTGGCGGGCGTTGGAATTCGGGGAAAGCCTCATCCGGCAGATTGCAGGAGTGCCGAGAAAGCCGGCGCCCACGACAGCGGCAATTACACTCGCGTAAGGATCTCTGGCCCCTCGGGCGTGATCGCAATCGTGTGCTCGAAATGGGCCGACGGGCGGCCATCCAGCGTCACAACGGTCCAGCCGTCTTCGAGTACTTTTACCTTCTCGGTGCCAAGATTGATCATCGGTTCGATGGCGATCACGAGGCCAGGCTTCACTTTCGCCCCTTTGCCATTGTTCTGCACGTAATTGAGCACAGGTGGATCTTCGTGCAAGGCCCGCCCGATGCCGTGCCCGCAAAACTCGCGAACAATCCCAAAATGATGCTCATCAGCGACTCTTTGAACGGCGGCGGAAACATCCGAGATGTAATTTCCGGGAACCGAAGCTTCGATGGCGGCGTAGAGCGCTCGTTCGGTCACCGTCAGGAGGTTCTGCACTTCAGACGGGATTTCCCCGATGGGAACCGTTACCGCCGAATCCCCGAAGAATCCGTCGTAGATCACGCCGAAATCCAGACCGACGACGTCGCCGTTTTTCAACGTGCGCTTTGTCGATGGAATGCCATGAACGACTTCTTCATTGATGGAGATGCAGATACTTGCCGGAAAGCCGCGATACCCTTTGAAGGCCGGTATGGCGTTCCGCTTACGCGTCATGTCTTCCGCCAGACGATCGATCTCTGCAGTGGTGATACCGTCGCGTACGATCTGGCGAAGCTCCAACAATATCTCGGCAACAATGCGGCTGGCGCCCTTCATGCGCTCAATTTCCCGGGGCGACTTCAAACTGAGACACCCGGAGATTGGAAACATGGCTGATACGAAACTGGCGGGTAAGAAAATTTTGATGGTGATTCCCCACACTCAGTTCAGGGATGAAGAGTTCTTCGAACCGAAGAAAATCTTCGAATCGGAAGGGGCTGCGGTAACCGTGGCATCCACAGCGGTTCGTACCTGTCATGGCACCAAGGGCGGCACAATCCAATCTCAGGTCACCATAGCGGAGGCGAAAGCCGAGGACTTTGATGCCTTGGTGATCTGCGGTGGTCCTTCCACTCCCGACTTCCTGTGGAACGACAAGGCGTTGCCGGTGCTCGCCGCGGCCATGTCGGCCGCCGGCAAAGTTATTGCTGCGATCTCGCTCGCCACGGTGGTGCTCGCGAAGGCAAAGCTGCTTGCCGGCAAGAAAGCGACCGTCTACTTCCTGCCTCAGGCAATTCAGGAATTAAAAACCGGCGGGGCAACCTACGTGACGGAACCTCTGGTCGTGCAGGAGAAGCTGATCATGGCCGAAGGCCCGACGGAGTCCGTCCGCTTCGGGCAGGCCGTCTCCACGGCACTCGCCAGTTAGTTCATCGTGCTCGGGGTCTGTTGAACCGGCCGGACAAAGACCGGCTTCTCGACGACGATCTTTCCATCCAGGTAAACGCGAATCTGATACGTTCCGGCACGTTCAAGTTGGACGTTGGCAAAGAACGTCACGTTGTCGGCGTAACCCTGAGACTCAATCCGAAATGCTGAAGGAGCCGCCACGGCAATTTCACGCCCGTCGGGAGCCGCGATTTTGACCTGGGTTTCGAAGTCCCCTACACCCACCCAATGATTGACCGCCGCGAACTTCAGCAACATCGCGGGAAACGACGGAAGAAACACATGCTCAAAGATACCCATCAAGGAGAGCTTGTTTCCTAATTCCAGGCGGACATCTTCACAAAGAATGCTGTAGACGAGTTGAGCAGATTTCATCGAGTTCCTTTTATCGATTGCGAAGTGCGGTCAGCAGTTTCCCGTGAATACCGTCGAAGCCACCATTGGACATTACCACGACGTGATCCCCTGCGACTGCCTGGCGGGATACAAAGTCTACGATTTCGGCCGTCGTATCGAAGGTCACGGCTGTCTTACCGCGAGCCTGGATGCCGTTGACCAACCGCTCCGGAGAAAGCTGGTCTTCCGGGGCGAGCTTCGTTCCGCCGAAGACGCGCGCGACGACGGCAGCATCGGCCGGATCGAATGCCTTGATGAAATCGTTTTCGAAGATGCGGCGCCGGCAGGTTTGAGAGCGCGGCTCGAAGACGGCCCAGATCCGATCCTGGGGGTAACGTTGCCGTACAGCCCGCAAGGTTTCGAGCACGGCCGTCGGATGGTGAGCAAAATCGTCATAGACGCGGACGTTGTGCACTTCGCCTTTCAACTCCAGTCGCCGCTTGACGCTCTGGAATGAAGACAAACCTGCCTGGATTGTCGCGTTGTCCAGTCCGAGTTCTTTCGCGACGACGATGACATCGAGTGCATTACGCACGTTGAAAGACCCGAGCATCGGGATCGAAAACTTCCCGACGTCGGTTGAACCGCTCGAAACGTCGAAATTCATGCCTCCTTCAGACGATTGAATGTTCTTCGCGCGCCAGTCCCCCGACTCGATACCGACAGTCGCGACGCGGGCAAACGCTGCGGGGATGAGTTCCCGCACGACAGGGCTGTCCACGCCGGCAACGATCAAACCCGATCGCGGAACGATGTTGATCAGCCGGCGAAAGGAAGTCTTCAACGCTTCAAGGTCGGAGTAGATGTCGGCGTGATCGAACTCGATGTTCTTCAGCATGACGATTCGCGGCAGATAGTGGAGAAACTTTGGCCCCTTGTCGAAAAACGCGGTGTCGTATTCATCACCTTCAATGACAAAGTCGGGACCGTCGGCAATCTGGAAGCTCTTGCCGAAGTTCTCGGCGATTCCGCCCACGAGAAAAGACGGCTTGCGACCCGCTTGTTCCAGCACCCACGACATCATGGCGGTCGAGGTGGTCTTGCCGTGCGTCCCGGAGACAACGATGGAGTTCTTGCCGCGGATGAACAGCTCCTTTACGGTCTCCGCCATCGAGGCATAGCGCGTCTGGGAGTCGAGCACGGCCTCGACTTCGGGGTTTCCTCGCGACAAGGCATTGCCGATAACGACGACGTCCGGGTTGGATGCGGCCAGATGTTCCGCGCTGTAGCCTTTGTAGACGCGGATGCCGAGCCGTTCGAGGAAATCCGACATCGGAGGATAGACGTCGGAGTCGGAGCCCTCCACGACATAGCCTCGCGCTTGCAGCATTCCGGCGAGGGAGGCCATTGCAGTGCCGCAAATCCCAATGAGGTAGTACTTCGTCGAGGAATTCATCTATGCCGACACCGCCGGTTCCAGCAGTTTAAACAACGAATCGGAACCCAGCGAGAGCTGTGCGCGAATGCCGAAGGGAACCATCACGTTTGGCCCGGACGTGTGTCCTGTCGGGAAGCCGTACAAAACGGGAAATGCCGTGTCGGCGAGAACGTCCATAACAACCTCTTCAAGAGAGTATCCCTGATGGACATGCTGGATGCAGTCGAGCATTTCACCGAACACGATTCCCTGGACGCCGTTCAGCTTTCCCGCGTGTTTTAGCTGAGTCAGCATGCGGTCGATCTGGTAGGGTTTTGCGGCAAGATCTTCGAGGACCAGAATCGACTCGTGGGTGTCGATCTCATAGGCTGTTCCCAATGTCGCGACGACAAGCGACAGGCACCCGCCAGTCAGGCGGCCTTCTGCCTCGCCGGATCGCAAGACGGAGGTTCCGGTGAGAGGAAACCGCACGGCCTCTCCACGCAGCAGATCCAAAAGGACCTTTTGGTCGTAGCCGGCTGTACCTTGGCGGATTGCGGTCGCGACCATGGGGCCGTGGAAGCTGACGACGCCGCTTCGGTCCCAATGAGTCAGCAAGCTTGTAATGTCGCTCGATCCATTTAAAATCTTGGGGTTAGATCGAATGAGCTCAGGTTCTATGTAAGGAATAATCCGCGCGGTACCGTATCCGCCGCGAGCGCAGAAAATCGCGCGGACTTCGGGGTTTCTAATCATTTCTAGAAGTTCGGTAGCGCGGCGCTCGTCGTTACCTGAAAAGTAACGGTAGGTCGTGGCAATACCCGGACGGTACAGCGTGCGAAAGCCCAGCCGTTCGAGCTCTCGGCATCCTTCATCCAGCATGTCCTGCTTGATGTTGCTGGCTGGAGCAACGATTCCGATAAGGTCGCCCGGTCGGAGCGCGGGGGGTTTTATTCTCAATGCCGTCGCCTCCCGCAAGATGAGCGCGTCCCCTCCTCGGCGAGGAGGGGTGGATGCGACATCAAGCTCGTTAGAAGGAGCAGGCGGGGTGGTGCGCACAACCGCCAAATGTTTTGGTACAGCGCACCACCCCGTCTGTGCGGGCTGAGGTGGCTATCGCATCTTTTTCTTGACCGCACAGCCATCCCTCCTCGCAGAGGAGGGGACACGCCTGCCTTCGACGCCTTCATAGACTTCAGCACCTACGGTGACCCAACGCTTCGGGATTTACAAGATTCGGTGGCCGCTCGCCTCTCAACCCCGCGAGAACGTTTTCAGCGGCCATCAGGCACATCCTCAAACGCGTTTCACGCGACGAACTTCCAATATGCGGAGCAAGTACCACGTTCTCAAGGGTCAGCAACTCCGGCTCGACTTCCGGCTCACGTTCAAACACGTCGAGTCCGGCCGCGGCAATCTTTCCGGACTTAAGCGCGCGAGCCAAGGCCTTTTCATCGACCACAGGACCCCGCGAGCTGTTCACAAAAACGCAATTGGGTTTCATTAGCGCAAAAGCCTGATCGTTCAACAAATGCGTGGTTGCGGGAAGCAGCGGGACGTGAACCGAAATGAAGTCCGACGTCACCAGGAGAGTTTCAAAACTTACCGATGTGGCGCCCTCGGACTCCGTCGCCGGAATTGCACGCCCGGAGCCGCAATATTGAATCTTCATGCCAAAGCCTTTGGCACGGCGAGCAACGGCTTTTCCGATGCTGCCCAACCCGATGATACCCAGCGTCTTTCCGTAAACGTCCTGACCCAACAGCATTTGCAGCTTGAATGCGTTCCATTGGCCGCCACGAACGAAACGATCCGCTTCGGCAACGCGACGAGCAGCGGCCATTAGGAGAGCCCAGGCAAAGTCTGCTGTGCTTTCCGTGACGACGCCGGGAGTATTCGTCACCAGAATCCCCAGGCGGGTCGCGGCCGGAACATCGATGTTGTTCAAGCCG
>JADMIO011507026.1_pt1 | contig 62692 bp, 54 predicted proteins | sample 8958161 | NCBI WGS metagenome assembly JADMIO01 (sample SAMN16585339, study PRJNA669376) | soil metagenome | isolation source: Crop rotation soil | place: USA: Cullars Rotation, Alabama | collected 2011 | reverse complement strand
CAACTTGTCCACGTGGAATTCTAAGCTTAGGATCCCAATGTGCTGGAAAGAAGCGTATTTAAAATAGTCACGCTAATACTGGTTGGCAGATCGATCTCCCGCAATACAATATCGTTACGTTTAGCAAATCGCATATTTGACTCACCCCGGCGACGCTATGCTGGCCGACCCTCTCTATGGCAAGCCATAAAGAGGGAGAAAAATTATTCTTTTAGTACCCCTCTTTGCGCGAAGCGGAGAGAGGGTGGTCGAGCGAAGCAATGACCGGGTGAGTCAACACGCTTGCTTGGTGTGCGACTTTTATGTAGCAGACTTTTCTATCGCAGACCTTTCTAATGGGGTGCCGAAATAAATTCTGCATGACGGCTGGTTTTAAATTGGTTACCTGATAGACTGATCAACCAACCCTGCTCAGCAACCTCAGTCGTACAAGGGCCATAAGTAATAACCCGTATCTTCCTCTTCAATGATTCCTTTCTCAAAACTTCCAATACCTCGTCCAGCATTTTACCTCTGAAAGGTGTATACATAAAGAATACTGTTCCTAAACTGTAATCCGCTTCCCTGGCGTCGGTATTGATAAAGGCGACGTTCTGCAATCCAAGCATAGCTGCACATTCCTCTGAATATTTACAAAAAGCAGGATCAAACTCTATACCTACAGTTCTGATGTCAGCCAGCAAATTCACCAGCATCGCTACCTGTCCCAGTCCGGAACCGATATCGAAGAAGACATCATCTTTTTTAATTCCGCCTTCCTTCACCAAGTCAAATATGACCCTTGCTGGTGTCTTTTGGTAGAACACCATTTCCGGCTCCAATGTCCTGCTTTGCTCCGGCATATGCTGAAGAGAAAGCAAGCGGTTGATGAAAATGTCGAGGTTGTCGTAACCTTCCTCTTCGTCGTAATTACTTTCAAAACTGACATACTCTCTTACAAGTGATTCGAGAGCCTTGCCGCTATATTTTCCCTGGCGAATCTCCTGTTGAAGTGTTTGAAATAGCTTATTATCTATTTCCTCCAATTGCGCCTTGACCTCTTCCGCCTGATGATAAACTTCTGTCAATTTATACTGATCTAACTCTTTTGAACGAAGCGAGTCAATCAGATCAAGTATATGGAATTCTAAAAAGTCGATGGTATCAGCGCGGGCATCGAAATTCTTCTCATCATAAAGTGCCGGATTGCTCTTTATATTTTCAATATGTAGTTCTATTTGCGAAAGGATCATTTAATAAATTGAATTCTTTCTCCAATCGATAAGCCCTATTTACCTACCATCGGCATAAGACTTTTCAACTCTTCACTGTTTACCTGCCGGCCAAATTCAGCTATTTCGAATGCTTCCACGTATTTAAAGGTAGTTGCCGTAGTTTGTGTGCCGTACCACTTTTGAAGAGCGAACAGGTTATCGGGAGTTACTTTACTAAAAGGGTAAGTATTATCGTAAATAAGCTTTTTCTGCTTTTCTTTATCTTTCTGTACTTCTTCCAAAATACCCAGTTGGTGCGGCAGTGCTTCCGTCACCTGCGATTGTTGTGCAGTGCAGGCGGCAAGTTTGGTATCCCATACGCTGCCGATGTTAACAGCCACGTCGGGTATGTAAGAAAAATTGATGGTATAAAAATCACGGATATATAAAAACACAGGCATTTTTTTAAGCTTTAGTTCGGGAGCAGCATCACGAACAATGTACCCTGCCGTCATATTATCCGGGTGGCCGCCTTTTGCGGGATAATAAGTAAAAACGATATCCGGGTTCCATTCGGTAATACTTTTGATCACTTTATCCCGTGCTTCCCTGGTGTTTTCAAGGTGCTGATCGTGGTAATCCAGCACTTCATAATCTGCCAGTCCGAGTATTTTTTTAGATGTCATGGCCTCCTGGTAGCGGCGTTTGGCAAGATCAGCCGGTTTCATGGAATAATGCCCGGCATCACCATTGGTAAGCGACATGAATTTTACCTGCGCCCCCATTTTAGTATACAAAGCAGTGATACCACCTGTATAGATCTCGCCTTCATCAGGATGCGCAAATATGACCATCACCCGCAAAGGTTGATCACCAAAAGCATAAGTTGAAAAGAATGAAAGAATAGCAAACAGCACATAAACCCTACGGCTATGGAAGTAAAGTAGTTTTTTCATGATGTTAAAATATTAATCAGGAATAATTGGTGTTGGATCGATGATCCTATCGATTGCTAATATATTAAAAACTAATTATTTGCCGGGGAATACGAGATACTCTTATTATAACGATGTCTGGTCAATCGCTGGAAGATGAACTGGTAGCAACCATTCCCTTGGCAGTCACCGGTTTCCCCTCTTCAAGGGGCTCATGATTAATTTTCTTTACATACAGCTCATCTACCAGGATAACTGCGATTGCCAATAAAGGCACCGCCATAATAATTCCCATTGCCCCGGATACTGCTGCCATGATAAGCTGACTAATTAAAGTAAGTGCAGGTGGAAGGTTGGTCATCTTCTTTTGAACAAGAGGGTTTACGATATTAGCTGTTATGGTTTGCGAAACAATGTAAACTACGGCAACAAGAATTGCTGTATTCGTGCTTACCGTCAACCCGAGCAATACGCCGGGGACCATAGCGATAGCCGACCCCAGGGTTGGTACAATTTCCAATAGCCCCGTAAGCAACCCTAAAACCATTGCGGCGGGAATACCTAAAATTGTTAAACCTGCCGTTATCATAATGGTGACGAGCACCATCGATATCATCATACCCTTCATCCAGCCTTTAAGTGATGAACTGATACGGTTCAAAATATGACGGCCTATCGCTTTCCTGGATGCCGGCACTAGCATCAGCACGCCGTTTTGATAGAGTGTGGGGTTTGTTGTAAAAAAGATGCCCAAGAACAAAATAATATAGAGATCTCCCAGTACGCCAAAAGTAGTGGTGAAGAAGGAACGTGCGGTGTTGAGCATTTTCCCGGTATCCTCATCGCCGCCAGTGGCATCTAATATTTTTTGTCCAAGATCACTTTTCGAAAGAGTAGCCTTTAAATGCTGAACCGTACCGGGTAACGTTTCACTTAATTGCTTAATCTGCTGCTGGATCTTTGTCCCCATGAACCATATCAGCGCTATAACAATAATAAAAGTGACCGACGCCCCGCAAAACATCGCCCAGCTCCGTTTCCATTTGGTATTCCGTTCTATAAGATCTGCTAATCCATGAAAATAGGTTGCGATCAATGAGCCGGCGAGTATCATTAACAGGACGCTGAACGCGACCCTCGCAATAAGAATTACCGAGACAAACAATGCTACAATGCCAACTGCCTGCCATACCTTTTGTATATAAGTAGTCTTCCGGTCATGTACTGTTTGCGCCATATGATTCACAACATTTTGATGACCAACGTTTTCGGAGCAATAATGTTTTTCTGGAGTCGTTTGCGTGGGTTTATAATCCCGGACCAAAAATAAAAAGGGGATTTGTAATCCCCGATTAAAAACCTCTTAGCTAGCGGATTACAAATCCGCTAGTTTGATAGTGCCGGATTATAAATCCGGACTAACAGCGACGTTCAACCCCAATTGTTCCATTCAGAATCAACAGTGTCTCTCCATAAACCTTCACCAATAGCAAGGCCGAGCACTCGAAAAAGCGTCCTATCGATACCAAGCATAGTTCCTAAAGATATTACTCGTATATCTTCTTTTTGAACATCTGGTCCAGCACCAGCAAACATTTCCCATTCATTATCTTCCCAACGCGCCACCTCCGTGATTGTTGCGCCCTTCAACGCGTCAATATTAGTAATAGCAATTGAATTCTCAGGAACCGCATAATCCCATTTATTGACCAACCATTGCCAGACGGGTTCCGAAAGAACGTTAAATTTATTTGACATTTTGGGTATATCGAGTGTATGATGATCTGAGTCGGGTATAATCTGATATGCATTAATGTTCTCGGTGTTATAATAGTCAAAAACACCCAGCATCATCAGTTCGCTCCATGACGAATCTACACTTGATAACGAGAAAATTCCTAAAGTACCAACTGAAATTTTCAGGTCAAGCGTCGCCTTTTTTTTCCCAAGTTCTTTTACGATAGTAGAAAATATTAAAGACAAATCGTCATTTAAAAAAATGATCCCACCAGCAAATATTAATTCAAATCCCAATAGTTCACTTAATCCAATCGTATAAGCATATCTTGGTTCTATTATACTAATTACCCTGGTAATGTGATATTCGTATTTGTCTATATTGGATTTAATTAAATCCAAGAATTGGCGTTTTCTATCCATATTTATTAAAGCCCTCTCAACTTGGAGAGGGCTTTAGGTAAGGCTACTGTTTCTCCGGTAACAATATCAACTTGATTAGATTACTACCGCTTAAATATTTATTGGCGGCGTCCTTAACTGTTTGCACAGTGACCTTATTCAGGTTTTTGATATGGTTTAGCACTGCATCAGGGTCTTCACCATTTTGTGATGAGCCTGCCAGGTGTGCCGCCCAGAATGAGTTTTCTTTTAACTGCACTTCAGTTGAACGTGTTTCCTCAGCAACAAACTTCTGTATATCCACCGCTTCGGGGCCGTTTTGCTTGATCTTGTTGATTTCTTCCATCGTCGCATTGATCAGCTTTTCAACATTAGCAGGAGCACAACCAAAGTATACGATGATACTGTAACGCTGATTAGGTATCTTCACAAAATTAGCCCTTACGCCCGGTGCATACACGCCACCCTCTTTCTCGCGCAGGCGCTCTATCAGTTTGATGTTCAATATCTCGTTCAGTGCATCTACCTGCAGGTTGTTATCAGCGTTAAAATCATAATCGCCACTAAATACAAGCTGCACACTGCTCTTATCGCCTATGCCTTTATGCACTTCTTTAGTTAGTATTCCTGCCGGGATATGAATGCCTAAGTTCTTATAGGTTTCTTCGCCCTTTCCTGATGGCAAACCACCAAGGTATTTTTCCAGCAATGGTTTTATTTTATCAACGTCAAAACTTCCGACCAATGTGAAAGTGAATCCATTAGCATCAGCAAAGCGGTCTTTATAAAAACTATATGCTTTGTCTAAACTGGCTTTGTCCAGTCTTTCTGTCGATGGCATCATCCTGCGGAAACTGTGGTTGCTCAGTACAGCTGAAACAGTATCCTGAAATACACTAGTCGGGTCGAGGCTTCGGTTAGCCAGCACTGATTTGGTCTGCGTCATAGTCGATTGCCAGATATCCGCATCCTTGCGCGGCTGGGTAAAATACAGGTACACCAATTGCAAAGCGGTTTCCAGATCCTTTGGTGATGAACTGCCGTTGATTCCCTCAGTAGTTTCAGTGATCTGTGGCGAGATGCGGACATTTTTACCGCTCAGCATTTTTCCTAGTTGTATTTCATTAAAATCAGCCAGACCGCTATTGCCGATCACATTATCCGCCATATCAGCCGAGGTGAAGTCAACATCACTCGCCAATGAAGTACCGCCAAAGTGATAACCGCTGATCAATATCTGGTCGTTCTTAAAAGTAGTCGGTTTCAATATCACCTTTACGCCGTTGGATAAGGTCAGCGTAGTGGTAGCTATCGCAACATCCGCATTCTCAGACACTATCTTGCCCGGAGTTGGCTCTTTAGACAGTAAGGGTTTGTTGCTCACGTTATCTACATAAGCGGTCACGCCTGCACCGGCACTGCTGATCCACTCCAATAAAGTTTTTTCACTTGGCAGCTTGTCTTTTTCTTTCTCAGGTGCCTCAACAACTACGGCCCTGTTCTGATCACTTATATACTTCCCTGCTAAAGCGTTGATCTCGGCCAGGTTGATCTTATCTACATTTTCCTTAAAGAAATTATATTCCCATGCAATGCCGGGGATAGCTTCACCATTAAGAAAATTCTGCTGGTACTCACGCACAAAGTTTACCGACTTAGTTTTATCGCGCTCCTTGTATGCGCTTTCCATTTGGGTCAGTGCATCCTGTTTAGCACGATCAAATTCGGTTTGTGTAAAGCCAAACTTCTTTGCACGCTCAGTTTCAGCAACAACCGCTTTAACCGCTTTTTCCAGTTCGCCCGGTTTAGCAACGGCAATGGAAGTAAACGCATCCTGGTGACCTAAGAAACCGCCGTAACTTGCCCGTCCAAAAAGGAAAGGAGGATTAGCCTGCTTGGTCAGTTCGCCCAAACGGTCATTCAGCATCTGGTTGAATAAATTAACACGCATACTTTGCAAGTAGTCTGCTTTGGTGCGCACCGTTGTTTCCGGGTGTTTTACCACGATCTCGCAAAGGGTATAAGGAAATTCTTTATCCGTAGCGATCTTTACCGCTGTGCCCGGAGTAGCCGGTATACTATATTTTGTTCTTGGTTTTTCGTTAGCCGGATTTTTCAGCTCCGAGAAATTATCCTTTATCAATTGCTCCACCCGTTTTGGGTCGAAATCACCTACAGCAACCACAGCCTGCAGATCGGGACGATACCAATCATGGTAAAAACTTTTGATGGTTTCGGGCTTGAAAGTCTTCAATATATCTTCCTTACCGATCGGCAAACGCTCGGCATATCTTGAATTGTTCAGCAGTACCGGCAATATCTGGTTCTGCAAACGTTCCTGTGCATTTTTACCGCGTAGGCGTTCTTCTTCCAGAACCACCCCACGCTCGTCGTCAATCTCTTTTGTATCGAAGCTTACGTGTCCCGCCCAATCAGCCAGTATATCAAAACCTTTTTCAAATACTTTAACGCTGTCAGTCGGTAATGGCAACTGGTAAACGGTTTCATCAAATGAGGTGTAGGCATTCAGGTCGGCCCCAAACTTTACCCCGGCTTTTTGCAGGTAATTAACCAATTCATTTTTCGGGAAATCACGAGTGCCGTTAAACGACATGTGCTCCGTAAAGTGGGCCAGGCCACGTTGTGCGTCGGTCTCTAATACAGACCCCACCTTATTTACCAGGTATAATTCGGCGCGGTTTTTTGGCTCAACATTTTTGCGGATATAATAGGTTAATCCGTTCGGCAGTTTACCAATGATCACATCCGGATCAATCGGCAACAGGTTACCCTTTAACTGGGCTGTTTGAACAACCGGTCTGCTTTTGGGTGACGGAACCGGCTTTTTCTTTACTTGTGCAAATGAAACATCGGCACTAACACACAGGGCCAATGCGGCTATAAGGAGTTTCCTATTCATTTTTATATTTTAAGATTAGATGTAAACGGATTGGTTTAGTTAAACATAATAACATTAATTTTTTTCAGGTATTGCATCCTTTATCATTTGCTGCAGTTCAGATTGATGGCCTGCCACTACTTGCTGCCCCAGCTGCATATTCTTTTGAAGTAACTCAACGGATTTTCCATTATATTTTTTCCCTATGGAGGAGTTATAAAAATCGGCTAGTTCCTTGAGTTCACTTTCTGTAAATTCTGAGGCATATATCTTATCCAGACTTGTTTTAAGTATCTCCCATGTATAATATTTATTCATGAATTTTCTCATGACGTCAGAAAGTGCGGCCTTTTCACTTTCAGGAGCTTGATTGGCGAAAGTGTTAACAACAGTTTCAATAATAGCCGGGAATTTTGTGTTGACACCTGCTGCAATCAGGAAATTTTCTGCGGCCTGAAGATGCGAAGGAGTAAAATCTTGTGCAGAACTTTGAGCTTTGACACTTGTCCAACTCAAAAACAGGATACAACCAATTGTGATAAGAGGTAATTTAGATTTCATTTATTTATACTTTAATTATGATTTTTCTCTTATAGAGGATCCACATGATGATCCACACGCAAAACACAGTAAATATAGCACTTGCCAGCGAAGCGTTGATCGGTGAAAAGTAAGGGGCGAACAGAATATCATATAGCGACTTACCACCGAGCTTTATTTTGCCCACGTAATGCGGAATAAAATCGGCCAAAATATAAGCGGTGATTGCATTGGCGCCAAAGGCAACAATAGGTGGCGTGAACTTTTTATACCCACGCACATCGATGATCCAATAGCTTAATGCCAATCCCACGCAAGCCAGTCCACCGGTATACAGCACGAACGAGCTTGACCATAAGGCTTTATTGATCGGGAAGAACAGATCCCAAATCAGACCCAGTACTACAGCGATGGTTCCGTAAACAAACATCCAGGTCACCTTGATGCTGTCCTCATGGTCTCTGCGCTTGATCCATCCACCAAGCCTGATCCCAAATAACCCGGTCGCTACCGCTGGAATGGTTCCCAATAAACCTTCCGGGTCCCAGACTTTTGTTTCGGCCCAAAGGTGGTTTGGTGTAAAAATCAGCTTGTCTAACCAGGCGCCAAGGTTTGTTGTCGGCTCCAAATTAGCATAACCAACGCTGGGTACGGGGATAAAATTCATGATGATATAATACCCTACCAGGAAAATGGCAAACAGCCAGTCGCGGGTTTTTTGTGATGTTTTGACGTATAGTACCGAGCAGATAAAGTAAACCACAGCAATACGTGTGAGGACGCCTGGAATACGCATGTGGGCCAGTACATTGGATACTTGTATGTTAGAAAAGTCAACCAGGAAATAGAACCGGATAACGTAGGTGATCAGCAATAAGATTGCCATGCGTTTAAAAGCCCGCATGATCAATTTAGAATGACTCTCTGTTTCTTTCCTGCTTTCCATCGCGTACACAATGGATACGCCAACCATAAAAAGGAAAAATGGGAATATCAGGTCGGTAGGCGTACAACCATTCCATTTGGAATGCTCCAGGGGTGCATAGGCATGCTCGTTTCCCGGGTCGTTAACGAGGATCATCGCAGCGATGGTCAGCCCGCGGAAGACGTCGAGGGATAGGAGGCGCTTTTTTAGTACGGATTCGTCGGTTGATATTGCGGTCATTTTTGTTGTACGTTGTTGGAAAGCTAAATATAAAATAAAAAACGCCATCGTGCTTTTGCCTGAACCTTGATTCTCTCGATTTAAGGATTGTCTTGATTTTTTTACATGAAAAAACTAATCATGTTAATCAATTAATCTGATAAATCAAGGTTCAGACAAAAGCGCAATGACGTGATGAAAAAAGAGCCGCGATGCATCGCGGCTCTAGAAAAGAATTAATATTTATATCTCACAAAGGCTTCCATCGCCTGGTATTCGGCAAGCCCCAAGCGGTCATAAGCCTGCGCCGTTTCCCTGTTGCGGTCCTCGGCCCTCACCCAGAATTCCCTGGCATCATCACCCGGGAACACCGCCCTGTCTTTTTGCGACTGGTGCTTGAAGATGGCGTTGCGTTTGCGGAGCACTTCTTGCGGAGATAGCGGCACTGCCATTTCTATTTCGTAGGTCTCAAACTCCTTCCATGCGCCGCGGTACATCCATACCCAGCAGTCTTTTACCCAATCTTCCGTTGCTCTTAGTTTTCTTAGTGCGGCTATTACAATGTTAAAGCAAACCAAATGCGTACCATGCGGATCGGCAAAGTCGCCGGCTACAAATACCTGCTGTGGTTTTACTTTATTCAGCAATTCCATGGTTAACTCTACGTCCTTATCACTTACCGAGTTCTTCTGCGTTTTTCCGGTTTCGTAAAATGGCAATGCCTGGAAATGGATGTGGTTGTCATCCAGTCCTGCATACCTTGCACCTGAAATTGCTTCTGTTTTGCGGATAAATCCCTTTACATTCCTGATCTCCTGGGTATCGATCTGGTTAGGCTGCTTATTAGCCAGAAAGACTCTCATATCTTCATATAAGTTTTTCAGGTGGTTGTTATCATCACCTATGCTCTGGTTAAAGTCGATAGCGAATTCCATGTATCTTAATACATCATCATCCCATACTGCGGTATTACCCGAGGTTTGGTAAGCCACATGCACATCATGACCCTGATCTACTAATCTGATAAATGTACCACCCATCGATATCACATCATCGTCCGGGTGTGGCGAGAAGATGATCGAGCGTTTTTTAGCAGGTAAAGCCCTTTCAGGACGCTGACTGTCGTCTGCATCCGGCTTACCTCCCGGCCAGCCGGTGATGGTATGCTGTATCTGGTTAAAGATATCTATATTGATATTGTATACCGGGCCTTGTTCTACCGCCAATTGCGCCATACCATGATTGTTGTAATCTTCTTCGGTTAGCTTTAGTATGGGTTTGTTCAGCATGTCTGAAAGCCAGATAACCGCTTTCTTTTTTAAGATATTATCCCATACACAATCTTTAACTAACCATGGGGTATTAAAGCGGGTCAGGTCTGATGCTGCATCTACATCCAGTACAAATTCTACGTGTTCTGAAAGTTGAAGATAAGTAGCAGGTACATCTCCTGATATTTCCCCTTCTACGGCTTTTTTAATAATTGGTGCTTTCTTACCGCTCCAGGCCATCAGGATAATCTCTCTTGCTTTAAAGATTGTACCTATACCCATGGTGATCGCCTTGGTCGGCACATTGGCTTTACCACCGAAGTCACGCGAAGCGTCATTACGGGTCAGGTCATCCAAAGTCACCAAACGGGTTCCTGAGTTAGGTGCAGAGCCCGGCTCGTTAAAGCCGATGTGACCGGTACGGCCGATACCTAGAATCTGTAAATCAATTCCACCTAAAGCATTGATCTTTCTTTCATACTCCAAGCAAAAGGCAGGGATATCATCCTGCGGAAGGGTACCATCAGGGATATGCACATTCGCCTTGTCAATATCGATATGAGAGAAAAGGTTCTCATACATAAAGGTAACATAGCTTTGAACGGCATTGGGCTTCATTGGGTAGTATTCGTCCAGGTTGAAGGTGGTCACGTTTTTAAAACTTAAGCCTTCTTCTTTGTGCAGCCTAACCAGTTCAGCATAAACACCCAGGGGCGTTACACCTGTTGCCAGGCCGAGCACTACCTGCTCATTGCGGTCCTGCTTACTTCTAATCAGGTCGGCTATACGCCGTGCCACTGATACCGAGGCTTCTTTCTGGTTTGCAAATACGCTCACCGGCAACTTCTCATACCGGGTCTCTTCCAATAAATTTAATCGCGCCATGTCAAAGGTTTTAATTGATTTTGGTGTGGGTGAAAGCAAATATATTAGATATGTTTGCTTATCAGAAAGCTAATTTCATTTTAACTTTTACCAACCCGATGCCTGTCCTGAATCAAAATCTGCAAAAGCTGTTTTCCATTGCCCAAAAGTCGGAGAAATTAGGCATCGGACTAATGTCAGGCACTTCATTGGATGGCCTCGATATCGCATTATGCAAATTCACAGGCAACGGACTAAATACCCAATTCGAACTGCTGCATTTTATCACCATACCTTATAAACAGCATTTTAAAAACGAGGTGCACGAGGTATTTTCGAGAAGGCTGGTCGACCTGGAGAAGATCACTTTATTAAATGCCTTTATCGGTACCTTTCATGGTGAACTGGTGCTTGAAGCCTTGGCCAAATGGAACATCCAAACTGGTGAAGTAGATTTCATCGCCAGTCACGGACAAACTATTTATCATGCGCCTAAGCGATTACACAAACAGAAGGAGTACCCCAACGCGACCCTGCAAATCGGCGATGGCGATCACCTGGCAGTAAAAACAGGCATTCTTACCATCAGCGACTTCCGTCAGAAACACATAGCCGCGGGTGGCGAAGGAGCCCCGCTTGCTTTGTATGGTGATGTGTTATTAGCAAGCAAAAAAGGTGAAGACCGCATCCTGCTCAACATCGGCGGCATTGCCAATTTAACCTACCTGCCTGCGGATGGCGATACGCATAAAGTGATCTGCACGGATATCGGTCCGGGGAATACCATGATCGACGCTGCCTGCCGGGAGTATTTCAATCAGCCTTATGATAAGGACTCGGTGATTGCCCTGTCGGGATTGGTAAATGAGGATCTGCTTGCAGCTTTGCTCGATCATCCTTTCTTTAAAGAGCAAGCACCCAAAACTACCGGCCCAGAGCTGTTTAATCTCAGCTACCTGGACAATGCGCAGGAAGCATCGAACACCAAACAGATCAATAAAAACTATGTGGTAGCTACGCTGAGTGCTTTTACCGCAACAAGTATTGCCAACTTCATCACCAAATATCTGCCTGCCGACAGCCATATATTCTTAAGCGGCGGTGGCGCGCATAATTACTTTGTGACTACTTACCTAAAACAACTACTACCCAAAGCTACCTTAGGCAACACTTCCAGTTTAGGTATCGATCCTGATGCAAAGGAGGCTATTTTGTTTGCGTTGTTGGGGAATGAGGCGTTATCTGGTGAGCCTGTTCAGATTGGAGATAATCCGGGGGTGTTGATGGGGAAGGTTAGTTTCGGGGTGTGATATCATTATAACTTTGAGAAGATATTAGATGTTCCTTTTTTATTAGATCGACCCAATCTTAGGCACTTATTATCAAATTTGAAAGGCATAAACTCACTGATAGAATTTAAATAGCTCCAAAATTCTTCATCAGGTTTTGTAAATGGGAAACATAAGCTTGGACTTATACAGCTATTTTTTGTCAACCATATTAATAAACTTGATTGATATTGTTGATTAGGCAATTCATTTTTATTGACAGGATCTATCAATTTAAAATCATAAGACATAATCAATTCAAGAGGCCCAAGATTGCATTTAGGATAGGGTTGCTCTGCTATCATATAATTTAATGCTTTGTCTAATTCATTACTTGTAAGCTCCCAGTTCGTTTTGGTTTGTTTGATCGGAACGTTAGATGGGATATGGTAACCAATAGGAGAAGTTTCTCCTTCGCCAAATGCAATCTTTGCTTTCTTTAGAATAGCATCTGCTAACTCAGGTGTTTCACCATGATCCTCGTCTGCAGTGTATCCAACGATATAAATACTACGTGGGTTATCTATATCAGCTGTCGTACACTTAGTCAAAAAGTGCCTTACATTTTTCCAAACTTTTTCGATTTTACCGCCAGTAAGCGATTGAGTAGTTCTGCTGATCGGCAATTTGTAAATAATATAAGGTTTTTCTGCTACCATATTTATTATTTGAAGAGCCTAAAATAAGCTAAATAGTTCACCACCTTCGCTACAATAAACTTCAATTTGTATTTTTCAAGTAAATTGTCTGAATCAGAATTTACAAAATTTTAAATATTTTCATAATTCAGTTAATTCAATAATTCTGTAAATTCTGATTCCGACAAACTGCATTAGCGATGGCAGTGGATACCTGCCTTGCGCCCAAGGCCTGCAGGCGTATGAACGTACAGCGCGGCCGCAGGCAACGCCCAAATACTACATTTCCCTTTGTCATTCTGGGCGAGAGCGAAGAATCCGCTTCCTACATATCTTAGGAACCAACAACTTCACGGAATAGATGCTTCACTATGTTCAGCATGACAAGGTGGTTTATTAACTGCATGGCGTAGAACACACCCCTGCCACTACACTTTCCTGCGCGCCCCCTCTCAAGAGGGGAATTTATAATTGTAACGCTTGCAGGCAACCATTTCGCTACATTCGTAGCACACCCTCCACTTTTGTCAGTGCTTTCCTTTATTTAAATTTCCCTTTCAGCGCGGCCAGCTTAATGGCCATATCGGTTTCGGGTTGATGTTGCGCTTTTTTCTCCGGTGCCGGTTTATGCTGATATTTTGGTTGTTCACGAGGTCTCTGTTGCTGCTCACGTGGTTCGTGTGCCTTCATCGATAAAGATATCCGCTTGCGGTTCACATCTACCTCGGTCACCGTCACTTCTACTTTCTGGTGAACTTTTAATACCTCATTCGGATCTTTGATATAACGATGTGTGATCTGGCTCAGGTGAACCAAACCGTCCTGGTGAACGCCGATATCTACAAACGCACCAAAGTTGGTAATGTTGGTTACAATGCCAGGCAGTTTCATGCCTACCCGCAGATCTGTAATGGCATTTACACCATCGGTAAAGCTGAAAGTTTCGAATTGCTCACGTGGGTCGCGGCCGGGTTTGGCCAGCTCTTCTATAATGTCATTCAAAGTCGGTAAGCCGACAGTTTCCGTCACATATTTCTGCAACGGGATGCTTTTGCGCAACTGCTGATTGCCCATCAGGTCTTTTACTGAGCATTTCAGGTCTTTCGCCATCTGCTCCACCACAATATATCTCTCCGGGTGAACGGCACTGGTATCCAAGGGGTTTTCTGCATCACGAATACGAAGGAAACCTGCCGCCTGCTCATAAGCTTTATCTCCCAAGCGGGTTACTTTTTTCAGTTGATCCCGGCGTTTGAAGGCACCATTCTCATTCCGGTAATCCACAATATTCTGTGCCAGCTGCGGACCAAGGCCGGATACATAGGCCAGAATTTGTTTGGATGCTGTATTCAATTCAACCCCCACAGCGTTTACGCAGCTGATCACGGTATCGTCCAATGAAGTTTGCAATTTATTCTGATCGACGTCATGCTGGTATTGGCCAACACCGATAGATTTTGGGTCGATCTTCACTAACTCAGCCAATGGATCCATTAAACGGCGACCGATGGAAACAGCGCCCCTCACGGTAACATCCTTATCCGGAAATTCTTCGCGTGCAGCTTCTGATGCGGAATAAATTGATGCACCACTCTCATTCACCATCACAATATTTATTGACGGCAGGTTAAGGTTGCGGATGAATAGCTCCGTCTCACGCCCTGCGGTTCCATTACCTATAGCGATGGATTCTATTGAATATTTGCTTACCAGGTGCCGGGTAGTTTTCTCAGCTTCAGTTGCACTACCTGCACCGGTGTGCGGGAAAATGGCAGTATATTCCAATAATTTGCCCTGTTCATCCAGGCATACCACTTTGCAACCGGTACGGAAGCCCGGGTCGATGGCCATGGTGCGTTTCTGGCCAAGCGGGGCAGCCATTAAAAGCTGACGTGCGTTTTCCGCAAACACACGTATCGCTTCTTCGTCCGCTTGTTTTTTGGTGAACAGGCGTATTTCCGTTTCCATAGATGGCTTCAGCAAACGCTTGTAGCCATCAGTTATAGCCAGTTGGATTTGGCGTGATGAATCATTATTGCCATTTACAAAAAGGTCTTCCAATAATTGGATAGCCCCATCCTCTTCGGGTTGAATATCGAGCCAAAGTATTTCTTCCTTCTCACCCCTGCGCATAGCCAGTATACGGTGCGACGGCGCAGATTTTACAGGTTCTGTCCAGTCGAAATAGTCTTTGTATTTAATGCCCGCTTCCTCTTTGCCGGTAATCACTTTAGATTGAAAAGTGCCCATCTCCAAAAACAGCGCGCGCATTTTGGTACGGACCTCGGCATTTTCGCTGATATGTTCGGCGATGATATCCCTTGCTCCTGCTAATGCTTCCTCAACGGAGTTTACGCCTTTTTCCTCGTCTATATATTTTGCCGCCTCTAGTTCCAGGTCGACCTTCTTTTGTTCCAAAACAAGATCCGCCAAAGGCTGGAGTCCTTTCTCGCGCGCAGCAGTAGCGCGGGTTTTGCGTTTCGGGCGGTATGGCAGATAAATATCTTCCAAAGCCACCATCGTCTCTGCTTCATTGATCTGTTTCTCCAGTTCTGGTGTCAACTTACCCATTTCAGTCAGCGATTTCAGAATGGCTTCGCGGCGTTTGTCCAGGTCGCGGAGTTGCTGTATGCGGTCGCGGATGGCGGCTACCTGCACTTCGTCGAGGCTGCCGGTCATCTCTTTACGGTAACGGGAAATAAAAGGAACGGTCGCCCCTTCATCCAGCAGGCTCACGGTGGTGCTCACCTGTTTTTCGGCAACAGACAGTTCAGCAGCAATTTTTTTATAGTGAGTGGTCATATCTCAAAATTATAAGGATTGCGAAGTTGCCACTCTTTGGGCAGAAAGAGAAGTGGTGTGTAAAAGTATTTTGGGTTTTATGGTATTGTGATGTAGCATTCGGGACACGCCTATCGTAATCCTAAATAACTAACAGATTAGATCACTGTCAGTTCATAGTTAATCAAGCAGGACGGGGTTGGGTGGGTAGTGCAATCCTGCGGTGGTTTGGGATTCTGTATAAGAGTCACGAGTAGCCTTTGAGCTTAATCCTACCCGTCATACTTGCGCCAGTAATGGGGAGGGGGTGAGGAGTTATAATTTTTTAGTAAATTAGATTTCTTAAACCTCGTTCATGAATAAAATTTTAAGCGTAAATTTTCATATACCGACAAATGATGTCGGCTCCATACCTTATAATAGCAAGGCTTCATTATCTGATGCTGACATTATTCTATTTCTTCCTACAACTAATCAAGACCATCATGCTTATAATGCGTATTGGAGAAATGAGCTATTACATGTATTAGGCATGGGTAAAACAGTATTTATTTTACTTTCAAAACCTTTTGCTAAATCCTACGGCTTTTTACCTGACTCGTCATTGCAAATTGTTGATGTTATTGGAATTGAGGTTCATCCAAAATCAAATCTAATAGAGCCTCTCTTTAAATCCCTAAAATCAAACTGGGTTGCACATTGCTACTTACTGGGTATTAGCATTGAACAGGTACTTTTTTCAAGTAAAAATAATGACAGGAATTTGGGCGCAATTTTTAATACAGGTAAAGGACATATTCTTCTTCTTCCTTATTTAGATATTCAATCCAATCCAGAAAAAGGAAGAAGTTTGATAAAAGAGCTCTCAAATATTCATAACATACTAAATTCAAAAGATGAGATATCTGAAAGACCGGACTGGGCAAATTTAATCGAATTTGAAATAGTGTCAGCCACTTTGCTGTCACTAAAAGTTGAAAATAACATAAAAACAATCAATGGGTTACTTGCTGAAAATGACAGTTTATTGGAAAAAATCAAAGAAAAGGAGATAATAAAAAATCTATTATTTGAAACCGGGAAACAATTAGAAAATGGTGTAATCCATTCACTTAAGATATTAGGGTATACCGCTGAAAATTATGACGATGGAGTATTAGAATTGGACCAGGTTATTCTATCTCCTGAAGGAGATAGATTCATTGGTGAATGTGAGGGAAAAGATAATAAGGCTATTGATATAACGAAATTCAGACAATTGCAGGATGCCTTAAATGAAGACTTCCATCGCGAAGAAATTAATGAAAAAGCATATGGAATCTTATTTGGTAATCCCCAAAGATTATTTAATCCAGTTGATCGGACTGTTGACTTTACAGATAAATGTAAAAATGGTGCTAAAAGAGAGATGATAGGATTAGTTAATACGGTTGATTTATTCAAAGTAATAAGATACTTATCTGAAAATGACAATGAAGAATTTAAGATTAAATGTAGGAAAGCTATTAAAGAACAATTAGGTAAGGTTATCCAATTCCCAGATTTGCCGGAATAGTTCTCCTCATATGATTTAAGTCCCCTTAACTGGTTTAAGTCCTCCGCAGGGCGACTTAAATCACACAGGAAAATGAAGGACTCTGTCCGGATTTGTGTACCTAAAGTTTATTCGGGGAAAAAGATATATCTCTGCCATAAATACCGGATACAGTCCTGCTAATCATCTCTAATTTTTTCGCTAGCAATTTGTTTTTAAGGTGCTCAAGAGGGCTACGCCGTTAAGAGCGCTGCGCTGAACTCTTAAACCAGAATAGGGTACATAAAATAATACGTGGTTTTGTTGGTGACAACACCAACAAAGGCGGAAGTAGTTTTATCCGACTGAAATTAACCCACTAAGCCTTTCCAATAGTTCAGCTAATTGGGTAACAAGTGCCGGGCTGCCTATTTTCTCTTCGTAAGCTATTTGGACCAATTCAAACACAGTGGCGTATTGCTTTTGCCGGGCACTCCTGTATAAAGCAATATTGATCAGCAGATCAGCTAATGCATATTTCTCGTTTTCAGTTAATGAGTCAAAATCTGTCAGCCAGTGAGGATTCAGATCTCCCGTTCTTAAAAATTCTAATATTTTTTCGGGTATTTTGGGAGTGGGTTTATCTGTAGAAATGTTTGGCAGCGGCCCTATCCCGGATTGCAGGGAAGCTGAACATAACAACCCCATTACGTAAACAGTGTGATAAGCTGTAGCGTGCAAATATTTTTTCTTTTTTTCACCCTCAAGCTTTTGAAGCGTTTCAATACGCGTCGCAGGCGATGGCAAAAAACCGGCTTCATCTTCAACCCGCATCAACACCCTGAATGCAAAAGCAGCCAAAGGACTCCAGGCACTACCGGTAAGGGGCCATGCTAAAAGCAATTCGCCAGCTAAATCATAATCCTGTTCGTCAATACAGCGGGCAAGCATTGCTTCCGCCTCGCCCAAAATCAACTCAGTTTTCTTTTCTATTTTCCAGGGTGAGTTATTGAAACAGGTGGCATACATTAACGCATGGGTAAATGCGTAAAGATCCTCTCGCGTGCCATGCAGCACATCTACAGGGTTCAACAATGCCGAATATGAAATTACATCGCCAATACGCTTCCCTCTCCGCTCATGGCTGCCGATCCAAACACGCTTCACCCACTCCTGCTCCAGCATACGGTGAGGGGGCCGCTCACGTCCGAAATGCGATTGCGCTCGGATGCTTTTATCCAGCATTTTATCAAAATGGTTATCAGGATAGCCAATCCGGGATAAAAAAACATGTGCCTGTGCGTATTCAATAGCCAATGCCGGGTATAAGCATATTCCCAAAAGAATCTTTTTGCTGCGTGCATGTGGCGCCAGTATTTGGGCAGTCTCGGAAACCCTGGCCTTTATGGCCGCATCTTCAACCAACGATGCTGCATATAAAAGGAAAGCCGTCTCGCCGATAACTTTCTCGGGCAGGATCTTGTCTTGCAACGTATCCGGATCATCATACCCCTCTTCGGCCAGCAGGCAAAGCGTTTCCTTAGCAAAAGACAAAGCATGCAGTACCCGGTTTTCGAGGCCGGTAACTGATGCTTTGCCTGAGTTGGAATGATTACCGTACTTCACCTGCTACCTGGCCAAGTGTGTTAATATTTTCCAAAGGTGAATTTACCCCTGGTAAACGATAAAGGTGAATGAATGTGCGCATAGTTCCGCAGAAACCTTCCCATGGCTCATCGGCCAATGAAAGTGAAGGACCAATCTCTGCTACCATTTTACCGATCGCGTTAAAGTCAACTGCTTTGCTGTCAAGAAGTTTCTTAACAATGTCGTGCTTGTTCATCTTTTTTGTTTTTTTAAGTTAATATTTACTAATTAAGATAGATAGGAAACCAACTGTCCATCAGCGGTTTTGTAATTGTAAATTTAACCAATAAGCAATCCGGTCGTCAACCGTGGTAATACGTTATCTGTTGCGTTGAATTACGCTTTTGCTAGTATCTTTAAATTTTGCCTGATAATTAATTCAATATGACATTCCCCCAACACTAACAATTGTTCCCCATTTTGACTTTACAACATTATTGTGCAAATTTGCACTGCTTATAGAGAAAGACGGAGGGATTAGACCCTGCGAAGTCTTAGCAACCTGTGCTTACAAGGTGCTACGTTCTACTTATCCGCCTCAAAAATGGATAGGACAGATAAGCGAAAGTCAACGTTATACCCGACTTTTCGAAATAAGCCCTTTTTAGATGTGAGATTTGAGATATGAGATTTGAGAAGGTTATTTTAACTTTCTTTCCCTCGCGTCAAGACTCTCTATTCTAAGATTTGAGATATCTGTGTGTGATTTGGATAATAAACTATTGTCTTGTCTCACATCTCATATCTCACATCTCAAATCTAAGAGAATGGACATAAGAAGAGAATTAGAGAAACGCATACTGGTAATTGACGGGGCAATGGGTACCATGATACAGCGGTACCAATTGACCGAGGAGGATTTTCGTGGGGAGAGGTTCCGTAATCACCCTTCGGATTTGAAGGGCAATAATGACCTGCTGAATATTACGCGCCCGGATGTGATCAAGGCCATCCACCAGGAGTATATTGATGCAGGGGCGGATATTATCGAGACCAATACCTTCAGCACGCAGCGAATTTCACTGGCCGACTACCACATGGAAGAGCTGGGTTATGAACTAAGCTATGAAGGCGCGCGCATTGCCCGCGAGGTGGTGGACGAACACAACAAAAAACATCCTGAAAAACCGCGTTTTGTGGCAGGTGCTGTTGGTCCGACCAACCGTACGGCCTCCATGTCGCCGGATGTAAATGATCCGGGTTTCCGTGCCGTTACTTTTGACGATCTGGCCGAGGCTTACTATGAGCAGGTGCGCGGATTGGTTGATGGCGGTTCAGACTTGTTACTGATCGAAACCATCTTCGATACACTGAATGCAAAGGCAGCTATTTATGCAATAAAACGATACGAACAGGAATGCCGTGCAGCTGGTAAAGACCGCGCTTTTTACCGCAGCACTTCCAACATCATGATATCAGGTACTATAACCGATGCGTCGGGGCGTACATTATCCGGGCAGACGGTGGAAGCTTTCTGGAACTCGGTTCGCCATGCGGATCTGTTGTCTGTTGGGTTGAACTGTGCCTTAGGTGCTAAAGAAATGCGCCCGCACTTGCAGGAACTTGCCGAAAAGGCCAACGTTTTTATTTCTGCCTATCCGAATGCCGGTTTGCCGAATGAATTTGGGGGTTATGATGAAATGCCGCACGAAACTGCGCATTTGATTGAAGATTTCCTGGATTCGAACATGGCTAATATCGTCGGCGGATGCTGCGGTACTACGCCTGAGCATATTCGTTGTATTGCTGAAAAAGCAGCCAAGGCAACGCCAAGAATTAGGCCCGAAACCAAACCATTCCTGCGTTTAAGCGGACTGGAGTCGGTCAACCTAACTCCCGAAACCAACTTTGCCAATATCGGCGAGCGTACCAATATTACCGGGTCGCCTAAATTTTCTAAACTCATTTTGGGTGAGGATTATGAAGGCGCATTAGTGGTAGCCCGTCAGCAGGTAGAAGGCGGTGCACAGGTGATCGACGTGAACATGGACGAGGGTATGATCGATTCGGAAGCAGCGATGGTGAAGTTTTTGAACCTGATCGCCTCTGAACCGGATATTGCTAAACTGCCGATCATGGTCGATTCATCCAAATGGACGGTGATCGAAGCGGGATTAAAATGTTTGCAAGGTAAGGGTATCGTCAACTCTATCTCGCTAAAAGAGGGTGAAGATAAATTTAAGGACCAGGCACGTAAAATATTAAGCTATGGCGCTGCCGTAGTGGTGATGGCTTTTGACGAACAAGGTCAGGCTGATTCCTTAGCGCGGCGTATTGAAATATGCAAGCGCAGTTATGATATTTTGGTTAATGAAGTGGGCTTCCCACCGCAGGATATCATCTTCGACCCGAACATCCTTACCGTTGCAACCGGGCTTGAAGAACACAATAATTACGCGGTCGACTTTATAGAGGCAACCCGCTGGATCAAACAAAACCTTCCGCTGGCTAAAGTGAGTGGTGGGGTAAGTAATATTTCGTTCTCGTTCCGCGGTAATAATGTGGTGCGCGAGGCCATGCATTCGGCCTTCCTGTATCACGCGATCAAGGCGGGCCTGGATATGGGTATCGTAAACGCCGGGATGCTGGAAGTTTACGAGGAAATACCAAAAGACTTGCTGGAATATGTGGAAGACGTATTACTTAATCGCCGCCCGGATGCTACCGAGCGTTTGGTTGAATTTGCCGAAACCGTAAAAAGCAAAGGCAAAGAAATAGTGAAGGATGAGGAATGGCGCAAAGACCCTGTTGAGAAGCGTTTATCACATGCTTTGGTAAAAGGCATTATTGAATACCTTGATGATGACGTGGAAGAAGCACGTCAAAAATTTGCTAAGCCATTAGAAGTGATCGAAGGACCACTGATGGATGGCATGAACGTAGTGGGTGATCTTTTTGGCGCTGGTAAAATGTTTTTGCCGCAGGTGGTAAAATCGGCCCGTGTGATGAAGAAAGCTGTGGCTTATTTGTTACCATTCATCGAATTGGAAAAAGCAAATAACGCCGATGCCGATCAGCGCAGCAATGCCGGTAAGGTGCTGATGGCAACCGTAAAAGGTGACGTACACGATATTGGCAAGAATATAGTGGGCGTAGTACTGGCCTGCAACAACTTCGAAGTAATAGACCTTGGGGTGATGGTTCCACCGCAAAAGATCATTGAGGAAGCGAGAAAGCAGCAGGTTGATATTATCGGCCTGAGTGGGTTGATCACGCCATCATTAGATGAGATGGTCCATTTTGCTAAAGAAATGCAACGCGAAGGTTTTACTATTCCGCTTATGATTGGTGGCGCAACCACATCACGCATTCATGCAGCTGTAAAAGTAGCCCCTAATTACGAACATGGTGTGATTCACGTGCTGGACGCTTCGCGCAGTGTGGGCGTTTGCAGCAACCTGATGAATAAAGAAACTCGTGACAGCTATATTCAAACCGTAAAAGAAGAATATGATAAAGCCCGCGAAGCACACCTGAACAAACGTTCAGACAAACGCTTTGTAAGCATTGATGAGGCAAGGAATTCCAGGTTGCAGATCAACCTGAATGGTTCTATCCCGCCAAAACCGACTTTTACAGGTACAAAAGTATTTGAGTCGTTCCCGCTGGAGGAATTGGTGCCTTATATCGACTGGTCGCCATTTTTCCATACCTGGGAGCTGCGTGGGTCATACCCTAAAATATTTGAAGACAAATATGTAGGCGTCGAGGCTAAAAAATTGTTCGATGATGCACAGGTATTATTGAAAAGAATCATCAACGAAAAGCTGCTGAGAGCAAATGCCGTGATAGGTTTCTGGCCGGCTAATAGTGTTGGTGACGATATCGAATTATACACTGATGAAAGTCGCAAAGAAGTTTTAACCACTATACACACGTTACGCCAGCAGGCCGAAAAGGTAAAAGGCGAGCCTTACTATGCTTTGTCCGATTTCATCGCGCCAAAAAATAGCGGTGTGCGGGATTACTGGGGTGGCTTCGCGGTGACATCAGGTATTGGTTGTGATGAATTGGTAGCTGAGTTTGAAAAAGATCACGACGATTACAACAGCATCATGGCCAAAGCATTAGCCGACCGATTAGCTGAAGCTTTTGCGGAAAAAATGCATGAGTTGGTTCGCCGTGAATACTGGGGTTATGCAAAAGATGAAGCATTAACTAACCAGGAGTTGATCAAAGAGCAATACCAGGGCATTCGTCCGGCACCTGGGTATCCTGCCTGTCCGGATCATACGGAGAAGCTGACTTTGTTTGGGCTGTTAAAGGCCGAAGAAAACACCGGCATACAGCTTACTGAAAGCATGGCTATGACACCGACTGCCGCCGTTAGCGGTTTCTATTTTGCACATCCGCAGGCACGCTATTTCGGCCTGGGCAGGATCAGCAAGGATCAGGTAGAAGACTACGCCAAACGCAAAAACATGCCTGTCGAAGATGTTGAACGCTGGATGGGACCGAACTTGAATTATTAAATCAACCTGTCATTGCGAGGAACGAAGCAATCGCATACTATACAGGGCGAAGAGGCACAGTTCGCGATTGCCACTCTACGCTCGCAATGACAAACTTTAAATTGTTATTATATATTTGATCCGACTGAATCACAAATGAAGATCACCGAACATATACAAAACGCTAAAGGCAAAACACTTTTTTCATTCGAATTGATACCGCCTCTAAAAGGCAGCAGCATTCAGGGGCTTTATAATGCCATCGACCCGCTGATGGAGTTTAAACCGCCGTTTATTGATGTTACTTCCCTGCGCGAGGATTATATTTATAAGCAGCACGAAAGCGGCTTGCTGGAGAAAGTAAGTTACCGCAAAAGGCCGGGTACCATAGCCATCTGCGCGGCTATCATGAATAAATATAAGGTGGATACTGTTCCTCACCTGCTGTGCGGCGGTTTTACCAAGGTGGAAACAGAATATGCATTGATCGACTTGCAATTTTTGGGTATCGAGAATGTGTTGGTACTTCGGGGCGATGCACGACTTGCAGATGCTTCATTTGTGCCTACACCGGGCGGACATTGTTATGCCACTGATCTGCTCGAACAGGTTGTTAACATGAACAACGGCAAATACCTGCATGATGAAAACCCGGAGAACCTGAAAACGGATTTTTGCGTGGGCGTGGCCGGTTATCCTGAAAAACATTTCGAAGCACCGAACTTAAAAGCCGACTTTAAATACCTGAAGCAAAAAGTAGATATGGGCGCTAATTTTATTGTGACCCAGATGTTTTTTGATAACCAAAAGTATTTTGAGTTTGTAAATAACTGCCGGGCGAATGGTATCAATGTGCCCATTATACCAGGCCTAAAGCCGATCACTAATCCCAAACAGCTGGTCAATCTTTCAAAGACCTTCCATATCGATATGCCCGAGGATCTTTGCGATGCTATTAATAACAGCAAAAACGATAAAGACGCGCGCGAGGTTGGTATTGAATGGATGATCAACCAATGTAAAGAACTGATTGAATTTGGTGCACCTGTTTTGCACTTTTATACCATGAGCAACGCAGGGCCGACCAGGAAGATTGCGGAGGCAATATTTTAGTTGCTGTCTCTACGTAAACAGATTTGACAACTTTTTGAAAGTTGTCAAATCTAAATTATTCATTCTTTAGCAAGTACTTCTTAAAGCCTTCAAAGTCGGTTCCTAGTGATGCGGCATGCTTTGTTTTTCCTTCTAAATCTTGCACCTCTTCCGGAATCTCGATTGCTTTTGAAACATGATCAGGTAATACGTCGGGGAATTTACAAGGATGTGCAGTTGAAAGAAACACGCCTGCTGCTTTTCCGGTTGGCTGGTCCTGCTGCCAATCTTTTAAGGCCTGCCAGGCTATAGCTGTATGCGGGCAAACCACATAATTGTAGGTACTGTAGATTTTCTCGATTGCCTGTGTCGTTTCCTCGTCAGTATAACTAAAGCCTATCACTTTTTTGTTAAGTTCTGCCGGATCTGCTTTAAACATATCAGCAATCCTAACCCAGTTGCTTGGGTTGCCTACGTCCATTGCATTAGAGATAGTTTGCACTGATGGTTTAGCTTGATAAACGCCTGTTTTCAAAAACTCGGGAACCGTATCATTCGCATTGGTAGCAGCAATAAATTGTTCAACAGGCAAGCCCATTTTCCAGGCTAGTATACCAGCACCAATATTTCCAAAGTTGCCGCTGGGGACAGAGAATACTACTTTGTCTTTATTCTGCTTCAATAACTGCGCATAGGCGTTAAAATAATAGAAAGTTTGCGGTATTAACCGGGCGATATTGATCGAATTGGCAGAGGTAAGCCTGAATTTCTCATTTAGTTCAGCATCAGTAAATGCTTGTTTTACCAGGGCCTGGCAATCATCGAAAGTACCGTCTACCTCAATAGCGCGGATATTTTGACCGTTGGTGGTTAATTGCAGCTCCTGTATTCCACTTACTTTTCCTTTAGGGTAAAGAATAGTCACCCTGGTATTTGGCACACCTAAAAAGCCAAGAGCAACCGCGCCGCCGGTATCTCCTGATGTGGCCACCAGCACATCTAATTGTTTCTCAGCCTCCTCCAAAAAGTAGCCCATCACGCGGCTCATAAATCGCGCGCCAAAATCTTTAAAAGCAAGGGATGGCCCATGCCAAAGCTCCAGCACATTCACACTGTCTTCCAGCGAAACAACAGGGGCATAAAAGTTGATCGCATCGTGAATGATCGTTTTCAGATCACTTGCAGGTATGTCATCACCCAAAAGGTTTTGAGCCACATGAAAAGCGATCTCAGGCAGCGTATAACCGTCTAAATTATTCAGGAACTTATCGTCAAGTTTTGGTATTTGAACAGGCATATACAGGCCCCTATCCTGCGGCATACTATTAAAAACCGCCTCTTTAAATGAGACCTGGTGGGAGGTATTGTTGGTACTGTAGAATTTCAATTTGATGTACGATTTTAGAATTACGATTTAGATTGTTTTATTTCCTTTGGCTATTCACCTTTCAGCTTTAACCTATCACTCTTGGGCCCTGGTCATTAATATCCGACACATAAGTATTTGAGCCGATGCCAGCTGCAGCCAAATGTTTGTGCAGCTTTTGGGCGATCTGCTTTGCTTCTTCTTCGCTTTTTGTAAACGCAAAAACCGAAGGTCCGGAACCGGATATACCGAAGCTTACGGCGCCCATTTCCATCGCCATTTCGCGCATTTTATAAAAATCGGGGATCAGCATAGAGCGAACAGGTTCAACCAGTATATCCTTCATACTGCGACCTATCAGATCGATATCGTTCATGAACAGGCCGCTTACCAGTCCGGCGATGTTGCCCCATTGGGTAACAGCATCTTTCATGCGTATCTTATCACGAATAATTTGCCTGGCCTCGCGGGTAGGTACGTCGACATCCGGAAATACGATGGCGCAATACAGCCCTCTCGGGTGCGGTAATCTTATGACATCCAGCGGCTCATAACTGCGAATGAGCACAAAGCCACCCATCAACGCAGGTGCTACGTTATCTGCATGGCCATGCCCGCAAGCCATTTCTTCACCTTTCATGGCAAATGGTAACAGTTTGGCCACGTCGGTTTCATCACCTAATAATGTTTTGGCAGCAAACAACCCTGCTACCGTACTGGCCGAACTTGAACCCAAACCACTGCCTATCGGCATTTTCTTATGCAGCTCTATATCCAGACCAATATCAGTCCTGTCGATGCTTTTCAAATAATGCTGAACACTAACGCTAACTGTATTTTTAGCCGGGTCGAGTGGCAGGCGACCATTGTCGCCGGTTATTTTGCTGATGGTGATTCCAGGTTTATCAGTTACCCGCATAATCACTTCATCTCCGGGTTCATTTACGGCAAAGCCCAATACATCAAAACCGCAAACCACGTTGGCAACTGTTGCCGGGGCAAAAACTTGTATAGAATTTTTCATATTAATTGGCCCCCACGTTGATTAAGTCAGCAAATACGCCGGCGGCGGTAACCTCTGCCCCTGCACCCGGACCTTTAACTACTAATGGGCGGTCTTTATACCTATCTGTTGTAAACGAAATAATGTTATCACTACCTGAGAGCATATAGAAAGGATGGCTTTCGTCCACCATTTGCAGCGTAATAGCCGCCTTTCCATCTTCCAGTTTACCGATATAGCGGAGCACTTTTTTCTCTTTTTCGGCCTGCTCTTTGAGTTTGGTAAAATAAGCGTCTTCCTGTTTAAGGGCAGTGTAAAAGTCTTCGACTGTTTGAGCTTCCATACAGCTTTTTGGCAAAATGTTGTCAATTTGAATATCAGCTGCTTCCATTGGGTAGCCTGCATCACGGGCAAGTATCAATATCTTGCGCATAAAGTCGGTCCCGCGCAAATCATCACGCGGATCTGGTTCCGTGTAGCCCTTTTCCTGCGCCAGTTGTACCACATCGTGGAAATTGGCATCGCCTTTAAAATGATTAAAGATGAAAGAGATAGTGCCAGAAAGAATGGCCTCGATACGTTTTACCCTGTCGCCGCTGCTCATCAGGTCTTTTAGGGTACGGATGATGGGTAGCCCTGCACCCACATTGGTTTCGTAGAAGAAATCAACGCCATGTTGGCGCGCTGCGTCGCGGAAAGCTTTGTATTGTTTATAATCCGCCGAGTTGCCGATCTTGTTACAGGTAACTACCGATATATTCGACTTAAACACCTGCTCATAAACCCCGATAGGCTGCGGACTTGCAGTATTATCAATAAACACACAGTTCGGCAGGTTCATCTCTTTCATTCTCTTTACAAAAGCATCTAAGTCTGCCTTTTCATTTGACTTCTGCAATTCATCCTGCCAGTTGTCCAGGGAAAATCCATCTTGGTTGAATACCATTTTGCGGGTATTGCTGATGCCTACAATTTTCACCTGGATACCATTATTCTGCTTCAAAAATTCACTATGCTCATTTAATTGGCGGAACAAGGTAGTACCGATATTGCCCGTGCCGAGACAGAACGCATGCAGCGTTTTGTTTAGCTGAACAAAGAAGGCGTCATGCACCGCATTTAAGGCCTTAGCTAAGTCGCTTTGCGAAATAATAACGGAGATGTTATATTCTGACGACCCCTGCGCAATGGCCCTTACATTGACGCCATTACGGCCGAGTGCATGGAACAATTTACCGGAAATGCCGGGTGTTTGCTTCATGTTTTCGCCTACTATAGCCAGTATGGAAAGATTTTGTTCGATATCAGGTTGATCCAGCTTGGTTGCCAAAAGTTCAAGTTCAAATTCCTGTTCGATTACTCTTTGTGCTTTTGCCGCATCATGTGGATTGACCGCGAAGGTGATGCTATGTTCAGATGATGATTGCGTGATCAGAATGATATTGATCTGCTCACGAGCTAGTAAGGAGAACAAACGCCCGCTGAAACCAGATTTGCCCACCATGCCGCTGCCCTGAACATTAATGATGCTGATATCGCTTATCGATGATATCCCCTTGATAGGTAAAGAAGATGCTTTGCAATGGTGCTGGATAACAGTTCCTTCAAAATCAACCTCAAAAGTATTTTTTATAACGATCGGTATTTTCTTCAGAAATGCCGGGATCATGGTTGGCGGATAGATCACCTTTGCACCGAAGTAAGAGAGCTCCATGGCTTCTGTGTAAGTCAATTCGGGTAGTGAGAATGCCTTTTTTACCATACGTGGGTCGGCGGTCATCATGCCGTTCACATCGGTCCAGATTTGTATTTCGGATGAATTTAAGGCTGCTCCAAAAATGGCGGCAGTGTAATCGCTGCCTCCACGTCCAAGAGTGGTGATCTGTCCGGCTTCGTTGGAGGCGATGAACCCGGTTACAAACAACATTTTGCCAGAGTTTTCCTGTATAAAGCCTTTGATCAGCAATTCGGTCAAGTCCATATTCACTTTGGCGTGGCCGAAATCGCTGTCGGTTTTGATCAGCTCGGAGGCATCCACAAACATGGCTTCGGGGAAATATTGTGCCGCAATTTTGCTGATCATCAGCGTAGAGCAGCGCTCACCATAGCTCAAGATCAGATCTTTGGTTTTAGCTGTAAGTTCTCGAAGGGTGGAGACCCCCTGAAGTAATTCTTCAAGGTGATTGAAGTTGATCTTTAGCCTGGTATAAGCCGGGTTTTGATTCTGCACACTTAATAATGTACGCACCATATCGAAATGACGTGTTTCCAGTTCTGCCAGCTGAGCGGTAAAATCTTCGCCGCGTGATGCTTTTTCGGCCATTGCCGAAAGCAGGTTGGTAACCCCGCCCATGGCCGACAGGACCGTTATCGGTTTTTCGCCGGCTTCATATTCCTTTTTCAATATGTCGATAACGGTGCTGATGCTTTGCGCCGAACCGACAGAAGTGCCCCCGAATTTTAAAATCTTCATTGTAATAAAGTAAAAAAGCCTCCCTCTTTTCGGAGGAAGGCTTGCTGTTGTCTTTTTTATGTTTTACACCACAAGATTATCTTCCTCCGGAAATCAATCCGGTGGTAGTTATTGTTGTAATTATGGTGCGGTTAATTATCATCATCTATGTAATGTCTGTAAAGTAAGTAGATATTTTTTGAATATGCAAGATTTTATTTTTTTTTAGTCTGGTTATTTAGGTATTACCACAATTCCTAAAGCAACTCCAGGACTATCTGATAGTTTAATACTTTTGCCATTTTCCCAACATGTTGCGTAATTGCCTACAATTCCCGCAGCATAAACATTCCCTTGGTTTGCTTTTATACCATATATTAAAGCTGATTGAGATCCATCGGTAATATTAACCTCAGTTCCATTTTTCCAATATGTGGCCACAAAATTCGGCCCTGGGGATACTACTCCGGCAAGATAGACATCGTTGCCATCTACCGCAATACAAAATCCTTCTGAAGGGTTTACATTAGTAGGCATTATTTCCTGCCCATTTTTCCAATAAATCGCCTTTGAGTCTCCAGATATTCCTGATATATATACATCGTTCCCTTGAACGTGTAATGAAGTCGGCATGGCTCCTTTTATCGTACTTGTTGGAAGCGTGTCAATAACGCCATTTTTCCATAACATTGGAACAGGTGCATCAGTTAGAGGTTGGGCCCCCGCAATTTCTATATATACATTATCACTTTCCACTGCTACTGCATTTGCCTCTGAGAAAGTATCGGAAAGCATTGTCAGCACGCCATTTTTCCACAGAGCTGCTGTATTAACATTGTTTATGGTTACAAAACCAACGACGTAAATGTCATTTCCCTGTACTGCGATGGAATTCGCAAAAGAGTTCTTTGTTTGGTCGCCAAGTATATTTAAAACTCCATTTTTCCAATAGGAGGCTACAAAATTATTGCCTGATGTTACTACTCCTGCAACATACACGTCATTTCCTTGTACAGCAATGCTGTAAGCCTGAGATATCAAATTATTCTGAAGATCTGTTTCAATTCCATTTTTCCAATAAACAGCATGACTACCTGCACCTATAGTACTATATCCGACAATGTAGACATCTGCATTATTGGTGTTGGGTATTGGTGTTTTTGTTTTTTTGCAAGCTGATATTATGAGAAATAAAGCTAAAACGATAGGTAAAAACTTTTTATAATGCATAAACGGTTTAGGTTTGTATAGTATTATTTTTAACAAAGAAATATATGGTTATTAAATCGCAATAAAAATCTCTGCTAATTTAACAGTGCTTTGGCACTAAAACTATTCATTAAATAAGTTAATACTTATAAATGAAATTGTTAAGCACTTTTATGAAATTCATAGGTAGATGCAGAAAGGTTTAGGGGGTTACTTTCTAACCGCTACGAAACTAAATAGATAGTTTTATTTAAAAAAGTTTACTTTGTAACAATCGCGATACTATTGGCTTCTCCATATTTAGGGAGGGTCACCATGGTATTATTTTTCCAGTAAACAGCGTTGTTTTGTCGTGGAGTTGCGCTGGTTTGCACTCCAGCCAAATAAACATCGCCTTCATTTACAGCTATATCATTAACAATAGTACCCAACGGGAATTTAGTTAATTCACCATTTTTCCAGCTGCCCCCATATGGCCCATGACTGTCTTTTCCCGAAACATATACGTCTGACCCATTAACTGCAATGCCATTAGCCATAAATGCCAGACCGCCCAGATTTAAAGGAACTGCAATACCGTTTTTCCAATAGGTGGCTCCCCCATTGCTGCCTACAAAACCGGCCAGGTACACATTATTCCCATCTATAAGTATATCCGAGCAATTACCAATATCGGTAGTTGCCAATACGGTGTCCTTACCGTTTTTCCAGTAGCTGGCATGGTTGTCATTGCTAAAGCCCGCTACATATATATCATTGCCTTTTACGGCTATAGCGCTCGCGGCAGAAGTTGATGAGTTATCACCCAATGTTGTTTGAGTCGAATTTTTCCAGTACACTGCTGTTGATTGAATAGTGCCTATAGTGCCACATATATAAACATCCGTACCACTGATCGCTATTCCAGTCGCGCGGTTGTCGGCACTTCCGTCGCTTAGTTTGGTGATCGTACCATTTTTCCAATAGCACGCTGTCGCATTTCCCAGGCCCTTGCGGGTAAAGCCAGCCATATATACATCCATTCCGCTAACTGCTATGGAAGTAACAACTGAATTGAGCGAGCTATCACCAAAAGCCGTAGCCACCCCATTTTTCCAATAGGTTGCCACAAAATTTCCGTTTGAAGCGATGATAAACCCACCCACATAAACATCTACCGGTTTGGGTTGGTGTGGAGGTATGTATTCGCCTTTCATACACGACTGTATGGCAAACATGATTACTAAGGCGAAAAGAAGTAAAGATTTTGATCTCATAAATAAACTATAGTATTGTATAGCAACTGAAAAATTGTTTCTCAACAACAATAGTTTACCTTGAATAATTTGAGGGAGCGTACCTGGGGTTAGCGCGCTGATATATAAAGCAAAAAACAGGCCACTTGTTTGAGTTTTATGAAAATGATTTTATGCTAAACGAAATACCTGGTAGTTTTCTGCATTATAAAGCACTATTTCGGGTTATAAGATGCGTGGTATTACTACAATGCGATAAGCGCTTCCGGTTTGAGCAAGTTTTGTTGGCGCTCCATTTTTCCAATATCCAGGGCCTCCGTTTATTTCTCCTGCTACGTAAACATCGTTACCCACAACAGCAATCCCGGAAGCGCCGTTTGTAGAAGTACTTCCTTGTAAAGCAGTCATCTTGCCATTCTTCCAATAAACAGCCTGTGGTATTGCATTATTTGCGGTTGTTCCGTTGTATCCGGCAATATACACATCATTGCCACTCACTGCTATAGCATATGCCCCAGCATGATTGGTAGTGTCGCCCAATGGTACCGACACACCATTTTTCCAATAAATCGCATAACTATTATTTAGCGTAGAAGAGTAGTAAGTGCCACAAAAGTATATATCTGATCCATTTATGGCCTTACCGAAAACCATTGTATTATGGGGAAGAGACGTCCTTTGTCCGTTTTTTGTTAAAACCCCCATCAGGTTGTTTGCATCTTGTTTAAAATGGTACCCGCCGATATACAAATCAGATCCAACCATCGCAATTGTTGATTCGTAGGTAAAAGCTGCACTATCAATAACTTTAGATGCTGCTGTATTTATCCAATGGCATGCAATACTTATCCCACCGACAGGGAAGCGATAATTACCTGATAAATAAACATTTGAGCCCACCACATCCAAGTCTGTTGCATTGCATTCCGATGTACCATCAGAAAGTAGTGTAGCAACACCATTCTTCCAGTAAGTGGCTATTGGTGTATTATCAGGGGCGCTTGAATAGCCTGCCAGGTAAATATCAGAGCCAACAACCTGTATTGTGCTTGCATACGAATTCATAACGCTGTCACCTACTTTTAATAATACGCCATTTTTCCAATAAGCTGCTACCGACTTGCCGTTAGTTGCGGTAATGCCTCCGGCAACATATACATCTGCTGGTATTGATGTATCCCGGGGTTTTATAGTTTGTCCTTTTTTGCAGGAAATGATAGATAAAAGAAAAATTGCTATAACGAAATAAGGTTTATATCTCATAATAACTAGTTATTCAGGTTAGGGGCAATAGAAGATTAAATCTAACGCACAATTTCCAGATATACAAGCCATTTCCCCTTTATTTCAGGCACCTTGCTAAATTTGATACCTTTGCAAACTCATGGAGGGACTTGTAACTAAATCGACCGGCAGCTGGTACCAGGTATTAACCGATAATGGGCAAAAGTATGATTGCCGTATCAAGGGTATATTTCGTACTAAAGGAATTACCACTACCAATCCTATTGCTGTAGGTGATCGTGTCGATTTTGAGCTGGAACCTGAACAAGGGACGGGTGTGATCACTAAACTCCAACCGCGTAAGAATTATATTATCCGGAAATCGATCAACCTGTCGAAACAGGCGCAGATCCTTGCTGCTAATCTTGACCAGGCATTGCTGGTCGTTACATTAGCTTCGCCTCGTACTTCATTGGGGTTTATCGATCGCTTTTTGGTAACTGCCGAGGCTTATGATATTCCTGCTGCATTAGTATTTAATAAACTAGATCTTTTCAGCGATGAGGGACTTGAAATATTAGCCGATTACAAATCTATTTACGAAAACATAGGTTATCCCTGCTTTGAAGTATCAGCTTTAAACGGAACCAATGTAGAACAGGTATCCGCTATCATAAAAGATAAGATGACCTTATTTTCAGGTCATTCTGGTGTAGGCAAATCAAGCCTGATCAATGCCCTGGTGCCTGAGCTACAATTGCGAACTACCCAAATATCCGAATGGCACGACAAGGGCGTTCATACCACAACCTTTGCCGAAATGTTCGAACTACCACAGGGGGGGTACATTATCGATACGCCCGGCATTCGTGAACTAGGCGTAATCGACATCGAAAAGAATGAGTTGAGCCATTTCTTCCCCGAAATGCGCGCCCTTTTGAACCAATGCCGCTTTAATAGTTGCCGCCATATCAATGAACCCGGCTGCGCAGTTATCAAAGCAGTTGAAGAAGGGCAAATTGAGCTATCCCGCTATGAAAGCTATTTGAGCATTTATAATGGGAATGATACCAGGGCCTGATTAATGGGGAGCGATAGCTATACCGAACGCTGTTGATCGCTTGCTGAGATATACAGGTACACCATTTTTCCAATACGTAGCCACCTTTACGCCGCTAGCGTCTGTTGTTGAGCCGGCAACATATACGTCAGCACCATCCAAAGCAATAGCGTAAGCTTCGCTATTGGATGTTCCATCAGTAAGTTTGGTAATCACACCATTTTTCCAATATGTCGCTATTGTGTGACCACCGTAAACTCCATAACCGGCCACATATGTATCGTTACCGTTTAAGGCAATTGCATACGCCCATGAGTCTGATAAGGTATCTGTTAGTCTTGTTGCTATACCATTTTTCCAGGAAGTTGCGATGCTATGATCATTAGCACTGCTAAAACCCGCCATGTAGACATCATTGCCATTTACTGCAACTCCGTGAACTTCGCCATATTTATCAGGTATTAATATGGCAGGCGCTCCATTATTTTTCCAATAAGTAGGTACCCATTGGTAAGTAGTACTCGACGCCCTTGAGTCGCCCGCAAAAAACAGGTCGGCGCCGTTAGTGGCCATCGCATAGGCGTCAGAGCCTTCCCATCCAAGGGGGAGCATTGTTGCAACGTTGTTTTTCCAGTAAACAGCAGAAGGTAATATATATTTATCGGCTATAAACCCACTGATATAAATATCGCTGCCTATAAAGGTTATACCATATGCGTCCGACAGAGTTGTACCATTGTCGAGCCTTGTCATCAGGCCATTTTTCCAATAAGCTGCAGCCTGGTAAACAGGCTCAGGAGCACCGATGTTACCAACAACATATATGTCGCCGTTTGGACCTTTAGCTACTGCCCTTGCTTTCGAGCTAAAAGAGCTATCAGTAAGCTTGATGGCTGTTCCGTTTTTCCAATAAACGGCCACTGTGTTGCCATTATTGGCTAATGTAGACCCTGAAACGTATACATCAGGTTCTGTAGTTGGTTTAGGTGAGGGGGCCGGCGTTCCGCCCTTTTTACACGATGTGATCGCAAGTGCAATAATCAAACAAAATGGCAGGCAATTTTTAAATTTCATGTGATAAAAAAGTGATTTGGTTTTGATAATAAGGTTAAACATTTTCATAGATAAAGCTATAATGCGAGGCATTTCAGTACACATATCTGAACAATCAATGAGGTATTACTACCATTCCATACGCGTTGCCACTCTTCGCGAGTTGTACTGCCTTTCCATTTTTCCAGTATATGGCGCCAAAAGCATTTGTACCTGCGATATAGATATCACTGCCATTTACTGAAATAGCGCGGCCTTGTGAATTTGACGCTATATCTGTTAACTGTTGCTGAACGCCATTTTTCCAATAAGTGGCCACGTTTAAGGCATTATAAACAGACGTGCCGGCGATATAAACATCATTACCTTCTAAAGCAATCGCTTCTGCTGCCGAATTCGTTGAACTGTCAGTAAGCATCCGGGATACTCCGTTCTTCCAATAAGTAGCTACGTATTTGCCATTTTGAGCCAGCGTGTATCCGGAGAGGTGAACGTCTGTACCATTTACTGCTATTGCAGTCGAAAACGTAGAGGATAAAGCATCAGCTGGCATAATAAGTGATCCATTCTTCCAATAGGTTGCCGTAAAATGGCCATCCTGGGGGTCGGCAATTGTTCCCGAAACATAAATATCATTCCCAACTGCTACCACTCTCCGCGGAGTAAAGCTGGGTGCTTTACCGGGCAGGCCGGTCGGAGCTCCGTTTTTCCAATACGTTGTTACCATGTAAACATAGGGGTCAGGATCGATAGCATATCCGGCTACAAGAATTCCTTCAGAATTCATAGCAATAGAATAGGTCTCAGAAGTTTCTGACGACAGTACATTTTTGACCCCATTTTTCCAGTAGACCGCAAATGGTGAATTACCGATCATCTCATAGCCCGCAACATAAACATCGCCTCCATTTACAAGAATTGCTTTGCCGAAAGAATTAGATGTGCTGTCAGTTAGTTTAACAATCACACCATTTTTCCAATAAGCTGCTATACTTTTTCCGTTGGTAGAAATTATGTTACCGGCGACATAAACATCCGCGTTGTCAATTTCCGGCTTTGGTGAAGGGCTAGGCGGATTATTTTTTTTGCAAGAGTTGATGGCAATAATAGTCATCAAAAATAGAAAAACGTAAAGTTTAAATCTCATATCGATGAATAAAGTGCAATAAAATAATTAATTACCAGCCGGGTGAACAACAACGACAATTGGACCACATCCGCCCGAAGAATAAAATGGCAATAAAACTGGCACTCCGTTTTTCCAATAAAGCGGGCGGTCGCCGAGCCCATTGGGCTGTTGCTGCGAACCGGCCATATAAACATCGTTTCCTATTACAGCAATTGAATTGCCGAACGACTGTACTGTATTGTTTAATACTGTATGAGCGATTCCATTTCTCCAGTAGGTTGCTAATATCAACTTTGATGGTTGGATACTTCCCGCTATGTAAACGTCACCATTTTCTACAACAATTGCTTCCGCATCAGACCACGGCGAACTAAGCTGCGTAATTACTCCATTCTTCCAGTAGCAGGCACGGGCTATAGTAGGGTCTGCAGGATCTGTTTCGGTTGAACCTGCTACATAAACGTCCGAGCCGCTTACCGTAATTGCCTGTCCCCTTGAATTGATGTTTGAAATCTGTACCATTGCGCCGTTCTTCCAGTAAGTTGCCGCATTTGTGGTGAGATCAGGTAATACGCTTGTTCCTGATTGATAAACATCATTCCCACTTATTAATAGCCCCCCATATACAGCAGCATTTGTTGGTCCGGTAGCCATAACCGGCATCCCATTTTTCCAGTAGAGAAATCCTGGTGTTCCATACAAAGAGCCTGAAACATACACATCGTTTCCATTTACAGCGATATCGTATGCCACAGAATTATCCGATGGCGATGGTGAAAGTGTATGCAGAACGCCATTTTTCCAATAAACTGCTGTAGATTTGAATTTAGCATCAAGCAGCCAACCAGAAACGTATACATCATTTCCGTCGATGGCCATCCCATAGCAAACACTTGAATAGGTCGTGCTGTCTCCCAATTTTGTGGGTACACCATTTTTCCAATAAGCAGCTATTACTTTGCCATTCTTTGCTTGGGTAACACCAGCCACGTAAACATCTGTATCCATTTTAGCAGGTGTTAAAGGCGGAGTAGGTGGTTTTGGGGATGGGTTGCTGCTTTTTGTGCAAGCACTGATCGCAGAAACGGTGATCAATAATAGAATTGGGTAAATTTTTAGTCTCATGCTAGATAAGGTCAAGTGTAAAATTTAATATTCTGGCCGAACGAAGGCCCGAGTTAAAGATATTTATTTTTACGATAAATTTCTGTGTTTGTTTTATCTTGCCACACCAGGGCGTAATAATTTACGACCTCGGTACCAACAATATCCCGCCCGCATTCGATGGACCAAAGCCAAGCTGCATAGGTTTACCGTTTTTCCAATATACAGCCAGACTGCTCATATTAAATCCTGACACGTATACATCAGTACCATTGATTGCTATACCACGTGCCTGTGAAATTGATAAGTCATTTGGGGTTTGGGAAACTATTGTACTATTTGGAACCCGCGTGCCAATCCCATTCTTCCAGTAAATGGCAATGGGATAACCATTATTGTTATAAGTACTTCCGGCTACATAAACATCATTGCCATTTATTGCAATAGCACTAGCTCCTGCCCCTACTGATTCAGCGTCGGTGAACGTAAGTTTAGTCGCTAAGCTGTTTTTCCAATAAACAGCATCTGGTCCTGAAAATCCAGCTATATACAGGTCGTTGCCATTTAATGTAATAGCGTTTGCCCCGGAAGATAAACCACCATTATCCAGGTTTATGGCAGTGCTATTCTTCCATAAAGTTGCGACATGACGACCTTTAGGCGACTGTATATAACCTGCCACGTACACATCATTGCCATTTACGGCTATCGCACTTGCTTCAGATCCGTATAGGCTATCCGGCAGACTTACCGGCACACCATTTTTCCAATAGGTTGCAGTCTCATGATCTGACGAAAACATTCTGTAACCAGCTATAAAAACATCACTACCATTTACCGCTATAGCATTTGCCCTTGAATTTAAAGCACTATCAGGCAGATTAACTTCAATGCCGTTTTTCCAGTAAGTCGCCATGTACCTATAAGTATTAGGAACGGTTACATACCCGGCCAGGTATAGATCTTTCCCATTGGCAGCAATGGCATTAGCCATACAATCCCGTGCTTCACCCGGCAACTTGTTAAGTTGTCCATTCTTCCAATAAGCTGGTATGATTGAACTTTGGGTGGTAACAAAACCAGCCACGTATACATCTACATCAATAGGTTTTGGTGTTGGCGGGTTTGCGGATTTTTTACATGCAGTTAATGCAAACAAAGCCATCAAAATGAAAAAGGTATATTTTTTAAAACACATGAATTTTTTTGTAAGGTAAGGTAGCAGAATGGTTTTAGTTGTTTGTGTATTCTACGTTATCATTAAAATAAAGATTCTTTTTGTGAAAGATAAAACAAAAAAGAAGAACTCACTATCTTGTTGCGGATATTAAAAATATGAGAGCAGTTCTTCAACGCGTCACGCAAGCAAGTTGTACAGTAGATGGTAAAATTACCGGGGAAATCAAAAATGGATTCCTGGTTTTATTGGGCATTGAAGATGCTGATACTGATGAGGACCTGCAATGGCTTGCTCAAAAGATTGCTTCTATGCGGGTATTTGGGGATGAAAATGGATTGATGAATAAAGCGCTTGCTGATGTTAATGGGGATATATTGCTGATCTCTCAGTTTACTTTATTTGCGTCTACAAAAAAGGGTAATCGCCCCGGATTTACTCGTGCTGCAAGGCCAGATAAGGCTATACCTATCTATGAGCAAATGATCAAAGCATTGGAAGAGTTGACAAACAAAAGGGTAGCCACAGGTATATTTGGGGCGGATATGAAGATCATCCTGCTGAATGATGGCCCCGTTACGATTATAATGGACACTAAGGACAAGGACAATCACTAAAATTTTTCAATCGTGTTATGGAAATTAAAGAAGCGCAACATCTTGTAGATGAATGGATAAAAACAACCGGCATCCGTTATTTTAACGAACTGACCAATACTGCCATTTTAATGGAAGAAGTGGGCGAGGTAGCCCGGATAATGGCAAGGCAATATGGTGAGCAGTCGTTCAAGAAATCGGACACGGAAGTAAATCTTGCCGACGAGATGGCTGATGTGCTTTTTGTGCTGATCTGCCTGGCGAACCAGACCGGAATTGACCTGACAGATGCGTTGGAAAAGAATTTGCAGAAGAAAAGCATCCGCGACGCCGACAGGCACAGGAACAACGAGAAGCTTAAATAGGCACCCACCGTTTCGGGCAAGGAAACATCTATTTGAAACAATTTAAAAAATGGAAAAAATTAAAAAAACTTGTCATGAAACATGTATTAACAATAGTGCTTATCGCATTTATATTTACCGGGTGCAAACAGGCATCCACTCCTGAACTAGATCTGAAAGTTGCAACCCTTGAAAAAGCAAAGGCCAGCCCGGTAAGTGAAACCGCAGATAAAATTGCCTATACAAATGGTGCCGTTGCAAGCAGTCCACCACAGATTATCTCTGACACCTCTAAAAAACTCATCAAAACCGGGGATATCAGTTTTGAAACCGGCGACTTATATGGCACCCGCAAGAAGATCATTAACTCATTAAAAAACCTCGGAGGTTATGTATCTGAAGAAAATGAGACAAATGACTCCTATCGCAGAGGATTGATACTAAAACTGCGTGTCCCTTCCAAAAACTTCGACTCATTATTGGATTCCGTATCCGGCAATGCAGCCAAGATCGACTCAAAGAATATCCGTGTTGCCGATGTTACCTCACAGTTTATCGATATCAAAACCAGCCTGGCTAATCAGCAACTGCTTGAGAAACGCTACCAGGAATTGCTTAAAAGATCGGATAAAATGAGCGATGTTTTGCAGATCGAAAATAAGCTCACCGAAATCCGGACCTCTATTGATTCTACCCAGGGCACACTTAACTATTTGAGCAGGCAGGTTGCATACAGCACATTGGAGGTTAACTTTTACAGTGAACAAACACCCCAATATAGCGGGGCAACGGCAGGCGACAGGCTAGGCGCATCCCTTAAAGGTGGCTGGGAATTATTGCAGGGCTTGTTCTTTGGCATTATCAATATTTGGCCGTTGGTGATAGTAGCTATTGTAGCTTATATTATTGTGAAAAAGTGGAGGGCTAAAAGAAAACTCAGGGTAGTGCAGCAGTAAAAAATGTGGCAGCAGACTTACGAGTGGTAATGTGTGTGAATCTGAGAAAAAGCCGCTGCTGCCACTAATGAAACACAATACTAATTTATAGAATATTATTCTGAAAATTTAAATAATTAAGAATTATATTTCTATTTAACATTTATTAACATAATTAAATAACGATACAGGCGTTTATAAGAAATACTTAAATCGCCTTATTATGAAAAATTTTGTTCTTGCGGCAACCATGCTGTTGCTCTTTACATCATGTGGTAACAAAAACAAAGATCAGGACACCGTTAAATTTCCGCCGCCTGTTGTTATGGCTGATGAGGACGCTGTGAATCCTCCGGTTGTAAAAGAATTGGAAGTGGCTGATCCGGGAGTAAAATCGGTAAAGGCTTATGCTAAACTAGATGAGCCCGTAGGTAGTGCAGACGTAAATCGCGTTGTAGAAGAATCGCCAAATGAAAACAGGCACAACAACGATGTGGAAAGGAAAATAGTCAAAAATGGCGATATCAGTTTTGAAACCAATGACATAGGTGCCACCCGGCAGAAAATACTTGCAACGTTGAAAAGTCTGGGAGGATATGTGGTTGATGATAAAGAGTCGACAGATAACGAAGTGAACAGGAAAGACTACACATTGAACGTAAGCATACCGGCAAATAATTTTGATAAGCTTTTGAACTTTGTTTCGTCATCGGCAGATAAGATTGACTCGAAGAATATCAGCATAACTGATGTAACGACAAATTATATCGACATCACTACCCGGCTTGCCAATAAAAAGATATTGGAGAGCCGATACCTGGACCTGTTAAAGAAGGCGTCAAAAATATCGGACCTGTTGGAGATAGAGAACAAGTTGACGGAGATAAGAAGTGATATCGAATCGACCCAGGGCAGGCTGAATTACCTGAACAAGCAGGTGCTTTATAGTTCTTTGAATATTACTTTTTATACCAAACAGGTTGTCAAAGCGGATAAGCCGATAGGCTTTGCATACAAGTTCAAAATGGCATTGCACAAGGGAGAATTGTTTTTGGAACACCTGTTTTTCAAGGTAGTCGCCTTATGGCCGTTGTGGACTGTTTGTGTAATAGGTTTCATTGCCTTCAAAACATGGAGGCGAAAAAGGAGACTGGCTAATGTGATTTTGCAGAGTTAATCATTAGCCGTTGCGGCGATGTGGTAGCAGTTAAATTGGGTATTGAGGTTTGCTGCTGCCACTACTGCAATTTTACCAGACGCTGGCCTTGCAAGATTGGTATAGCAGTAGTAATATCTACATTCAGGCAAAAAGCAATATCAGCTTCGATACCTAGTTTTTTCAAGCGTTCGCTGTGTGAGGTTTTTGCGAGGTAGGCATTCAAGTCGCCCTTGGCTAATTGATACAGATCGTTAGCGGCGATGGCGGCATCATCGGTTTTGTAATCTCCTGATTTTAATTGATCAACTACCGCACCTGAGAAAAGAGTATCTTCGAGATTAAAATTGTTTTTCCAACCGGCGCAAACCAGCAGAATATTTTCATTTTGTGTTTTAAGCCAGTTGCAAAGCGAGGTCAGGTTCAGGAACGAACCGATCACTATCTTTTTAGCCGACCTGGATAAATGCAAGGCGTGTGTACCATTCGTGGTAGTCAGCACCACAGTTTTACCACCCACCTTTTCTTTAGTGTAGGAGAATGGCGAATTACCAAAATCAAAACCGTGAACTACTTCGCCGTTACGTTCTGCCGCCAATAAAAAGTGAGCTTCTTTATCGCGATAGGCCAGGCATTCTTCTACCTCGGCTACCGGGATAATAGCTTCGGCGCCATTTTCTATACCATAGCAGATAGATGATGTAGCACGGAAAATATCTACAATAACAGCTATATATTCGTCGACCTTGTATAGCGGTAAAAGTGAAGGGCTAAGGCAAACGTGAAGATTTTTAGTCATTGGGAGATTGGTCATTGGTCACTCGTCACCGGTCATTAGTCCTGCATTACGAATGACTAATGACCAGTGACAAATGACTATTTATAAAATGGAGGTTTTACAACCTTTGCCTTAACTTTATTGTCTCGGATGCTGATAAATATTTCGCTGCCTTCTTTGGCGAACTCATTATTCACATAACCCATGCCGATTGCTTTTTGCAATGAGGGTGATTGCGTTCCAGAAGTTACTTTGCCTATTGTATTTCCATCGGCATCAACAATTTCATAATCGTGACGTGGTATGCCACGGTCTATCATTTCAAAGCCTACCAGCTTGCGTTTTGTACCGTCTTGCTTTTGCTGTTGTAAAGCCGTTGAATTGGTGAATTCTTTACTGAACTTGGTTACCCAGCCTAAGCCTGCTTCCAGTGGTGAAGTGGCATCATCGATATCGTTGCCATATAAGCAAAAGCCCATCTCCAGGCGAAGGGTATCGCGTGCTCCCAAGCCGATTGGTTTAATACCGAATGCGGCACCTGCTTCAAAAACAGCGTTCCAAAGTTTTTCAGCATCTTTATTGTCGACGTAAATCTCGAAACCACCGGCGCCGGTATAGCCTGTAGCAGAAAGCAATACGTTATCGATACCCGCAAAAGTTCCTTTTTTGAAGGTATAATATTCCATTGAGCCAAGGTCGATGTCAGTCAGGCTTTGCAATGCATCAGCAGCTTTTGGTCCCTGGACTGCTAACAACGATGTGCGTTCTGATATATCTTTCATCTCCACGCCTTCGGAGTTGAATTTTGATATCCAATTCCAGTCTTTTTCGATGTTGGAAGCATTAACCACCAGCATATAAGTTTTCTCGTCGATACGGTAAACCAGCAGGTCGTCCACAATACCGCCGTCTTCGTTTGGCAGGCACGAGTATTGCACTTTGCCATCATATAGTTTTGAGGCATCGTTACTGGTCACACGCTGGATCAGGTCGAGCGCTTTTTCGCCCTTCAAAATAAACTCGCCCATGTGGCTCACATCAAACACACCCACTCCTTTGCGGACAGTTTCATGTTCAACATTAATCCCTGCATACTGTACAGGCATATTATACCCCGCAAAAGGCACCATCTTGGCACCCAACTGAACGTGTTTATCGGTTAAAGCCGTATTCTTCATATCAATCTAATTGGCGGCAAAAGTAATAAATTGATTCGTCTGAACCCGAATTTCCAGAATTAAAGAATTTTCAGAATTCTGATTTTACTTTTCAATTCAGGCAATTCCTGAATTCGATAAATTCCGGTTAAGACAACGACTCATAAATCCCCACCAGTATCTTTGTCACAATATTTACTTCGTGATGCTGTTCTATCAGCTTGCGGGCGTTTATGCCGACTGCTTTGATATAATCCTCGTCGGCCACGCAACGTTTTATAGCTTTCAGGAATTCGTCGCGGGTGTTAGCGATCAGGATATTTACCCCGTTTTTGTAATTGATACCTTCAGCACCAAGCGACGTGGAGATGATACATTTCTGCATCGCCATTCCTTCTACAATTTTTACGCGCATACCTCCGCCCGACAACAAAGGGACAAGCATGATTGATTTGCTGTTTACAAACTCCAACCCATCATCTACCTCGCCCTGGATAAATACTTTCCCCAATACATCATAATCATCAAACTCTTCGGGTATATCGTTGCCAGCTACATAGAAACGAACCCGCAGTTCGTCATTCACAAAGTCAGAATGGAATGTCTTCAAAAACCATTCTATTCCTTCACGATTAGGCATCCAATCCAGCGAACCCAAAAAGAAAAGACTCGGAAATTCTGTTTTTGAAAAATTCGGTTTGTAATGATCCAGGTCGACACCGAATGGGACAATCTCAACCGGTATTGTCGCCCCGTAATGCATAATCGTATTGCGGTCCTGCTCGGTAAAAACGGTTATCGCATTAAACTTATTGATCTGCTGCAGCTCGTAATTTTTTATACGACGCGCCATCAGCTTTAAATAGAATTTTTTGAAGGGGTCGGTCTTTTGCGCCGCCAGCGTTTCCCAGGTATGATGCTCAATATTATGCGCCCGGTAAACAAGCTTGGATGAGCAGTTTTTCCTGACGGAATCCACATAAGGAGCTACAAATAAGCCTTCGAACTGGATAATATCATACTCCGTGTTCCTTATAGTACGGATCAGCATCTTATCGAACTCCTCGTCGTAATACTTGTCGATATTATACGTGCTTTTACTGAAGATGTCGAGTATGCCATCAAAAAAAGATACGCTGGCATCGATATCATAAGCGCGGTAGTTTATTTTCTCCAACAGCTCATCCGGCTCATCGGTTTCCTGAATGTGCTTTTTGGTATTTAGCGCCACCAGCGATACATCGTGCCCCAAATTGACCAGTCCGAGCACGGTATTACAAACCACGATAGGATATCCCCCGTTGCGCGGAAATGGTACGCGATGTGTCAGAATAAGTATCTTCAACTGGAGTAAGCGGTTTTAACAAAAGTAAATACCCTCAAAGCCTAATCAAAGCTTCTGTCAGAAAATACTTAGCTGCGGATCGCTTACGCGGAAGGTACGGCGGTGATAGGGTGTAAAACCTATTTTTAAAACGGCCTCGCGATGCTTAATGGTTGGGTAACCTTTGTTGCTATGCCAGTCGTATTCAGGGTGCTCTAAAGCTATCTGTTTCATGAAATCATCCCGGTAGGTTTTTGCCAGGATAGATGCTGCCGCGATGCTGAGATATTTGGCGTCACCCTCAACAATACACTGATGCGGAACCTTTTTGTATTTGTTAAAGCGATTACCATCAATAATTAAAAACTCCGGAATAACCGATAACTGTTCTATAGCACGGTGCATAGCCAGGAAAGAGGCATTCAGGATATTGATCTGATCTATTTCGATGTTATCAACTGAGGCAACAGCAAATGCAATAGCGGCTTGTTCGATCTCGTCTCTAAGGCGATACCTTACATCTTCTGAAAGTTGTTTAGAGTCGTTAAGCAGGGGGTGATCAAATCCGTCAGGCAGGATAACGGCTGCGGCAAAAACCGGTCCGGCAAGGCATCCGCGACCCGCTTCATCACATCCCGCCTCAATAAATTCAAACTGGTACCTGCCTGCTAACATTTTTCAAAAATAGGAATTAGTTGATTGAGTTGGATTAAGTTGATTAAGTTAAGTGGTTATTGTCTCATTTTTCAACTTAATCAACCATTCTAACTCAATCTAACTGAATCAACTAAAAAATCCTTATCGTCAACAGGGTAATGTCATCGATTGGCTTGCCTTTGACGATAAGGTTAAGATGATCGAGCAGTGTCTGGTTAAATTTATCGGGAGAAAGGTTACCATTGCTCACTACAAAGTCGATCAGTTTATCTTCATCCCAGGTTTTTTGGGTGGGCACATCATAGTCCATCAAGCCATCGGTGTAGTTGAATATCAAACTGCCTGGTTCAATTTCGACTTCGCCCTGGTTTACAAATGGCAATTCATCAAAAGCGCCGATCATTGTAGTACCCAACTTAAGCGGAATAGCCTCACCATCAGCAAACAAAATGGACGGATTGTGCCCGGCGTTGATAAAATTCAGTTTGCGGGTGTGTGCGTTATATTTTGCCAGGAACAAAGTGATAAACCGCTCACCTTTGGTATTCCGCAACATGATCTGGTTAAGGCGATCGATGATATTGGTCAGGTCATCCTCAACCACTGCCCATGCACGTAAGCTCGCCTGGAAATTGGACATCAGCAATGCAGCCGAAATTCCCTTACCAGAAACGTCGGCAATGCACCACATAAACTCGTGATCGTTAATTTGGATAAAATCAAAATAATCACCGCCGATGTTTTGATGCGGAAAATATTTGGCCCCGATCTCTACCGTCGAATCCTTATGAAACCTTAGCGGGATCAGCATGTTCTGCACTTCCTGGGCAAGCTCCATTTCGCGCTTAAAACGCTCCGACTCCATGCGCTCACGGAACAGCTTTTTATTCTCTAATGCCACTACGATCACGTTGATCAATGTCTGGATAAAGTTCAGGTCATTGTTCAGCATCTCGTCGGTAGTGTTAAACTCACCGATCAGGGCATAGGCCAAAGGCTTGCTTTTATGGTAGAAGGGGATGAAGTAATCGTAATTTTTCAGGAGCGGGTCGGTCTGCTGGGTAAGCGGGGCGGCTACTTTGGTCTTCAGTTTTTTACAAGCGTTGTGCAACGACTTGGTAGTTTCTATTTCTCCACCGTAGCTCGAAATGCAAACGAAGCTGCCTTCATGCTCAATTAAAAAGCGTAGCCTGCCCACCTGCAGATAATTCTGCATAATTACTTCGAGCATCTGGATCAGCACAGGTGTCGAAATATTTTTATTGATGGCCCTGGTAACCTCAAGCAATGAGTTTAATTCAGACTGCCTTTTAAGCAGCAACCGGATTAACTCATCCTCGCCAGAAATTTCCTCGATACTTTGCATTTATGGGTTTAGAGACAGACCAAAATAATGAATAAATTTTTTTAAATCCGTGTACTTTGTGATTTTATGTCAAACGCGTCCCGCAAACCAACTGTCACCAAATTAAAGGCATAAACCATCAGCATGATGGCTAAACCCGGCAATACGGCAAGATAAGCAGAATTCATAATAATATAGCCATAATGTTCTTTTATCATGCTTCCCCAGGTTGGCGTTGGCGGTTGTGCTCCAAAACCAAGGAAGCTCAAACCGGCCTCAAGCAAAATTGCCGACGCGAAGTTGGATGATGCTAATACCAATATCGGGCCGATGATGTTTGGTAAAATGTGCCTCCGAATGATTCGCGCATTGTTAAACCCTAATGACCGGGCTGCTTCAACAAACTCCACTTGTTTTAAGCTCAGAACCTGGCCACGCACCAACCGGCCTACCTCAACCCACATAGATAAGCCTACTGCTATGAATACTTCCCATAAGCCCTTGCCCAACGCAAAAGAAATGGCGATCACCAGCAGCAGAGCAGGCAATGCCCACAAAATATTCATGAGCCAACTGAGCGATGCGTCTATCCATCCACCAAAATAACCTGCGATAGCCCCAACAGTTATGCCCAAAAGCAAGCTGATAATAACTGACATAAATCCAACGGCCAATGATACTCGCGCCCCTAATATCAACCTGCTCAAAAGATCGCGACCATAGGTATCTGTTCCGAGCCAGAAAGTTCGTTTTACTATTTGTTCTGAAACGATCTTGTCCTCCAGTTCCTTAGCGTTTACCAATTGCGGGCCAAATTCAGAACGATATTTTACCAGGTCCGATGTTTTTTTACCTGTAATAACTTCCACTATGCTGTAAGCTTTTTCTTCGGGCTTATCCTCATCGCCAATGTATTCATCCACATAAATGGAATCCTGGGCAAAATGATAGCCCTTGATCGGTACCTCTTTAAAAAAAGCAGGCTGACCAAACAGCATTCTCTTGAAAATATTTACAGTGTCAACAGGCTCGCTTTTGCGGATCTGCAGCATAGTAAAAGTAGCTCCGGGCTTTTTTATGCTGAGCTGAATGGTCATGTTATTGGCACGAGGTGTAGAATCGGGCATGATGAGATAGCCCAACAACGCGATCACGACAGACAGAATGATAAACACTAATCCAGCAACAGCAATTTTATTCTGTTTGAATGCCTTCCAGGTACGCTGGGATGGGGTTAGTTCTGCCAATGCCTTTTGAGATAGATCAGTTGGCTAAATATCGCTTATTTATGGCTAATGGCAAAGATTTATGTTAAACTCCGAAAATCATTGCTGTGCTACTTAGCATGAGATTTGCGGATATCTTTGGCCTTATTAAAATCTGCCAAACAAGTATCCAGCGGTTGACCTTTTTTATAAATGCAATCGCAGAAAACCTGGCAAGCGCCTGGGTTTTTGCTGGAGGCACATTGATTTCTGCATTCAGCTTCTTCGTTGCCGGGTATTATCTCATATAAATAGAAAGTACCAAATATGATAATAGCTAGGACCGCAAAGCTACCCCCGAAAAATATGATCCGGAGACGCTTACCCAGAGGCTTTTTTAATACCGGAGGCTCGGCTTTGGGCTGTTTAAATGGCAAAATGTATTTTAAACGATCATAATCCCAGATCAATAAAAACAGGTTTGCCAATAACATCATCGTGACAGCGCGGGTGCCGTCGAATCGTGTAGAATAAGTCAGTACGCAAATATTGACTATGATAGGAAAATACATCAGTGCGCCAAGAAGGGATGTTCTTGGGATCAGCAATAGTATTGCTATTATGATTTGAGCTACGCCAATAAAAGTATAATAGTATCCTGTCAGCTGTAAGGCATCGAAGTAATGCCCTAATGGATTATTGTGTGGCAAGCCGGCGGCGAACCGTTCACCGATGACCTTAACATAGCCTGCTATAAGAAAACTTGTTGCCAGTGCGATTCGACAGAAGACTGCAAAGCCTTTAAACCACTTATCGCCCTTTGCCTCATAGTATATTTCTTCAATTCTATTCATAACAAAAAGTACTTTGTTATTCAAAGTTAAAATATTGATTTGATTTTCAAAGCATTTTTAAAGAAAAAATAGGATGATTACGGAATTATCTTACTACCCTGTCTTTCCACACATAACTGCGGCCGTTCCCGGCAATGCCGATGTAGACCATATATAGTACGTGGATGATGGTGATGAGCATCAGCAACCCGATCAGTTTTGAACGTTTGAAGAATACAGTGATAGGCAATAAGAAGATGACTTCGATTATATACTTCAGCAGAAATTGCACCGCCAGTAATTTAAAGAAATACACGTCATAAAAACCTAAAACCAGGTTTACCAATAGCGATACATTAAATAACCAGATACCCACAGCAAGCGCGACTATCTTCTTGTCTTTATATTTGGTTGACTTGGATGCCCAGCGCCTTCGTTGTTGCAGAAACTCTTTCAGCGTATGTTTGGCGTGGGTATAAACAATGGCTTCTCTTGATTTCAGGAATCCAATCTTACCGGGATATTTAACAGCAACTTTTTGCAAAAGCAACTCATCATCGCCCGAAGCCAGGTCATCGATCCCTTTAAAGCCACCCACTTCATAAAAAACATCCTTACGATAGGCAAAGTTGGCACCATTACAGGTGGAAGCCCTGCCGTTGCCTATAAAGGATGCGCCAATGCCAATGAGGTAGGAAAACTCCAGCGTTTGCATATATTCAAACAAGCCCCGCTCTTCAAAATAAGCTACGGGTGACGAGATCATTACCGGGTTATTTGTTTCGTAATAATTGACGATAGTCGACAACCACTTTGTCCCCATGCGGCAATCAGCATCGGTGGCAACCATCAGCGTGCCGGTGGATAGATCGATGGCTTTTGCTATCGCTTTCTTTTTGTAGGAATTGAGTGGCTTATCCTCATTCAATTGTAATAGTTTGATACCCTGGTCTTCATAGCTACGGATAATTTGGGCGGTATTGTCAGTGGAATGGTCATCCACCATAATGATCTCTGTCAAATGTTTAGGATAATCTTGTGCCAGCAGGTCATCAATCGTAAACCTGATCCTTTCCTCCTCATTGCGGGCGGCTATCATCACCGTTACTTTGGTAAAGGGGGTTGCGCTATTGAGAACAGGTCGTTTCAGTCTTGCCCAGCCAGTAATAAGGTATGCCAGTACAAACAGGTACAAACCGGTAAGCAATAAGCATATGTAACTAAGCAGTGCGATCAAAAAATCTCAATTTTAAAACGAATACTGAACCCAAAGCAGCCGGAATGATCAGGTTGACCAACCATATCGACGATACTGCTGCAATTATAGCTAATTGCTGGTTAGTAATATATGAAAATAAATGCGCCGCTGTAAAACTACGTACGCCAATATCGAGCAGATCAAGCGAAGGCATGGCTGATTGAATGAAAATAAATACGATCACCGTCATCATCATCTGGAAGAAAGGCAACTCAGGCAGTAATAAATGAATAACCAGGTAATACTGGAAGGAGAACACAAAGAAACGAGCAAGGCTATAACCGATCACAGTCAATAGTTCCCGGTGCGAATACCTGCCCATGATATCGAAAAATCGGCGGTATTTTTCGAGGAAACGGATGCGATCTAAAAGACCAACAAGCCATTTGATATTGAAGTAAAATATATTAAGCAACACCAAAAAAGCGACAACCAGAACCGCAAGCCCAATATAAAGCCAGATATTGATGTGCAGGAAACAATAGATAAACCATAATGAAGCCAGCAAACCAGTAATATTGGTGATCACATTCTGCCCGAATGAGCCCACTGCCATAGCGAATACACCATGTATACGCTTCCTGTTGGGGAGGAACATTACTCTCCCTCCGTATTCACCAATGCGGTTTGGTGTGAATATAGCCCAGGTCAACCCGCAAAAAACAGCCTCAATAGCTTCCCAAATGGATATGGTAACCAAAGCACGGGCAAGATATTGCCATTTAAACGATTCCAGCACCCAGTTGACTACCATCAGCAGTACCACAAACGTCATTGTCGTGAGTACCTGGTTCCTGCTGATATGGGAAATTAACGCTTGAAATTCGCGGAGGTTGTTATTGTTATTTACCCGGTGATAAATAAAAAGACCTGCCAAAACCAGGATCACCGCTTTGAGCAGGTACGAAAATATTTTCTTGGCCGAAGATGTCAACAGGTAAACTTTTGTGCAATGTTACGAAAAGTTCATTGCAGATAGTTCATAGTTCATAGCAGAAGGGAAATCTGACCCATTAATTACTATGAACTATGATCCATTAACTATTAGCCAAACTTACTTCAACCGTGGTTTTAAAAACGCAAGCGTATGCTCATAGGCGTCTTTAGTAGCTGCGCTATCATAAATAGGGTTGCTTGGGTTAGCGAAGCCGTGGTCCGCATCATATTGGTGCACTTCCACTTTTTTACCGGCGGTTTTCATGTTCGCTTCAAATTGGGCTACTACTTTTGGGTTTATCCAGCCATCTTTATTGGCAAAGTTGCCGAGTACGTCAGCATGCAGGATTTTCAGTTTATTTACATCCTGCTCGGGCATGCCGTAGTACATTACGCAGGCTACATCCTGTTTACCAGCGATTATGCTTGCCTGTAAACTCCAGCCTCCGCCAAAACACCAGCCTATGGTGGCAATGTGTGCATTGGGACCAACATATGCCACAGCGCCTTTAATTATTGCCTGTGCGCGGTCTTCCTTTACAGCCTGCATAAATTTACCGGCATCTTCGCGGGTGGTAGCTACTTTGCCATCATACAGATCCAGATCGAGCACATTGACATCGCCCAGGTCGTTGTATAATTTTTCTGATTCGTGTTTTACAAAGTCATTCAGGCCCCACCATTCGTGGATCACGAAAAGCCAGTTGTTGGTCGATTTTTTTGCTTTCATTTCAAAAGCATTGGCGTCATTACCACCAGCAACTTTATAGGTAATGGCTTTGCCGATAGTACTTTGGAAATGATATGGCCGCGGGTTTGCATGCGACATCACAAACTTTTTGTCGGACGCCAGCATGGCAAATTGTTTGGTTGCCGACTCTTTACAACAGGCCATTTTACTCTGACTAAAGGCAAAGGCACTGCTAAAGATCATTAATAAAAACAGGGATAACTTTTTCATGGTGATTGAGGGTTTTTCTGAGTAATGGTTATACAATATTAAGTTGAATTTGTTTAAAGTCAGCTTAAATACGATGCGCCTTTTTGCATAGGTTGCCTCGCTATGGCAAATAATTGAAAATCAACCACAAGCAATTAGCGGAATTAATTTATTTCAAATTTGTTCTTGGTTTTAAAACCTGTTTTTCGATAATTTTACCGCCGAAGGCATTTAACCCCGAAGTAATTGCTATAGTACAAATGAAGTTCATCAAAAAACATAACCCGGTAAAAATACAGGTAGTTCTGCTGCTTGCCGTATATATTTTTGTGAGCCTTACCAACCTGTATTTTGTAGAGCGGCATACCCACAACTTTGGCAGTAAATACAGTCATAGCTTTTTAGCCAAGCGGAAAACCAAAAACATGTTCCGCCTGCAGAAAGCTGCCAGCACTACCTTCAGCTCCAATCAAACACTGTCTAAACAGATCAGCCAGAAAGCGACGCTGTTTTTCATTGTACTGCTGTTTGCACCCGGTGTTTTTGTAATTAAAAAAAGGCTCTTTCCCCAATCCAATCAACTTATACCCGACTACCAGTACGCCTTTCTCAGGTACCGGTCCATACAGATCTGATATATCCCGTTTCCATCAATTACTGCTTTAGCAGTTAATTCAGCCCCTAATTAGCTGGATTGAACAGCACATTGATGCCCCTGTCAGTGCTTTTAAATCATCAAGGAAAAACAGGAATATCAATAAAATGACGTACCAACAATATTATAATAAACTCATAAAAGACCTGGCCAACAGCGAGAAAAAACTCATCAATCAAAAGCAATTGAAAGGCGAAAAAGGCTATCTCGATCAGCAGGACTTGTATGCCTATATGGACCTCAGTAACGATGTGTATTCATTGCTAAGCAAATGCGAGCATGTACTAAAACTAATTGTCGACGGTAAAGTAAACGGCCACGATAAAGTAGATCCCGCTGTGCTGCCCGGCGTAGCTGATGCCTAAATACAATTTCAGGCTAATAAATAAGGTTTTGTTTAAATTCAGTATCTTGAGCTTTACAAACAGACCTTATTTATGACGCCTGAATTTATCACTTATCAGAAATTTAATGACTCCGCATTGGCAAATGATCTTGCCGAACTATTGGATCAACATAACATCCCATATTTTATCCAGGAAGAGACATCTGGTTTTGACCCTTCACTGGTGATGAGCAATGCTGCGGTAGATTATGCCGTAAAAATTAAAAGCGAGGATTTTGAAAAAGTAACCCAACTCCGCAAGGAATACGAAGAACAAAATCTTGATGGCATTGAGAAGGATTATTACCTTTTCAGCTTTACTGACGATGAGTTGATGGAAGTACTTACCAAAGCAGATGAGTGGAGCACTTTTGACGTGGTTCTTGCCCGAAAATTATTGACTGAAAGAGGTAAGAACATTACTGATGCCGACATAAGATCCATTAACGACAAGAGGATAGAAGATTTAAAGGCACCCGAAACAGGGCAATCAACCTGGATCATTATAGGGTATATATGCGCATTAATGGGCGGCGTGCTTGGGCTTTTTATCGGTTGGCATTTAAAGTCGTACAAGAAGACACTACCAACAGGGGAGAAAGTTTATGGCTATACCGAAAACGACAGATGGCACGGCAGGCTGATATTTTATATATCAATCGTCGGATTTATTGTGGGGGTCATTTATAAGTTGTGGCCGGCTTTTAGGGGCGATTACTGACCAAATAATGGAGGGCTTGTTTGTTATTATTGTCCACATGCTCTTTTGATATTTGATTTTGTTTGGTCAGATCTTTTTCAATTACATTGTGGCTGTTCATCTCGTTGGCGAAGTCGTTGGCTTTGATCCATAATTCGGACTCGGTGGCATGCTTTCTCATATTTTTTAATAGCAATTTAGGTAATAAGCATGGTCAATTAGTAAATGTTGAAAAGTGAAAATCAGTTCTTACTCAACGCAAAGGATATACCCGCGAAATATATACCGTCATGATTACTACAACTGCAGCGGCGTCAGCTATAGCGCCTATCCATACACCATGCCACACGGTGCGCCTCTTGCGGGTTTTGTTGTATGCTGCCAAGCGATAAGCCTTTACATAAACTGAATCGGCCAGCAGGGTTGTATCGCTTACGCTGTTTTTTGCAGGTTTAAAAAAGTCCGAATTACTGTTGCGCCTGTCTTTTCTAAACCTTTTCATATCGGCTTTGTTCAGCCTGAATTTTTTGGCATCTGATTGGGCAATTTTTACCAGCGAATCCACCGGCAGGCTTTCTGCTTTCAATGCCGATACAAAAAACGCCGCCATCAATAAGCTGACGAATAAACATTTTCCCATACTGAAAAACAATGAATTATAAGCCCCTTACGGCAGTAAATGGCTCGGTGCGACAGCAATATGGGTAATATTTCCTGACGTTGAAAATAAACGGCCTAAATATTTGGGCGTGCCCCTCCTACCTCGGGTCAGGCTTTACACTCATACGCCTGCAAGCGTTACGCACAGGCCGGTATCCGTTTCAATCCTTCACGCGTTTTGTACAATTTGTCATTGCGGGGGCGACGAAGCAATCGCATGGTATACAGAGCGAAGAAGCAAGATCATAAACTTTTCAGAGTCTCGACAAACTCAGCCAATGTAAATATTGAATTAATTGGTTCATCACAATATTCCACGCTCTCAAATTCATGCCAGGTAGGATCTATTTTAAAGTCAAATGCATCAAGAAATATTTCCGGCATTTTCCATTGATCGGCATAGAACCATTCACCATAAATTAGTTTTGACTTAATGAGGGATTCTAATTCCTCTATGCTGATAGATTGGTCATTCTCAAAAATCATGGAATGAAATTTCTTGTAGTTACAGTCGTCTCGATAGAGGTAATTGAAGGCAATATTTTCGGTGCTATTCATAAACACAAAGGTAAACAAAATGACACTTATAGTCCGTTGACTTATAGTCAACATTAACCCAATTTGCCTTAATGAGCATTAAGGTTAAAATAGGACAAAGAATTAGAGAACTACGGCATGAAATAGGTATTTCTCAAGAAGCTTTAGCCAACAAAGCAGAGATTGATAGGACCTATGTCACTGATGTCGAGAATGGCAGAAGAAATATATCTATTGAAAATATAGAGAAGCTTGTTATTGCTCTACAGATTTCCTTGAAAGACTTTTTTGACTCACCAATCTTCTCAAACTAATGGCCGCATTTTACTCAAACACGTTGGCTGGCTTTATCGAGGATAATAATGAATCTATTATTGGCACATTAACCAAACAAGCTGGAATTTCTGGCTTTCATCAGCAACTACATACACAGACGCTTTCTTGGGATGAAGAAATCAATGCTCTCAGATCAGCATTCAAGCAGGTAATAGCCAGTGAAATTTCAGCATCGGCGTACGGTATCTTATTGGAATACCCAATAGCGAGAAGAGAAAAAAGAATTGATGCAGTAATAATAGCAAACAACATAATTATTGTAATTGAATTCAAAGTCGGTAAATCAGATTATTCAAACACAGATAAGGAGCAACTGTTAGATTATTGTCTTGACCTAAGAGACTTTCATTTTGAATCAAGAGGAAGTATCTTAGTTCCATTACTTGTTGCTACAAATGCTGGCAATTGGAAAAACTCCCTATCCAATAACCAAGAATTAGTTCAAGATATTCAATATACAAATGCGCAAAACTTAGCCGATTCTTTAATAACTATTTTGAAAACGTGGGCCGATCATCAGAGCTCAATCGATTTCAATAAATGGAATAACAGTGACTACGCTCCCACGCCAACAATTATTGAAGCGGCGCAAACCTTATATGCTGGAAAATCAGTTGTTGAAATATCCCGGTCTCATGCCGGAACAAAAAACCTTACCAAAACTTCAGACGCAGTCATAAAAGCAATTAAAATAGCCAAGGCTGAGAATCAGAAGATAATCTGTTTTATTACAGGGGTGCCAGGGGCGGGTAAAACATTAGCGGGACTGAATATTGCACATGAAGATGAATTTCAAAGTCACGATAAATCATTAGCAACGTTCCTATCCGGGAATGGCCCTTTAATTAAAGTTTTAAGAGAGGCTTTATCTCGGGATGCATTTAAAAAGATTAAAAGAAATGACAAAAATGCAAAGAAGAGGGAGACAGATAGAATTATATCATTTATAGAAAATGTACATCGCTTTTTAGATCATTATTTTTTTGAGAAGGGCCGAATCCCCAATAACAAAATTGTGATTTTTGATGAAGCACAGAGAGCCTGGAACAAGGAGCATTCTGAAAGAAAGTTTCAAAGACCTTACTCAGAACCAGAAATGATGTTTGAAATCATGAATAGACATCCTGATTGGTCAGTCATCGTTGCTTTAGTAGGCGGTGGCCAAGAAATAAATACGGGTGAAGCAGGTCTGCCGGAGTGGGGCAAAATTATCAATGAAAAATTTAAAGATTGGAAAGTCTATATATCACCTCAACTAAAAGTTGGCAATCATAGCACAGGAAACCTAACATTGTTCGAGCAAGTACCCATTGACGTTGATGTAATTGAGGATAGTGATTTGCACTTGGATGTCTCCATCAGATCTTATAAAGCTGAAGAGCTTTCTAATTGGGTGAATTTAGTTTTAACCAATTCTGCAGAACAAGCAAGAACCGTTTTTGATCAGAAGTTGAATAAGTATAAAATTGTATTGACAAGAGATTTGGAAAAAGCTAAAGATTGGCTTAAAAAGCAATGTAAGGGATCACGACGCATGGGTTTAGTTGCAAGTTCCGGTGGGAGAAGATTGCGGCCATACGGATTGAATGTTAAACTACCGTTAGAAGAAGCTGAATGGTTTTTAAATAATCGAGATGACGTGCGTTCTTCTTATTATTTAGAAATCCCTGCTACAGAATTTGGCATACAAGGCCTTGAGTTAGATTGGGTTGGAGTTTGCTGGGACGCGGATTTAAGAAAAGTAAAACATGGTTGGGACTTTAATTCCTTTAAGGGTTCAAAATGGCAAAAGGTGGGTAGCAGCGAAATGAGGAAATTTATTCTTAATAAATATCGTGTTCTATTGACAAGAGCTCGAGAAGGGATGGTAATATTTGTTCCCCCCGGAGATGTTGAAGACCCGACACGATTACCAGAATTTTATAATCCAATAGTTGATTATTTAAAATCATGTGGCGTGCCTGAGTTATAAATAAGGTGGGTTTCACTTATCTGCTTAATCATTTAATCCTATAAATCAAGGTTCAGACAATATGCAGTATGCCCCGCGCGCCGCACTTCGAGAGCCTCAGTGTGACACCCATTGTTCCGACTTCAAATCACTCCAACCTCTCATTCCCAAACGTATTCCCTTCCCGCATATCCCCGCTATCATATCCTTTTTTGAACCAGTACATGCGCTGGGCGCTGCTGCCGTGGGTAAAGCTGTCGGGCGTTACGCGGCCCTGGTATTTCTTTTGCAGGCGGTCGTCGCCAATCTGGTGTGCGGCGTTAAGTGCCGAGTCGATGTCGGCGCGCTCTATTACGATGTTATTATGATGGTTCAACGCTTCGTAATGCGCCCACAAGCCGGCATAAAAATCGGCCTGCAACTCCAGCTTAACGGATAGCTTGTTGTATTCCCGCTCACTCAGCTGACCGCGTGCACGGTCCATCTTATCAGATACGCCCAACAGGTTCTGCACATGATGGCCCACCTCGTGCGCTATCACATAGGCTTCGGCAGCTTCGCCGGGTGCCTGGAAACGGTTTTGCAGTTCATCAAAAAAAGAAAGGTCGAGATACACGCGGCTATCGGCAGGACAGTAGAACGGTCCAGTGGCGGCAGTAGCAAATCCGCAGCCTGCATCAACCTGCCCGGTGTAAAAGTGCAGTATAGGGTGTGTGTAAGTTTGACCCATGGCTTTGAACAGGCTGTCCCACATCAGGGTGGTCCCCTCAAACACCACGCGCGAGAACTTTTTGGCATCGCTTTCAGGACCGCTCACCGGTTGCGAATTTGTTTGCTGCGAGGAATCGCCCCCGCTAAGCAATTGCGACGGGTTAACCCCGGTGATGAGGTAGATCAGCAAACCGATCACACCCACAATACCACCGCCAAACACCAGCCCGCGACCACCGCCGCGGCTGCTGCCTTCTTCAACGTCGTCGCTCTCGCGACCGCCAAACCATTTCATAATTGGATGATTTTTTTAATGGTACAATGGAGAGGGGGGATTTGTTTGGGGGGAATGCGAGGCGCAAGGTGGATGGGGTATAATTTGTCACTGCGATGAACGGCCTGAGCGGTGAAGAAGCAATCTCGAACTATACAGGGCGAAGATGCAAGGCCGCTCTGTATATCCGCCCTGTATAGCATGCGGTTGCTTCGTTCCTCGCAATGACAGGGTCGGTTAATCGTACCGATCAGCACTCAAGTCAATCCATAATGGATTTTCAGCTACAATTAAATCTATTTTGTTCTGTCGCGAACCAGCTTTGAGTTGCTTTTCCCTGGCTATTGCATCCTGAATCCATTGGTATTCTTCATAATACACCAATTTATTACATTCATATTTGGCCGTAAAGCCTTTGTAAATTTTGAGTTTATGTTCTGATACCCTGTTTTGAAGATCGCTGGTCACACCGACGTAAAGTACTCTGTTCGATTTATTTGTAAGAATATAGACATAGTACAGGTGTATCTTCATTAACCTAAAATAGTAAAATTTGTCATTGCGATGAACGGCCCGTGTGGTGAAGAATCCGCTAGCTAGCGGAGAACTGTACAGGGCGAAGATGCATGGCCGCTCTGTATAGTTTGCTCTGTATAGTTCGCGGTTGCTTCGTCCCTCGCAATGACATAGTTTAATAACGAAAAAAGCGATAGGCTATTAACCCATCGCTCTTATATCTTGATTTTTTAATCTTGACTCCTGGTTCTAAATCAGTATTCTCACCGGTTCCTCTAACAAGCCTTTCAGCGTTTGCAGGAAGGCTGCGCCGGTGGCGCCGTCTACTACGCGGTGATCGCAGGTGAGGGTTAGTTTCATGACGTTGCCGGGTACTACTGCGCCGTTTTTCACTACCGGAATCTGCTGTATGCCGCTAACGGCCAGTATACAGGCTCCCGGAGGGTTGATGATGGCGGTAAACTCGTCGATGCCGAACATGCCCAGGTTTGATATGGTGAAGGTTGACCCTTCCATCTCGGGCAGTTGCAGCTTCTTAGCTTTAGCACGACCGGCAAAGTCTTTCACCTCGGCAGATATCTGCGTAAGCGATTTACCATCGGCAAAACGAACCACAGGTACCAGCAAACCTTCGTCAACCGCTACGGCTACGCCAATGTTCACGTGCTCGTTGGTGCGGATGCTTTCGCCCATCCATGAAGAGTTCACCACAGGGTGTTGTTTCAGGGCTACGGCGCTGGCTTTTAATACCAGGTCGTTAAAGGATAGTTTCACTGGTGCTACCTCGTTCATTTTGGTACGGGCGGCAACTGCCTGATCCATATCCACAGAAATAGTAAGGTAGAAGTGCGGTATCACAAAGCTTTCAGACAAGCGGCGGGTGATGGTTTTACGCATCTGGGTAAGCGGTTTGTCTGTGTATTTTTCCTGGCCAACGTATTGAGGGATCACCACTGCTTTTTCAGCCTTAGGAGCTTCGGCAGCAGCAGGTGCGCTTGTTGCAGCAGCGGCAGCCGGTTTAGCGGATGGTGTGAAATCTTCTACATCTTTTTTGATGATACGGCCGCCTTCGGCGCTGCCTTTTACATCATTCAGGTTAATGCCTTTATCGCGGGCAATTTTACGTGCGAGTGGAGAGGCTTTTACACGACTATCGTCGCTTGAAGTTGAACTGGTTGTAGTAGTTGTAGAGGTTGAAGTGGTTTCAGCAGGAGCTTCTTCTTTCGGAGCTTCAGCAGCAGGTGCAGCTTCGCCGCGAGGGGCTTCGCTACCACCGCCATCTTGCAACAAAGGCGTAATATCAGTGCCTTCTTTACCTACAATAGCTATGATGCCATTTACGGCAGCGGCTTCGCCTTCTTTTACGCCTATATATAATAAGGTACCGGCTTCGTAACCTACAACCTCCATGGTAGCCTTGTCGGTTTCCACGTCGGCCAGCGAGTCATCAGCCTTTACTTTATCGCCTACTTTAAAGTTCCATTTTTGTATTACGCCCTCTGTCATGGTATCGCTCAGGAGCGGCATACGGATAACAGTAGCAGGTATTTTTGAAGTATCAACTTTAGGACCAGCAGCGGCAGCAGGTTTTTTATCTTCTACTACAGGCGCAGTTTCTTTCTTTTCTTCGGCAGCAGGGGCAGCAGCAGGAGCGCTTCCACCATCAAGGACCGCTTTATAATCCTCGCCTTCTTTTCCTATCACACCTATCACTGCGTCAACCGGAACGGCTTTACCTTCTTCAACGCCTATATATAATAAGGTGCCGTCCTGGTACGATTCAAAATCCATCGTGGCTTTATCGGTTTCTATCTCGGCCAGTACGTCGCCCGATTTTACCTTATCGCCCACTTTTTTATGCCATTTAGCCAATACCCCTTCGGTCATGGTATCGCTCATCTTTGGCATTTTTACTACTTCGGCCATACTATTAATTGTATAGTGTTTTTAGATTAGATAATATTAGTCCCTTATAAAAGGATAGTTCGGCTCAACATACACATCGGTGTATAGCTCTGATGCATCAGGCCATGGCGACTCTTCTGCAAATCTTACAGATTCGTCAACTTCAGCCTTTATCTTTTCATCCATTTGGTCAAACCATGCTTCGTCAGCATATTTCTTTTCCAGAATGGTAGCTCTTACCGCATCAATAGGGTCTTTTGCTTTGTAGCTTTCCAACTCTTCTTTGGTACGATATTTCTGAGGATCAGACATAGAGTGACCTTTATAACGATAGGTACGCATCTCCAGGAAGGTCGGTCCTTCACCGGCACGTGCGCGTTGAACGGCTTCGTCCATCGCATTGTGTACCGCAACCGGGTCCATACCATCAACAGGTGATGAAGGGATACCGTAAGGTAAACCTAATTTATAGATGTCGGTTTGTATCGTGGTACGCTCTACCGAAGTACCCATGGCGTAACCGTTGTTCTCGCAAACAAATATTACGGGCAGTTTCCATAAAGCAGCCATATTAAAGGTCTCGTTCAAAGCACCCTGGCGAACAGCGCCATCGCCCATGTAAGCAACGTTCACAAATTCGGTGCCTTTATATTTTTCGGCAAAAGCAATACCAGCTCCCAGTGGGATCTGACCGCCTACGATACCGTGGCCACCGTAAAAGTGTTTTTCCTTATCAAACATGTGCATGGAACCACCCTTGCCTTTGGAGCAGCCGGTAGCCTTGCCATAAAGTTCAGCCATTATCGCGTTGGACGAAACGCCTTTTGCAATTGCATGGGCGTGATCGCGGTATGCGGTGATCAAACTATCCTCGGGCTTCAGCACCGACATGGCGCCTGCAAGCACAGCTTCCTGGCCAATGTACAGGTGACAAAAGCCACGGATTTTCTGCTGACCATATAGCTGGCCGGATTTCTCTTCGAACCTACGCATCAGCAGCATAGCTTCGTACCACATCAGGTAGGTGTCTTTGGTTATTTCGATTGAACTCATGTGTGTTTAAAAAGTTCTCTTTCTATTGAGAAGCGCAAATCTAATTATATCCTGCAAAAAATCGAAACTGCAACGAATTTGTTGTGAAGATTTTAATAAAGGGTAAAAATTACACCAATATATACCTATTTGATTGTTAAACAATTAGTTAAATTACTTAACGTAGTAACTAAATGTAATTTTTACACGTATAAGAGGATTATGAGAATTTAAAAAAAGGTGTCATTAATTTGTAATTATCAAAAATTCCGATAGTTTTGCACGTCACCCAATGTTAATAACTCATAAAAAATAGCACTTGTTGCCCCCTGTGTACAACAAAGACTAATGATTAAATGAAGAAAATTATCCTAGCTATTGTATTGTGTATGAGTGTAATTGCTGCTCAGGCACAAACAAAACCAAGTACGGCCCAAACCCCCGATAAGCCCAGCGAAGAGCAGGATGGTTTAATCAAAGAATATTTCTCTCAAATAATGGGTGTTGCAGTGTCAACAACCTCCAATATCAAGCTTTTTCAATTTGTATACGACTGGGTAGGTACTCCTTACCACTTTGGCGGCGACTCGCGCAAAGGCATTGATTGCTCAGCTTTTACAAAAGAATTATACAGCAAAGTTTTTAATCTGACTATCAAACGCAACTCGCGTGATATTTTCAGCATGGTTAATCCTGTAGGCAAAGACGATTTGCAGCAGGGCGATTTGGTTTTCTTTAAGATACACAGCCGCAGCATTAGCCACGTTGGTATTTATTTGGGCGATGGCAAATTTGCACACGCTTCATCACGCGGTGTAGCTATAAGCAGTTTGGAAGATGGCTATTACAATCGCTATTTCTATAAAGGCGGTCGTTTGCTGGATGTGTTCAAGAAGGAACTGGAAGCATCACCAGACGGCACAACGAATGTAGGCACCGGCGATCCGGCAGTCACTGACGACAAACAATAAAGATTTTTTACATATATTGAAATCCTTTCTTAACCGGAAGGATTTTTTTTTGATAATGCGATTTTTTGGTTGGGTTTTCATGGGCTTTATCATGATGCTTTCCAGCACAGTGGGATCCGAAGCTTGGAATTCACGTGACTTGAAGTCG
>JADMIO010826361.1_pt1 | contig 62702 bp, 70 predicted proteins | sample 8958161 | NCBI WGS metagenome assembly JADMIO01 (sample SAMN16585339, study PRJNA669376) | soil metagenome | isolation source: Crop rotation soil | place: USA: Cullars Rotation, Alabama | collected 2011 | reverse complement strand
GCCGCGACTTCAAGTCACGTGAATTCCAAGCTTCGGATCCCACTGTGCTGGAAAGGTGTGACCGACGCGCGCAAACAGCAGGCGCATGTAGTCGTGAATCTCGGTTGTCGTGCCGACGGTAGAGCGCGGATTGCGGATGCTGTTCTTCTGCCGGATGGCAATGGCCGGGCTGATGCCCTCGATGCGGTCGACGTCGGGCTTCTCCATCCGCTCGAGAAACTGCCTGGCGTAGGCCGACAGCGACTCGACGTAGCGGCGCTGCCCTTCGGCGTAAATCGTGTCGAAGGCGAGCGACGACTTGCCGGAGCCGCTGACGCCGGTGACGATCACCAGCTTGCCGGCCGGCAGCGTGACGTCGACGTTTTTCAGGTTGTGCGTGCGCGCGCCACGGACGACGAGCGGACCACGAGCCGGAACGGGAGCCTTCGGTGCTGGTGTACCCACTGTGACGAATTTCCCCGAAAACTGAAGTCTTCCATGGTACTACACGGCCGCGCTGAGCCGAAATGTCCGCCGTTTGCACCTTACGGAACATGACGACACTCGAGAATCCTGCGGCTCAATCGTCCCACCACGTCCGTGTCCATCACAGCCTGCTGGCTGCGGCCGAAAAACGGCTGCTGGTGCGAATGGCCGGGCGGCTGCCGCGATGGATCAACTCAGACCATTTGACGCTCATCGCGCTGGCGGCGATGGCATTGGCGGGCGCCGCCTACGCACTGTCGCGGTGGGATCGGCGCGGACTCTGGCTGGTGGTTGTTGCGCTGGCAGTCAACTGGTTTGGCGACAGCCTCGACGGCACGCTCGCGCGCGTGCGCCGCGTCGAGCGTCCGCGCTACGGCTTCTACGTCGATCACGTCCTCGACATCGTCGGGATTACGCTGCTGATTGGCGGGCTGGCGTGCTCCGGATTCATGACGCCGGTGATTGCGCTCGCGGTACTCGTCGCCTACCTTCTGGTCTCAGGCGAAGTGTTCCTCGCGACCGCTGTTCACGGCGTATTCAGGATGTCGTTTGCGGGATTCGGCCCCACCGAGCTGCGCATCCTGCTCGCTGTCGGCACGATCGCGCTCTTCCGCGACCCGCACGTCGGCCTCGGCGCGCTCGGGCGCATGAAAATGTTCGACTTCGGTGGCCTGATCGCCGCGGCCGGACTTGCCGTGACACTCATTGTCGCGACGTGCCGTAATGTCGTGGCCTTGGCGCGGCTCGAACCGCGGCCGGAGAACACCCAACTCCCAATTCCCAACTCCCAACGCGTACGCTCGGACAACCAGATTGATCGACCGTGAGTGTTGGGAGTTGGAAGTTGGGAGTTGGGAGTTGAGTTACAGCTCAGACCCCCGCCGGGACGCCGTAGGCGCGAACGATCGCGGCGCTGTCGGTGAATTCGCGGAACCGGGCGACTTTGCCGTTGCGGATGTTGAACACCATCACCCAGTCGGATTCGCTGACCTTCTTGGTCGCCTTGATCGCGGCCTTGTAGCGTCCAATCGCGACCACCGCATCGCCCTGGGCGACGAACTCGCGCGGCTCGAACAGCTGAAAATCGAGCGTGGTCGAAAGGATCTGGAAGAATTCGGCCACCGCGGCCTTGCCGCGACGAATGCCGGCGTGCGGCGCCACGCCCTCGGTGCCCTTGACGCCTTCCCACTCGATACTGTCGTCGAGCGCGGCGAGGATGGCGTTGACGTCGCCGCGACCGAACGCGGCATACGCATCTTTCACAATCTGGGTGTTCTGTTCTGCTGACATGTGCCCTCCACCACCGCATTACGGATGAAACGGGAGAGCGGATTGTATACGTGGTGTCCGCCTTCAGGCCGACCGTGTGAGAGACCGTGCTACCACCTTCAGGTCGGCAACCAGCGAGTCATACGCCTGGCGGCGGCTTTCAGAATCCGGCGCCCGCAGGACGGCCGAGGGATGGATGGTGGCAATCACCCGCTCCCCAAGCTCACTGGGAAACACCTTGCCGCGGTTCTGCATCAGCTTGAACTGCGGTCCGAGCACCGATTGCGCCGCGGTGGCCCCGAGACAGACGATGACGGCTGGTTTGACGGCACGAAGTTCGGCTTCGAGCCACGGACGGCAGGCTTTGATCTCTGAGATCCGTGGTTTCTTGTGGATGCGCCGCTTGCCGCGCGGCTCCCACTTGAAGTGCTTCACCGCGTTGGTGACGTAGACCTGGTTGCGCGGAATGCCGGCATCTTCAAGTGCCTTGTCGAGTAGCGCGCCGGCGGGGCCGACAAACGGCTCGCCCTGCCGATCTTCCTGATCGCCGGGCTGCTCGCCGACAAACATGACCCGCGCACGTTTCGGCCCTTCGCCAAACACCACCTGCGTGGCGTCTTTATACAGGTCGCAGCCGCGGCAGTCATGCGCGGCGGCGTTCAACGTGCGCAGGCTCGTGCTGTTGGGCACGAACGGCGCGGCCGTCTTCTTCTCCATCTCTCTTTTCTCATACCATGCTGATCGATGCCTGAGTTTGGACTAATCGTCACGCTTGCCGTGAGTCTTGGCGCCGCACTCATCCTTGGATATCTGACTCAGCGCGTCGGACTGTCGCCAATCGTCGGCTATCTCGTCGCCGGCATCGCGCTCGGACCGTACACGCCCGGCTTCATCGCCAACCAGATGCTGGCGGAAGAACTCGCCGAGGTCGGCGTGATCCTGCTGCTGTTTGGCGTCGGACTGCAGTTCAAGATCGAGGAACTCCTCGCCGTGCGGCGTGTCGCTCTGCCAGGAGCATTGATTGCCAGCGCCGCAGTGGCCGCTCTTGGTTCGGTGGCGGCGCACGTGTGGGGGTGGTCGTGGAGCGCATCGATCGTGTTTGGCCTGGCGCTGTCAGTGGCGAGCACCGTCGTGCTCGTCCGCGTGCTCTCCGACAACCGCGAACTGCATACCTCCGCGGGACACATCGCCATCGGCTGGCTGGTGGTTGAAGACATGTTCACCGTGATCGTGCTCGTGCTGCTGCCGGCCGTACTCTCGCCAGACGCATCACCGTCGCAGATCGCGGTGAGCGCGATGTTGACGCTGGCGAAGGTCGCGGTGCTGGTGCTGGCGTGTGCCACGGTCGGACCGCGCGTGATCCCTCGCATCCTCGATCACGTGGCGGCGACCAGGTCGCGCGAGCTGTTCACGCTGACGATCCTGGTGCTGGCACTCGGCATTGCCGCGGGCTCGACCCTGTTCGGCGTCTCGATGCCGCTCGGCGCGTTTCTCGCCGGCCTGGTGGTGGGCCGTTCAGATTACAGCCTGCGCGCCGCCACCGAGGCGCTGCCGATGCGCGACGCGTTTGCCGTGCTGTTTTTCGTCTCGGTCGGCATGCTGCTCGATCCGGCGTCGCTCGTGAGCTCGGCGGGACTCGCGATTGCCGCGCTCGCGGCGGTGATGATCGGGAAGCCACTCGTCGCCTCGATCGTGCTCTGGGCGATGCGCTATCCGCTGCGCACGATCCTCACAGTGGCGCTCGCGCTCGGGCAGATCGGCGAGTTCTCGTTCATCCTCGCCGTGCTCGGACGCGATCGCGGAGTTCTACCCGCCGACGCGATGAACATCGTCGTCGCGGTAGCGATTGCGTCGATTACCGTCACCCCGGTGCTGTCGCGGATGGCCGATCCGGCGGAACGCTGGCTGACGCGTCGCCGCCAGGCGGAGGTGCTGGCCGAGCCGGCCGCCGGCGCGTCCTCGTCCCTCAATCCGCTCGATCGCGCGGTCGTCGTCGGCTACGGCCCCACCGGCCGCACCGTTGCGCGGCTGCTGCGCGACAACGATATTTCTCCGACGGTGATCGAGCTGAACATGGATACCGTGCGGGAGCTGCGCGAGGCGGGCACGTCGGCCGTCTACGGCGACGCGCGTCATCCCGATACGCTGGTGACCGCCGGCGTGCGCCACGCCGGCACGTTGATCGTCAGCGGCGCGGACAGCGGCGCGACCGAAACCATTCGCAACGCGCGCAGCCTCAACCCGAAGCTGCACGTGTTCGCCCGCGGTGCGTATCTGAGGGATGTGCCGCCGCTCCGCGGCGCGGGCGCCGAGCAGGTATTCTCGGGCGAAGGCGAGGTGGCGCTGGCGATGACCGAAGCCGTGCTCAGACAGCTTGGTGCGACGCCAGAGCAAATCGATCGCGAGCGCGAGCGCGTGCACGGCGAGTTGTTCGGCCCCGACCGTATGTAATCCGGCACTTTTGTCTGGATTTGCCGCCTCTTTCAGGGTCTGGCGCGTGTGCCAGACCACGGGGTGCATGCGCTATACTCGCCTTTTCCGGCCACCGGAACTGGCTCGAGGGGCGCGGCCCGCCCCAGGAGGTTCGTGAATGCGTGCTTTGTTGACGATGGGGTTGGTGGGAGCCCTGGCGATGGTCACGGTCGCGGCGCAGGCGCCGAATCCCGCAGCGCCGGCGAGTCCGACGCTGAAGGTCGGCGACACGGCGCCCGACTTCACGCTGCAGGGTACCGACGGCAAGACGCACAAGCTGTCTGAGTATCGCGGCAAGCAGGCAGTGGTGCTCGCCTGGTTCCCGAAGGCGTTCACGCAGGGCTGCACGATCGAGTGCAAGTCGCTGGCGGAGAACGGCGACAAGATCAAGAAGTTCGACGTCACCTATTTCATGGCAAGCGTCGACAAGCTTGACGACAACATCGCGTTCGCGAAGGCGACGTCGGTGAAGCTGGGCGACAAGACGGTTGAGAAGAAGGAAGCGGACTTCCCGATGCTGGCCGATCCGAGCAAGGAAACGGCGATGAAGTACGGCGTGCTCAACCAGCGCGGCATCGCCAACCGGTGGACGTTCTACATCGACAAGTCGGGCAAGATCGCGGCGATCGACACCGCGGTGCGGCCGGAGACGTCGGCGGAAGACATGCTGTCGAAGCTGTCTGAGCTGAAGGTGCCGGCGAAGAAGGGGTAGCTGGACGAGGGATAAGGGGGAAGGGGAAGGGGAAGGGAAGGCATCATCGCCGACCGCTTCCCCTTTCCCCTTTCCCCTTCTCCCTCTGCCCTGTTACGATAGTTTTCCCGCCTGGCCGGCGTAGCTCAGTTGGTAGAGCAGCTGATTCGTAATCAGCAGGTCGAAGGTTCAAGTCCTTTCGCCGGCTCCATAAATCCCGAACAATCAAGCGACCTTCGGACGATACGGATCCGCGTCGATGAGCGGTTGACCCTCAATCTGACCCACTAAAGCGAACATCGATGGCGGCTACGTCCTGCTTGGCGCGGGCAATGCCGGCAGCTGGCCGGGCACGCTAGTCAGATACTCCGTTCCTACCCACCAATTGCTGCGCCACAGTATCTGGGTCTTGTCAGTCCAGTACCACGCCTCCCACATTTTCTGCCCGTCTCGGTAGTAGTACAGGCGCGGGTCTACCGAATCCATCACCTGATCCGACATGTAGGTGACAAACGGCTCAGAGGCGAGGCTCGCAATCTTTACCGAGTAGTTGACAGCCTTCCCGGCCCACACGAGATCGCTATTCTCTTCACCGCGGATCCCTCCACGCACAACGAGCACGTCGCCAACCTCGATCCCTATCCCAAAATCGAAAACGAGTGGGCTCAACAACAAACGAGCGTTGACGTGCGGCGCCAGGATGTGGCGGCAGAAGTAAGAGATGTTCAGGGCTGTGAGAACGGCGGCATTCTCAGCGTTAGCCCCCACAAACCCGCACACTATGCCGTCGCCATTAAAGCTCAAAACGTAACCGCCTCTTGTTCGGGCAATCTTTGAGATCCCGCGTAGATACGCTTTGTACATGCGTGCGGCCGGCTCCACGCCGATAGCATCGACCAGCTGAGTAGATTTCCGAATATCTACGAAGAGCGAGACCAGGCGTAGCTGACGACCGTTTTTTCCGAGGGGTATATCGGCGATCGCTGGAATCACGCGCCCTTGCGTGATATCGAATCCTCCGCTGAAGGTAGCGGTAGTTTCACCGCTTAGCTCGTCGCTGAGCGCCATCAGAGGCCAGCAAGTGCCGCGAGGTAACAAACCACGACAGTGGCAAATCCAATTACAAAGAGAACGATCGATGTTTTCGCAAGGTCGTACTTTCGCGCTGCGACTCTCGAGTTCACGTGAATCTGCGAGATGTAGTCAGCTTTCCAAGCTGCGGCGTCCATTAACGCCATGTGCTTGTCGTACTCCTCGACGGACCAAGCCTGAATCGTGCCGAAAAATGTCGCCGATCTTCTGGCATCTCCCTTCACGACTGGGTACAATGCGCGCAGGGAAAAGCCGATGCTGACGATGAGAAGTCCACATCCGGCGAACAACCCAACTTTCAGGTAGAGCGATGTATGAGGGCGGCTGATCCAGTCGCGAATTTCGGGAAACAGAAACCCGCACGCCAAGGTCTGCACTGCGGTGACCACCTCGACCTTTTGATCGACGGCCGTGATCCACCCCTGGACGCGATTGAGGATGCCGACGAGGCTGCTTTGCTCCGTGAGCTCCGAGTCAGACATGTAAGGCTGCGTTGGGCGGCGATTCTACATCACCGCCACGCTCAACTCAGAATCGCATCCATCCGCCTCGCAGCCTTCGCCGCGGTCTGCTTCTGTAAATGCGCATAGAAGTCCATCGTGACGCGCAGCTCCGAGTGGCCCAATAGCATCGACACTTCGGCGAGCTCGACACCCGAGGCGATCAATAGGCTCGCCGCCGAGTGGCGCAAGTCATGGAAGCGTAGCGACGGCAACTTCACCGGCGCCGGCGTTCCGTCCTCGGCGGGTGCGGTCGCCGCCTTCAGGATGCCCGCCAGCGCTCGCAACACGTTCCGAGGATGAAGACCACGGCCTCGTTTGCTCTTCTCTCCCCTGGCCGCGTACGTCGTGAATACGAGGCCGGTATCCGCCCATTCTTTGCCGGCCTTCATTCGCTCCTCGAGTTGACGCTTTCGGTGATCCTTCAGCGCCTTGACGCAGACGTCTGGTAGCACCAACGCGCGCCGGCTCTTCTCTGTCTTCAGTTCCTGCAGCTCGAGTTTCTTGCCGACCCTCTGTAACTGCTGGCGAATGTGAACCTCGCCCGTGTCGAGATCGACATCGTCCCATCTCAGGCCCGTTGCCTCGCCGAGTCGAAGGCCGCAGGCGAGCGCCACCGAAAAGAGCGCACCGAGGCGGTGCTTCCCTGCTTCTTTCAAGAACACACTGGCCTGCTCGACCGTCAGCGGTGAGATTGCACGCCTCGTCGGTTTCGGTACCTTTACGAGTTCGGCCGCATTGAAGGACACCAGCTGCAACCGCTTGGCTTCCGAGAGTGCCGAGCGCAGCACCGCGTGTGCGAGCGTCACCCGGCGGCGGGCCCCATGCTCGGTCTTATGCTCAGTGAGCCACCGCTGAATGGCCGAGGGCGACAACTGCTCCAAGCGGGTCGGACCGAACGCCTTGACCAGATACAGATCGATCGCACCGCGGTAGCCGCGCCGCGTGCTCGGTCGCCAGCTGTCAGCATTGAGGGTGAACCACTCGTCAAGAAATCGCGCGACTGTCGGCGTGCTGGTCTGTAGCAACTGCCCTTCTGCGGCGCGTCCACCGAGCTTCCTCAACAACTGCACCGCGTCGCCTTGGGTCTTCGCAAAGGCGCTCTTCTGGCGGCGCTTGCCGTCGAGACCGCGGCCGAGATCGATCCTGACTTCCCATCGACCATCGGCGCGTTCTCGAATGCTGCCCTCACCGCGACCGCGACGTCTTGTCATGATGCTTCTCCTTGGTTGCTCTCGCGCTTTGCTTTTTTGCGAATCGCGCTACCCGTGCGCGCGTGGAACACGTCGGCGTGCAAAATCGCTGACGCGGGTCTTCGACAACAAAAAGCCTCTCGCACTGCTCGCAGATCTCTAGCGGTTCTCTGTCCGCGAGTGACAGGGCCAACATCAAATAACAGACGCCGCGCAAGGACTCTGGGAGTACTCCGACTCGCCAATGACCTGGGTCGACCGACTCACCCATTTGGGCGCGGTCAAACACATACGGATTGGCGCCACTCGCGAGTAAGCCATTGTTGACAGCCCACGCGGCCGAATGGCTCGCTTCCATCATTACCGCCCGATCGTCAGCGGCTTCATCTCTGCCGAAACCATCTCGGAGCCATGCCATCGCGCCGTCGTCACCACTCGCGGCACGGCGGACGTACACCATCGTTTCAGCGATATGTCGGAGCTTGGCGCCAGCTTCAATGAAGTCTGAAGTGGGCTCACTGTCCTGCGCTGGGATGTCCTTGGGATGCAGGAGACCGCGACAATCACGACTCTTCTCGAGCAGTCCGTACTGCGTCACAAAATTCACGACGTCAGGCGGCGTTCGCACTCTGGTGAGTTCGATCCAGATGCGCCGCTCCATCAACGGCTGGTATGAAGTTGAGCGCTGAAAGTCGAGGACAACCTGATCGCCGGAAATCCACGCGGGGCCGCGTAGCCATTTCCGCGCAAGCGGCCGAGCAATCACGGCAGCGCCAGCGGGGGTAGCGCCCTTCTTCTGTTTCTGAGATCTCTTTTGCATGTTGTAACGGTAAATAACGCTACTAACGTTAGCACGCATGGACAGCGTTGTCCACGGTGGATACAGTGGACCGCATGGAAAAGCTGTTGCTCAAACCTGCGGAATGCGCGGAGGCGATTGGCGTTTCGCGGTCGCGCGTTTACGAACTCATTTCGAGCGGGGTGATCCCCTCCATCCGTGTCGCCTCAAGCGTGAGGGTCCCTGTCGCGGCGCTCAACCAGTGGATTGCAGACCAGTTGATCGAGCGCACTGGCACCGCTGCTGCGTAATGACTGCGGCCGAATCCTCAGCGCTCGTCATCGACCTGATCGCCCAGCTCGCCGAGGCGCGGCGGGAACGTAACGCCTACCGCGCGCTGGCTGTGGCCGGCGTCGAGCACGCGCACGTGATGGATCGCCGCGATGTCCAGCAGCGGCGCCAGGTTGCACGTCTCCGCGAGGAGGTACGCCGGCTGCGCCTGCGTTCCCAGGATATTTCCAATAATGACCTGGGAACCGCGCAAGGTGTGGGGGACCACACACGAGCGATGAAGACCGATATGACGTCAAGTCAGCATGACGTGTCATCGAGGGCGGCGTGAGCGGCGGCATCGCATGGGCCGACGGCAGTGAGACGGCTGTCCCGGCTCGGCGTACGGTGCGCGTGACGCGCGCCAGCGAGATCCGTCCGCGGCCGGCGCGGTGGCTGTGGGAAGGCCGGCTCGCGCTCGGGACGTTCAATCTGCTCGGCGGCCGAGAGGGTATCGGTAAGAGCATCGTGGAATGCACCATCGGCGCGGCCATCACCAGAGGCCGGCTCAAGGGCATCTATTTCGGCATCCCCAAGACGATCGCGATCGTCGCTACAGAGGACTCCTGGGCGCATACGTTCGTGCCGCGGCTCCTCGCAGCCGACGCTGACATGGATCGCGTGCTGCGCATCGACGTCGAGACCGACGATGGCGGCGACGCTACCTTGTCCCTGCCTCGCGATCTACACGGAACCGAGCAGCTAATCCTCGAGCACGAGGTCGCGGCGCTGTTTCTGGATCCGGTTCTTTCCCGGCTCGACGTCGGCCTCGACAGCCACAAAGACGGCGAGGTGCGACAGGCGCTCGAGCCACTCGTCGCGGTGGCGGATCGGACAGACTGCACGATGGTTGGCCTCATCCACGTCAACAAGAGCACGTCTGGTGATCCGTTGACGACGCTGATGGCGAGTCGTGCCTTCGCGGCGGTGGCGCGTGCGGTGCTCTTCGTGATGGTTGACCCCAACGACGAATCCTCCCGGCTCCTAGGGCAGCCTAAGAACAATTTGGGGCGCTCTGACCTGCCGACGCTGACTTTCACCATTGAGGGCGCTAAGGTCGCTGAGACGGACGAGGGGCCGGTTTGGACCGGCAAGCTGCAGTGGACGGGTGAAAGCGAGTGCTCGATCCGGGAGGCGATGCAGCAGGCCAACGAGACTGCCGGAGCCAACCGCACGGTGGTGACCGAAGCGGCCGACTGGCTTGAGGACTACCTCACCAGCAAGGGCGGCTCGGCCGACTCCGCCGAGGTGAAGCGCGAGGGCAACAAGGCTGGACATCCCCTAGCCACCCTGCAGCGAGCCCGCACCAAGTTGAACGTCGTGGCTATCAGCGTGGGGTTCCCGCGTAAGACGCATTGGAAACTGTCGTCGCAGTCGTCGCACCAGTCGTCTCACGCGCGCGGGGAGACTGCTACGACTGAAACAACTGAGACAACTACCGCCAATCACGCACTCCAGTCGTTGCAGTCGTATCAGTCGTCGCAGTTGTCGCAGTCTCCAGATGGAGTGCAACAACAGGAGGCGTCCAGTGCCGACGGCATGTTCTGAGATGGTCACCCTCAAGGGCGGGCTCACGGTCAGTCTCGACGCGCTCCGTATCGGCTGGTCGCTCGAGCAGCGTGGATTCCGTCTTGAACCGGTAGGCGGTCGGCTTCGCGTAGCTCCTCACGATGCACTGACACCCGATGACGTGGTGGCTATCAAGGCGCATCGAGACGAACTGCTCGCACTGGTTCAATCCGAACCACGGCCGGAGGTGCAGTGATGGCCGGTAAGCCAACGAAGGCGGAACGTCTCGAGCAGATACGCCAGACACGTGCAGCCCTGGCCGCCATGCTGCCGAAAGACCGCACGTCGACGACCCTCGGATGGCTGAACCAAACCGCGCCCACCCTTCGTGCACGCGAGTTGGGCGAACCGTGCACGGGGAGGGGGCCTCAAATCGCTGCGATTGCCCCGCGCCGGGACCGCGCCCGCCCAGATTCCGGTGTTCGCAATACCTCGAATTGAGCCGACCGATGCAGAAACGCACTCACAAACTGAAAGCGATGGCAGATGTGGAGGCCATCGTAGCGAGCGCGCCGAGTATCACAGCCGCGGCGGCGCAGCTGGGCGTTAACCCGAGCACTCTTTTTCGCGCGATGGCTGCTGGCAAGGTGGCGCGGCCTAGTGCCGCCCGGTCACGCACGGCGGTGGCGGCGCCGCGCTCCGGGCAATCGCCGGCCGCATGGGCCAAAGCCATCCGGCGAGCATATGCGTTGAGCAGCACCGAGCTGCAGCTACTGGTCTTGTGCGTAGAGGCCCTGACGCTCGCACGCGACACCGCGGCCAAACCGGAAGTGCGGCTGTCCGCGATGGGGCGCTACCAGCAGCTGGTGCGACAGATGAATCTCGAATCCGGAGATACCGCCGATGGCAAAGTTGAAACCGAGACCGCAGCCACGATCCGCGCGTTCCCGCGTCGCGCCTGACGTGACGATCGACCTCGATGCCGTGATCGACGCCGTGCCGCGGCCGGGACGAGACGACCCCGCACGCGATGCGGTGTGGCTCGAGCTCCGGGCGCGTATTGGAATGGCGGAACACATGACGACGTTCGATCCGCGGCATGGCCTCGCGCTTGAGGGGGCTGCTCGAGCCCAATGGCAATGGGCACACCGCCGATGGGCGGCAGACCTGCTCGCGGGCGATCCGCGGGTCCAAATTGGAGAAGCGTGATGCGACTCGTAATAAGGCTCCTGACCTGTGCCGCGCTGCTGCTGTGGCTGTCGGGATCTGCGTCAGCCCAGGTGGTGATGCACACGGTGTCGATCACCACTGACGGCAGCGGCAACGCGACGGTCTACACGCCGAGCACGTACGGCTACGTTGTGGCGATTCGTTACGTGCCTGGGGCGAGCACGCCGTTGGCGACGGGCGCGGATATCACTGTCACGGACAACGTGACCGGGCTAGCAATCCTGACCGTCACCAACATGGGGCTGCTGGCGCGGGAGTTTGCGCCGCGGATGGAGATCGTCAACAGCGTCGGGGCCTTTAGCGCCTATGCGGCTGGCGGCGTCAACGTGCTCGATCAGTTTCCAGTAGCTGGGGCGATCAAAGTGGCGGTTGTGCAGGGCGGGGCAACCGCGACGGGCACGCTGCTGATTTACGTAGCCGGCCGATAAAGGCCACTTCACTGCACGCAAAGGACACGACGATGAAGACATTGATCAAGAAAGCACGAACGGCTCTCGCTGACTTCTGGCGCGACATCACGGTCACCGCGACGGGTATCCGTAGGAACCAAGACGATCTTGCGGCACTCGACGCCTCGATCAACAAGGCGCGCATGGAAGTCAACCAAGCCGGATACGAGGCCTATCTCAGCGAGGCGCAGCACCATCCGCTGGCGCAACGAGCCGCCCTCAACAGCAGATATGCCGAAAAGAAAGCGCAGTTTGATCAGCTACGTGAGCGGCGACGGCGGCTCGACAGTGAACTTTATGAGCAGCACTCGAACCTCAACGCACTGCACGCGAACCGGCATCGGCGCGAGGTGCTGGGTGACCGCGCCATCGAACTGCCAGCACTTCGTGACTGGCGCAACGACGCGGTGCTTCAGAACCTTCGCGGACACCTGGCGCGCGTGCAGCGACAGATTGGGGAGGCTGGCGAAACCGTCACTCGGCTTGAACACTCGATTGCCGAGACCGACAGGCAGGCAAAGGCGCTGCGGATCAAGAAGCACAAGGGCCAAGCATCACATAAAGAGATCGATGCTGTCGCTCTCGAGCTGGCGCGACTGCAGGGTGAGTACGACGCCGCTCGCCGCGACGGGCTCGAGCTTCGTGACGCCGAAGTCGGACTGGTGGCCGAAATTGACGCGCGTGAGGCCACGCTGAAGGCGCAAGAGATTCCCGCCCTCCTCGAGCAATACAAGCCGCTGGTCGCGGCATTCCTCGACACGCTGATTGACGCGGCAGCGGCGCAAGAGCGCATGCGGCCCGTCGTCGGGGCGCTGATTAACGCGGGCCTGGACTCGTCACGTCTCATCGGCCCGTGGATGGAACTTGACATCAACTCGCGCGTCTCGCGGCTCAACGTAGTACTCGAACTCGCACGTGAACGTGGCTTCGTGACTGCCGAACAGGAGTCGGCGGCCTAGGGATAAGTGGCGGGGTTGTCCTTGCTCGGTCGCTGCCCCGCCCGCCTGCGAGGCCGGGTGCCTCGCGGCCTGTCATCGGCGATCGAGCATTTTTTGAAGGTGAGACGTCATGAACATAGGAACGGTAGAGACAGCGTCACGCGACATCGAGCGCACCGATTGGCGACGCACAGCGGAGCTGGGCCGAGCGCGTCTGGCAGCCATGCGTGGGCGTCTGTGTGGTCTGTGCGGCGTGCGGGCGGCGCGCGTGGTGCGCGTGGTTAGTGGAGGAACTGAACTGCCGATCGTCCGATGCCGGCAATGCGCATCGATCGAGGATGAACTTCGCACACGTGCTCGCCATCGGTCTAGCTCGAAGCGCGGCGGTGCTTGAGGGTGACCGCCGTGAAGACCTCAAAGACATTCCGTCCGTTCGCCTCGAAGCGGCCAAACGCGGAGCTCGCCACGTTGGTGGTGCAGCTCGCGGAAGTCGTGGGTGACGTCGAAAAGGACAACGCGCGGCTCTGGTCGATTGCGATCGAGGCCGCCAATCTCATGCAACGCATTATCGAGGGCGAGGTCATCGACGAGGCCAGCATGGCGGTCATACGTGCCTCTCTGCCCATTCAACGTGAACACCTAGAGCGGAGCCGCCTGTTACGCCAACGGCGCCACGACGTGATCACCCGCGCTGTCGAACCGTACCGGGCCACGGTGCCCGGTTTAGCGACCGTTATTCACTGAACTGGCGAGGCATACGCGTGGCCACCATTGCAAATCTTGTCGTCAATCTCAGCGCCAATACAGCGGATCTGTTCACCACATTCGATCGGGATACGGCGAAGCTCGAAAAGAGCCTCGGCAAGATGGGGCAGTCGTTCGCGAACGCCGGGAAGACGCTCACGGCTGGGTTGACGCTGCCGTTGGCCGGCCTGGCGGGCGGCGCGCTCAAGGCCGCGAGCGACTTTGAGAGCAGCTTTGCCGGTGTGCGTAAAACGGTCGACGCGACGGAGCCGGAATTTCAGAAGATGGCGCAGTCGTTCCGCGACATCGCCAAAGAGATCCCGGTCTCGGTCGACGAACTGAACGCGCTTGGAGAATCGGCCGGCGCGTTGGGGATTCCCAAGGGCGAGATTGTCGGGTTCGCCAAGGTGATGGCGGAACTCGGCGTCACGACCAACCTGACCTCGGACGAAGCCGCGAACGCCATCGCGCGAATCCAGAACATCTTTGGCGCGGCCGGTCAGGATACCGATCGCTTCGCCTCGACGCTCGTCGCCCTCGGCAACGCGGGTGCCTCCACGGAAAAAGAAATCACGGAGATGGCACAGCGCATAGCGGGCGCCGGCCATGCCGTCGGCTTGTCTGAAGCGGAGGTTGCAAGCTTTGCCTCGACCCTGGCCTCTGTCGGCATCAATGCCGAGGCGGGCGGCAGTGCCATTTCGCGCGCATTCCTGAAAATGAACGATGCGGTGCTCGGTGGCGGCAAGGCGCTCACAGAGATTGCGGGCGTCGCCGGTATGACGGCTGGCGAGTTCAAGCAAAAGTTTGAACAGGATGCGGCGGGCGCCATGGTGGCGTTCATCAGCGGTCTCGACGGCATCAAGCAGTCCGGCGGCAACGTCAACGCCACGATTGAGGACACGATCGGCAAGAGCATCATCATCAAAGACACACTGCTACGCGTGGCGGGCGCCGGGTCGCTCCTCAGCGATCAGTTGAAGATTGGCACACAGGCGTGGCAGGACAACAATGCCATGACCAACGAGGCCGAACAGCGGTTTAAGACCACGGCCTCGCAACTGCAAGTCCTCTGGAACAACATCAAGGACGTCAGCATCACGCTGGGGCAGGCGTTACTGCCATTCCTCCAGTCAGCGATTGCGCGCTTCAAGGACTGGATCCCTTACCTCGAGGGCGCAGCCAACTGGTTCGCGGAGCTGTCGCCCAGGACGCAAACGATCATTCTTGCAGTGGGTGCGCTTGCCGCCGGACTTGGTCCTGTGCTTTTAGCGTTCGGGACGATGGCGACGGCGATTTCAACGCTGATCCCGATCGTGTCTGGCCTCGGCGGCATCTTCACCACGTCGCTGTTGCCGTTCCTCGGGCCGGCGGGTCTCATCGCGGCTGGCGTGGCGGCGGTCTATCTGGCCTGGAAGAACTGGGACTCGATCGCCGGCATCGCAAAGGCGGTCTACACCGCGATCAAAGACTGGCTCGTCGATAAGTTCAACGGAGTAGTCGAGAGCATTAAGGGCAAGGTCGACTCCGTGACGGGATTCTTCAAGGGCATGTATGAGGCCGTGGTTGGGCATTCGTTCGTGCCTGACATGGTGCGGGGCATCGCGAGCGAGTTCGGCAAGTTGGATACCGTGATGGTCGGACCCACGGGTAAGGCGGCCAGCGGCGTGATGGGCCTCTTTCAAAATCTCGCCTCGCAACTACCGTCGATGTTGTCGGGCCTCTTTTCTGGCGGAAGCGGCGGCGGCCTCGGCGGCATGCTCAGTGGACTGCTGAGCGGCGGCAGCGGCGGCGGTCTGCTTGGCGGTGGCATCACGAAGGGCATCACGTCGATGTTCAACGCGGCCTCGCCGGCAATCACCAGCGTGTTCGGACTCGGCCTTTCGTCTGCGATGGGCGCCGCGCTACCAGGTATCGGTGCCGCGCTGGCCCCGCTGCTGACCAAAGGCCTCGGCAAACTCTGGGATGGCCTGAAGAACATCGGCGGGCCGAGCCAAGCGGAATTGAACGGTCGAGACGTCGCCGGGTCTTTCCGCACGGACCTCGAGGGGATGCTCACCGCCACGCAGGCGATTGAAGCCGGCAACGACCAATGGAAGAAATCGGTCATCGTCGTGCGCGACGCCTACATCGCCGCGGGCCACACTTCCGAAGAAGCGCTCGGTGTCATGGATCGCTTGTGGCGGGCCGAGAAGCAGGGCGGCACCAGCGTCCAGACGGTGATCGATGAGATCACGCGCACGATGAGTGGCAGCCTCACGCCAGCGACGGAAACCGCGACGAAGTCAGCGGCGCTCGGCTTCGAGCAGGTGCGCTCGCAGGTCGACGTTCTGAAGAACCAAGCGATCGGCTCGCACAACGCCGGACTCATTCAGGCGGTGACGTCGCTCGAGTATCAGATGCAACTTGCCTCGGAAAACGGCGTCACCGATTTCGGATTCATGACCGACGAAATCGAGAAAATGAAGAAACGCATCGCCGCCCCAATCACCATCGACATCATCATGCGCCAAGTCGGGGAGTTGCCGAAGACCTTCACCAGCCCCACCGACAGCAAGGATGTCGTGTCAAGCGACTGGCAGGTCGCAGGCATGGGGGGGTCGTGGGAAAAGGCGTACGAGAGCTTCATGAAGAACAATCCCGGCGATGAGGGCCGCTTCCTCGCCGCGATGGCCGACACGGGTCGTATTTCCGAAGCGCTGCACAACACGCCTGGCTTTGCGGGGGGCACGGGCGGGCGCTTCGTTGACTTCGGACGCGAGTCTGTCGTCCGACTCCACGGCAGAGAGCGCGTCGTGACGGAAGCGGAAGACCGTCGCGAGAACAGCGGATCCTCGTCCGACATGATGGCAGACATGCTCCATCTGTTCCGCCGTGAGATGCCGCGGCTGATTAAGTTGATGGCGCAAGAGTCGGCGGTGCTCGCGCGATGACGATCGGGACGAACTACTTGAATGGCACTTCAGAGAACGGAGCGATGGCGTAATGGCATGGAGCACACCGAACTGCCCGCACGACACGCACGACAGGCGAGCATGCTGAAGAGCGGCTCAAGGAACACTCCCAGCACTACTCCAGCTCAGCATGAGATCCGCCCAGCGATCGGATCGGCGCTGATCACATGGGTGCCGCGATGATGACGACGCTTCTGGTGTTCGTTATGGCAGCCAGTCTGATGCTGGCCGTTCTGGCGCTTCTTGTCGCGGGCGTCGCTGCGAATCAGGCCCAGGCCCTCGCAAAGCGACTCGATGCTGAGGACGACGCCGAACGGCTCCTCCACGACATTCATCAACGCGCGGAGCAACGGCGGCGCAATTCGTCATGGTCCGCGACGGGTGCGCCCCTCTCGCACTAGGCACGTTGTAGGAAATCGGCTGACAGGCGCTCAGCGTGGCTCGTGCTATAAGCAGCCCCTCGGCACTGGTTCACCACGCACAAATACAACGAGGGCATCCAGATGCAACGACTTCTCATAGTTGGGATCCTGCTAGTTGTAGGCGCGATTTCGTGTACACCTGCGGCGGCACAGAGTGAACAGCAAGCGATTCGGGACGCGATTGCAGAGACCGACAAACAAGTCGCACTCGCTGAGAGCGAGGCCGCCAAGTACACAGGCGGCTTACTCAAGGTGGTTCTTGACCTGCAGGTGCAGACCTTGAAGCAGACGCGGGCGATGCTCGACCAGCGCGCCAAGTCATGGACCTTTGGCATAGGCCTCCGCTACACCGTCGATGGAAAGGCGTTCGTCCCACCCGCAGATGCCCAAGCGCAACTCGCTGGCGTCGATGCCGAGATTGCCAAATTGGACGCGCAGATCACTAGGCAACAAACTGAAGCGGCTCGATATAGCGGCGGCTTAGTGCAGGCGATGGCGCTCACCACGCTCGCCACGTCACAGCAGACGATGTCCATGCTGCAGCAACGGCGGCTGGCGTTGCGGTTTGGACTGCCGCAGTACATCGGGTTCGCGGGCTCTGCGGCAACGACCACAGCGGCGGCGACGCCATCACCGTCCCCCGCCACGCCGCCAGCTCCTGCACGGCCACAGCCCTTTGAGATCGTCAGCGTCGATTCGCGGATCACCGAGAGCAATAGTACTTGGTCTCGATTCGCGTGGAAGCTCACCCTCCGCAACACGGACACGCAGCCCCATTCGTTCGATGCCACGATCGAGTTTCAGGACGCTGATGGGTTCGTCGTCGATGAGGATGACGAGCGCGGCATGGCCGTACCTGCTGGTGCCGAAGAGGTGTTCACGGGATTCGAGCTGATCGACGCCGCGGTGGTCTCCAAGGTGAATCGCACGAACGCGAAGGTACGGATGAATCGGTAGGAGCGTCACGACCGTGCCGCCGTATCCGTTCCCTGATGGTCAGTTGCCTCGGCGGAGTTTGCATTGACAGACATGTATAGACGAGCCTATGCTGTTGCTTCCACGATGAGCCCAAAAGAAACGACTGCGTTGCGTATCGACACTGAGCTGCTTGAGGCGATGCGAGACGTGAAGGACAGAGACGGAATACCGGTAACGACACAGATTGAAATGGCGTGTCGCGAATGGTTGAAGAAGCGCGGGATCACCGTGGTGAAACCGGAGCGCAAGCGGGCTGGCACCCGCAAGCGCTCCTAACCACAGCAACCGGCAGTACCCGGCTGATGCGGCTCCGTAGAGTGTAAACGCCGCAGCCGGGCTTTCCGAACGGAGAGCCCATATGAAGACACAGAAAACGAAATCCCCCCGCATCCGCAAGGCGCAAGTACCTCCCACGCTGTCCGATCCGCATCTGGCGGCGCTCCTGCTGTTCATCGGCGGCGTCAACAGCGACGATGACGGACGTGCCGCGGCCCGGTTCGCCAGGATGCAGGCAGCCGCGGCCACAATGCTGACGACGCCGCCGATCACTGCGGCGTTTGATCTGTCCGTCGATCGTCCGGACGTGTACAGCGTGGTGGGTGCGGACGTACGTCAAGACCTGCGAACGTGGACGGATCCCGCGGGCAGCAAGCGCGCCTATGACGCCATCGAGGCGGCATGGCATGAGGAAAACGACGACCGCGTCAGCTACAAGGACGTGCGGGACATGTTGCCGTCCTACATCGACGCGGGCGTGCGGCTCGGGGCGTGCCTGATGTACGAACTCCTGAAGGGCGGCGCGCGATGACGGCGCCTATCGTCCCGTTCGATACCACGCGGCGCACGCCACCGGCGTCCCAAGTTGCCGATCTTCACCCGCGATGCTCGGCGCTCTTCGTGGCGAAGGCCCAGCGGTTACAGACGCTCGCGCCAGACATCGCCGCTGTGGTCGAAGATCTGCTCGATGAACTATTGGACGATCTGGCAAATGGAGGTGTCCGATGAGCGCGCTGAAACCGCTATCAGCAGCGCCGGACTCCGTGTCTCTCTTCAAGGCTCTTGAGGATGCGTCGATGGACGCCAAGCAATCCGCGGCCGTGCTCGTCGAATACTTCGACGCCGAGATGACACGGCGCGAGACCGAACACGAAGGCGACGTCGCGGTGCTGGCCGCGCTGCACTTGCGCCACATGGCGTACGACATCTTTCGGAACATCGAAACGATCGAACGCATCGGCAATGGCGCGATCAGGGCTCTCGACGACGAGAAAGGCGGCACGTCATGATCGGCGCGCTCGACTCTGACGAGCAGGAACTGGTCGGCACCTACCGCGAATCGCTGCAGAACGACAAGCTGTTGCTGTGCCTGCTGCTGGCCGCCTGGGCGAAGCTCACACCGGGACAGCGGCAAGGCGTGGCCCGGATTGTCGATCTGTTCATGAACGCGAACAGCTGGCGACGATCCACCACCGAAGGGGGCGCGCGCTGAGCGCGCCCTCACCTCATGCGTCGCGGGAAAGTTGTGCCCGGCTACGTCCAGAAAATCAGAAACAACGGGCGCTCCACATTCTTTCGACGCGCCTGCTCCGAGGATGAAAACGGTATCGCTCATTTGATAGGCAACTCCCAAAATCCCTTGTCGCGCAGTGCGATGTGCCACGAGGCCGCGCCTCCCTAGATGCGGCGTATGCCAAAGCGGCTATCGACACCGACGACCTTGAATCAGTATTCGGCGCCTTTGAAATGGCGGCATTGTTCCGTCAGCCATTGGGTTCGTTGACGACCGATTCAGTGGAGCAACTGCCATCAGCGATTCGTCGCGTCATAATACGCACCCTGGAAGAGCGCGTAGCTTTTCCGGTTCTCCGCCAGGGGGGCGAAACATTCGTTGGCTCGCCCAACCCGTACGGCAAGTTCGCCGCACTAGTGCGCCAGCTCCTCGATGACGGTGGCAGCGTCAGCGTCCTAACGTTCAACTACGACCTGGCAGTCGATTTCGCCTTTTATAAAGAAAACATCGATGTGGATTACAGCCTGACGGACGATGTAAGACCCGTGAGCCTGGAGCCCTCGCACCGCGGAGTGTTCTTGCTCAAGCTCCACGGATCAATGAACTGGGTTCCGTGCGTCAACAGCGACAAATGCCCCAGCATCGTCGCGTACGGGATGAAAGACCTGCGGCCAGATCGTATGTTCTGGGATCGCCCGCTCGAATCAGGCGCCACAGAGCGGCTGCGAATAAGCCGCGCGCTGAATCATTGCCCGCGGTGTCGCGCGGACGCTGGTCAACCACGGCCGGTAATCGTTCCACCAACGTGGAACAAAAATCACAACGGTGTTGCACCCGTGTGGCGACGCGCGGCCCAACGCCTCCGTTACGCGCGTAATATCGTGATCGTGGGCTATTCACTTCCGTCCACTGATCATTTCTTCAGATACCTATATGCACTCGGCTCGATGGGCGAGACTCGGCTCCAGCGCTTTCTCGTCATCAATCCCGACAGAACCGTTGAGCGTCGATTCCGGCGTCTTCTAGGTCGTGGCGCTGAACGACGCTTCGAGTACTGGGAACACACTTTCGGTAGCTCCTTGGACCATTTGATCGATCTGTTCAAGGGGCACTCCGAGCGGGCCACGAGTTCGGAGCCTTTGAGGCTCGACCTCCGACAGATCGATCGTTAAGACAGGGAGTTCATTGATGGCTGACCCCGAGCATCTTGAGTGGCTCGTCTCAAAGCGAGCCGACATCCAACGCCTTCTCCTGCGCATCCATCAACTGGCAGATCGCGACGGCGCCGCAGACAACGATCATCGCACTGCCGTTCTGCACTGGTCGATCGGCATCTCGTTCTCGTTGTGGCGGGCTGTATTCCTGCTGGACCGAAAACGCGATCGCGCGACGACGCACGAAGAAGCGCTGCAATTTCTCGAAGCGTTGATCGAAGACAACATCGTTCCCTACGGGCTTGACAAGAGGACAGGAGCGTGGAGCGGAGGGTACTACCTCCAAAGCGCATTTCTGCGGTTGCGTGAACTCGGAAACGGTCTCACTGAAGCAGGCCTCTCCTCCCCTGCTCGTCTTCCCGAGATCGACCGATTTCTGTCGCGGCCCTTCTCGGAACGACAGCAGACCATCCAAAGCGCATCGCAATTGCGAGCGCTGTGGGAGTTAGCGTACGAAGTGCAGGAATCAGTCGTCAACGAGCTGGGGGCCGCCTGACCCTCAATCTGACCCACTAACCGATGGATGGCATCGGATGGCATGGACACCGACAGACAGAATCAGCCCTGGAATCCTCCATCGCTTCCGCTGATGTCCACCGCCTCCGCCTTGCCGACAGTTCGTAATCAGCAGGTCGAAGGTTCAAGTCCTTTCGCCGGCTCCACAAATCCCAAACAATTCCACGAGTTCGTTTTCGCCGAGCGGCGTCTCGACAGTCTGACACCCAATCTGACCAGGCACGTCGACTTCGATTGGCCCGAAATACCGCCAATCGCACTGTCGTTCTTGCCGATTCGAGCTTGACAGCAGCAAAGGTGTTCGCACGAGACGGGTCCCAGCTACTGAATTGAGAAGAACCAAGAACTGTGGCAGAGGTATTCGCGGATGAAGAACCTGCACGATGCGTTCTTGCGCTCCTTTCTAGCAGCATCTGAAGGAGCAATCGCCAAAGCCGTCACTCAGATGCTGGTGCGGAAGGTCGAGGCCAAGGGCGTCGTCCTGACGAAGAAGCAGCAGGCGCGGGTCCTTGCCGGCGTCCGGGCAAAGCGGATCGACGCGTCACTGCTGCCAAACACCACGCGGAAGATCCGCATCGCGTTCACTAAGCGTGACATCGCAACAGTCGAGCGCATGGATCATCGAGCACTAGCCCTGCTCCCGGTGCTGGTTAACGAAGAGTCAGCCACCATCGCTGCCGAGAGCTTGCCCCAATTACATGCAAGCTGGCCAGAGCGTGCGCGGTTCGAGGATCAACGTCGTAGTGATTTCGAGCAGCATCTTCGAGGATGGTGGCAAGGTTCGCTTGACTGTCTAGGGATGATGTTGACCATCACAAACGAACTGACCACTCGCCTCGCCAACGAGGGACGCGAATTGAATGGGACGTCGGCACTTCGCTCCGCACTCCTCAGGCTTCAAGTACGAGCGTGCCAGCTCAGTTATGAGATTCAGACTCTTCTTGGATCGGGTCTAGCGGATGCGGCATATGCGCGCTGGCGCACCTTGCACGAGGTCGCGATCACGGCACTCTATATCCGCGAGCGCGGAGAGACGATGGCGGAGCGTTATCTGGCCCACCAAATCGTCGAGGCAATTGCAGCCGCGGAGAGCGTGAACCGCCACCGTCGGCGACTGAAGACACGATCGGTAGGGATTGCGAGCGTCAGGCGTCTACACACTAGGAAAGCTGCTCTCCTACAGCGGTTTGGCCCCAACTACGAGGAGCCATACGGCTGGGCCGCAGAAAACTCCATCGAAAAGATTCGGTCATTTGCAGTGATTGAGTCTCGTGTGGATATGGAACACTGGCGGCCGTATTACAAGGCGGCTAGCCTTCGGGTTCACGCCAGCCCTCATGCTCTGTTCAATCGATTCGGCTCGTATAAGTAGGACTTGCTCCTCTGCGGGCCAAGCGTCTTTGGACTTGCAGATGCCGGCCAGGGCACCGCAATATCGCTCAATCAAGTCACGTCAGCATTCGCGTCCCTGGAGAACGTCAGCCTCGATACCCTAGTCGCCCTGAAGGTTCTCAACGAGCTCGGTCTTAAGACGATCGAGGCATTCGTGACGGTGCAGCGTGATCTGGAAAAAGCGGAAGACCGTCGCCACCGAAATAACCTTAAGGCTCGATCCATGCGTCTACGGCGAAAGAGGACGGCGCATCGAGTCGCGGCAAATTAAAACCTTCAATCGGATCGTCCAATCCACCGGATTTTGAGTCCAATCCTGAGCCTCAGAACAGGCCCATTCCGGCTTACTCCACTGGTTTTATAGGGAATATCGCGATGTGTCGTTGGGTGGAGCTGGACCGGTTCTGGCGGTCATTACTACATTCCTACTACACCTTGGGGCCCCGATGACCATGTGACAATGATCGGCCGACCCTACTCCCCGGCCGGCCACCCTTTATCTATCGACCTTCATCAACCTGCCCACCTGGCGCTTTGCCTGCGGAGACCAATCAATATTTGCCAAGAGCGCCTGACGAAGGTATGCGATTGGAGCATGGTGAGTGTGAGTCTGGAGCCGCACTGGGAGGGATGCAATGCGACGGTGTGATGGGATGACACCTACGTGTTGGCGCGCAGGCGATGTGGCCGCAGGCGCGATGAACCCTACTTCGTCGGCACGAGGCGCTTCAGCTCTTCGTCGAAGTGTTGGACGACGATGATCTGCGGGGGCGATGCGGTCTGGTCGGTGCGGCCCTCCTTAATCATGAGAAACCGCTGACCGTCGCGTGACACGTCGTACGTGCGGGTTCCCACGAAACGCGGAATCGTGAAGTAGCCTTCTTTGATCAGCAGCGTTGGCGCGGTGGCTGCCCACGACGAGGAGCGTTCCACACCCACGCGCATGAGCGCCCCTGTCGGGGCCACGTAGAAGAGCTCCTGGCCGTTGGGCGCCCAGAGCGGTCCCGTGCCGCCCGCGGTCGAGACCTGCCAGCGTCCCCGGTTCACCTCCGGAAATGGTCGTACGTAGATCTCAAGCCGACCGGAGTCGTCGGCCTCGTACGCAAGCCAGTGACCGTCGGGTGAGATGACGGGATTCCGCTCGCTGAATGACGACTGCACGAGAGGCGTCGCTTGGTGACTTCCGCCCAACTCGAGCTGCATCAGGTCCTCGGCTGTCTTCGGGTTGGCCTCCGTGAAGATTAGCCACCGGCCGTCTGGCGACACGTCCATCTGATATTTCTGGCTCGGACTCTCAGTGAGCCGCTCAACCACGCCCGTGCCATCCGCTGCCTCCCAGAACAGATTCCGCGCGCCGGCGCGAGCCGAACTGAAGAGCAACCGCCGGCCGTCCGGCGTCCATGCCGGATTGTTGTCAATTCCAGGTTCGAAGGTGACGCGAGTAAGCGTCCCGCGGCGCAGGTCCCACAGCCATATATCGCTGTCCTGATCGCTGGCCCACGTGGCCACACGGGTGCCGTCGGGCGAGAGCCGCGCCGACACATAAGCGCGCGGCGGCGCCGGTATCGGGGTCTCGCGCCCCTGGCGGTCTACCCATACGAGCGTACGCGGGGAAGAACTAGGATTTCCTCGATCGCCCCCATTCACGTAGGCCAGCGTGCCATTGCCGGCCACCGCCGCATCCAAAGCACCGGTGGATTGCGTCACGACCGTCGGCACGGCGGGCACCGGCGCACCGCGTATCTCCAAACTGGCCAAGTCGAATGGCACCGCTCGAAGCGTACCCCCCGCCGCGTAGACCAGATGGCCGCTCGACAGGTAGTGTGCGTGGCTCCCGCCGTTGAGAAGGATCCTGCGAACCCCGGTCTGCAGATCCAGAAGGCCTACCTGTGAGGCATCCGGGTTCCCTGCGGTGTTTAGCGGAATGACGGTAAACAGCAGCGCCCGCCCTCCCGGCAGGATCTCCGGCCAGTAGTGATCGGTTTCGCCCCTGCCGCGGTCGGGCGTCGTGAGCACGGTCGTCGGCCCGCCCGACACGGCCACCCGCACAAGGCCGGTCGTCGGGTCGTCAGATGCGAAAATGATCGTGTTGTCGGACGCCCACGCCGCACCGCGCGAAGCGCTATTGCCAAGGCTCGCGATCGTGATGGCCGGCCCACCGGTAACGGCCACTCTCTTAAGAGTACCGAGCCCATCGAAGAACCCAATCCATTGGCCATCAGGCGAGACGAAGGGACCATGCGGCAACCCATTGAACACCGCCACCGGCTCGAGAGCATCGAGCGCCCGCACGAAGAGCTGTGTGCCACCGTTGCCGACGTAGATCACGCGGGAGCCGTCCGGTGTAATCGCGAGATCACGATCAACGCCGTTGACGGTCAATGCCTCTGCTTGCGACTGGGGGGATATCGTCACACGCCAGATGGGAGCAGGCACGAGAGGAGCTGCGCGCATGGCGAACCACACCAGCGCACCCGCGACGATAGCGCCTACCCCCAAGGCACTCGCGGCTACGATTGCCACGCGGCTCCTAGCGGCGAATGGACCTGCCGAAGGATCGGCTGCCTCGAATGCGCCTTCCAGCGCGAGTCGCACATCCCGGATGTCACCGATACGCTGCTTCGAATCCTTGTTGAGGCTTCGCCTAATGTAGAGGCCTAGTGTGGGAGATAGGGACGCCGGTAGCTGCGCCCAATTCGGTTCTCTGGCGAGCACTGAGGCGAGCACGTCCGACACTTCGTCGCCAGGAAACGCTCTCGCGCCGGTGAGCATCTCAAACAGCACAGCGCCGAATGCCCAAATGTCACTGCGCTTGTCTACTGCCTTGCCGCGCGCCTGCTCCGGTGCCATGTATGCCGCGGTCCCCAGAATCATCCCGGCGCGGGTCATCATCGCGGGCGACGTGATCGTCGGCGACATCGAGGCGTTCGTTGATATCGCGCCCGTCGGCTCCACAGCCTTCGCGAGCCCGAAGTCCAGAACCTTCACGGTGCCATCCGGCCGCAGCTTGACGTTCGCGGGCTTTAGATCGCGATGGATGATTCCCTGCTCGTGGGCGGCTTCGAGCGCCTCGCAAATTTGCCGAGCAATCGGCAGCGCTTCGTCGACAGGAATCGGCCCGCGGGCGATGCGGTCAGCGAGCGTCTCGCCACTAACGAGTTCCATCACAAGGGCGGTAATCGGACCCGATCGCTCCAGCCCGTAGATCGCCGCGATGTTCGGGTGATTCAGGGCTGCGAGCGTCTTGGCTTCGCGGTCGAAGCGCGCCAGGCGATCTGCGTCAGCCGCCACCGCTTCTGGCAGCACCTTGATGGCAACCTGCCGCGCAAGGTTGGTGTCCGTCGCACGATAGACCTCCCCCATCCCGCCCACGCCGATTTGGGCGATCACTTCGTACGGGCCGAGGCGGGTGCCTGGCTGCAGGGTCACGGTGCCGGCGAATTATAGGCGTGAGTGGAGCCGGGAGAACAGTAAGCCAACCTGGCTGCCTTCGCCGCGTTTACATGTCGGCCAGCCACCGGTAGCGATGGAGGGAAGGTCGGCTAACTTCAGATGACGGTCATCGCCGCGGTGCCACGCGCTCCCAGATCACGCGCCTTACCGTGGCCTCTTTAGATGGGTACAGCCCCCCTCGTCCATCTTCTGCCACGAAGTACGTGACACGGTTTCCACGCAGTTCAAAGAAGCGCACCAACGTCGTGCCCACATCAGCAGCGTTCAGTGAACCGTCAATGCGATGCGTGACGGTGCCGCGCACTGCGTCCACGCTGTAGGTGCCAAAGTAGGCACCGTACGTGTCGTACGCCGCTGCTTTGTCCCGGTCCGTGCCACTCCCTACGAGGGGCCGTCGCGATGATTCGTACGCCATCTGCACAGCCATGTGCCCAGTATCGTCGTACGTGATCACTCCGAATGGGTGGTCGTTCGGGCGTGTCCCTCGCCCTGTTCCCTCGATGGCCACCAGCCGCCATGTGCCGACGATCGACGCTCCTCCGTCGTCGGCGGCGATGCCGTACGACGGGACCGTGAACACAATAAACAACAGCCATACGAGGAGACGGAGCGAGTGTTTCATGTCGTCGGCTCCAATACACCGCACGAAGCGCACTGGCGCACCACGGCGAAACATTATTACTTCGTAGACTATTCTTCAACGCAAGGTGGCGCTTAGTGGACGATTGCCAGCTCGGGGCTAAGCTGACGCGCATGCCTACTGCCGCAGGCGATGCCTTCTTCTAGGGTGGCACCACAGCGATCTCACGCTCTAGCGTCGTGTCTGAGGATTAGCGTTTCATTGCCCTGGCCGGACTGGATAAACCACGCGTCCGTCTGACCACGCCGAGCCATCTCCGTGATCGCGTCGACTGAGAAATCAGAGTCTCGGCTGCCACCGATATAGCGGCTACCCCACCCACATCCGTCGGCGACTAACTTTCTTTACGTACGTTCAAAGGACCCTTTACCCAATGCCTCCGCCCTAGCTTCGGCGAGGTTGATTCGAGCGCGATGGCCATGCTTTTCTAGCAAGTGCAAAAGGTTCGCCCCATTCATGAGAGTCAACGGCTTGCCCTGAGCAAACTCGTACGCGTCTGGGCCGTAATCCGACGTCGTGACCAGAATCCCCTTGGTGGCTCCTTCGTTGACAACGGTGCCGTACAGATCCCGGACAGCAGCAACCGACACCGTTCCTGTATATCGCTTGGCTTGGATCACGATTTTTCCGCCACGAATCGGATCGGGGTCGAAGGCGACCGCATCCACGCCGCCGTCTCGACTGGCCCGCGTAACCTTGACTTCGCCGCCGCCGGATGCGAACTCCTTGGCGAACACTTCCCGGATTAGGTGCTCAAAGTCTTCCCAGTCCATTCCGGCAAGGTTGTAGCCGTCATCGAGTTGGGTGGCTATCTCTCGCGCTGACACGAACCGGCCATCTTCGCGCCGAATCGAAATCACCGGCGCGACGGCCGTGACGCTATGCAGCCTCGAACTGCCCACGCCGCGTAACTGCTTGAAGCAGACTTTTGGATCGACCTGTGCCAGGTTGATTTTTGTGAACTGGTCTTTGCTCACATGCAGCGACATCACGCAAGCATTGACCTCGTTGCCCGTCGCGCGGTCGACCGAGCGAACATAACCGTTGAACCCGATTGCCACGATCGCGTCGATCGCGTCCGCTTCGAATAGTTCATGAATCGTCCGTAGTGCAAGTTGGTATAGGACGTCGTCGTATAGTTTGGCGACCTGCGAGTCGGACAGCAGTTTTTCTGCCAGTTCATTCTTTGACTGCACATAGCGAACTTCGACAGTCCTTGGAATCGCATCTGGTGCAGGCATCGAGTAGTCGACAACCAGTGTCTTCGTCTCCGAGTTGTAGTCGAGATCCCATTCCTTCGGGAAGCAATCGATGTACTCCGAGCGGGACAAAACCAGGTCGCAGTACCCGGTAATGGCGTCTGGCACGGCCGCAAGATATTGCCCTTTGGCTTCATCAATGGCTGCGTTTCTCGCCGCCTGGGCAGCCACGAACTCAGCGCGTTCGGCCTCCCACTTCGCCATCGCTACGGCATGCGCGGCATCTACCTCCGCCATCCGCGCCTTGTTGTCTTCTGCGATCCGCGCATTCGCTGATTGCCACTCCTTGTGCCGTCGCGCATTCTCCGAATCGGCTGCGTCCTGCTTAGAGGCGACACGACCGGGAATTATGCGATCGAGTAGCGAAGTCGCTGGGACCGTGATTGCCGGTTCTGGAAGGGGACTCTTCTGAGTTGGCGCTGGTCGTATTGGCTTTGCGACACCGAATGACGAGTGGTCTTTCAGTGTGTCCCAATCAATTCGATCGTCGACCGAAAGTGTCTTCGCAAGGACCGCCTCAAGTTCCCGCTGAGCGCTTTCAGCCTCTTCCGTCAGTTCCGCAGCAGCCTGCTTGCCTTGTTCACGGCTTCTTTGGAGGGCGTCTTTGCTGCTCCGGACGAACCATGATTGTTCCCATTGCTGGATCTGCAGGTCTGCTTTCCTGGCAACGACGTTCTGATCGTTGCCGCGAATGACGCGGTGTTTGTGGAGGCCGGTATGAGCGATTTCAATCTGATACGTCGGAATGCCTCTGCGGCTGTGAGACACGAGCATCTGACCACGAGTGACACCCATACCTGCTCTCCTGTGAACTGAAGGGGCCGGATTGTACGTCAACTGGCAGCAAGAGCGGCGACCGCTGTCAGACACCCCAACCGGTTGGGTGCCGATCATCGTCGCGAGGCGCCAGATGATGCGGCGTGTGGAGGCGGGACGCTTCAGTGCGGTTACGAGCATGAAAACCACGCAGAAGCCAAAAAGAACCAAGGTGAGATTCGCGCGGGAAGCCTCGGGCGTCGTCAGCGCCTACGTGGAGGATCTACCCGTGGGCGTCGTCGGCGCGGCTGCTAACGACCGGAGCGTGACCGCTCGGGTGGTCGTTCCTGAGCGACAACCGTCTGAGCGTGTCCGTCGGCCGAGACCACCCACGCGTGGTTACAGCCGCCGCAGTAGTAGTGCCGATCCGCGCGGCCACCCTTCACCACGTTTTCAACGCCCACGAGGCCGATTTTCTGGCAGCGAGGGCAGGCGGTTCTGTCTGGCATCCTAAGAACCGCTAGCCTATACCTCAAACATTGAAACGGTGGCTGATCGCGGAGCGGCGCAGATCGGCGCATCCCGAGGTGACCGGGCGCTAACGTCGGTCGTCCAGAACCAATGTCCACTGGTGACCACATGGACACCGATAGATCGCGAAATTGAGCGTGCGGCGTGTCTCAGGAACGCCAACGGCGGCGCCGCATTTGACACACGGCTGGGGGACGACGGTTGATGGCAAGTTGGCTGCGGCACCCGGACCACGTCGGCAGGCTACGCCCAAGCAACCCCGTCCGAAACTCGGCCACTTGTATTAAGCTTCGCACGTGTCCGAGCGCAGCAAGATTCCCGGTGAAACGATTGACGTAAGTCGTATCGAGTTTCAGAACATCGAAGCCGTCGTGCGCAGCAACGAAGAACGATTGATTCGACTCGAGGGGCAGATCAAAACGCTCACCCGCGAGATCGCCGAGTTGACCCGCGTCATCGCAGCCATGCGATCCGGCCGCTAGCGTCTCTCTCCACTTTTGGTGGCGGTTTCGGTGCCGCTCCCCCACGCCACCGTCGGCGTCTTTCTCTCTTCATATACAACGGTGCTCGGCTCGATAGGATTCGTCGTTTTTCGAATCGTGGCGCTATCGAACGAACAGTGTCGCCACGCGTTCTTCCACGCACGCCCGCATTCGCGCCCGGCGGCAACGTCGCCGCCGAGGCGACGAGCCACTCACGCCGCATAGTCAACCCGTCCACGAAATCGGATCAGGCCCACCCAAGCGGGTTTTCAGGTTACGTCGAGGCGACTCGCATATCTAACCTGTTTTGCCGCTCGTCACTGCTGCGTCGCAGTCACTCAAAGCCTCGGCACAAGAGTCCGAATATCGACGTCGGCATGACCAGCCAGAGACAGAGTTTTCGCGAACGAGTACTGCGTCTTGATGTTGGTGTAACCGATCCCTTCATAGAATCCATGCGCCTCGACTCGCCCCGCACTCGACCACAGGCGAACAACACGACCGCCATGCTCCTGAGCCCAGGCCTCGGCCTGCTGCATCAATAGCCGCCCGATTCCCTGCTGGCGCCGCGCTCGGTCGACGACGAGCGCGCCGATCATCACGAACCGATCGACGTCGAGAGAGTCAATTACCAGCGCGTGAACGAACCCCACACATTCGCCCTCATCCTCGCCGACAAAGAGCGAATGGCCGAACTGAGACAGGATCGACGAGATCCGGTATTCTGTGACCGGAACCGACACGTCGTAGCCAAGCTGCGACGTCAGCCGAGCGATTGCAGGCGCGTCCCCCTTAGAAGCGCGCCGCACTACAACAGGCATGGGCTGAAGAATACACCTCGAGATGACTGTGGGGCGCGATTGGCATTTACGCTGTCTCGAGGTCTCGCAATAACGCGGTTCCCCACTCTGTGGCGCTCGCCAATTTCGATTCGAGCTCGTTCAGATTGTTCACGAGCGCGAGATTTCGAATCTGCTCGTAGACGGCCGGGGGAAGATCGCGATCGAGGTAGCGCACGCCAAAGTCCCATCGCGCGGGACAGTGCCGCATGCGCAAGAGATCGGCTAACGGTTTCAGCGTGCACGCCCAGAAGGCATTTATCGCCTCGACGTCCTGGCTGCGCGCAATCGCCTTGCGGACAAACACCTGGCTCATCGGAAACCACGTCTGGAGCTCTCGATAGCGTCGATCGCGTTGCACCGCGCGCGCCTTGTCGTCAAAAGCCCTGGGCCGCAGCCACTCTCCCTTGTCGAACAGAGGCACAGCCTTGCCGTGTCGCTCGACGTCGAGATGGTGATCGGCATCCCCAACGCGATGGAAGATTAAATCCACAAGCAGGAAATCTCCCCCATCTTTGAGCTTGTAGTACCGGCCTACGGCTGGCACATGACGAGCAGTAATCGGGGAGACCTCTTCAAGCGCGCTCTCCGCGATCGCGTATAGATCCTCAAACGGCATGTCATCGGAGACCAGGTACTCGAGGTCGATATCCGAGTAGGCATCCACCTTTCCAAAGGCGGCACTCCCACCTTCCCACCCGGCAAGGACTGCGGGATGGACTCTAAACACCTGGGTCAACGCATCGGAGATGCGAGCACGCAGGCGGTCATTATTGGAGCTTCCAGGCCATTCCCGGGAAGCGCTATAGCCCCGCCGGCTCTCCCACTGCGCACGCGTGACGCCGTATTGCAGAACGCGGCGCTCTCCGAGATGGGGCAAGGTTGTCGTGGTATCCAACTGCTCCCCCACCCGTGTGGCGACCGCGATCGATCGGTCATTGCCGGGCAGGATGAAGCTCGCCACGTATCGTTGCTGCAACTCGCTGAAGGCGTAGTCGAAGCACCGGCTCGCGGCCTCCGTCGCGTAGCCACGTCCCCAATAATCTGACCGGATCGTCCAGCCAATCTCGAATGCTGGCCAGCTCTCGGGTTGCCACGGTCCGACGCGTCCCACCAGAACGCCGGTGGCGCGCTCGACCACGGCAAACATCCCGAATCCGCGGAGCGCCCAATGGCCAACCATTGACGCAAACGATTGCCACGCCGCGAAGCGCGACAATGGTTTACCGTCGACGGCAACATACTGCGCGACGCGCGGGTCAGCCATCATGGCTGCGAAGTGCTCGAAGTCGTCGAGGACCCAGGGCCGTAGGAGTAAGCGCGCGGTCTCAAGTGCTGCTGGCATCGGCGTAGTCTAGAGCCAGCCGCGATCCGAGGACGAGACTTCGAGAACCATCCCAGTTTCGTCACTCCGCTGACTGGGAACATCAGAGGGCGACCGCGAACCCGGAGCTAGACCGCTGCTGACAATCAGCCGCCTTGCTATTAAGGAACCGGAAAGATCTTCGCTTGCTCGTAGACGGCAGCCACCTCCGGGGACGCAAGATAGTTCAATAGCGCACGCGCCCTTGTCGGATTCGTCACGCTCGTCGACAGGAACCCGGTAATGTCAATAGGCGTGGACGCCGCCGGCGGCAGGGCGCCGACGACATCGAGGCCGGGATTGCGCATGTCGCTGAGGTAGGGCCCCAACGCAATCTCGTACTCGCCCTTCGCAACGGCTTCCTGCACCATGCCGCCAGTCGCGACCCACGTGATCTTCGGTTTCAATTCCTGCGTGATACCGAGCTTGGTCAGCGTCAGGAGCACCGCCCCGCCGACGCTCCCCTGTTCCGGGTCGACCGAGATGATCGATCTGGCGTTCAGCAGCGTCTGCCTGACCGCATCAGCGGTTGAGATGTCAGGCTTCCGGCTCCCCTTCTTGACAGCGATTGCCAGACGCAACCGGGCAATCACCGTGGCGCTCCTGGGATCAACGTTTCCCGTTTTTACGGCATCGGCGAAGGGCGCGAACAAGATCGACACGTCCAATGCCTGACCGCTGGCGACCGTCTTCCGCGTGCTGACACCGGTACCGTAGGTGACCTTCACGTGAGTTCCCGTCTTCGCTTCGAAGTCTGCAGTAAGTGTGTTGATCACCGCTTCAATCGGATTTGGCGACAACAGGGTGATGTCCGTTTGTGCGCGCGCATCACACGCGAACAGCAGCGTCAACGCGATTGTCACCAGCCACCACCCGAGACATTTCATGATGCGTCCTGTCGTGGGTCGGCTATCGAATGTCGATGCCAGACGGCTTCGCCAGTGAGTCGCGATACTGGATCGCCTCCGATGGGATGCAGAGCGTCTCGGCAAACTCCTGTGCCTTCATCCAGTAGAAGTTTGCCCGCATCCATGTCCACGGTTTCGTGTAGAACTTTGGATCGTCCACCGTGACGGTCAACTGCAGGTTGTACTGATCGACGCGCTTGTACCGCTCCTGGAAGTGGGCCGAAGAACTGCGCGGATGCCCGACCTCGTCCAGCCATGGCCTCTCGTCCACTCCAGTCGTGTCAATCACCAGCGTCGTGTCGTCCTCCCAGTGGCCGGTTGAGTAGCCGTAATACCGGGACTCCGGTGCGCCCCTCACGTCGACGGCCTTTGGAAGCGGCCGTCCATCCATCCAGATTTCACGCCACACGCGTTGTTGTTCGTAGGCGATGACGATGCGGTTTGGCGCCGACGCGAACAGTGTTCCTCCACGGCTGGAAATGGCATGGGCGAGCAGATCGCGGGGAAACCCGAGGGGGTCGCAAGTAATGAACGGATCGTTGGACGATGCGGGTTCTCCCGTTGGCCGAACACCGCCGAGGCCGGTGGCCGCTCCGTATGATTTGCGCAACTTGAACGCGGCCTCGCCGGCGGGCGTCATCGGTGGCACCGGATCGGGCTTATTGTTCTGCGGTCCGACCCATGCTCCTGACAAATCACGTTTCGGGGCTGGTCCAGGGGGGTTCGGCATCTTGGGCACGCCCTCTGACACGAACCCTTCCCCGCTGATGGGGGCACGCTGAGCGGCGTGGCCGTTCTCAGTCGCCACGAAGGCGACAACGGCGACTGCGATGACGATGGAAGCGGCAAATGGAAGGCGCATATCAACCGCCCTCACTTGCCGTTGTTGGCGTCGGGATCGTAGCGAGTCTTTCCGCCCTCATCGCCGCCGAGTTGTGTGTCATGCAGCTCAGTGCCATCGGCAAGCACGATCTTCTGTAGACGGCCGGCGGGGTTGCCATTCTTGGCGAGGTACATTCGCACGGTGACGACATCGCCGGGCGACACCGCTGTCTTGTCCCAGCCGATCAGGCGAAGCGCTTGCGGCGCCGCGGTCTCGACAACCATGTGCACGGCGCTGCCCTTGGCGTCGACGGCGTCGAAATAGATCAACGCATGGGGATTAAACCAGGCGAGTTGCGTGACCTTGGCCTGCTTGAACTCGGTGATCTTGTCGTCGTACGCCGCGTTGCCATGATGCGCCAGCGCGGGGACGCTCATCAAGACAAGACCAACGCCCAGCACCGACGAAACGAGAAAGTTGGCTCTCATGTCGTACCTCGTGAGACGTCTGCGTGGTTGAATACCAGATTCACCGCCGTCGGATTCGATGGGTTGGCCGCTTTCACAGCCCAAAAACAAACGAACGTCCAAACGCCGAGGTGGCAATGGCGGACGACGCCACCAGGCGCAGGCCGATGACGATCGCACCGCCGACGAGCGTCGCGGGATGAAGACGTTTGGACGACATCACATCGTAAATCGCCACACCAACGACCAACATCACCAGCAACGCAAACCGCACGGTCGCAGCGGGTATTGTTCCCACTCCGCTTTTGAAGACTGGAATGAAGAAGCCTAACCTGTTGCCGCTCAACGCCGGCGTCACGATACTCATCGACGCCAGCACCATAAACCGCTTGTGCCATTCCGGGCGACGCCGGAGCAGCACGGCTGCCGACACCAACCCCGAAAAGACAGCCACTTGGGAAAGGTTCGTCCAAACGGTGTCGGAAAGGGTGCCGATGACCGTTGCGACGTCCACTCCCAGGGCGCGTTGTCTTGGGACGAAATTGAGGGTCACATACGTGCTGATTGCGATAACGCCAACTGCGACCGCCGACAGGCCCCAGCCGAGTTGACGATGAACCTTCGTGCAACGAAAACGGATGAGGAGGACCTGCATGAGGAGTCCCGCGTACCAAGCCGTCAAAATGACGCCGTGCCAATAGAGGTACGTAGGTATCGTCGGAACATCAAAGAAGGACCGGAGGTAGAGCGTGTGGCTGAATCCAACCAGCACTATCAAGAGCAGCGTGCCCGCGGCAGCACCATAAAACCACGCGCGCGCCCGAGGGCGAGAGCGTGGGAACGTTCGCTTGGTTATGCCGGACTCAGGGGCCTCGGTTGTGCCCGAAACAACGAGACTCATTTCAAACCCTACATAGGTTCCGAAACAATAAGCGCGGGAGGCCATGCAAGCAGCTGCATCGAGGTACGTCTGACCGGTCAGCAGTGACTGAAGAATATGCCCTCACGCCCGTCTGTGGAAGCAATTCCTCTCTAGTCGCAGTCGGGATCGTTCAGTACAGCACACACCCAAACGCCCAGACGTCAGCGCGCTGTGTTTCCCGCAGGTGTTGCGTCGTATTCAGTGACGTGCGCGTCAGCCTAGCGTCCGGGCCGTGATCGCTCTGGCGGTGGTTCGTCCTTCACCGTCTGCGACTTGCCGTCGTCAGCGACCAACCACGAGTGATTACACCCGCCACAGTAGTAATGGCGCTCCGCACGGCCCGCCTTGATGACGTTCTCGAAGCGGACGAGGCCCGCTTTTTGGCACCGGGGACAAAGGGTCCTGTCAGGCATTTGGATCGAGCGACTGAGGGGTCACAAATCCTACATCAAATTGAATGAAGGGGCACCGCGCCTGGCAAATTGCGCTGCTTTCAACCGTGCGGGGCGTCTGTTGGCCACCGAGGGCGCACGTCGTCGCAATTCTTGGTCCCCGACGCCGGGTCGTGCCGTGTCACACTTTCCGATCTCGAACGAGAGCGAAGATTCGGTCCGGTAATCGTGACCCACTTGAGGGAGTGAACGACCGATGCGTGTACGTGCCATGTGCTTGGCAGTTCTTGCGTGCCTGTTCGCGGGAGCGGCCTCGGCCCAAGTGAGGGCCGTGCCGGCCCCCACTTCAGCTCAGAACACCAATGATCGGTTCAGTGTGCTCATCGGGGAAAACTGGGAGGCATTCACCAGGCATCTCTTCGAGCAACCGGTGGACGGGAAAAACGCGACGTTCAGCTGCGATTTTGCCTACGACGCCCGCACTCGAAAAACCTGCCTCCGGTCGCTCAACGTTGTCGAAGTGGACGACCCGGGCGACATCCGCTTCTGGCGAGTCCCGGGGCAGTATCCGAACCATCCTGATCGACCTGGAACGAGCAGGCTCTCCAACCATGCGCTGGTCGGGCAAATCGGCGCGTCCGGCTATACCGCCGAAGGCACTGCCACGGCGTATGAAACGGTGATCCAATTTTTCACCGAGAACAATGGGACGGGGTACATGTGTCTGTCTGCGGCGACTGGACAGCTGAGTTATCCCCGCAATGGCCAAGGCCGCGCCGCCGCGGCGGACGACGCGGTGTGTCACGTCATGCTTTTGCATAACGGTACGCTCGTCATCGGCGCCGATACGGACCCGGCGCAGCTGCCTGCGCACTCGCTTGTGATCATGGGCAACGTCGAAATCCAGGGGTGCCTCAAGATCGGCGATGTCACGTACGGAACGTGTCAGCCAGCGGCGCCCGCCGCCGGCCGCTGATGCTGCCGGTAATACGCTGATCGCTGGACGGAACTGGTTACCGGATTGCGTAGCCTAACTGTCGGCGATGCATTCCCGTTCCTGGCCGCAGCTATGGCACATCACCTTTCCCCTCCTGTAGGGCTTTGCATTGCGGAGGGGACGAAGAGCCGCTTCCAGCTCCGCGGGAGTCGCGAGGTACAGCGATGCCCCGATACACCGTTTGCAGAGGAACTTGCCTTTGTTTGCCGCGAGTAGCTGCTTCACTCGCTCGGATTGATCCATCCCCCATTATCCACGCGATCACAAGCCAGACCAGACGCTCGGTTCACATCAGTTGATCGCGAAGCAGTAGAACAGGCCAGCCCCGCCCGCGGCTTCGAAATCGGCCTGGCTGCAGCTCTTGGTCGCGTTCGACGAATTCCAGGACGAGCCGTTGCCGATGCGATCGGAATGACCCACCTGCGCAGAGCCCGTCGTGCTGCTCGTCCAGTTGTTGCACGTGTGGTCCGCGTTATCGGTGTAGGCGCGTCCATCCCATTTCGATCCCGTCAGAATCTCGTGCTGGATCGGCGGCGGATCGCCGATGCCGTGAATCACCTGTCCATGCTCGTTGCGCGCCGACTGCTTGAAGAAGTTGTTGCCGCGCTGCGCCTGGATCAGCGTGTCGCCGTGAAGATCGGCGAGGTCCACTGAGATCAGCGCGTTCTGCGGCGGCCCCAGCTGCGCGTACGACCAGTTGAACCACGGCCCCTTGCCGATGCGATCGCGGGCGTTGACGGCGGGCTGCCCGTTACGAGCCTGCGTGGAGAGATAGGCATGCCAGGTATGACCGCCGGCGCCGACCGCCGTCGCCAGCGCCTGGCAGTGCGCGTCAGCGCCCGCAAGCCCGCCGAGGTTTCCGCCCTTGCCGATGCCGACGCTGGTCACGAAGAACGTCATCTTGGCAGGAGATGGATTGGTGCCCGGCGGCGGGGTGACCCCTTGGGTGTTGTACTGAGTCGTCGGCACTGCCTGCAGTGTCAGCAGCAACGCAGACAAGAGAACAACGTAGACGCGAGCCCTGGTGATGAGTGTGCTGGACATTTCTAGTTGCCCGGTGCGAAGCAATAGAAGAGACCCTGGCCGTGGGTCTTCGGCAGATCAGACTGGGCGCAGCCGCGCGTGCCGTGCGCCGAATTCCATGAGCCACTGCCGCCGCCATTGCGATCGGGGAAACCGATCTGCGCGTTGAACCGGCCATCGGACGCATTCAAGTCGCCGCCGCGTCCATCATCCGGGCTCTTGTTGCTGGTCCAGTTGTCGCAGGTGTGATCCTGGGTGTCGGTGAACGCCGTGCCGTCGGGCTGACTGCCGGTGAGCATCTCGTGGCGGCTGGAAAACCTGGTCTGCTTGGCGTATTCCCAGTCGGTATCGCGCGGATCGTTGTAGTCGTACAAGCCGGGGACGATCTGGCCCTTTTCCGTCAGCCCCGTGAGCTTGTTCAGGTTATTGCCCTGATGCGCGAGCTCGATCGTGTCGCCGTGCAGATGCGCCAGATCCTCCGCGATCATTTCGCCGCGGAAGTTGTACCAGGGCCCCTTGCCGATGCGGTCGCGCGCGTTGACGGCGGGCTTGCCGGGCCGCGCCTGCGTGCTGAGATAGGCGTGCCAGGTTTTGTTCCCGGCGCCGACACCGGTTGCGAGCATCTGGCAATGCGCATCGGCGCCAGCCAGGCCGCCGAGATTGCCGCCGTCGCCGACCGGCACGCTGGTCACGAAGAAATTCATTTTCGGCGAAGGCGTTTCGCCGCGCGGATATTCGCCGGGCCTTTGGGTTTGTGCCAGCAACAGGCCGGACGCCAACGAAACAATGGCAAACAGCGCAAGAGCGGATGTTTTGATTCTGGGCATGGTGTCCCTCACGTGAGCGACCGCACGGTAACACGGGAGGCGAAAGGCGGGCAACGAGAGAGTATCGCCCGTTAGTTCCGGGATTAAGTTCCGTTGTATCGCCGAAGATCGAACGCCGGTGCCAACGATGGCAACGTGCAGCTACCATCGCTATAGCGCCAGCAGCGAACTCCGCCATGGCTTGAGCACGCACCACTACCCGTCGCCGTACTTGGCGTGCCGTCGTTGCAAGTGGCCCCAACTCGAACACGGCCTGGCGATGGGCTCGGCGTCGGGGATGGCGCGGGCGCGGGCGCAGGCGCCGGAGATGGCCTTGGCGCCGGGGTCGGTGCCGGAGTTGGAGCGGGACTCGGCGTCGGAGCCGGGTTCGGTGGTGGCGTTGGCGTTGGCGTCGGCGTCGGCGGTCCGGGAGGCGGCTGAGCACCGTCGCCCTTTTCGACTAGAACTGTATACGCGCCCGTCGGCTGCGCCTCGACGACGACACTTCCGTCTAAATCCGTTCGGTAGACCTTGACGAGATGATCCTCGTACATCCGAAGGGTCTCGCGGTCCGGATGACCGTATTGATTGCCCGCACCCGCGCTGATGACCGCGACCTGTGGAGACAACTGTTCGATGGCAGCCGCCGTATCGCCAAACACCGACCCGTGATGACTCGACTTGTGAACTTGAACCTTCGGGAAGAGATCCGGTTGCAGCGTCAGCTGCCAAGCCCATTCGCGTGGTTCTGAATCACCCGCCAGGGACAGACGGAACTGGCCGTACTCAACGATGACGCCGATTGAGTTGTCGTTCTGATCCCAGTCTGGCAGCCTCGGCGGAGGTATCACGTTGAGCGTCACTTCGCCGAGTGTGATCTTCCGTTGAATCGGTTCGAGGATCTGGCTGCCCGCCATCACTGCTGCAGACAACGTCTGCGCATAGATGTTCGTCGTCGCGGGAACCGCGTTCTCCATGAAGAACGGAGGACGGAAGGTCTTGAAAATCTCCGGCAACCCACCGATGTGATCGGCATGGTTATGCGACGCGATCACGAGCGAGACCGCCGCAACGCCCAGCTTCGTGAGGTAGTCCTTCATCCGCGTCGGGTTCTCACCCGCGTCGTAGACGACGTTCTGCCCGGAGGGACTTTGAATCAGAACACCGTCCCCCTGACCGACGTCCACGAAATGGACACGCAAGGGCGGCGGTGGCTGGTCTTGTGTCCTCGGTGCGGTGCTCCATGCGAGCAGCAGAACGACCGCGACCAGCGCACGGCTCAGGAGCTTCATAGCGACAGATCGCCTTTCGGTCCACGCGGCAATTGATTACGCAATTGCTCCGCTCGTGCGAGGCGCTCCTGACGTGCGGCGGGATCGACGGTCAGCGCCGATGAACTGCCACCGTCGCCCAGCAGTCCGACCAGGACATCACCTTCACGCGCGTCAGGCGGAAGGTTTCGACGCGGCACGCGATACGACGCGGTGTGCTCGTCCTCGAGGATGGCCCAATCCTCTCCCTCGAAACGGTCGATCACATAGCTTGGCAATGAAGTCCCCCGACGCATTGGCAAGAGGGGCAGATGCTATCTCACCGACTCATCGCGATGAAGTCGGTGTTTGTCTGACGGTGGCGGGCTTCGTTGAAGCGAGGCACGCCGTCACAGGAATATTGGCAACAGCGTTAGGAGTGTGGAGTTACCGAAAAGGTAAGACGACGGCCGTGTACGCCGCGCCGATGTCCTGATTAGAGGAAAAGTCGCACGCGTCAAGTCAGAAGGCGCGCCCATTAGCGTGGAAGACGACCGCTACGACCGCGCAGACGCTCGCGTACGGACGAAAGTTGTCACCTTCATGCGCAGAGATGACCGCGTTAACGCGGAAGAGGGCCGCTACAACGACGCAGACGACTGCTAACGACCTGAAGTGGTCATGACGTGTCCGGATATGGACACGTGAGAGCGCGATATCCACGTGAATGGCTATGAGCGCCCCGGTGACTTCGCGTCTGACGACAGTTGATCCACGATCAGGCGCGCATCCAGCAACAGCTGCCACGGATCGTCGACCACTGCTCCCGCCGCGTGGAGCGCGTCGTCTGCTTTGATGCGGATGCCGTGCGCCTTCCCCGCCAGGTCGACGCGCAAAACACCGATTCGAACCGCCGCGTTGATCAATCCCATCAGCGGGCCCCCTTTCGCACCTTCTTTCGCGACTTCGTACGGCGGCACCCGTTGACTGAGTGAGTCCTCGAGCACCGCACGGCAACTGGCGATGCAAGCCCGGTGGAGCCCGAACAAATAGCATCGGTTCGCCTCGTGCAGCAGCGCCATCAGATGTTCGGCCGCCGCACCCTTCATCGCTGCGTTGGTTCTGTCCATGTTTTGGCTTGGCACGATTAGTCTAAGAGGACCACGATGAATCTCGTCCTGCTGGATGACCGCGATCGCGACGGCGCTTCGCGCGTGACGCTCTCGGACGCACGCGCCACGCATCTCCTGACGGTGCTCAAGGTGACCAGGGGACAACACGTTCGTATCGGCGTGCTCGACGGCCCATTCGGCGTCGGCACGGTCACCGCCATCGCGGATGGCCGTGTGACGATGGAGTGCGTGTTCGACGGAGAGGTTCCTGCACGGCCGCAAGTGGACTTACTGCTGGCGCTTCCCCGCCCGAAAGTCATGAACCGCCTGTGGGCGCAGCTCTCTGCGCTCGGAGTTGGACAGATCATCCTGACCAACGCGGAGCGCGTGGAACGACCGTACTTCGACACGCACGTCCTCGACGAGGCGCACTATCGTCCGCTGCTGATCGAAGGACTGCAGCAGGCGCGCGACACCCGTCTGCCGGCGGTTTCGATCCATCGGCAGTTCAAGGTGCTGGTCGAGGATCATCTCGACACGTTGTTTGGTAACGGCGCCAGACTACTGGCCCACCCTGGCAGCACGGTGTCGGCGCGGTCGCTGGTTCGCGAGCACCCCGATCAGCGCGTGCTTCTCGCCATCGGACCGGAAGGCGGATGGAACACGTTTGAACTCTCGCTTCTCGAGGCACACGGCTTCAGGCAGATCAGCCTCGGCCCCCGGACGCTGCGCGTCGACACCGCTTGCACGGCGCTGCTGGCCATCGTCCAGGCGGCGCTGGCGGAAGCGCATGGCGGATGAGCCGCGTGTGGTGGACCGCAACGGCGAGCGCCTGCTGCTAACACGCAAGGTTGCAACAAGCGTACAAAAGGTGCGATGTCTCGCGCCAGCCACACCAGATGAGCTGATTCGAGGCCGGGCGGCTACCGTCGAGCTAGGCATTACCCTTGCAGTCCCCACGGTCGATGGCCGAAGGGACGGATGCCGCAGACCCGCTCAAACTGCTAATGGACCTGCAGCAGGAGCTGACGGCGCTGCGCCGCCGGATTGACCACGCCGCCGACGCGGCCGACCGTCGCCAGCAGCAGCTGCCATTCGCCGGCCCTGAGCGCCGCAAGATCATTCGCCGCGCGAGCGACGACCCGCAGAAGGCCGAACCCGCTCGCTAGTTCAGCTCTCCCATAACCCATCATCCCCAGAACACCCGATGTCCTCGGCGCTCGAGCGCTTCGGCCACCGCCTTCTCCGCCGCCTCGGCTTCCTTGCGCGTCTTGAACGGACCGATGCCTTTCATCAGATCGAGCCGCAGCTTGATGCCGTACTTGTGCGCCTTCGAGGCGGCGAGCTTGCCGCCCGACTTGTGCTGCGCGAAGCGATGCTCGGGCGTGTGCGCGGTCTGGCCAACATATAGCGGAGCCAGCGCGCATGGCTGTTTGGTACACCGGCGGGAGAGTTCGATGATGTAGATGGAGTAGGCCACTTATGAATCTCGCTGCCGTTCCCGCCTTCCTCAACAATAGTACCTTTCGCGTGGTGGTCGAAGCGCCGCGCGGTTCCTCCCTCAAACTGAAGTACGACCCGCATCTGGGGGTCATGGGCATCTCGCGGCCGCTTCCTCTTGGCCTCACCTACCCGTTCGATTGGGGGTTCGTGCCTTCGACCAAGGGCGACGATGGGGATCCGCTCGACGCGATGCTGTTATGGGACGTCCCTTCCTATCCTGGTGTGGTTGTCGAATGCCGCGCGATCGGCGTCCTGCAGGTCGAGCAGAACCGCGTCAACCACGATGCTTCTCAGCGCGTGCGTAACGATCGAGTGATGGCGATTCCGATCGAAGCGCGCCGCGAGCGCGACCTCACGGCGGTGTCGTTGCTTCCCGAACGCGTCCGCCAGGAACTCGAACACTTTGCCGTGGCCGCTACCGCCTTCGAAGGCAAGGATGTCCGCATCGTCGGATGGGGCGATCCGGCGGTCGCCTTGGCGCTCATCCGGAAGTGCGCGGGCAATGTCGATCTGGCGGTCCCTCGTTCGACTACCTTGTAATCGCGGCCGGAGCCGCGCCAAGGAGACGACCTAATGCGATTTCTGTCGATGATCCGCGTCAACGAAAACAGTGGTCAAAAGCCCGACGAACGGCTGATGAACGACATGGGCAAGCTGATGGACGAAATGATGCGGGAGGGTAAGTTGATTCGAACGGCCGGCCTGCGCCCCACCTCGGAAGGCGTTCGGGTGCGCCTGCGCAAGGGACAGCTGTCGACCTTTGACGGTCCGTTTGCCGAGACCAAGGAGGTCGTCGGCGGCTATGCGGTGGTCGAAGCGCCGTCGATGAAGGAAGCGATCGATCTCACCAAGCGCTTCCTGCTCGTGCACGGCGACGAATGGGACATCGAGTGCGAGGTACGCCAGCTGGCGAGCCCTGAGTTCGGCGCCGACGGACAGGTAGACCGGCCGGAGCCGTGCAAGTGATCAGCGATCCTTTTGCAGCTCAAAGCGACGCGCGCAGGTGAAGCAAAGGTAAATCTGCAACCGCACGGTCCTGGCGACGAGGCCGGTGTTCTCGGACTGACAGTGCGGACAGGGCTGTGACGTAGCTGAAGGCTTCTCTTTGACCATAGAGTTCGGAGTTCGCAGGGTATCAAATATTTGGTACTCCCGAAGCTCAGCCGTTGCAAACTATCTGTCTCCGGATTGATTCCAGCGCGGTACGTGACGGCAGCAATTAGTTGCGCCACCAAATATTCTTCGGAAACCTGCGTGGTGCAGTTTTCGACGCCGGGGTCGATTAGAGGAAAGGCCCGGGCGCGCCGGGATCGGGCGGCGGGGACACGTGGCGGGAGTATCAATGGGAACGAGCGAATCCACGAATGGCACGTCGAAGGAACTCGAAGCGGTCTGTCCGATCTGTGCGACTGCGCCAACCTTGAAGCTTCGGAGCACCGCGGCGCGTGCCCTGTCGTTCTGCCTGCGCTGCGGGCGCACCTTCGAGTTTCAGCTCGAACTGCCGCCCGAAGACGCCGCATCCTGACGCCAGCGCCGCCTTCACACTCACTCCACAATTGATGGTCACACTGCCCGCATGGAGGCACTGTGACCAATCTTTCACATCGATCACGCTGGATTTACCTCATTATTGGTGCGCTGGTCGCGCTGGCCGCGGCGGGCGTCGCCTATAACATCGGCCTGTCGCAGGGGGCGGCCGGCGTCGCCGCGCTCCAGAATGCGGCGCCACCGCCGGCGGGCGCCTATCCGTATCCGTACGCGTACGGCTGGCACCGGCCGTGGGGCTTCGGCTTCCCGTTCTTCTCGATCCTGCTGCTGTTCCTGCTCGTTCGCGGCGCGTGCTGGGGCGGACCGTGGCGGCGGAACTACTGCTATGACGTAGGTCAAAGGTCAGAGGTCAAAGGGCAAAGGGAGGCGCCACCTGCAAACGATCCTGGTCGTGGATGACGAGCCGCGGATTGCCGACATCGCGCGCGACTACCTGCAGCATGCAGGCTACGCCGTCCTCACCGCAGAGAGTGGTGAGGACGCGCTGAAGCTGGCGCGCGATCGGCATCCCGATCTCGTGGTCCTCGATCTCCGTTTGCCGCGCATGGACGGGATTGCCGTCGCCAGGACGCTGAGGCGAGAGTCGCACGTGCCGATCATCATGCTCACCGCGCGCGTCGACGAATCGGATCGACTCCTCGGCCTCGAGGTCGGCGCCGACGACTACATCACCAAGCCGTTCAGCCCGCGCGAGCTGGTGGCACGGGTCAAGGCGGTGCTGCGCCGGGCAAGCACGGCGCCATCTGGCGATCGACTGCGCATCGGCGACCTGACCCTCGACCTGGCGCGCATGACCGCGCGTCGCGGCAAAACCACTCTCGACCTGACCACCACCGAGTTTCAGCTGCTGGCGGCGCTTGCCGCGCGCCCTGGACGCGTCTTCACGCGAGCGCAGCTGCTCGAGGTGATTCGCGGGAATGCCGTGGAGGCGTTTGACCGCGCCATCGACGCGCACGTGAAGAACCTGCGCCGCAAGATCGAGCCCGATCCACGCGAGCCGAAATACGTGCTGACGGTGTACGGCGTCGGCTACAAGGCGGCAGAAGAGTGATGCGCGACTGGCACGGCTCTTCATGGCACGGCGGCTCACGGCAGCGGCACCAGCGGATCCGCGGCCGCTTCTTCCGCCGCGCCGCTATCGGCATCGTCACCCTGCTGCTCCTGGCAACGCTGGGGGTCGTCTCGGTGACCTCGACGCTGGCGACGCGGCTCGGCCTGAACGGATCGCTGGCACCGCTCTCACTCCTGGTCATCGTCTTCGTCGCCATGGCCATCGTCCGCGTCTTCTTCGCGACGATGCGGCATTTCGCGTCGCCGCTTGGCGCAGTGATGGATGCGGCCGACCGGGTAGCCGATGGCGATTACAGCGTGCGGGTGCCAGATTCTGGTGCGCCGCCGATTCGCGCGCTGGCCCGCTCGTTCAACACCATGACGACGCGGCTGCAGGACGCCGACCGCCTGCGTCGCGATTTGATGGCCGACGTCGCTCACGAATTGCGAACGCCGCTCAGCGTGCTGCAGGGACGTCTGGAGGGGCTGATTGACGGCGTTTATCCCCACGACCAGGCGGAGCTCGTGCGGCTGCTCGACGAGACGCAAGTGCTGTCGCGGCTGATCGACGATCTGCGGACGCTGGCGCTGTCTGATGCCGGCGTCCTGCCGCTCGAGCCCGAAACCACCGACATTTCCGCGAGCATCCGCGACGTGCTGCAAAGCCTCCAACCTCGGGCGCACGAGAAGTCAATCCAGCTTGGGGTCAGAGAACCGGCGCCCCCGATGACGATCGAGGTTGATCCGGTTCGCATCCGCGAGGTATTGACCAACCTCGTCTCGAACGCGCTGCAGCACACGCCGTCAGGTGGTCGCGTCACGGCTGTGGTCCGCGAAACGCCAGACGAGGTGACCATCGAAGTGAGCGACACGGGCCCGGGGATCGGACCAGAGGAACTGGCCAGGGTCTTCGATCGCTTCTACAAGGGGCAGGATTCGCGAGGCTCAGGGCTGGGGCTCACCATCGCACGCAGCCTCGTCATCGCCCACGGCGGCACCCTCGACGCGTCCAGCCGTCTTAATGAAGGCACGACGATGACGATGCGATTGCCACGACATCGTGAACAATAGCGAGGATGGCCCTCGGACTCGACTTCGGCACGACCAATAGCGCGGTCGCGCGCGCGACGCCTGACAGCGCCCAACTGGCCAGCTTTGCCACCGCACACGGGCCCACCAGCACCTTCCCCTCGATTCTCTATTTCGAACGGAGAAAGCAGCAGTCGATCACGCGCCTGACATCAGCCGCCGGCCCCACGGCGATCGAGCACTACCTCGAGGCTGAAGACAAGGGACGGCTGATCCAGTCGCTCAAGGCCTACCTCGCCGATCGCCGATTCGACGGCACCGGCGTCTTCACCAAGCGCTACACGCTCGAAGACATGATCGCGCTCATCGTGCAGCATCTGCTGACGGGAGCCACCGCATCGCTCGGCCCGTTACCGAAGCGGGTCGTTGCCGGCCGACCGGTGCATTTCTCGAACGCGCGCGACCAGGGCGACGACGAGTTCGCATCCGCGCGACTGCTGTCGGCGCTGAAGCAGTGCGGCTTCGAGGAAGTCGTCTTCGAGTTCGAGCCGGTGGCGGCCGCCTACAGCTACGAGCGAACGCTCGCGCACGACGAACTGATCCTGATTGGCGACTTTGGCGGCGGCACCAGCGACTTCTCGATCCTTCACGTCGGACCGAGCGTGCGGCGGCGAGGGCGCACCAAGGACGACATCATCGGCACCGACGGCGTTGCCGTCGCCGGTGACGCGTTCGACAAGCAGATCATCCGCAATCTCGTCGCGCCGCGCCTTGGCCGCGGCTCCGAGTACCGCTCGTGGGACAAATTCCTGCCAGTACCGAGCTGGCCGTACGAGCATCTCGAACGCTGGCATTACCTGTCCTTTCTCAACACCGGCAAAAACCTCGAGATGCTCGAACGCATCCGGCGCGACGCCTCGATTCCCGAGCGGCTCGAAGCGTTTATCCATCTGATCAAGAACGAGATGGGTTATCAGCTGCACGAGGCGGTGCGACGCACGAAGTTCGAGCTCTCGAGCCAGGACCAAGCGACCTTCGAGTTCGCCTCTGAGCCGGTGGCCATCAAGAAAACGGTGACGCGGGCGCAATTCGACCGCTGGATCGAGGAAGAACTGACGATGATCGCCGAGTGCGTTGACCGGCTGCTTGGCGCAACCGGCGTGGCGCCCGCCGACATTGATCACGTGTTCCTCACCGGCGGCTCGTCGTTCGTGCCTGCGGTGCGCCAGATCTTCATCGATCGGTTCGGGGTGGGGAAAATTACCGGTGGCGAAGAACTGACATCGGTCGCCACCGGATTAGCGCTCCGCGCTGCGGAACAGTGGCCGTAAGTTCTGGATGCCGGAGGCCTAACGGCCTATCCCCTACCGTCTAATGCGTCATCGCATACAACAGAACGTTGATGCCAAGGGCATAGCCGGCGGGTGAGAACTGGTAGAAGAACTGCGGATCCTCGCCTTCGCGCTCAAACGAATCGGAGATGTCGGTGTTGTGCGTCATCACCGCGATGATGCGGCCGTGCTTGTCGCGGATGGCGCGGAAGTGCGGAACTGCGGATTCGGCGCCGCGCTCGGACGTAATGCGGCCGCCGCTGGCGCGCCAGAAGCGGATGCTGGTGACCTGCGGAATCTTGGTGACCTCGAACTGCGTGCTGAAGATCGGGTCGGTCATCGGCACGTCCTCGATCGGGTACTGCTCCGGTGGCATCGCCTTGGCGAACTCGCGCGTCCACTGCGCCCAGGCGGCCTCGCCCCAGAAATCGTCTACCCAGAGGAAGCCGCCTTTCGTGAGATAGGCGTGCAGCCCTTCCGCCTCGGGCGGGGTCAGGCCGATGGTGCCGACGTCTGACGCCATCAGGTACGAGCAGTTGAAGAGAGCAGGGTCGGTCAGGCGCACCAGCCACGAGTGCGGCACGTCTTTCGACAGCCAGCTGACGCGCGTCTTGGTGAGCTCGGAGAGCCGCAGCAGGAGGTGGCGCTCGCCCCATGGATAGTCGGTGCGCCAGCCGGCGCCGTTGGCTTCGCGCCTGACGCTGGTATAGAGCATGTGGCAGGCGGTGAAGTTGCGATCCGGCATCTCTTTCGGCGGCAGCTCAGCCGGGTCGCCCTGCTCGCCGCGCAGCGTGCCGAAGCCGTCGAAGCCAAACTGGCGGAACTGCGCGTACGCGTAGCCACTCGACGCGACCAGCATCAGGACAAACATGACGCGGGTCCGGAGGGCCATTAGATCAGCGGCTTCATCTGCCAGTCGGGATCGGTGATGAGCGCGCCGTGTTCATCAGCGGTGATGGACCGGTTCGCGTATTGGCATGAGACGACGAAGAGGCCGCGTTCTTCCTCCCAATCCGACCGCACGACTTTTGCTTCAAACGGCTTCCCCGCGCGCGTCGTCAGCTCCAGCGACTCACCGGCCTTCGGCACCGAGGGCACCGCAATCATCTTCTTGAACCTGACGGAGCTGTGGTCGATCGGGTAGCCATTTTCGTCTAACGCCCGGACCTTCATATTCGGGATCCTCAGGCTCACTTCGACGTCCATGAGCTTAGTGTCCCCAAGAAGCGTATGAATTGGCAATAGGTATGCTCGGGCTGCCACCCCAAATCCGGCACGTTTGATGATTAATCCGGTTTCATGATGAGGAGATTCCAGCTCTACGTTGCCGCGGTGCTGGTCGCCTTTTCGGCGGCGGCGTGCGGCCAGTCGGATACGGTTACCAACCGAAACGTCCGCGCCAAGCTGCTCGATACCTCGCAGCAAACCCGCCAGGTCTTCGCCATGACGAAGAATGGCGTCGTCACCCTCAGCGGCACGGTCGAGACGCAGAAAGCCAAGGAACTGGCGGTTCGTCTCGCCCGCGAAACCACCGGCGTCAAGGACGTGGTCGACGAAATTGACGTCGACGCGCCCGCTCCGACTACCGGCCGTCGCTAAACCTCGCTAGAATCCGCGGATGCGGATTTTGCTGTTGTCGATGCCCGACTCGTTCGAGCATACGCCGACGCTCGCCATTCGCATGCCGAACGGGGCGCTGGCGTCGCTGGCAGGCAACGTCGATCCCCATCACCAGGTCGCCATCGCCGATCTCGTCCTGGCGCAGTCGTCGGTGCGCAGCACGGTCGAGCGTCTGATGCAGGACCACCGGCCCGATCTGGTCGGCCTCTCGGTGATGACCTTTCAGCGCGCGACGGCGCGACGCATCATCGCTCTTGTCCGCTCAATCAACCCGAACGTCCGGATTGTCGTCGGCGGCTACGACCCGAGCCTGGCGCCGCATGCCTGGATTCATCCGGGCCTTGGCGTCGACGTGATCGTCCGCGGCGAAGGGGACCTGACGTTTCGCGAGGTCACGCGAGCGTTGGACGGCGGCGCCGGGGCCACAGCACCCGCCCTACGGGACGTGCCCGGCATCCTGTTTCGTGAAGGCGACACGTTCAGGCCGACGACGGCAAGGGGCGTGGCGGCGGTGGAAGCAGGAACGGTGCGGCCGCCCAATCGCGCGGCGCGCGTACTGTCCGGCTACACGATGATGGGCCGCCAGGTGGACGTCGTGGAAACCTCGCGCGGCTGCACCTTCGACTGCAGCTTCTGCTCGATCATCGAGATGCGCGGACGCAACTTCCACCGCTTCCCCATCCCCCGGGTGATCGACGACATCGGCGACGCACGGGCACGCGGCGCGCGCGCCATCTTCTTCGTCGACGACAACATCACGCTCGACGTCACGCGCTTTGCGGCGCTCTGCCGCGCGATCATCGACGCTGGTTACAACGACGTCGATTACCTGGTGCAGGGCATGACCGCGGCGTTTGCCGGCGAGGGCCGTGAGCTCGCGCCGCTGATGGCGAAGGCCGGCTTCCGCTATGTGTTTCTCGGCATCGAGAACATCCTCGAGGACGACCTGACGTTTCTCAAGGCGCGCGCCAAGAACAGCGAACGGCGCGAAGGGCGGCGCGTCGGCAACGCTACCACCGCGGCAGTCGATCTCCTCCACCGCCACGGCATGATCGTCGTCGGCGGCCTGATCGTCGGCAACCCCGACGACACCACTGAGGCGATCGAGGCCAACCTCGCGTTTGCGCGCAAGTACGTCGACTGGCCCTACATCCAGCATCCGACCCCGTATCCCGGCACGCCAATGACCAAAGACTTCGTTGAACGCGGGCTGGTGGTGAACTCGCGCGTCGAGGAGTACGACGGCACCACGGCGGTGACACGCAGCACGCACCTGAGCGCCAGCGACATCGAGTTCATGCGATGGAAGGCTGAACGATGGATGAAAGTGCGGCACATCCCGTCGGCGTTCAAACACGATCCTGTATTCGTGCTGCGCAATGGAGGTCGCATGCTGGCGCACACGTTCCGCGGCAGCTCGTGGAAGTCGGTGCTGGGTCTCGAAGATTCACGCACCGTGTTCGACCGCTACAAGGCGATTCGCGATCAGGAACGCGAGTATCTCGATTTTCCCGATCCGCTCGCCAATCTACCGGCAGCTCCGCTGGTTGCGCCTGAGGTACGGTACGCGGTGTCCGGCTTCAGCCGGACGGGTTCCGCCTGAAGCGCCACCACGTACGGGTTTTGCAGGCATCAACTGGTGCCCAGACTCGCGATCCTCATCGCGATGCTTGCTGTGGTGCGCGCGAGCGCCATCGAGTGGACGACCTTTGACGGGACCGCACGGGGGTATCCCGTGCTGCGCGACGCAGCGGGCAAGAAACTCGGCGACGGCGACTTCGTGCAGTGGCTCGAGGGCGGCCGGCTGCACGTCGACATCACCTACTCAGGCAGCGACCGCCGCATCGAAGAGACGTCGGTCTTTCGCCAGAACCCAGAGCTGATCCAGGAACAATGGTCGATACGTGAGCTGCAGAACGGCAAGCTGATCCGCCAGTTCGCGATCGACTTCGGCAAAGGTGTGGCGACGGCGAAGAAGCTCGACCAGGGCGAGATGAAGGAGTGGTCCGACACCGCCGAGTTCGAGCGCGGCCATACCTTTGCCGGGTTTGGCTTCTCGCTAGCGGCCCGCGCCCTGCACAAGCGGCTGCTTGCCGGTGAGCACGTGGCGCTGCAGACCGTCGGCTTCACGCCGAAGCCGCGCAAGGTGACCGTCGATGTGGCCTATGCCGGCGTCGACCGCATCAGCATGGCTGGCCGCACGATCCGCGCCGAGCGCTTCGTCGTCCACGCCGACGTGCCGTTGATCGCGAAGCTATTTGTGAAGGTTCCGGACGCGCAGATCTGGCTGACGACACCGGCGCCGGCAACGTTCCTGCGCTTCGAAGGGCCACTCTTCGAACCCAGCGATCCGCTGATGCGGGTGGATCTCATGTAGTTGTTGGTTGTTAGTTGTTAGTTGTTGGTTGTTAGTTGTTAGTTGTCAGTTGTTACACTGAATTCATCGTGAAACCATTTTTACTGATGAGCCTTACGGCTGTGTTGGCGGCCGTGTCCTCGACCAGCGTGTCGGCGGCCGATCGCCCGCTGCGGATCGTCGCGCTGGGAGATAGCCTGACGTCTGGAAAAGGGCTGTCGAAGGACAAGGCGTATCCGGCGCTGCTCGAGAAGACGCTCAAGGACGCGGGCCTTCCCTTCCACGTCTCGAACTACGGGATCTCCGGTGACACGACCACCGGTGCCCTTCGTCGTCTGCCGGCGGCGCTCGACGAACATCCGTCGATCATGATCGTGGCACTGGGCGCCAACGACGGCCTGCGCGGAGTGCCGGTTGCCACGGTGCGCGCCAACCTCGAAACGATCATCGAGAAGGCGCAGGCGCAGAACATCCAGGTGCTGCTGTGCGCGATGGAAGCGTTGCCGGTGCTGGGATGGCAGTACACCATCGACTTCCACAATCTCTATCCGCAGTTGGCAGCGAAGTACCACCTGCCGCTGGTGCCGTTCATCATGACGGGCGTGCTGGGTAATCAGCAGATGGTATTGCCGGATGGAATACACCCGAATGAGGCGGGCGCTGCCCAGATTGCGGCAACGATATGGCCATACCTCCAGCCGATTGCCCAACTGGTGGCAGGTGTGACGACATAAGCGGTCCGCCTGAAGGCGGATACTACCTACGCTGCCGTACATGGCGAGCCGGGAGGCCAAGTGCATGCCTCCCGTCCGAGGGGGTTGGATATTTGTCGGCCCTCCAGAGCGGCGACCGAGCGCGGTTGCCTCGGTATAGAGCAATCGCGATGCCACACAGGCTGCAGCCTTCGTGATCGTAAGCCCCGGGATTTTCTGGACCTGGTTGCCCCGGCTCGCCGCGAACGCGCGCTATTTGCCGGTATTCACGTACTGCACGCAGTCTCCCTGATTCTTGAAGGTGGTGCCGTCACTCCGGAACAGCGACGACCACCCGCCAGCCTTGCACGCCTCCTTGTCGGACGCGATCGGGAACGGCAACCGGACACCCAGCAACTGGCCACCCTCGACCAGTTCGTCCGGATTGCTGAAGCCGCGCGGATTCGCCGCGTTGATCGCGTAGTGCGCCTGATCGACCAGCAGGTAATGGCCGGGGCCCAGGATCGACTGCACGTCGATGACCCCGGAGGTTTCCTCGTCGCGGTTGAAGGGGGCGGTCGCCAGCACGTTGAGATCGCCGAAACGTGCCGTGTCGTGGCGCGCTACCTGGAGGAGCGCGTCGGTGGTCGGATCATAGAGCCATACTTTGCCGTTGTGCGGCGCGTTGCCCACGTCCTCCAGCAGCACGACGACTCCGGTCTTCTCGTTGACCGCGATGTTATCGAACATGTTGACCCTCTCGCCGTCCACGACGCGGCCGTCGATCAGCAGATCGATCGTACCGCCCTGCTCGGGCCGCGTGATGTCGTCGAAGGTGAGTCTCCAGAGGCGCGTGCCGCCGACCTGCGGTCCGGTGCCGTCGGTGACCTGATCGAGCTGGTCCGTCGTCACGAAGTAATACTGGTTCGGCTTCAGCGGATTCCAGGCGCCATCCTCAGGTCGAGAGAACGTCGTCGAGCTGGTGGCGTTCAGCGTGAACCGGGTGCCGCTGGTGATATTGGTCGCGCGGGTCGCTGCGTTCACGATCTCGGTCGAATTGCCGGCCACGTTGACGAACTGCAGCGTACCGTTGGTGAGGCCAGCCTTCTCCACCTCGCTGCCGGTCGTCTGCTTGGTACCGATGTACACGGCAACCGCGTTCGCGTGCAGCCCTGTTCCACCATCGCTGTTGGCAATCACGATGGTCTTGTCCTGCTGATACGGACTGGCGAGCGCGTTCTCCCACGCGCCGACGCCGGTCAGGCCGGCGGCGTTGCCGTTGGTGCTCAGGTTGAACTTGCCGAGCACATACGACTTGCCCGCGTCCGGCCCCGTCACGACGGTGCCGAGCTGGTAGCCGGTGGCGCCGCCCTCTTCACCATGCATGTAGATGCGCGCCTGCGTTCCGCGGCCAGTGGCCGCGTTGTAGAACGCCGACACCTGCGGGAGATCGCCGGAGCAGAACCGATTGAACGCGAACGTCGAAGACGTCGTCATCGACTGTTGCGCGGCGGCATTCCACAAGTAGACCTGCTGCATCAGATCGCTGCCGGAGATCACCTGCAGCGTCTGTTTGTCGATCACCCACTTCGAAACGAACGCGCCCTTGGAACCGTGCGCGCGCGCAACGCCCACCGCGTTGCCAACCTCGTGATTCATCAGCACGGTGAACGTGCCATTGCCGTTATCGAACGCTCCGAGACCGTCGGGAATCCCGACCATGCGGTAGCCGTAGACGGAGTCGCCCACGCTCAGAATCGAGGTAGTGGCGACCGACGGCTGCGTTGGCAGGACATATGGCGTCTGTAACGTGCTGGGACCCGGCGACTGAGCCAGGGCCGACGCGCTGCTGCCGACCACGCCAGCGATGGCGAGCAACGACGCGACAAACTCTCTGACGGAATGCTTCATTGAGAGAACCTCCGGATGGTGTCTGAACAATCGGTGAACCATCCGGAAGCTATCAGGCGGTCTTGACGACCGCTTGACGGCGCGATGACGCAGGTGCAAACGTAGCGTTGGTCGATGATCGCGGCGACAACTGGGCACGTCCCGTCAGTTGACGCAACGTGATCGCGCAACTCGAATGATCGCTGGGCTATTCGCCTCGCTCAAGCAGCGAGTCCTTCGCGGGATGACACATCGCACGCGTGTGACGCGCGCCGATGTGCGGCTTGCGTACACCGTCGCGGTCGTTGCCGACCTCGCTCAATTTCTGCTCGGTCCGCTCGGGTGGGTTGGTCTCGACGAGATCCTGGATGCGGCTGCGATGGTCGTCATCTCGCGTGTGCTTGGCTTTCACCCGTTGCTGCTGCCGACGTTCATCCTCGAGTTCCTTCCGCTCGCCGATATGCTGCCGACGTGGACGGGATGCGTCGCGCTGGTGGTTCGAGCGCGCAGGCGTCAGGGCCTCGTCTCGGATGACTCGGGGCCAGCGATAGACGTGACGGCGAAAAGAGTCGAATAGCGCCGCAGATACTCACGTACGTGGCGAGCCGGGAGGCCACGTGCATGCCTCCCGTCCGAGGGGGTTGGATATTTGTCGGCCCTCCAGAGCGGCGACCGAGCGCGGTTGCCTCTCTCTAGAGCAATGTGAATGCCAATCAGGTAGCAGGCAGTAGGGCGTAGGCGGTAGTTACCAGAAGTAGTACATTGGACGTCCTTTTAGGGAGGAGCCCGATGAAGTCGACGATCACCCTGTGCGTTGCCGCGTTCACCCTCGCCGGTCTGGCAACCGGCGGCTACGCCCTGGCCCAGGCGCAGAAGACCAAGTCTCCGGCCGGCGCCAAGGTTTATTTCATCCAGCCGAAAGACGGCGCCAGCGTGACGTCGCCGGTGCAGGTCGTGATGGGCCTCTCAGGAATGGGCATCGCACCGGCCGGCGTCGATTCGCCCGATACCGGGCACCACCATGTCTTCATCGACGCCGACGCGCCGAACCCGGACATGCCCATTCCGGCGGACGATAAGCATCGCCATTTCGGCAGGGGACAGACCGAGACCACGCTCGAGCTGACGCCGGGCAAGCACACGCTGCAACTCGTGCTGGGAGACCGGAATCACATCCCCCACGATCCGCCGGTGATGAGCCCGAAGATCACCGTCACCGTCACGAAGTAGTAGCCAGGTTGCTGGGTAGCTGGGTGGCTGCCACCTGGCTACCCGGCGAGCTACTCTCCGCCGCCTCCGACCTTGATCCCACCAAGCTTCGTCTGCTGCGACTGCGCCTTCGCCGGCACGATCGGCAGCAGCATGTACGACGCGCGATCGGCGCCCGTGTAGATGCTGTTGTTCTTCAAGTGATAGGACGAGAAATAGTGGCCGCCGTCGCTCGGCAGCACGTCGAGACGGATGCGGCTGCCCTTCTGGAACACCATGCTGGTCGCCCAGATCTCGACTTCGATCGGCACCACTTCATTCGGCTTCAGCTTCTGCTCGACCGCATGCGTGTGATACGGACGATAGGGCGTCGACAGCTTCGGATCGAGCTGACGATGCGACACCTTCAGCATGCCGCGCGTCGCGGTTTCAACTGAACCATCGGGATTGATCTTCTTGAGGAAGGCGAAGACGTCCATGTCTTCGGTTTCCGACGAGACCCACATCACCAGGTTGGTATGGCCGGTGACCTCGACGTCTTCAGTCATCGGCTCGGTGACGAACGATGCGCCGGGGATGCCGCGATTGCCGCGGCCGTCTGACGCCGGGCCCGCATCGTAGGTGAGCTTTCCTGCCGCTGGCGGCGCCGCCTTCGACAAGGTTGCGTCGTTGAGCGAGTTCTTCACCACGCCGCCGGCTGGCTGCGGATTCAGGTAGAACTTGGTGTACTGCGTCCGCTGAATCGGCCACTCGTTTTCGTAGCGCCAGGTGCACTCGCGGTTGCTGGTGCGGATGCACAGCTTTACCGGCGGCTCGTCCATCACACCGTTCTTGATGCCCTTGAGCCAGTAGTCGTACCACCGCAGCATGTCCATCTTGCCTTCCTCTTCGTAGAAGGCGAAGGTGTGGCCGCCGATGTGCACGCGCAGATGCTTGTTCTGTGACGGCGCGCGCTCGAAGGCCTCGATGTTGCCGCGCAGATGATGGTTCCATCCCTGCCAGTTGCCGGCGCTGAAGAACGGTAGCGTCAGCTTGTCCATCTGCGCACGCGCCTTGACGTTGTCCCAGTAAGGACTGTCGAGCGGATGCGTCATGTAGTTGAAGAGCAGGTTCTCGTTCATCGCCCCAGGATTGTCCTTGCGCGTGACGTCGAGCAACTGCTTGCCCATGACGTCGAGCCACCAGCCGCCGTAGAACCCCTCGTTGAAGATGCCGCCCTGGAAGACGTTGTCGCGATAGAGATCCGCCCAGCCTTCCCACGGCACGATGGTCGTGAGGTGGGGCGGCTGCAGGCTGGCGACGATCCACTGCGTCAGCGCGTAGTACGACACCCCAGCCAGGCCGACTTTGCCAGTGCTGAACGGCTGCACGCCGGCCCATTCGATCGCATCGTAGTAGTCGAGCGACTCCTGCTTCGACCAGATGTCGGTGATGCCCGGCGACCGTCCGGTGCCGCGGGTGTCGACAAAGATCAGGGTGTAGCCGCGCGGCACCCACCACTCGGGCTGCGGCCGCTCCTGGTGCGTGAACGGTGCCTCGGTTGGCAGGAACTGTAGCTCCTTCTGGTAAGCGCTGAGGCTCATGAGCACCGGGAACTTCTCGCCCGGTAGGTCAGGACGATAGACGTCCGCTGACAGGTAGCCACCATCGCGCAGCGGAATGTGCACGTCCTTCTCGACCGTCATCTTGTATTTCGGCTGCGACGCCTGCTGCTGTGCCTGGCCGCTGGGGCCGGCGATGGCGACAACGCCGACCATCGCGAGCGTTGCGAGGATCCGTCTCATATCAACTCCCAACTCCCAATTCCCAATTCCCGAATGCCAACTCCCAATCCAGCTACCTGAGAGCGTTGATGACTTCCTGCGCGCCCACCACCGCGAAGAGCGCCAGGATCACGATCAGCAGAATGTTCGTCGCCAGACTGTTGTGCGGCACCGCCGTCGCCCACTTCACGCGGTTGTTCAGGTAGAGCAGCGTCGCCGCGAGAAACGGCACGAACAGGCTGCCGACGATGGTGTAGACGACGATGACGAAAATTGGCTGGCCGGTGAAGGCAAACGGCAGCGGCACCAGCGTAATAAAGAGCAGCGCGAGGCGATACGGGGTGCTGGTGATCTTCGTCACCGCCTCGCGTCCGTCCGGCGGCAGCTTCTTCAGCACGCCATAGAAGTCCGCGTAGATATAGGGGACGCTTTGCCATACGCCGAGCAGCGACGCGAAGACGGCTGCCCAGAAGCCGAGCTCGTAGGTCAGCACGCCGGCGCGACCCAGCATCTGCCCGAGCATCTCGGCCATCTTCGAGATCGCCTGTGCGTTGGTGATCTTGATGCCGGGGACGAAGAACGCCTGGTTGGCGATCAGCATCACCGACATGCCGAAGATCGCGGTGAACAGGTAGGCGATGCCGGCGTCGCCACGGACGTAGCTCAGGAACCCCGGGCCGCTGATCTTCTCCTCACGCATCCAGTAGCTGTAGGAAATGATGGTGATCGATCCGCCGACGCCGCCGATGAGCGACAACACGTTGCGCCCGGCGCCGGCTGGAATCGTCGGAATCAGCAGCCCCTGGAACATCGTCCCGGGATCGTGAAACGTGAGGATGGCGCAAACCAGGATCGCGAATCCCATGATCCCGACCAGCGCCTTCATCAGCTTCTCGAATCCACCGTAGCCGCCAAGCCACACGAACGCGAATCCAAACAGGCTGTGAACCACCGAGCCCCACGACTGCGGCACGGCGCCGTTCGTCAGCTGCGAGATGCCGAGGCCGCAGGCGTTGGTGAGCGCGGCGCTGACCGCGCCGGTCCAGAAGACGAGATAGAGACCAAAGTAGACCTTCACCCAGGTCGGCAGGTACTCGGCCCAGCCTTCGAGCACCGTCAGGCCGGTGGCAAGCTGCCAGCGGGCGATGCCCTCGTTGAGGACGAACTTGAAGAAGGCGCCGGCCGCGATCGCCCACAGCAGGATGACGCCGTAGTTGGCGCCGCCGACGGTGGCGGAGACGACGTCTCCCGACCCGATGCCGGTTGCGGCGACGATCAGACCTGGCCCGGCGAGCTTGAGAAAGCTCAGCGAGGGCGGCGCCTTCGACTCGACCGGGGACCCGTTGGCGGTGACCACGAGGGGGGAGCGTAACACACCGTTCGGATCGTTCGGATCGTTCGGGTCGTTCGGGTCGTTCGAAGCGTTCATTCGTTCACGTTCGCGTTCGCGTTCACGTTCACGTTCACGTTCGGTCCGGCCAAAGCCGAAGACACTCCCGACGAAATCCCTCGAAACGCCCAAGCAACGCGAGAACGAGAACGAGAACGAGAACGAACAGAACGACCCGAACGACCCGAACGATCCGAACGACCCGAACGATTTGAAATCGATCTAGGTCGTCGTCCGACCGGCAACCGCCCGTGCAATTGTTGAAATCAGGGTGCGCGGGGCAACGGGCTTGGCGAGGTGGGCCTCGAATCCGGCTGAGAGGGCGCGGCGTTTGTCTTCGGCGGTGGCGTAGGCAGTGACGGCAATCGCCGGCAGCGTGCCGCCGGATGTGGACGGCAGCTTCCGCATCTCGCGGAGCAGGTTATAGCCATCCTCGCCTGGCATGCCGATGTCGGTGACGACGACGTCGACGTGATCCGATCGATTGCGGAGCACTGCGAGCGCCTCCGCCACCGACGAGACCGCGGTCACCGAGGCACCCACATCCATGACCGAACGCGAGATGATCTCGCGCGCATCGGAGTCATCGTCCACGACCAGGACGTGAACGCCGCTCAGCGGTGTTTCCAGATCCTGCCGCCTCAGCATGTCGGGTTTCGACGGCGTCGACTTGATCGGGATACGCGCAGGCAACTGCACGGTGAAGGTGCTGCCGAGTCCGAGGCCGTCGCTCTTCACGTGCACGGACCCGCCATGCAGCTCGACCAGCTCGCGGACGAGCGCCAGGCCAAGACCAAGGCCGCCGTGACGCCGCGCTGATGAAGCATCCGCCTGCTTGAACCGTTCGAACACCTGCGGCAGAAACTCGGGGGCGATGCCCTGACCCGTATCACTGACCGCCAGGCGCACATGATGGTTCTGCGCCGCCAGGCTCAGCGTCACGGTGCCGCCGCGCTCGGTGAACTTCACTGCATTCGACAGCAGGTTCCAGATGATCTGCAGCAGTCGATCCTGATCGGCGCTGACCGACGGCACCCGTCGCGCCATGTCGGTGATCAGCGTCACACCCTTGGCATCGGCCGCGGGACGCACCACGTCGATGGCGGCGAGCGCCACGGATGCTATATCGACGTCAGACATGTCGAGCCGCACCTTGCCCGCCGAGATGCGCGCCATGTCGAGCATGTCGCTGATCAGCGTCAGCTGCGCCGAGGCATTGCGATCGATCACTTCGATTGCACGGCGCACGGTGGGGACGTCGAATTCACGCGACTTGAGGATGCGCGTCCATCCGAGCACGGCATTCAGCGGCGTGCGGATCTCGTGCGACAGCGTCGCCAGGAACTCGTCCTTGACGCGGGAGGCCGCTTCGGCGGTGGCCCGCGCCTTCTCCGACGCGGCAATCCGCGCCCGCAGCTCGCGTTCGGTGGCGACACGCTCGCTGACGTCCTCGATCACCGTGATCGTGCCGATCACGCGGCCCTCGTCCGCCAGTGGCCCAATCTGACCGCGCTGCGGCATCTGTTCGCCGGTGCCCGGCAGCACCATCGGAATCACGTAGCGGTGAAGCGTCTGCGAGAGAATCTTGATCTCGCCGGCGAGCGCCTCGGCGTAGTACTGGTCCAGCCCGCGATCGGCAAGCGACGGAACGACTTCGAGCAGCAGCCGTCCCAGCGCCTCCGATGCGGTGATCCCGGAGTTGATTTCGAGCCAGCCGTTCCAGCTTTGAATTCTGAGGTCGGCATCGGTGGTGAAAACACCGCGATCGTTGTGCTCATCAACCCAGCGCAGCGTGGCGTGAACCAGGGCGGGATCCATCACTAGTCTTGCCGCTGAACCCATTCTTCGACTGCCAGCAACAGCTTGGTGAGGGACTGCACCGTCAGCACGATCACCACGTAGCCAGTGACCTCGGCATCGCGCAAGCGGAACCCGGCGGTGATGACCAGCGCATACCGCATCGCGTCGCCGCCAGCCATCCTGTCGACCACGGATCGCAGGCTGGCAACGTCGATGTCCGGCACCGAGAACGACACCGGCACCTTGAGCAGGTTGCCGAAGGTACCGATGCACGCGTTGAGCAGGATGTTGCCAACCTCGGTCAGCACCTCGCGCGACGACGCGTCGAGCTCGAGCGGAAGCGCCGGTTCGTCGGTGAGCAGTTCCTTCAGCGTCGTCGCCGCCACCGGGTCGAGGATGAGCAGCGCATCACCTGCGACCGGACCAGAAAATACCTGGTGCACGCTGGCAACCTTGTCGTCGGTGACTCGTCCGAGCGACGCGTTGAGCTGGGCCACCGGGTGAATGGCGACGTGCGGCACCTCGAGCAGCACGCGCTGCCCCGTGAGGCGTGACAACGCTGCACCGGCGCGACCGAAGCCGATGTTGAGAAGCTCGACGAGCGCGTCTTCCTGTTCGGCGCTCAGCTTCATTTCTGTGTCTCTTTCAAGGTCGATTCCAGCATCGCCAGCATGTCGCCCTCGTCCACCGGCTTGACGAGGAAACCGGCGGCGCCGGCAGCGGTCACCAGATCGTGCGACGAGGTCTGCACATCGGCCGAGACGACGATGACGCGCGCCGCGGGATCCATTTGTCGCAGCTTGGTGAGGACGTCCAGCCCATACATCCCCTTCATGACCAGGTCGAGCAGCACGACGTCAGGACGATCGACGAAATACCGTTCGAGCGCGGCCATTCCGTCCTCGGCCTCCGTCACCCGATACCCTGCGCCCTCCAGGATGTTGCGAGCACGGCGCCTGGCAAGACCCGAGTCGTCGACGATGAGAACGGTGCCGCTCATAACTGCTCCACTATCGCTTCGCCCATGCGTTCCAGCGGCACGCTGTCGTCGCTGAGCCCCGCCTCAACCACCGACCGTGGCATGCCGTAGACCACGCACGACTCTTCCGCTTCGGTGATGACCCGGCCGCCGCGGGCCTTGATCCAGGCGGCGCCGTCGCGGCCGTCAGAACCCATGCCGGTCATCACCACGCCCAGCGTACGCGATCCAAAGACCTCGGCTGCTGACTGAAACAGCACGTCCACCGAGGGCCGGTGCGGAGTGTCGAGCGGCCGCAGGTCGAGGTGACAGGTCACGCGCGCGCCATCGCGCCTGAAGGTCAAGTGCCGGCCGGCTGGCGCCATGTAGACAACTCCCGCTTCCACCGGGTCGCCTTCCGACGCCTGCTTGACCGTCAGCGTCGTCAGCTCGTCGAGCTTCTGGGCGTACATCTCCATGTAGCCAACCGGCATGTGCAGCACGATTGCGACCGGCACCGGCAAATTGGCCGGCAGTTGCGGAATGACGATCTTCAGCGCCTGCGGACCACCGGTCGAGATTCCCAGGACGATGATATCCACGGCGGCACTGGCGAGGTGCGCACTGAGTGCGCCGGCAGGCACTCGAGGCGCCGTTGTCCGGCTCAGCACGCGAGCGACCGGCGCGGCCGCAGCCGCTTTCACCTTCTCGATCAGCTCGTCGGCGACGTCAAGCAATCGATCGCTGGCAAGCGCCGTCGGTTTCTGCAGGAAATCGACGGCGCCAGCGTCGAGTGCCGCGAGCACCTGTTCACCCGCACCGCTGGCGACGCTGATGACCACGATCGGCAGCGGCTGCCGCGCCATCTGTTCCTGAACAAACGCCACGCCGTCCATCTCCGGCATGTTCAGGTCGCAGGTGATGACGTCGGGCTGCTTCTCGGCAGCGAGCTCGAGCGCCTCGCGGCCGTCGCGCGCGGTGCCCACCACCTCGAGGAACGGACTTCGCGACAGCATCTGGGTGACGACCTTGCGGACATAGGCCGAGTCGTCGACAACGAGCACCTTGATGACGCTATTCATGGTTTGACGTAGACGTAGGCGCCACCAACGTCCTGCAGCTCGAACGGTGAATTCAGACGGAGCAGCGACTCCGCTGCGCCCACGAGCAGATACGCGGGCGTCGTCATCAGGCGGGCAAAGGTATCCACCGCGTGGCGGACTCCGGCCTCGTTGAAGTAGATGAACACGTTGCGGCAGAACAGCACGTCGCAGCCGCGGAGTGGTGCCAGTTCTTCATCCTTGACGATGTTGATCTGGCTCCATGAGCGCACGCGGGCGTGGATCTGCGGGTCGATCACCCAGTCGCCACGCACCCGATCGTGCTCGAAATAGCGGCACTTCAGCGCTTCGGGAATCTGGCGAAACGCCCGTCCGCCATAACGGCCGGCGCGTGCCTTCGTCAGCGCACTTGGACTGGCGTCGGCGGCGCGCAGGTCGATCTCCGCACGATCGAACCATCCTGCCTCGGTCAAGGCGATGGCGATCGACAGCGGCTCTTCGCCGGTCGCGCAGGGCAGGCTCCAGATGCGAATCGGCGCATGCCGGCGTGTCGAGACAATCCGCGGCAGGATGCCCTTGACCAGCGCCTGAAACTGATCGGCCTCGCGCCAGAAGTAGGTTTCCTGCACCGACAGCGCGTCGACCACCCGAGGCCATTCGTCGCTCGCGGCATCGTCGTACTTCAGCAGGTAGTAGTAGTCGAGCATCGAGTCGAAGCCGCGCGCAACCGCCAGCGGCGACAACCGATCGCGCAGAAAGAACAAGCGCGAGTCGTCGTAGACTTTCCAGCACATTGGGATCCTAAGCTTAGAATTCCACGTGGACAAGTTGTCGCG